>Ga0194119_10004905_pt1 | contig 20299 bp, 19 predicted proteins | sample TA2MahC100mmetaG_FD_148620 | JGI IMG/M metagenome (GOLD analysis project Ga0194119, IMG submission 148620) | Freshwater microbial communities from Lake Tanganyika, Tanzania - TA2015018 Mahale Deep Cast 100m | ecosystem: Environmental > Aquatic > Freshwater > Lake | place: Tanzania: Lake...
AAATGGTGAAAGAGAACTTATTAAATCGATTCCATTTGCACTTGCAGAAACAAAGAGAGTTTGTTCAAGCGTTAATGTAGCATCCACAAAAGCTGGTATTAACATGGATGCAGTTTTAATGATGTCTGATGTAATCAAATTGACTGCAGAAAAAACTAAAGATAAAGATTCAATTGGTTGTGCAAAATTAGTTGTGTTTGCAAATGCAGTAGAAGATAACCCATTTGTTGCTGGTGCATTTCATGGCATTTCTGAACCGGAAGTTGTTCTCAATGTTGGGATCAGTGGGCCAGGTGTAGTATTGGATGCCATTAAAGAAGCTGGAAAAGTTGATCTTCAGCAATTATCAGAAGTTATTAAGAAAACTATTTTTAAAATTACACGTGCCGGCGAATTAATTGGTAGAAAAGTTGCAGATAAAAATGAAATTCCATTCGGAATAGTTGATATCTCTCTAGCCCCAACTCCAGCTGAAGGTGACAGCATTGCAGATATTTTAAAAGCAATGGGAGTTGAAGATGTTGGAGCGCCAGGAACAACCGCTGCATTAGCTATGTTGAATGATGCAGTAAAGAAAGCTGGTTTAATGGCTAGTTCATCTGTCGGAGGTTTGAGTGGTGCATTTATACCAGTAAGCGAAGATCAAGGAATGATCAGTGCTGTTCAAGCCGGTCATCTTTCATTGGAAAAGCTTGAGGCAATGACCGCTGTTTGTTCAGTTGGCTTGGATATGATTGCAATTCCCGGAGATACTTCTTCTTCAACTATTGCTGGTGTAATTGCAGATGAATGTGCTATTGGCGTAATTAACGATAAAACTACAGCTGTAAGAATTATTCCGGCTTATGGAAAAAAAGTTGGTGAGTTTGTGGATTATGGAGGACTTTTAGGTAAAGCACCAATAATGGAAGTGAGAACTTTAAGTTCTGAAAAATTTGTAGGAAGAGGTGGAAAAATACCGGCTCCATCAAGAAGTTTAACGAATTAACTAGATAATATTTTATTGGAGGATAAATGAAAAAAGGTTGGATAATTGCTCTTAGTGTTATTGCTGTTATTGTTTTAGTAATTGTTTTAGTGGTTAGTTGGGGAGTGAGAAATTATAATAACTTTGTGGGATTAAATGAAGGAGTTAATCAAGCTTGGAGTCAGGTTGAAAACCAGTATCAACGAAGATTTGATTTAATTCCAAATTTGGTATCGACAGTAAAAGGAGTTGCGGAATTTGAGAAAGAAACTTACACTGCGGTAACAGAAGCTCGTGCAAAAGTTGGACAGATAAGACTTTCAGCTGACCAATTAGGCGATCCTCAAGCATTTCAAAAATTCCAGCAAGCGCAAGATGGCTTGAGCAGTGCATTATCAAGATTGCTTGTAGTTTCCGAAAATTATCCTCAATTAAAAGCAAATGAGAATTTTTTACAGCTGCAAGCTCAACTTGAAGGAACAGAAAATCGAATTTCTGTTGAGAGAATGAAATTTAACCAGGTTGTTCAAGATTATAACACTCAAATAAAAAGATTTCCGGCAGCTATTATTGCAAACTTTACTGGTTTCAAAGAGAAGCAATATTTTGCTGCAGCAGAATCAGCTCAGCAAGCGCCTAAAGTTGAATTTTAATTTAATAACTTAAGTGTGTAGAGTTTTGAGAAGACAGATCTATTTTCTTTTATTCGTACCAATTTTATTATTGGCGCAATCAGAAATTCCAGTTTTAAAAAATTATGCTAATGATTTTACTCGAACTTTTAAAAAGTCTGAACTCTACACAATGAATTCAGCACTCAAACAGTTTGATGATTCAACTTCAAATCAACTTGTCTTTTTAATGATCAATTCACTGGAAGGCTATCCGCTTGAAAATTTTACATATGAAACGGCATCGAGAAATAAGATTGGTGCTCAAAAGAAAAATAATGGTGTTTTGTTTTTTGTAGCAAAGGAAGACCGGAAAATGAGAATTGAAGTAGGGTATGGACTAGAAGGAGCTTTGCCGGACGCTTTGGCCAGTTCAATTCTAAGGAATGAAGTTAAGCCATACTTCAAAAAAGGTGAGTATTTTGCTGGGGTTAGTATTGGATTAGATGCAATAATGAAAGCAACGAGAGGAGAATACTCAAACGATCAAGAGACTGATACAGATGAAATTAAATTCCCATTTATTTATATAATCCTCATTTTAATCTTCATTTCTTTGTTTAGGAAAAAAGGTGGAAAAGGAGGAGGTGGAGGACTTTTACCTTGGCTCATTATAAGCTCAATGGGAAGCAAAGGAGGTTCTAAAAGCAATTGGGGTGGTTTTGGTGGAGGTGGATTTGGCGGATTTTCTGGCGGTGGAGGCTCATTTGGGGGTGGTGGTTCAAGCGGAAGCTGGTAAAACCATCGGAGGATGTGTCCAAAATAAGATTTAATTACCTCCTTCCTTGCAGTTATAACCTTCTTTTATTATTATTTCAAAGGTTTTGTTAGAATTTTCAGAGAAAGTAATTCTATTTTAATTCTCGCTGTATATCAAGAGACCAAAATTTTTACAATTGAAAATAAACCTATCATTAATCTAGGAGAATAATATGGCAATAATGATCACAGATGAATGCATCAATTGCGGTGCGTGTGAACCTGAATGTCCTAACACCGCTATTTATGAGGGTGGTGCACAATGGGAATTATCAGGTAATACTTATGGAGAAGGTGCAACAGCACCATCTGGAGCAGAAGGATTTTACTCAAATGATTTTTTCTATATAGTGCCAGATAAATGTACAGAGTGTGTTGGATTTCATGATGAACCACAGTGTGCTGCAGTATGCCCCGTAGACTGCTGTGTTCCAGATCCAAAACATGTTGAAGATAAAGATGCATTATTAAAAAAGAAAGAATATTTAGATGGTCTTGGCAGATAGCTTTTTCGAAATATCTTATATTTATTAAAGCTCGCTTCTGCGGGCTTTTTTACTTTAAAAGCTACATAATAAATGTGATCCTAATTCAAAAATATTATATTGCGAATGAACATTATAATTCTAAATGAAATCAATTATTACGTTTTTAATTATAACAGTAATAAATTTTGGCCAATCGTTTTATACATCAAATAATAAATATCATACAACTACTTCAAATAAAACAGTATTTGGTTATCTTCCTTGGTGGGAGCATAATGCAAAAACACATACTAATATTAAATATGACTTGTTAACACATCTAGCAGTTTTTTCATTCGAAGTAGATAGTCTTGGTAATTTAATAAATCCTCCAAACTGGCCATGGAACGATGTAATCAATAATGCAAAGCTACAAAACGTAAAATTAATTATGGCCGTTAGTAATTTTCAGAGTAGAGACATCAGCAAATTCATTAATGATACTACAATCCAGCAAAAATTATTTGCAAATATTCGACAACAAATACTACTACATAATTTCAATGGGATTAATATTGACTTTGAAAATTTATATGATGGAGCTGATAAACTGATTGGAATAAATTCATTTATGAAACTTCTAAATGAAGATGTAAAATCAATTAATCAAAATTTGGAAGTTTCCTTTGCTTCCCCTTCCTATGGATATAACAAATGGGATTTCCAAAAACTCTCAGAAAGTTGTGATTACCTTTTTGTAATGCAATACGATTACTATGGAAGCTGGTCTTTTACAACGGGGCCTTCTTCACCATTAGCTGGAAATTTTTATAATATTCCCAATTCATTTAATATTGAATATGAAAATGTACTACCAGAAAAATTAGTTTTAGGAGTTCCTTATTACGGAAACTATTGGAAAACTAAGTCATCAGAAGCTTATGCATCCATTATTCCTTATGATTCAGCAAAATCCAATAATAATTGGCAATCAATATTAAGGTATAAGGAAGTATTACAAGATTTATCATATTATCAAAAAATGTGGGATAATTTATCACAAACTTCCTGGATAAGAAAAAAGGAGAATGACACTACATGGCATCAGATATGGTATGATGATTCTTTGAGTTTATCGTTAAAATATGACTTTGCAATTCAGAAAAATCTAAAAGGAATTGGAATTTGGGCTTTAGGTTACGATAATAATCGATTTGAATTATGGAACTTGATTAAAAATAAATTTTTTACTTCAACTACTATACAAAATAAATTGGATTTGCAAAAAGATATTATGATACAAATTTTTCCAAATCCTTTTAATAGCGAGACAATTATAAGATATAATATTATTAAAGATTCCTTTGTTAAGATAAAACTGTACAATTTAATTGGAGAAGAAATAACTACTATTGTAAAAGATTTCCAAATACGTGGAGTTTATCAAATAAATTTCAATAGTGATGATTTTAACCTATCTAGCGGAATATATATACTCAAAGGGGAGTTTGGAGGAAATGTAATTAATCAGAAATTAATTTTATTAAAGTAAGGTTGAATCCTTATTTTTATTTTTGCATCTAATTATTAAATATTGGAGGAATACAATGAAAAAAAATATGGGAAGTATTGATAGAACTATTAGAATTATTGTTGGTTTAGTAATTATTGCACTAGGAATAAATTTCCAAAGCTGGTGGGGTTTAATTGGTTTAGTACCGCTGTTAACTGCTTTTATCGGCTGGTGCCCAGCATATCTGCCGTTTGGTATAAGTACATGTAGGACCGATAAGCCAAGTAATTAAGTATCTTTTACTATTCTCCTTCCTTCTATAGTTGCATTTTTAATATTAAATTTTGATTTTATTAATGGCAATTAAAAAAGGAAGGAGAAAAATGAAATAACTTCTCCTTAACCTTCTGATACTTGCAATTCTCTTTATTTTGACTAGCGAGGTTGCCTTGTCAAAATATTTTTTTCTATTATTTAGCACTTTTTTATATTAAGCTTTAATTCTAAACAATAAACTTGATTTGAAAGAATTCAAGATAAACATACAAAGTGATTATGATAATGTTGCTAAGATAAACCAAGCAGTACGCAATTTTTTGGAGCAAGAGGGAGTTGAGTCTCATATACTAAACGCTTTTGAAATTTGCATAATGGAGGGGGTTAATAATGTAATTAAACACTCATATAAGAGTGTAACGCACAAAGTCATTGAAGTTATACTTAAAATAAATTCAAAAATTATTGAAATGCAGATAATAGATTATGGAGAACCTCGTTCTTCACTTGAAATTAAGGACTTACAATTTGATCCTCAGGATATAAATAACCTACCAGAAAGTGGAATGGGTTTATTTATTATGAATCAACTTATGGATGAACTCAATTACCATTCTGAAAATGGTAAAAATTTTTTCACACTCAAAAAATGGCTTTATTAGTTACATTTCGTCATTAAAATTGGACGCATTAAAATCTTGAAAAAAATTTTCTGCTTAGTATTTTTATTAATTTCTACTTTATATGCGCAAGATACAACAAGAAGCCAGGCTTTTAAACAAAATCAATTTTTTAGACCAACTGTCTTCAAAGCTAAATATCCTTCCTATTCATTATTAGCTGGTTACTTACTTGTAACTGAAGCGAATCGTGGTGATCCTTTTGCTCAACATGAGTTAGGTTTAAGATATTTGCTAGGGCAAGGATTTTCACCCGATACAGTAAAATCCATTTATTGGATTAGAAAAGCAGTTGATCAAAACTTTCCATCCGCGCGTTATAATTATGGCATTTTGTTATTTAATGGAATTGGAGTTCCTTGGAATCCTTTTGAAGCATATTTGAATTTCAAAATTGCTGGTGGAATGGGATTACCCGAGGCTCAATTTGCTTATGGACTTTCATTAACAGATAACTTGATTGTAAATAGAAATTTAACCGAAGCATATACTTTCATTAATAGATCTGCCAGTGCTGGATATGAGCCGGCAAAAGAAGTGCTAAAGCAATTCAAAAAAATGAATATCCTGATTCCAGCTGATTCAATTAAAACACAAAATAATAATCTCTCACAAGATCAAATAGCTAACTTAATACAATCCGAATGGAATTTGGACTATTATGATTTTGATACAAAGGAAGAAGAAAATATTGATAATCAATTAACCGAAACACTTAATAAGAACAGTAGTGAACTGAAAAAAATGTTCGGAATTAATGAAGGACTTATAAGTTCGAGTTTAACTGATACAAGCGGAATAGGAATTTTAAAGTTTGCTGCAGATAATGGTAGTCCTGAAGCGCTTTTAATTTTTGGGAGATTGTATGAAAAGGGATATATGCTTCAAAAAGATCTTGTGCTTAGCGCGTCATATTATTTGAGAGCATACAGACTTGGATCATTCAAAGCTGGAGAATATTTGTTTCAATTATTTCAGCAAGAAAGCTTTAATAAGCTAATCAAGGATCGGATAGTTAATAAAGATGCAGATGCAATGTATGTTTGGGCTGGTTTAACAGCTCTTGGGATGAATAATCAAATTTCAAATCAACAAGCATTCGATTTTTTAACAAATGCAGTCAAGAATAATCATGTTCCATCTATGATTGAATTAGGATTACTTTACAGTTCCGGCGCAATTGTAGCAAAAAATAAATCCAAGGCAATTGACTTTTGGGAATTAGCAAAAAACAGTGACAGTAAAGAGGCAGAAATTCGAATTGCTTTTATTGAGTTAACTGAGACTCCTAAAAGTGATTCTAAATTGAATAATGTTAGAATATTAGAAAAAGCAGTAAATGAAGGATCTAGCTTTGCACAGTCATTGCTTGGGTATTGTTATGAAAAGGGAATTGGAGTAATTGAAAATAAAGCACAAGCTGTTAAGTTATACAGACATTCTGCGCAGAGGGGGAACCAATCAGCTCAGAATTCTTTAAAGCGTATGTACGATGAAATTAGGCCTACTGATGAAGAATTCATTATCTATTCCGAAAATTAAAGAGCTTTAAGTACTACCATTGACACGTCGTCATTTTGTATCGCAGCCCCTCTAAAAGTAATTATTCCTCGTAGCAAAGCATTTTTAATTTCTTCCGAAGTTTTGTCAGCATTCAATTGGATTATTCTTTTAACATTTTCGTAACCAAACTGTTGGAAATTAATATTCATTGCTTCAGTCACTCCGTCTGTGTAAATAAAAACAATGTCATTCTTTTTTGGTGAAACTGATATTTGCTCAAGTGTTTTCTCAAAAACTCCGCGATCATTTAAACCAATTCCAATACCTTGAGGATTAATAATATTAAAATCCTTCGTTTCACTTATGTAATGAAAAATAGGAGGATGTCCAGCTCTCGCAATGTTTATTATCCCATCTTTTTCGATCGAAGCAATTGCTAAAGTTAAAAAATATTCCCTTCTGAGATTTTTGGAAAAATATTTTTTCAAATTGATTATAAGATCAACAACGCTGGTGTAGTTATTTAGTAATTGGTAAATAATGGCTTGAACTCTTACCATGTACAATGCTGCAGCCATTCCTTTTCCAGAAATGTCTCCAACAATAATGAATGTTCTTTCTGGAGTTTCGACAACGTCGTAATAATCTCCTCCAACTTCACGAGCTGGTTCATAAAAAGCTGAGATTTCATAATTGTAGATTTTAGAAGGAATTTTTGGGATGAGATCAAATTGAATTTTTCTTGCCACATCCAATTCACTTTTTGCAGAAAGTTTATCAGCTAATTCAAAAGCTAGAAGCAAACTAACAATTATAAATGCTAATAAAATATAACCGTGCATTTGTTGAAAATAACCGACAATAAAGAATAGCAAAGCAATCAAATAGAAAATTCTTCTTGCCGGAGTAAGTTTCATTATAAATGCATTGAATAGACTGCGCGCAAAAATTAGGGCACGAATAATTTTATTTTTTGACTGATCTGGTTTTGGAATATCACTTTTAAAGAATTCATATACTTCATTAGCTTCGCGTTTTATTAACCGTTCAATTTCTTGATAACTTAAGTCGCTTGTGTAAAGATCAAATATCCTTTTTATTGGATTTGTCGGCATATACTTGTAGTTTTTATGTTCAGTAGATTAGACGTCAAAATCAAATCATTGTTGTTTAAAATTGTCATTTTTTTTGTGATTATTCAACAAATTTTAATATAGAAATTGAAAAATGGAATTGAAGAAGTCATTCTGCTTTGGAATTGCTTATGCAGTTTTATATTTTTACTACGCATTTATGAACAAAAATGACTTTTTCAACAAAAACCGATAAAGGAAAGAAAAAAGAGTAATGCTCTGGAAAATTTCGCTCTTTATTTTAATGTCGTTTGTTATTATATCTGGAATAACATTCCCAATAGTCTCACAACCATCAACTTGGTATGAATTCCCCAGTATTCCCGGGCTCGAAGAGAAAGCAAAAATAATATTCTTCCATGTGCCTACAGCTTGGTTATCAGTAATTGCATTTTTAATGGCTATGATTTATGGAGTAAGATACCTGAGAAAAAGAAATCTAGATGATGATGCAAAATCTGCAGCTGCACTTCAGCTTGGAATGGTATTTTGTATTCTTGCAACTGTAACCGGCTCTATTTGGGCAAAATTTACTTGGGGTGCTTTTTGGCATTGGGATCCAAGAGAAACAAGTATATTTATTCTACTGTTAATTTATGGCTCTTTGTTTGCGTTGCGTTCTGCGATAGAAAATGAAGATAAACGAGCAAGACTATCTGCAGTTTATTCGATAATTGCGTTTTTAACTGTCCCTTTTTTCATATTTATCATGCCAAGAATAATGACTGGCTTGCATCCTGGCTCAGCAAATGACGATACTTCAGGCCCAGTTGTGGATTTTAAAATGAATTCAAACATGCAGATGGTGTTTTACATTTCACTTTTTACCTTCACAATTCTTTATTGGTGGATGTGGAAGATGAGATATAAAACAATAATAATTCAAGAAAAATTTTTTAAGAAATAATCTGAGGTAAAATTGGAAAACGGATTCTTTCAATTTTTAGAGAATAATTCAATATACATAGTGATGTTTATCGTACTTGTAGTTTGGTTAGGAATTTTTATTTTCCTTTGGAACACTGATAAGCGATTAAAGGTAATAGAGAATGAACTTGCTAGTTTAAGTAATAAAGGAAAGGAGCAATAGCAGTATGAAAAATAAATATATGTTTGGGGGAGGAATAATTGTTGTTTTTTTAGGGATAATGATTTATTTGTTTACTCAGACAAGTGTACAGTACGAAGGAAGTTTCGATAGAATTATGCAATCTGGTAAAACGTTTAAAGCTACCGGAAGTTGGATAAAAGAACGGAATTATGAAATTGACAAACAAAGCAAAACATTTTCGTTTTATATGGCAGATGAAAATGGCAATACGATGAAAGTAATGTATCATGGCACCATGCCAAATAATTTTGAATCATCAACTAGCGTTGTTGTTACCGGTAAGTACCATGACGGAGTATTTCACGCGACAGACATTCTTACAAAGTGTCCATCCAAATACCAAGAACAACCGATGCAAAAAGCTAATTCTTAATTAGCGGTCAGGAGTTTATATGATTGGAAATATTCTTTTAACTCTGGCTCTTCTGGCTGGAGTTTTTAGTATTTATATGTATTATTTAACATACAAAGGTTATCAGAATACTATAAAACTTGCAAGGTATAGTTTTCACTTAACAGCCATAGCTGTTTTAACTGCAAGTGCATTACTGCTCCATGCAATTCTCACCCATCAATATCAATATAAATATATTTATAATTATAGCAGCAGTGACCTTCCTCTGGGCTTGTTAATGGCTACATTTTATGCTGGACAAGAAGGAAGTTTTATGCTGTGGGTATTGTTTAGTGCTATTATTGGGTTAATATTATTGGACTATACTTCGAAACGAGGTGATCTTGAACCACGTGTAATGATGATATTTACATTAGCATTGGCTTTTCTATTAGTAATGGTAAACCCTCTTTTGAAATCACCTTTCAATTATATTTGGTCGCAGCCAGATTTTATTGATTTGAAAAATATTAATCAAAGTTATTTATCATTACCAGCATTGCAAAGTTTTATTTTTAGCGACCCCCAGTCGAATAAACAATTTATCCAAATGAGTAAAGATTTGTATGGAGTATTAACTGCAAATAATATTTCAGTAAATAATTTCATTATAGAAGGAAAGGGATTAAATCCATTATTGCAAAATTTCTGGATGCAAATTCATCCTCCAGTATTGTTTGTTGGATTTGCAATGTCAGTTGTACCGTTTGCATTTGCTCTATCGGCGTTAATAAAGAATGAATATAAGGATTGGGTCAAACAAGCATTACCATGGATGTTAATGGGCACAATGGTATTAGGTCTTGCCATAATGCTTGGCGGCTATTGGGCTTATGGAGTATTAGGATGGGGAGGATATTGGGGCTGGGATCCAGTAGAAAATTCTTCTTTAGTACCATGGCTTGTAGGAGTAGCGTCAATTCATACAATCTTGGTTCAGAAAAAAACTCAAGAAAAGGGTTCTGGTAGGTTTATTAAAACAAACCTAATCCTAAGTATTATGACTTTTGTATTAGTCTTATACTCTACGTTTTTAACACGAAGCGGAATTTTAGGCGATGCCTCAGTTCATTCATTTGTTGACCCAGGAATGACTGTTTATTTATTCTTAGTGATTTTCTTAGGATTGTTTATTGTTCTTGGATTAGGGATGATTATCTATCGATGGAAATATTTAACAGAGAATTTTACATTTGAAGAAAATGTATTATCAAGAGAACTTGCACTCTTTACTGGTTCTGTTGCTTTACTAGCTTCAGCAATTATAGTCTTAGTTGGTACAAGTGCCCCAATATTTGGCCAGACTGTAGAATTGAAATTTTATAATGAATTAAATCTACCTATCGCGATAATAATTGCTTTAGTGAATGGTTTAAGTTTATTATTAAAATGGAAACATACAGATAGTAAATTATTACTGGATGATTTAAAATTTTCTGGTATTGCATCAATTGTATTGACCTTATTGATTGTATTCTTAGGCAGTGTTTATGATATAATGCTTGTTATATTAACATTATCGGCTGCATTTACTCTATTTGTTAATGGAGAGATAGCATTTAGAATTTTTAAAGGTAAACGGAGTTATCTTGGTGCCTATATTGCTCATATTGGAATAGCTGTATTTTTAATTGGTGTTGTAGCTACGGGTGGTTACTCTCAAGAAAGTCAGGTAGATTTAGTAAAAGGCGAAAAAGTCAGCACGCTTGGTTATGATTTAACATTTACTGGTTATTCACCTATTGATAATGGTAAGAAATATGCATTTAACATTGAAGTGAGTAAAAATGGTTCAGTACGAACTGCTGCACCAGTAATGTACATAGCTGAATTTAACAACTCACTTATGAGAGAGCCAGATATATTAGTGGGATTGACAAAAGATTTTTATGTTGCCCCAGTTAGTTATTCTGAAGGAACAGAAGGTGAGCAAGATCATAATCATGGGATTCCAATGACTAAAGGGCAAACTATAGATCATGAAGGATTAAAGATTGTCTTTGATTCATTCGAAATGCCTAAAGATGCTATGTCATCAATGACAGAAGGGAAGGAATTTAGAATTTCAGCTATTCTAAAAGTAATTGATGGTTCAAAAGAAACAATTGTAAAACCTTCTGTGGTTATTTCATCCGGCACTCAGAAATACGAACCAGTTTTTGTAAAAGAGAAAAATCTAAAATTTGAATTAACAAATATTAATGCCGGCTCAGGTCAAATTGAATTATTGATATCAGATATTGATGGGAAAAAAGAATCTGGTTCAAAAACAGCAGCTAAAGAAGTTCTTACAGTCGATGCTAGCATTAAGCCCTTCATCAGTTTAGTTTGGATTGGAGTTTTATTCATGGTTATTGGATATATTATATCTGCTGTAAGAAGGTCTAGAGAATCGGTAGAGTAACCGATTCAAAAAAAATCTAGCCCAACAAATCAAATTTGTTGGGCTTTTTTATTTTAAATTTTATAATGAATAAAAAGTGATCTTATTCTGAATTTGAAAAATCTAAAATCGGTAATTTAATCGTGAAAATTGAGCCACTAGGATAATTTTCGGATACTTCAATAGTCCCATCCATCGCATTAATAATAAATTGGGCAAGGCTAAGTCCTAAACCAGACCCCTTTATTCCAAGATTTTCTGCTTGCGTACCTCTAAAAAACCGTTCAAATATTTTTTCTTTTTCATCATTCGATATACCAACTCCGAAGTCTGAGATTTCGATTATCAAATTCTGTTCATCCAATTTAGAACTAATATTTACATTTTGGTTATCTGAATATTTTAAAGCATTATCAACAATATTCTGGATTGCGATAATAAAAAATTCTTCGCTCCCGCGTAAATACAAATTACTTTCTGAATTAATAATCACTTTTTGTTTTTTGTAATATGATGCTAATTTGTTACTCAATAAGTGAGACAAATTAAAAACAGATTTGTAATTTGATATAGATTTCACATCTTTTGATAAAATTAGCAAAATTTTAACAATAGAAATCATTTGGTCGGTAGTTTCTTTCAATTCTTTCAAAGGTGTTAATATTTCTTTCGAATTAGAATTAATATTGATTTGGTATTCCAATTCAGTATTTAATGCAGTTAGAGGAGTCATTAATTGATGGGAAGCATTATCAGTAAATTCAGACATTTGTTTAATTTGACTTTCTAATCTGTCGAATAGATTGTTTAATGTATTTCTCAGTTTAGTCAAATCATCTTCTGGATCAGAATTAAAGTGAATTCTCTCGCTTAAATTACTTGCAGAAATTTTATCAGCAACCTCAATTATTTTTCGAATTGGCGCAAAGCTTCTGTTAGCAATCCATAAACTTGCAAGGGAAATTAGGATTAATGCAATTGGGAAAATTGCTGCGTTTAACAGTATTAAATTTTCTAATACAGAAGCAAACTTATCTTTTAATGTTGAAATTTGGATAAATCCAATATGCTCTTCTTTTTTGTCATACAGTTTTTGATATGCAACTCTCAAATTGTTTTGATGCGAAATCTCGTCTTGAAAATAAATCAATTCGTTAAAATCAAATATCGACTTTTCGATATTATGGAAATAATCGATGTTTTTGCTTTGCAAATAGATCTTTTTGTTATGATCGTAAATTTGAAGAAAGAAAGGGCTTTCCGTTAAGTATACAAAATCACTTTCATTAAATTCTGAATAATCAGTAATAATTAATGAATCGTTTTCGATATAAAATGATTTAGAAACTTTCTCCATTTCATGTTTTAGTCGAGAATCGAGAGTGTCATTTAAAAAATATTTAAAGAGATTTAATGAAATAGTAACTATTAGTAAATAAAGAATTGTCATAACGGAAGCAATTAGTAAGGTATTTCTAAGTATGCTTTTCGAAAATCTGATATTTTTAAATTTATTCAGCAATAAATAAATATCCTTCACCGTAAATGGTTTTTATAAAAATATGTTTTGAATTCTGTTCTAATTTTTTTCTCAAATTTTTAATTGTTACTTCTATTACATTGGTAAAAGGGTTGAATTCAATTCCCCAAACATCCTTGCAAATTTTTTCCTTATTTATAATGGAACCTTTGTTATATAGAAAATATTTTAATAACTCAAATTCACGGTCTGATAATTTAATGATATCTTTTTCAGATTCAACTGTGCGATCAACTAAATTAATTATCATATCACCAATCTGAATTGCATTTTGGTTTGCTCTATAACGTCTTAATACAGCATTAATGCGTGCTTTTACTTCTTCAAATGAAAACGGTTTTGTTATATAATCATCAGCGCCAGCTTCTAGTGCTTCAATTTTATTTGAAACATCCGTCAATGCTGTTAATAAAATTATTGGAGTTTTATTTCCGTTTCTTCGTAACTGTTTACAAAACTCCATTCCTGATAACTTTGGCAACCGCCAATCAAGGAGTATAATATCAAATTGTGCTTCGTTAATTAATTCTAATGCTACTTCTGCATTTATAGCAATCGTTGGAAAGTGACCCTCTTTTATTAAACTTTTCTTAAGAGTATTTGCAATTTTGATTTCGTCTTCAACTATTAATATTTCCATACGAAAGCTCAAATTTTATTATAAAAGATAACAATCTCGCTCGAGAATATTTCCTTACAATTATGAAAAATTTTTCATTATTGTTTTCTTCTATAAAAATATAGTAATGTCTATTTTTCAATTGGAAACATGCTCTTTATATCTTATTTCAGTAATTAATAATTGCACTCATGGAGGAATTATGAAAAAATCGTTACTACTTGCTTCTGTGCTAATTTTGTGTTTCACTTTTTCAATTAGTATTGCACAAGATTATGCTGGTAGCGAAGCTTGTAAAAATTGTCACTCAACAGCTTATAATAATTGGAAACAATCGGGTCATCCTTATAAGTTACAAAAACTAACTAGTGGAAGTGGTCCATCTTATCCAACTTTATCAGCTCAAAAAGCAGTAGGTACACAGGTCAATTACACTTTAAATTCTGGAATTCCAAACGCACCAGATGGGCTAACTTGGAATGATGTGGGATTTGTTTTAGGTGGATATCATTCCAATGCCCGATTTCTTGATAAAGAAGGTTACATCATTTACGGAAATAATAGACAATTTAATTTAACTACCAAAAAATGGGTTGCTTATACATCCGGCACTTTATCAAAAGCAACTTATGGTTTCTCATGTTACAAATGCCATACTACTGGTCCAAGCAAAACTAAAACTCAAGAATTTCAAGCATTCCCTGGTATTGAAGGTAGCTGGGTTGAAACTGGTATTGGATGCGAAGCTTGTCATGGTCCTTCAAAAGCTCACACAACAAACATTAGCAACAAACCTCCCAAAGAAGGGTTGAATTCTTGTAATAATTGTCATGCCAGAGATCGTAACGATGGAACTACAACATTTCCTTGGAATAACCGCGTTGAATGGCAGCCAAGAACAGTGAACAATGTAAGTACTGGTTTCATTCGCCATCGAGAACAAGGAGACATGATGCTTGCATCAAAGCACGGAAAAGCAAACTTTACTTGTGCAACATGTCATGATCCGCATAAAGGAGTTTATTTTAATTTAGGCGGCTTGAAAGCAAGTGGAACTTGCACAAATTGCCATCCAAATAAAAATATTGCTGGACACGAAGTTTCTAAAACCAAAGCAGAATGTACCGATTGCCATATGCCATTCGCTGCAAGGAATGGAGATCACTTTACTCCATATATTTCTGAACAAAGTACTCATTATTGGAAAATTATAACAGATAATAAAACTATGTTTGATAATTTAGAAGAGATTTCAAGTACTTCTACACCGCCGGTTGTATATAAATTTATAAAAACTGACAACAATGGTTTATCAGGAATAACTTTGGATTATGCTTGCTTGCAATGCCATACAACTAGAGATGTTGCTTGGGCTTCCAGCAAAGCAAAAAACATACACAGTGTTGGAACAAGTGTAGAATTTGCATCCAACATTCCTTCTGCCTACACTCTTGGACAAAATTATCCTAATCCATTTAATCCAACTACAAATATTTCATTTGCATTACCAAAAGATTCAAAAGTTACATTGGATGTTTTTGCAGTAACTGGCGAATTAATATCAAGATTGGTTGATAAGGAAATGTCTGCTGGCTGGCATGAAGTTACTTTTAATGCTGCTGATAATGCAAGTGGTGTTTATATTTATAGAATTAGTGCAGATCAATTTGCATATTCCAGAAAAATGATTTTAATGAAATAGTATCATATGATACTAACTATAAGTAATCTAATTTATTCATGCCCTCAATAACCCCAACCTCGGTTGGGGTTATTTATAACATTTCAAATTATTTATTCTGTATATTTTAAATGAGAAATTGTTCATAAGAGTGAACAATTATTTATTGAAATAGACTAATAACCTTTATTTAGTCATTGTTAAATGGCATTATAGTTGTGAAAAAATGATTCAATTAATTATAGGTTTGTCATGAAAAAGCTAATTGCAATTCTTTTTATACTCCCTTTTATTTTGTTTGCTCAATTCGAAGTTGGTGCAGTTAAAATAGGCAGTTACAGCCCAAATGCGACTGAAGGCGGATTTATTATTGGTTACGAAGGAGGCTGGAATATTGATGAAAGTTTTCTTTTTGGTTGGAGTATTGATTGGTTTAGAAAGAATTATGTGGATAGAAAATTAGTAGCAGAGTATAATGAATTTTTTGGACCAATAAATAGCAGTCTGAATGAACTTAGAGCAAAAACAGATCTTCACTCAGTTCCATTAATGTTTACTATTAACGCTGGATATCCCATAGCACCACGAGCAAGAGCTTTTGTAACTGGAAGCGCGGGCCTAGAAGTATTACTTATTTTTTATAGAAATTATCAAAAACCGGAAGATGATGAATTTCAAGCTGCGTTTGATTTTAGCTGGAGAATTGGCGGGGGAATTTCTTATGAATTTGGAACGCGCTCAGATGCTTTTGTTGAATTAACTTATCATAATTCTAAACCCGGTTGGGAATATGAAGTTCGAGATAGTGCAACTGGAAGAACAAGAATATTTGAAAGAAGTTTTAATATGAGTGGTATGATGATGAGAGTTGGATTCAGATTTTTCTTTTTTAATTAAATTGAAAAAAACTTATAATCTCAAACTGTTTAAACTACTTTCCGGAGCTTTTGAGCATATCTCCAAATAATAATACTAAAGAGAACGAGAAAAAGAGAATTAATAAAAATCGCTTTTGGCGATCCAAGTATTTCTGCAACTGAACCAATCCATAAAGAACCAAGCGGATAAAATGCAAAAAAGCTAAATGTATAAAAACTTAATATCCTTCCTCTGAATTTTTCTTCAACAGTAGTTTGAATCAACCCATTGGCAAGATTAAACATTGTTATGATAAATCCGCCAATAAAAACAAGCAATATCAATGATAGAAAAAGTGTTCTGTTAAATGAAAAAATTAAAAGTAATATTGGAAGTGTAATAGTAGCATAAGTTAAATATTTTCCTCTCGTAATATGTTTATTGAATGTTGCTATTATCAAAGCAAAAATTACAGCACCTAAACCTCGAGCAGACTGTAGGAAACCATTTGTAGTTGCGTCTCCATGCAATATTTTAACAGCCCACGCTGGGAAAAGTGTGACTAAACCCATTCCAAAAAAACTTAAGAATGATGTAATTGCAATTATAGCAATTATAGTTTTTTGGGAGCGTAAGTATGTAAAGCCATCCTTCAATTCGCTGAAAATTGAATGACTCACAATTGAAACCGTACGTGGCTGTAGCTTCATTCGTTTAAGGTTGTAAATGACTGCAAGAAATGAAACACCGTTGATTATAAAACACCAGCCTGGTCCTAAAAGTACGTATAATATTCCACCGAGAGCTGGACCAATTGCTGTTGCTGTATTAAACATTGTTGAATTAAGAGCGATGGCATTGGTTAAATCTTCCTTTTCGACAAGTTCATTGACAAAAGCATGGCGAGCAGTAGCATCGAATGAATTTGCAACTCCCATGAGAAAAGATAGGATAATGATTAGCCAAGCTTGAATTATATGTGTAAATGTTAACAGAGCTAAAAGAAAAGCTAAAAACATCATTGCAGCTTGAGTTGCAATCAAGATTTTATTTCTCGCAAAACGATCTGCAATAACACCTCCGTAAAAAGTAAAAAGCCAAGCGGGAATTCCGGCTGCAAAACCAATATATCCTAAAAATGCTGGTGAATTGGTCAATTCAAAAACAAAAAAAGCTAATGCAGTAGACTGCATCCAAGAACCAAACAAGGAAATCATTTGTCCCCAAAACCAAAGACGGTAATTAGGGTATTTTAGTGCTGCAAAAGTTTCCTTCAATGAAAATTTATTGAAATACTTTTGTTCAGATGGCAGTATTTGAGGTGATGGAGTTAGGTTCTGCATTATTATGATTAAATATTGCTATTAACAAAATACGAAATTCTTACGTTGCATAGTAAAAGTGAAAAAGTAATTCCTATTAGTTCAGAATATTTTTATTTTACAAATTAATAATCGTAATTGAGTAGTGGGATAATGAAAAAACAAAAAACCATTCTTTGCATTTCTAGTTATGAAAAAGGATTTGATTTTATGAATCAAGCTAAAGATGAAGGTGCGCGCGTATTACTATTAACTTCCCAAAGTCTTCAAAGTTCGCCGTGGCCAAAAGAATCTATTGACGAAATTTTTTATATGCCTGATTCAAACAAAGAGTGGAATATTGAACATATGATTAAAGCTGTAAGTTTTTTGGCTAGGAATGAGAAAATAGACTTAATAGCAGCATTAGATGACTTTGATGTTGAAAAAGCTGCACTTCTAAGAGAACATCTTAGAATTCCGGGCATGGGTGATACAACTGCAAGATATTTTAGAGATAAACTTGCAATGAGAATGCGTGCAGAAGAATCTGGACTGCTTGTTCCTCCGTTTGTTCATATTTTGAACTATGATAATATAAAATCCTTCTTAGCTGTTGTAGAACCGCCTTATGTTTTAAAACCAAGAATGCAAGCTGGTGCAATTGGAATTAAAAAAATTAATTCAGCCGACCAGCTATGGAAAAATCTAGATATTCTTGGCGACCGCCAATCGTATTTCCTTTTAGAAAAATTTATTGAAGGTGATATTTTTCATGTAGATAGCATTATAGTCAAGAAAGAAGTTTTATTTTCAATATCACATAGATATGGATTACCTCCAATGGAAGTTGCACATGAAGGAAGAGTTTTCTCTAGCATTACTCTAAAACGAACCAGCAAAGAAGCTAAGGTGTTGTCTGAACAAAATGATAAATTGTTAAAATCACTTGGACTTGTAAAAGGAGTTTCTCATACAGAGTTTATAAAAGGGAAGGATGGAAAATTTTACTTTCTAGAAACTTCAGCCCGTGTTGGCGGTGCAAATATTGCTGATCTTGTTTACTATGCAAGCGGACTTAATCTATGGAAAGAATGGGCAAAGTTAGAATTAAACGATAAATATGTTTTGCCTAAGTTTACAAATGGTTATGCTGGTATAATACAATCGCTTGCAAAACAAGAATGGCCAGATATGAAAGCATTCAATGAACCTGAAGTTGTATGGCTTCTTACAAAGAAATTTCATGCTGGATTAATAATTTCATCCTTAAGTTATGACAGAGTAAGTGAATTAATGAATAGATACACCGACAAATTCTATTCAGAATTTTTTACAACTGCACCTTTACCCGAAAAACCAACAGAGTAATACAAAAAAGTGCAATCTTATAATTATGTGGTTTTGTATATTGTTAATAACAATAATTAATTATAAGGCATATATGAAAAAAATATTCTCCTATTGTGTTTTGTTATCATTAATCATGTTATCAATTGCATGCTCAGGGGAACCGCCAAGCGTTAGAGTTAAAAATGAAAGGTCTAATAAAGCTAACGTTCAAATAAAACAAGCTGACGGTAATACTATAAATATAAATGATGTTGCTGGCGGTTCTGTTTCGGGATATAAGGATTTAGTTGAAGGAGCGACGCAAGCAACAGCTGTCATTCAGAGTGAACAAGTATCGCCATCGTCACCATTTACAGTAGTAAAAGATAAAAATTATACTGTTGTTGTGACTAATTCTAATCCTCCGACTTTGCGGATTGATTCTGAAGATAAATAATAAAAGTTTTTAATTTAACGGATAAGAGCAATGAAATTGTTTGTTGCTCTTATTTTTTCTGTATTTGTTTTGTACTTATATAGTTTAAAATTTTGTTGATTACGTGGTCAATTCTAGGGTAGTCAGGATTTATTTCTTTTGCAGTAAGAAAATATGATATAGATTTTTCTACATCGCAGTAAAGCCAAATCATACCAAGCATTAATTGATAATCCAATGAATCCTTATTAAGGTTATTTTGATTTTCAATTTGTTCAACTAATTCAGGACATGGGCAATCATCATGTATTGGGTGGGCATTAACAATGAAGTCTATATCAACATCAATCAATTCAATAAAGTATTTATATGCATCCTCCATTTTTCCAGTTTGAGTATAGCAAATAATAATTTTTCTTTTTGCAAATTTATTGTTTGGATTTGAATTTAAAAATTCTTGCAGATGAATTTGTGCAGCAGAATAATTTCTTGCCATAAAATATTGATTGCCTAACATTTCATTCATCTTAAAACCATTAATTTTTTGAAAAAGCCTCTCTTTATTTGAGAGGCTTTTAAAAAATACTAAATTATTTTACATATGGAAATTGTTTTACTTCAGTTTGTTTCCATTGTGTTAATCCATTAGTTCCCATCCAATCATAGTTCATAATA
>Ga0194119_10004906_pt1 | contig 20293 bp, 19 predicted proteins | sample TA2MahC100mmetaG_FD_148620 | JGI IMG/M metagenome (GOLD analysis project Ga0194119, IMG submission 148620) | Freshwater microbial communities from Lake Tanganyika, Tanzania - TA2015018 Mahale Deep Cast 100m | ecosystem: Environmental > Aquatic > Freshwater > Lake | place: Tanzania: Lake...
TACTACCATCTACGCGCGCAGCCTCAAAAAGTTCTTTAGGGAGCGAATCCAGGTATGCCTTCAAGAGCCATGTAGCTAAAGGAATTCCTAAACCTGTATAAGGAAGTACCAGAGTGAATCGCGAATCCTTTAAACCAAAGAATTCAAAGAGTTCATTCTGGGCGATGAAGTATGCCTGTATGGGCAAAAACAGTCCAAGAACGAATATCGCGAGTGAGTGGCGTTTCAATGCGAATTGATAGCGGCTTAATGCAAAAGCTGCAAGCGATGAGACTAAAAGCACCGTTGCCGTCGCAAGAGAAGTAACGACAGCGCTATTGAATATGTATTTTCCTAATCCACCTGATTCCCATGCCTCGATAAAGACTGCAAAATTCCAATTTTCAGGAAGTGAAAACGGACTATCGAATATCTTTCCATTGTCCTTGAATGAGGAATAAAACATCCAAATCAAAGGAATCACATAAAAGAATGAAAATATTATGAAAGCAATGTGAGCAAGAGTTGCCCGAATCCTCATCAGTATTCCACCTGCTCTGATTTCTTCCTAACCTTGCTATAAATTAGACCAATAGTTAAGACTGTGAGGGTAAGCAATACAGCCAATGCTGACCCATATCCGATTTCCTGATCCCGGAAAACCATACGCACCATATGAGTCGTTGGGACTTCAGTCGCATAGTAAGGGCCTCCATTGGTCATCACGTAAAAGAGATCAAATCCTTGGATTCCACCAGTAGTACAAATTAGAACTGCAACCTCCCATAGCCGTCGAATCATGGGAACCTTAATTTTCCAGAATATTGTGTTTTGTTTAGCACCATCGAGTGCGGCTGATTCGATAACTTCTCTTGGTAATCGCTGCAACCCAGCATAAAATATTGCTAGATAGAATCCTGCATAAACCCAACCTGAGACGATGCATATTGCGGCCAAAGCAAACCGTGAATCTCCAAGCCAAATTTGTTGAAATTGGGGAAAGCCAATCTGTTCTAGTGCACCATTTAGAAGTCCAAAATCGGCATTAAAAATAAAACGCCACAAAACAGCTACGATAACCATGGGGAGCAATACTGGGACAAACAATGCGATTCGATATGCTTCGATTCCTTTTCTTGAAGTTAAGATTCCGGCTAAGACAAGTCCGATGACGACTTCAAGAAGAATTGTTGCAAGAACATAGATAAAGACATGTTTGAATGAATTCAAAAATATTGAATCTTGCAAAGCTCGTATGTAATTCTTAAATCCTACTAACTCAGGACTGCCGTAACCGTTCCATTTAGTAAAGCTCGAACCGATAGTTCCTATCAGCGGAATAAGCACGGTGAATGAATAAATGAAGAGAGCGGGAAGGATGAAGAAGAAGGGGGTCCAGCGAGTATTTGGTCTCACTGGACTCCCCTGCTGCTTGTAACTACTCTCATGAAGTATTTGTTGCTAATTCATCAAGAGTTAGCGATTTTCGCCTGGGCATCATCGAGTGCTTGTTGAGGAGTTTTAGCTCCGCCCATAACCTCTGCCGTTGCAACATTGAGCGCGTCTGCGACCTTGAGGTCGTAACCAGTATCAGGTGGAGCGACTATGGTTCCTCCTGAAGTCATGAGATCGACCAATTTCTTTTGTAGAGGATTGAGGTCTCCAGAAGCAGCAGCCTTTGTTAGAGGCGCTGATCCTTCTTTAACCCATGCGGCCGTGATCTCCTCTGAGAAGAATGCTTCGAAGAACTTGATTACTTGGTTGATTTTCTTGGATTTGGCGTTTATGACGTAACCTGTGGTAACACCAAGAACGCTGTTTTGGTCTCCAGCACCACCAGCGAAGGCAGGAAGATTAAACCAATCGATGTTCTTGGTTGGGGCTTCTTCTTTAGCGATGCTTACTAGCCATGATCCAATCGGCAACATAGCAGCGCCATTCTTAAAGAATAATGTATATCCCTCGTTGTCTGCTATGCTATTTGCTGATGCGTTGATGTAGCCATTCTTGTGGAGGTCTGCGACAACCCCATAAGCTTTGACTAATTCTGGCGAATTCATTGGCATTTCTTTTGTCATGATCTTGTGATAGGACTCCTCGCCTACGATACGAGAGTAAAGGTGGCCAAAGAAATTACCTGCGACCCAAAAGTCTTTATTTCCAATTGAGAAACAATTCTGCTTAGCTGCCTTAATTTTGGCACAAGCTGCCATGAGCTCATCCCAGGTTGTAGGTACATTGATGCCTAGCTTGCCAAAGATATCTTTGTCATACCACATGACATTTGTGACATCAGAGCCAGTTGGAAGCAGTAGAGCTTTACCATTTGATCTACCGCTATTAAATGCAGACTCAGGGAAGAGATCCTTTAGAGTCGAGTTAGCAATAAGATCGTTGAGATCAGCCGCATACCCGTCCTTCTCACGCTGCGCTGTTCTTGCGCCAGCCCACTCGAAGTATGCGTCAGGCGGATTTCCCCCGGTTAGCAGATTTTGTAGTCCCACGGTTTGGTATATGTCATCATCTTGGATGAAGAGCTCAACATCCCAGTCCGGATTAGCCGCTTTGAACTTCGCAATCGCTGCATCCCATACTTTCTGTCCTGCTTCACCTGGCGTGGCCATTCCGATTCGTATGATCTTGTCAGAAGCACCTGAATCCCCTCCACAGCCACTCAGCGCAGTTACTCCTAAAAGAGTTGCAGCCAAAATGGCCATTACCTTTTTACGACCTCTCATTGTGAGATCACTAGTCCTTTCTACATACTTTGTTAGTGCGCAACAGAGAGCTCTGTTGCGAGTTCTCCCAATACAAGATCTAGGCCATCACCAAAGATGCGTGTTGGATCTTGTGCGAGAGAAATTCTGATCTGTCTGATTCTTTCCGCCGCTTCTAGCGTCCCAGAGAGGCGCCCCTCTGAGTATCGGGACGATTTCAATACCTGTGCAACATCAGAGAGAGCGAGTCCTACCTTTCGATACTTCTCGAGCCAAGGAATGATCTCTTCTAGAAGTTTTGGCCAAGAGAAAGAGGGTGAAGTGATGATCAAATAATTCATAGCAATATCATTAGACCAAGTTTCTAGAACTTCTATCGCTTTAAAAAGATTACCTGTCCTCCACGCAAGTGTCACTTCGCCCAACATGTCACCGAATTCAGGTGCCGCATCGACTGCAAGACATGATTCAAAACAGTTTCGAAAGAGATGTCGTACTGCATTTCTATCTTTTTCATTTTGAACAAAATGATTTAAAGCACTCTGCCACGATTTCTCTGGGTCGTAGGTCGAGGAATTCCAAAGATAGTCGGCAATAGTCGTAAGTGGAATCAGTGAGGCCTCAAACCGATCCATGGGATTGGCTACTAAGCCCTCTGAATATTTGCCAAGGTCTTTATCTCTCTTCTGGATAGGGCCGATATGAAGTTGGTGAACCATTGCAACATCGTTAACTGGATAGTTGTCCCAATAGAAGGGTCGCTTACTCGTGCCAACAAGAAAATTCTTTGCATCGAATACCTCCAAATATTCAGAGCAGATCTGACGCCCAGTCCACATTAGATTGATATTTGCATCAAGTTTCCGTCCCAACTCAGATATGTACGGTTCATTTCCACGACCGTGATACTGCAATGGGCAGACAAAAAGGCTCGTGCCAGGTCCATACGTAGCGACTTGATAATTGACGTCATTGGCGAGCCGGGCGTGAGCCTCAGCTAGAGAGTGGAATTGCTTTCGATCCACCTCAAATTGTAATTTATCAGGAATATCGTCAAGGAGAAGTCCAAATCGACGAACCCCTATTTCATAAAGCTGTTCGTATCGCACCAAAAGCGCAGATAAATCATCTGCTGACCTATATGAGATGGTAAGTCCAGGCGAGACACACACGCTCACGTCAATCAGAAGCTCATGCCCTAGTTCGACTATCTCTTTCGTTGATGCAAGGAAAGATGACGAAAAAGGGGTACGCCAATCAAATCTTTGCCAGGGATCGTCTTTAGGGGCGAAAACAAAGGAATTCATGTTTGTCTTCGCAAAGTGAACTAATCCTCTTATACGCTGTGCATGAGACCAAGGCTTTCCATAGAAGCCTTCAATGACTCCACGAATTCTAAATGAAGGACGATGGACCATATCTTCGGCTAAAGATATGTCCTGCTCAATTTGATTAAGGATATTGATGCCATTTCGTATTCCATGTATATCGCGCGCGCTCAGGCAATTTCCCTTGACCATGAATTCTTCGTGAGCTAACTCTTCCCTAACATTTACTGTATAATTCAAATCCTGCTCAGTCAGCTTGCAGTACATCTCAATGAAGAGGTCTACGTCTCCCATGAAATCACAGTTGCTCCTCTAGGCGTGCGATTGATGGCATGCGAGCACGTTGCTAAACTCCGTAGAGCCACTACTGAGTACTGGAGACCCAAATCTATCTGTAAGCAAGATTTCAAAGTTCGCGCGATGAATATATTCGTTATTGGTACATCACCAGCGCTCATAGCCCAGATACTATGCCTCGGTAACCACAAAATCTAGAGCAGATGAACAAGGGAAGTCAAGCAGCCAGATGGGGCAATGCGCAACCTTTGTAAAAATCAAAGTCCAGACCCGCCCAGTCGGCGTCTTCGCTCTACAAATTCTTTGCCTAGCCCAAGATAATTACTCTATGGGTCAGATTGCAATTCGATCGGCATCAAAGAGCGACTTGGCGAGCCTTTACTATGTAGCGATCAAGACGGGAAATTCGGGGACTGACGCAACTGGAATGTTTCGTAATGACGACATGATCGGCGAAGTTTACGTTGGCCCTTACGTCACTCTGGCCCCGGAGACTAGTTTTGCGCTCGTTGAAGATGACATTCCTGTTGGATATGGACTGTGTGTTTTTAACACCGACTCGTTCCAACGCGCCGCTCATGAATCTTGGTGGCCTCAACTACAAGAGAAGTACTCAGCTCTTATTGCGTATGCAGAATCTGAGTGGTTGATCCACGAAATCTTCAATCCAACCCCCTCACCAAGATCTATCTTGGAGGATTACCCCTCTCATGGACACATTGATCTCTTGCCACATGTTCAAGGTCAAGGTTGGGGTAGGAGAATGATGGAAACTATGGAGGCTTGTTTACGTGAATTGGGATCTCCCGGATTTCATCTTAGAGTCTCGACCCTAAATGAGCGTGGCCTGGGCTTCTATGCAGCGCTCGGCTATCACGAGATAATGCGTCGCGATGGTGAAGTAGTCGTCGGAAAGAGATTCAATCATGAGTGACTTTCTTTGGGGTGTTGCTACTTCATCTTTTCAAATTGAAGGAGCTACAGATGAAGATGGCCGAGGACCATCTATTTGGGATACTTTCTGTCAAGTTCCTGGCAAAGTTGCAAACAGAGATACTGGTGACATCGCTTGCGATCACTACCATCGATACATCGAGGACTTAGATTTAATGAAGTGGATGGGAGTCGATGCGTATCGATTTTCTATAGCATGGCCTCGAATTTTGCCCGCTGGCCAGGGCTCTATAAATAAAGCTGGGTTAGACTTCTATGACCGAGTTGTTGACGGTGCCCTTGATCGGGGGATTGAACCATGGATCACCATGTACCACTGGGACCTACCACAAGCACTTCAGGAACTCGGCGGATGGACCAATCGTGCAATCGTGGAATGGTTTGAGGAGTACGCACATGTACTCACCACCCGTTTGGGCGATCGCGTTAAGCATTGGATGACTGTGAATGAACCACTGTGTAGCGCCTGGATTGGATATCTATACGGCGATATGGCCCCCGGTATCACTGATCTCCGGGCTGCACTGAATGCCTCTCATCATTTACTGATGTCGCATGGCGCCGCTACACATGTCACCCGTTCAAATGTAAAACATGCAAAAGTTGGAGTAGTCATAAATGTGACACCAGCTGTACCTGCTACAAATTCGGATTCTGATCGTCACGCGGCGTATCTTGCTGATGGTTTTGATAATCGTTGGTTCCTTAATCCTATTTTTGGGCAGGCCTATCCAGCTGACATTATTGAAACAATCGGAAAGTCGCCTGAGATTCACTCTGGCGACATGTCGCTCATCAGTCAACCGATAGATTTTTTGGGGGTTAATTTCTATTTTCGTCAGACTATCGCTGCAGACTCGCAAGGATCACCTCTTCCAATCAGAGAGATTCACCGTGATAATGTGAAACGTACAGCGATGGGTTGGGAGATACATGCGCCGGCATTTGAAGAAATCTTGATGCGAATTCATCGTGAATACAATCCCAAGGAAATCTATGTAACAGAAAATGGCTCAGCTTGGAACGATAAAGTGATTGGTGGAGATATCAATGATCAAGATAGGATTGACTACCTTCAATCCCATCTCAACGCCATGTTTTCTGCTCAGAGACAGGGTGTACCCATTCGTGGCTACTTTGCATGGAGCTTTATGGACAATTTCGAATGGGCCTATGGATATGAGAAGCGGTTTGGATTAATTCATGTCGACTATAAGACTCAGAAAAGAACTCCCAAAAAGAGTGCCTACTTTTACCGCAATCTACTCCTTAACGGCACCACTAGACAGTCCAGCAACTAACCATCTCTGTATCACAACAGTAAGAAGTACGATGGGCAAAAGTGCTACAGTCGCCGCTGCAGCCATCGGGCCCCAGTCGAGAGTGCGGTTGCTAATGAAGCTTGCTACAAGCACAGGAAATGTTTTAGCATTTTCTCCTGCCATTATCACTGGGATAAGAAATTCATTCCAAGAAAGTAGTGAGACAAATATTCCAGTTGCGACTAAACCAGGTGCTGCGAGCGGCAGGATGATCTGCGAGAACATGCGCACATTCGATGCTCCGTCCACTCTAGCCGATTCTTCAATCTCGACCGGAATTTGTTCAAAGAAACTCATAAGAAGCCAGATTGCAAATGGAAGATTGAAGCCGGCGTAAATCAAAACTAATGCAACTTTCGAGTCATACATACCGAGATACGAACTCAATTTGAATATCGGCAGAATAACGACGATTCCAGGAAGTGCTCGGACTGCAATCATTAAGCCTTCAAGTGACCCGCGCCCTTTGAATCTAGGCTTTCTTGCAAATGCATATGCGGCCAAACTTCCTACTACCAAACAGATTGCGGTGCTCCCTAAGGTGATGACTATGCTATTTAGAGCTATCTGCCAGAACTGCTCTAATTCAAAGAGAGAGATGTAATTCTTCAAGGTGGGTGTGAAGCTAAAGAATTTTGGCGGTAAGGTGTATGTGTCTACGCGATTCTTTATTGAAGTGCTCACAGTCCAAAATAGAGGGAAAAGCGCCAGTAATGACGCGAAAGTCAAGAGTAGGTAGGAGGAGAGGCGATTTAGTTTCATCGAACTCCCTTGGAAGCTTTGCGCCAGAGGAAATAGACAGGCATAGTTATCAATGCAACGATCACGCCAAGGGCTGCTGCTTGGGATAGCTCAAGGAAAATGAAACCAGTCTTGTAGGTCCAAAGCCCTAGCGTTGTTGTTGCATTTCCTGGTCCTCCTCGGGTCAGAATAAAGAGTGTGTCAAAGAGCTTCAAGAAGTCCATGATCTTGATCATCGTGATCACGAGAAGCGTTGGTGTGATTAATGGAAGCGTGATTCTCCAAAAGATTTGTCGAGAGGCCGCACCGTCTACCTTCGCAGCCTCATAAAGCGAGGGTGAGACCGCCGTCAGAGCGGCAAGAGCAAGAAGCATCACAAATGGAACAGATTGCCAAGAATCTACGATAATTATGGCAAGCAATGCACTCGTCTGGGAACCTAACCAGTTGACTCTATCTATGTCTACAAGGCCCAAGGCCCAATTAATTACGCCAAGATCTGTATCAAACATAAAGCGGTAAGTCAGACCAACCGCTACTGGCATAAGAAGCATGGGAGTGATCAGAATTGACCTAAATATCTTTGTGCCTTTGAGGTTCTCATGAAGAGCAAGAGCAAGAAGAATTCCAAGTGGAAGTTGAATTATCAATCCGAATACTGTGATTGCCATGGTGATGCGGAAAGTTGACCAAGTTTCGGATGCAGCAAGGACTGTTGAGTAATTCTGGAAGCCGACAAACTGCGGCGGTAGGAATGAAGCTAGGTTTATGTCTTGAAAAGATATATAGATTCCATAAATAAATGGGATCAGGATTATCGCGCCAAGAACCACCCAAGCGGGTATCGTGAATTGAGCTAGCGGGCGAAGACTCTTCACCCTAGAAGAAACGGACCTGGTCACCTTAGTGAGAATTCTCTACTCACCTAAGCGACCAGGTCCACCTTTATCACCTAGTTTCTAGGTTAACTGCGCGGTTCCTTCGCCAAGATTGGCTTCAACTTCTCATTGAGCCCATCCAGCGCGGCCTGTGTCTTTTGCTTGCCGGTAAGAACTTGAGTTACGGCTTCAATCGCTGCAACCTCGAACTCTGGCCAAACAGCAATCTGTGGGTAGCGCTCAATGCGTGAGCTAGATGGGATTTCTAACTGTGGTAGATATGGATTCTTTGCCACTAAGTCCGCATTGTTGATAATCGACTGACGACCAATCGCTGCAGCCCCTGACTCCAGATACCTCACTGAGTTGCTCTTTCCTAGAACGAACTCAAGGAATTTCCATGCAGCATCAGGATTCTTGGCATCAGCAGGAACTCCGATATTCCATCCAGCAAGATGCGTGATGTCAGAACTGCCGGTTGGCATTGGCGCTGTGCCAATCTTTCCAGCGTTCTTATTGATGCTTGGATCTAGAGCCATTCCATAGTAGCCAGAGTAGTTGAGCATCGCTCCAATATCCTCACCAAGGAACTTGCTCGTCGTATCATCACCGGTTGCAGTGATTGCTCCCTTTGGTGATACTTCAAGCAACTTCTTCAGGTAATCAGTTGCAGCAACTGCCTCTTTTGAATTTACTACTGGATTGAGATTGTTATCATAGAGAGCTCCTCCAAATGACCAAACCAGAGTCATCCACCACCAAGATACGTTAGGACCAAAGCCCATGATTTGCCCGCCAAATCCAGCAGCTTGGACTTTCTTAGCGTTGTTGTAGTACTCATCCCATGTCTTAGCTGGCGTTAATCCGAGCTTCTCATAGAGATCGGTTCTGTACCACTGAATCATTGGCTCAGTACTAAGAGTTAGCCCAAAGGTCTGCCCCTTGCACTTTCCATAATCTTGTTGTCCCTGTCCAAAGTCGCTGATGTCATATTCGTCTGACCCAGAGATGTAGGAATCAAGAGGCAGCATGGCATTGGCTTGGCAGAACGGAGCCAAGAATGAATTATCAAATTGCGCTACGTCATAAGCTCCTGCCTTTTGGTTATAACTAAGGAGCTGCTTTTGATGTGCTTCACCGTAAGGTGTTTCAGAGACATTAACTTTGATCCCAGTCTTCTCTTCAAATTCAGGGATAAAACTCTGAATCGATGTCGATGATGGGCTGGGAATCAAGAATACATTGATCTCTCCACCAACTTCACCATCTGACTCCGAGTCACTACCGCATGCACTCAGAGCTAGAACTGCAGCTGTGCATAAGGCTGCTACTTTGAAACTTCTTCCTTTTAACACGTGTTTTCCTTCCATTAAGGGGAGCGACCCCTAGTCGCACAAAAGTACCCACCAGCCCTTGATTTGGTAAGGGTTTAGGACAACAATTTCGTAACATGAATTCTCTTCTCCGTGGTCTATTTCGGTGAGAAATGTGGCTCAAGAGCTAGAGATTCCTCGCACTCGGCAAAAAACTGGTCTGATAGTTATCTCCCATGCCGACGACCTGCTTCTGTTCTGTGGAGCGGCAACCCTTGCGCTTTTGGATCAGGGCTGGAGTCTTCATGTAATACGAGTTACCGACGATCGCTGGGACAGTTGGGGTCTTGATGAAGAGGAGACCATTAGGCGAAATAAGAGTGAGTTCGATGAAGTCTTGGCTGCTCTCGGCATTAATTCCCTATCTGAATTTGGATACCCAACAGATACTCTCGGAGATAAAAGTGAAGTATTGCTTCGAAATCAATTAGTTAGGGTCATTAGGCAGGTAAGGCCATATTTGGTCATGAGTTTTGACCCCGATTCCATAAGATTTGAAGATAACCAGGACCATATCCTTGTTGGAAGAGCCGTGGCTGAGGCTTGTTGGACTGCAGGATTTGATAAACATCCAGATGGGAAAGTAGACCAGTTGACGCCTCATTTACCCATCGAGAGATGGTTTTTTGGGAGAAGTGTTGTAGAGGAAACTCACTTTCTTGATATTGCAAATTACCGAAGCCGATTGATTGAACTAGTCTCACTTCATAGAACGATGCTTGGCAACATGGTGGCACAAGCCAACCTAAAGGCCCAGTTTTTGGGCTACTCTCTAAGTCAACTACAAAGTAAATGTCAGGAGAACCCCAAGGTATTTGCTGAATTACTGATTGGGGGCCGTGTATCAGAGAAATATAGAGTGATCACGCCAGAAAAGATAAATCAATTGATAAAGGAGTTTGGGGAAGAGATATGACATTTAAGGCTCAAGGGTTTAATGCCACATATGGAAATGATATCTCGGTAGATGCGATAAATGAGGCTGGAGATTACATATTGGTAACACAGCCCGAACCTTGGGCATTGCTTGATAAGAAGATCACGAATCGACCACTGCAGATTATCCAATCAGGTGATCTCTCCCCACAGCACCTAGATAAGCTGGCTGCAGAATCACCGGCTGTAACAGTGATTGGCCTGGGTGGCGGTGGAGCTATGGATACTGCCAAGTGGATCCACTGGCGACGAGAGTTACCGCTGCTGCAATTGCCTTCCCTGCCAAGTGTTGATGCCTGCTTTACACGCATGTCTGCACTTCGCGACCGCGGCGGAGTGCGCTATGAAGGTGATGCAGTTCCTCAAATGGTCTATGTCGATTTTGAGCTGTTTCGTGCGGCACCAAAATCTATGGTTACTAGTGGAATTGGCGATGTTCTCTCTTGTCACACTGCTTGGTTTGACTGGAAGTTGGCTCACGACGCGGGCAAAGATGAATTTGGCTGGACAATCGAGATGCCTAGAATCTCTCAGATGTATTTAGAGGAGCTATATCAATGCGCTCCTGGGATTGCTGAGCTCACCGATGATGGCCTGAGGCGATTGATGGAATTGCATCGCGATATCGGCTGGCGTTGCCACGATATGGGGCATGCCAGATTTGAGGAGGGATCCGAGCACTTCTTTGCTTACACTTTTGAGGAAGTAACCGGTAGGACCATCCTTCATGGAGAGTTAGTAAGTATGGGGGTTTTAATCATGTCTTATCTTCAAGGTAATGACTTTCAACGAGCCAAAGAAACGATATCTCTAGCAAGAACCAGGCATCGCCTAGAAGATCTTGGGGTCAAGCGTGAAGAGGTCCTAGAGAGTCTGCGAAGGCTTCAGTCATACACAATCGAGCAGAATCACTGGTATTCGCAGGCTCGATTCGTTGATCCAGCCAAGATTGATGATGAGGAGATTATTGGCTTATTGAACTGGTGAGGTTACTTGGTAAGCGTTACTTTACTAAGCCCTGTTGGAGAATCTGGATTGAAGCCATTTTTTACGGCAAAACCAAGAGTTAAGTATTGAATCAGAGCGGCATCAATTATCGTTGACTCTTCCTCGCTATCTAGGCTAGAGCCGAGAATTGTTCTCTCATCTTCTATTGCAAGTTGACTGCTCCCTAGCCAGATAATCTCTGGTTGACTCTGGCGAATACGAATAATTGAATCCTCCAGCGCCCCTTTTGGCATCCCTGAGGGCGAAAGCACTATTACTTGGCAATCTTTGCTAAGGGTTGCAATCGGGCCATGTTGATAATCAGCGCTAGACATCCCTTGTACCGGAATATAGCTAGTCTCTTGGATCTTAAGTGCCAGCTCTTTGGCATTGGCATATGCATATCCCCTGCCAATCACCACAATTTCCCTCTTGGCATCTAGCGTGCTAGCAAAACTATCTACATCACTCAAGCTCGAAAGACACTTTCTAGAAGCATCACCTAGGTGTGAGCGATTCTTCCCCCTCTTTCCCATCCAGGCATCAATCAGGAGTAGTGATGCCAGGAGTTCAGCTGAATAACTCTTTGTGGCAGCAACGGCAACTTCAGGCCCTGCAGATAGATCTATATGAATATCACCGGCTCTTGCCAGGGGAGAATCTGAGACATTCGTCATGGTGATTAGTAGCGCTCCGCCCTCTCTAGAGGCGCTTGCAAAGGAGAGGAGATCCGGTGATCTTCCGCTCTGACTTAAGGCAATAACTAAGGTGTCTTTGAAATTAGGTTTGGCGCCATAGATTGAAACAGATGAAGGTGAAGCAAGTCCCACTGGCAGTCCCAATTTGACTTCAATGAGAAACTTCAAATAGTGGCCTGCGTTAGCAGAGGTTCCTCGAGCTAAGATAATTACATTAGCTATAGTCTTTGATTCTATTTCCTCTGCTGCCCTTTCAAATTGCTTCTCAGAATCGATCAGCCTTGAGAAAACCTCAGGGCTCTCAGAAATCTCTGAAAACATCTTAAAATCTTTAACGTTCACTTAGTTCTCAACGTCCAAAGTCATCTTCAACACGTTCGATGTCATCTTCTCCAAAATAGGTGCCGGCTTGAACCTCAATGAAGATCACATCGCTATTTCCAATACTTGCAATGCGATGCAAGCTTCCTGCGGGAATATCGAGACTATCGCCCACTTCAAGTGATGAAACTACACCGTTAATGGTCACCTGCGCCTGTCCTGAAACAATAAACCAATGCTCAGAACGCTTCTGATGGCGCTGGTATGAAAGCCTCTTTCCAGGCTTAACCCAGATGCACTTAACTTTATGAGATGGGCTCTCTTGCAAGACCTCATAGCGGCCCCAAGGGCGATCCGATTTTTCTAGCACATTCATATTCTAATAGGTTGGGCAAAATCGGTAGGTTCGCCCTAGCCTGGACGCTAGGCGGAAAGGAAAATCCACCAGATTGGTCTCTTGGTGAAACCAAAGAAGTTACTCCTAAAGCGATAATTGATGGTGCTATAGAGAGCTATTCTGAACTTATCTCTTTGAGCCGATAGGGCTTTCGGTCATACAAGCTATCGCTATCTCGGAGGCCAGGGCACTTGAGCCAAATGTTCGAATAATATTTTTAGGATTGAAATCCCAGGTTGGCCAACCCATGTCAACAAATATTGCATCTGGCCTACCGCGATTGATTCTATCTAGCGCACCAAGTATCTTGTTATCTCTAAATGCATCCCTGAAGGCCACCACCAGAGAACCTTGAGTGAGTATTGATAGATCGATATCGCTTGACTCTAGTTTCACTTTCTTGCCTGCTCTAACAAGAGGTCTTCGCAATCCCCAACCGACAAATCCGGCAGCAATAGTTGGGTCTGCAGATAACTCAATTAGAAACACCCGATCAGTTGAGATAAAGAGTTCACCTTGGCAATGAACTCCAGATCGAAATCTTGAAGCCTCTGGCAGAAACACGGGAGACAAATCTTTGGCTTTTGGCGGGCTCCAACTCCAAATTCTCTTCGCGTTCTCCTCTATTGACTGACGACTAATCTCTTGTGCGTCCACTGCCTCGCTTATTGTCATCAAACTATCTTCCACAAAGCTAGATTGATCATAGAGCCCAGAGAAACAGAGCAAATCTGCGCCAGCAGAAATTGCTCGAAGGGCTGAGGTGCTAATTCTCTTTGGACCACCGAGTGCTCCCATATCTAGAGCATCTGTCACAACTAGCCCAGTAAAACCCAGTTTTCTACGTAATAAATCCCTAGTAATCACATTAGAGCAAGAAGCGGGAGAGGCGGGGTCAAGGGATGAAAGCAATATGTGTCCCATCATTATCGCCTCTACATCATCACCTATTGCTGAAATAAATGGCTTGAGGTGGGTCTCGGTTAGTTCACTAATATCTCCATTGAGTTGCGCTAAGTCATTATGGCTATCTTCTAATACCCCACCGTGCCCGGGAAAATGCTTGATGCATGAAGCAATTCCTGCGCCACGCAATCCCTTTATTGCACTTGCTACGTGGACGGCTACCAAATCTGCATCGCCACCAAAAGACCTTACCCCCACTATTGGGCTATCACTATGAGTTGAAACGTCAGCAACAGGGGCTAAGTTCAAGTTGACTCCAATAGAATTCAGCACTTTTCCTAATTCCCTAAAAGAATTCTCCGTTAATCCCAAATCATTGCAACGTCCCAAAAGTGCAGGAGTTGGGAAGGGGCTTCCTTCAGGAACAAAGAGGCGAGTTACATCGCCACCTTCCTCGTCTAGGGAAATAATAATTCTTGGGGAGATGGCTCTGATCTTAAGAATTAGCTCACGTGCTACATCCAGGGATGGGCAGTTAGAGCTAAAGAGGGTAATTCCCCCTAACCCATTTTCTAGATACTTATATATCCATTCAGGTATCTCGGTACCGCCAAACCCAGGAGAGAAATGGGCCAATATTGCCTTTTCAGTATCACTGAACTTCATCCCTTAACAGCTCCTGCTGTCACGCCTGTGGCTATTCGTTTCTGAATCAGGGAGAAGAATATTACAACTGGGATAGCCGTCACTGTAGATGCCGCCATTAGAGGGCCCCAATCGGTTCCAGTTCTAGTGGTAAAACCAGCAAGCCAAACTGGTAGCGTTAAATTCTCTTGGCTTTGCATAATGATGTAGGCCAGCAAGAATTCATTCCAGGCTTGAATGAATGCAAATATTGCAGTGGCAACTAATCCTGGAGCCATTAATGGCAAGAGAACATGACGGTATGCCTGAACTCTTGTGCAACCATCGACTAGGGCAGCTTCCTCAATATCTATGGGGATGTTGGCTAGGAAACCTCTTAGAGTCCAAATAGTGAAAGGCAAGATAAATGCCACATAGGTAAGCGCTAGACCTCCTATGGTATTTGTCAATTGAAGGCGCGTTAACAAGAGGAATAGGGGAATTATCAGCGCAGAAAGTGGGAGCATCTGCACGATAAGAAGAGATGAGATAAAGCTTCGCTTACCGGTAAATTTAGTTCTAGCTATGGCCACGCTTGCAAACGTTGCTATAAATAGTGAAATAGCAACGGTTATTAGGACCACAATCAAACTATTGCGAAGACTGGCATAAAAACCCTCTCTTGAGAAAGCGTTCTGATAATTTTCAATGGTAAAAGATCTGGGCAGAATCGTCGGCTCGGTTGAGAGGACATCCTGGCGGTTCTTAAAAGAGGTAGTGACCATCCAGTAAACTGGAAAGCCCATAAAGACAATGGCGAATACTCCAGAGATATTTGCATAGATCGAACTCTTCTTATGCATTACTATCTCCAATTTGGACCATCTTCTTTATGTAGAACCAAGTAACACCCAATAACGAGATAATCATTAAGAGAGCAATGGCTGCCCCCATTCCATACTCACTTAAACCGAAAGACTTTTCAAAGGCATAGATCGCCATTGTGTAATACTCAGAAGCTGGTCGATTATCAAGTAGTACCCAGATTTGGGTAAAGACTTGGAAGTCCCAGATGATTGAAAGGCTAATCAAAATCACATAAATAGGAAGCAGTATTGGAAGGATTACAGACCTAAATATCTGTCTGGAGTTAGCGCCGTCAATGGCAGCTGCTTCCAATAGCTCCTTAGGAACTTGAGTTAATGCAGCATAGATGCTGATTGTTATGAATGGGACTGCGCCCCAGACCACAACTCCGCCGATGATGGAAAAGCCTGAAAAAGTATTGGTAAACCAATTGCGTTGAGCAAAGTCAAAACCTAGGCGATTGATGGTTGAGGTGATAATGCTAAATTCAAAGGAGAACATCCACTTCCAAATTGAGATACCAACCAGTGCAGGAATCGCCCAAACGAGAATCAAGGTGGTGTTCAACAGCCATCGAAGTATGGAATTCATCCTCGCCATTAAGTGTGCTAGCCAAGCACCAATCACTATCGAAGCTGCCACCATAGCAAATGTAAAGATGAATGTTCTACGTAGAACTATCCAGAATTCCGGATCTTTGAGTAGCGCTAGGTAGTTTTCAAAGCCAATCCAAGTCGGGATGCCCGAGACAATCTCTGCCAAGCCAAATTGCTGAAAACTTAGCGTTATCAGTCGAAATACGGGAAAGCCTAAGATCAGTAGAATTACGGTTAACGCAGGAGCAATTAAGAGATAGGGCCAGAAATTACTCTTTGGCTCTATCCTTAATTTTGTTGCGCTAGTCATCAGATCTCAAACCTGCTTCCCAATAAACGAGTGGAGAGTGGTGCGCCCTCGACGCTACCACTCTCCTTTACCTCGTTAGGAGTTTTCTTGCTTCTAGTTCAGCAGTTTTGTGATCTCCGCAGATGCATCTTTGGCTGCTTGCGCAACTGTCTTCTTTCCTGTTGCGATATCAGAGAGCATGGTTTGAAGAACGTTTGCGTTCTCCACATTTACCCACTTCTGTGCTGCAGGAACGAACCATGTCGAGGTAGCACCTTTTGCAACTTGAGCATTGCCTCCCTTAACTAGGGTCAACATGCTGGTGTTGTTGGGAAGATTGCCCACCTTGACGATTTCACGCATTGCTTGGCCAGAGGTGAATGACTTAATCCAGTAAATACCCCACTCTGGATTCTTTGCCTTAGCAGGAACTCCAAGATTAGATCCACCGAGGAATGCTGGCATGTATTCACCAGCGCGAATTGAAGGCATCGGGAAGAAGGCGCCCTTTTGAGGAGCAATGCAGCATGTTTCCCAGCCATTTGAGTAGCTCATCGCAACGTTTCCACCTGCGAAGACCTCCCATTGACCACCCTCATCGCCAGACTTATCGGCTTTAGAGTATTTATCAACAATGTTTTTCCAGCGAGTTAGCCCTTCAACAGAGGCTGCTGAATCCAGTGAACCTTTCCACTTTCCAGCTTCCTCAACTGCAATTGCCCCCTTGGAGTCATAAACAAAGCCAATTGCTGCATACCAATACTTACCTGGCATATAAACAGCAGAGAACTTTGAGTTGGAAGAATTTGCCGCCATTAACTTATCTGCGGCTGCTGTAAATTGCTCATAAGTTCTTGGAACCTTGATCTTTAGTGAAGTAAATAAATCAGTGCGATACATGACTGCTCGCGACCCAGCATAGTAAGGAACTGCAAAGAGCTTGCCGTTATAGCTTCCAGCCTCCTCTAGGCCTTTGAGCCAGTTAGTGCTGTAGGCAAATTGACTCTTTGAGCTACTTAGATCCTTAAGGGCACCGGCTGCTGAGTATTTCAGAACCTGGGTATTACCAAACTCAAATACGTCTGGTGTATTCCCGGCAACTAGGGCTGCATCGAGTTTCTTTAGAGAATCTCCCCAAGTCTGATATTGAATGTCAACCTTGACATTTGGATACTTTGAATTAAACATCTTATTTGCACGATCAAGTGCTGCTGGCCAAGATTTGGCATCTCCTTGAATCCAGACAGTAACTGTGCCGCTATCTTTCGGTGAAGCACTTGCCATGCTCGCGCCAAGAAAGAGCGAGCTGATAAGTGTCATCGAAGAAATAATGGCGATAATCTTTTTGCGCGTTATGCGCATGAGAGACCTCCCGGTTTGGTGCTACCTGCTGGCAATTCCAACAGGTCGTAGTAGGCTGGTCTAGTCCAATTCTCATCAAAATGCTAGTGTCTGGCAGGTTTTTCGGGCAATTGTTATGGAATCGGTATCACCCCGTTGAGAAGGGGAGAAGAAGGGGGTGGGGGCTTTGGCCAAGGAGGAGTCACTCAAGCCTGTTCGTATCTCAGAGTTGATTCGCGCTGACCTATCCGAGCTTGCAATCCATGAAGTCATCCCTACTGAAAGACAGATGGCCGAACACTTTGGCGTTTCCCGAGTAACTATTCGAAATGCTTTAGAGATCTTGGAGCACGCCGGTCTTGTCTATCGTAGACAAGGCTCTGGGACATTTGTAGCGCCTCATCGAGATACTCACCACCATCGCCTTAGATCATTTAGCGAAGAACTCGCCTTAAGAGAAATTGAATATGAAACCTCAGTGATAGATGTTAGGCTGATTGAAAATCCTGAATTAACCGATTCATCGTGGGCAAAGATTGATGAGCCCTCATACCGCATCGAAAGAGTCAGAGCGAATAAAAAAGTAGCCCTCTCTTGGGAAGTCTCATACGTAAAGGCAAGGTTTGCTCCTGGCCTTGATAAAGAGCGGCTCTCCGGCTCTTTATACAAACTGCTCTCAGATAATTATGGGCAGGTGGTGGAGAGCGCGGATGAGGAAATTTCATCGTTACTTATTGAAGAAGACATCTCTAGGAAGTTATCTGTATCGGCAGGAACCCCAGCAATTGAAATCAAGCGGAGAGCGTTTAATAAACGAGGAGATTGCCTGGAGTTAGCCAGAGCAATAAGGCCCAACGGTCAAGAATTTCTAAAATATAGCATCAGGCGTTAAGACTCTCTTTGTTATATCAAGAATTAAATTGCTGCTGCACGACTAATACGATCACGGATTGCAACTGCAAGACCTGAGCCACTTGGTGGAATTACTCTTATAGTTCTTAATCCCTGATTATCTGCTTTGCGGAGCGCGGCATACAACACCCTGGCATACTCTTCAATGCTATTTGGCTCTGCCAAGCGAATGGCACCTTGCGGAGTAGCCACATCGCTCATTGCAATCAGACCCTCACCTTCTTGGCATTGACCATCAATTAGCACTTTTGCCTTTGGTGCGTAATGCTGCTTATCTGAACCTGAAACACGAATTCTTGTTTCGCCAACCGAATCAAGGATTATTCCGGTGCTCTTCTCGATCATCTCAGAGCTAACGGCTCCAGGGCGAAGAATTGTTGGGTTATCGCCACTGCAATCAATGATTGTCGATTCAACTCCCACTAGACAAATTCCCCCATCAAGAATCTGGTCACCTGGCAATAGATAGTCACTTAACTCCTCGCCGACGGCCTGAGCAGTAGTTGGTGAAACTGCGCCATAACGATTGGCGCTTGGGGCGACAATTCCCTTTCCACCTATTGCTTTAAATTGACTCAATAGCCCCAGAGCCAGGCTATTTGCGGGAATTCTTAAGCCCACAATCTCTTGACCTCCAGTTAGGTAATCACCAGCAACTCCTCGCCTCTTCAGAAGTAGCGTCATAGGGCCTGGCCAGAAATCCCTCATAAGATTTATTGCATACTCTGGAACATCTTTTGCCCAGTAGTCGACATCGTTTAGCCCTGCGATATGCACAATTACTGGGTGATTTGCGGGTCGATTCTTGACTTCATACATCCTGGCCACTGCTTCCATGTTTTGCGCATCTGCTCCGATGCCATAGACCGTCTCTGTTGGAAAGGCTATTAAGTCCCCTGCCTTTAATTTCTCAGCGCTTTGGCGTAATACGCTAAGCGAGCATTGAGAAATAATCGTGGCCATAGCAGGTATCTTAGGCTTATGAGAAAAGTGAATCGAATTACCACAGCCATTATCGCTCTATTTGCTCTAAGCACGCTCTGGGTCTATCCAGCCCAAGGCGCTGAATCAGATCCCCACGTAACAGTTACTGGAGTAGGAACAGTCAGCGTTGTTCCTGATGCAGTCCGGTTTTATTTAGGCGTCACCTCGCTTAGCGATAAGAGCGCTACCGCCCTATCGAGTGCATCAAAGGCTGCAGCTGGTGTTAGGTCTGCGCTAAAGTCAGAGGGAATCGCCACCAAAGATATTAAGAGCTCAAACCTATCTGTCTATCCAGAATATAATTACACCCAAGATAAGGGCTCAGTAATTATTGGATATCGCGCCACTCAATCTTTTACCGTAGTGATTCGCAAAGCAGAGAGCGCTGGGAAAGTAATTGAATCAGTGGTGAACGCTGGAAATGAAAGTGTTACGATAAATGGAATCGTGCCATTTATTTCTAAGGGATCTGCAGCGATGCAGGAGGCAAGAGCTGCCGCTGTTGCTGATGCTAAATCTAGAGCCTCTTCTTACGCCAAACTCCTTGGAGCCTCTCTAGGCAGAGTAATTTCATTGCAAGAGAACTCTACGCCTTCTTATTCCTTCCCAATGCTTGGAGTCGCTAAGGCAGAAGATGCCTCAACTCCGGTAATTGATCTTGGTGAGGAAGAAGTCTCTATCTCCATCACTGTGAAATGGGCTTTGAGCTAAGAGCACTTGTGGTGGGTAGTGGATTTGAACCACTGAAGGCATAGCCGGCGGATTTACAGTCCGCTCCCATTGGCCACTCGGGCAACCCACCATTTAGTACCTGTGAGCGCAAGGGTAACAACTCGCCCTCGCGCT
>Ga0194119_10004911_pt1 | contig 20291 bp, 17 predicted proteins | sample TA2MahC100mmetaG_FD_148620 | JGI IMG/M metagenome (GOLD analysis project Ga0194119, IMG submission 148620) | Freshwater microbial communities from Lake Tanganyika, Tanzania - TA2015018 Mahale Deep Cast 100m | ecosystem: Environmental > Aquatic > Freshwater > Lake | place: Tanzania: Lake...
CCACTATGGCAGGGCTTTTCCACAGCCGGCCGTCGACGACGACTGTGGAAATCTCTTCTCTCGTGTTTCCCTTTCATGGAAACTATAAGGATGGCTATCGTTGCCATGCAGCGGCCGGTTGCCGGCCGGGTGACAGTTCATACAGCGCGGATGCTGCAACGCGCGGTAGACGCGTGAGAAGGCGCGCACCGAACTGCTGCCGGCCTGCGTGTTGACTGCGGCGCCGAGCAATAGCGACAGAACGATGAGAGCCGAACGCATAGGACCTTCCTGGTATTCGATCCATCGGGTGTGGATGAGGAAAGGATGATCGTTTTCCGGCAGATCAGTACGTCAGTACGGGTATCGCGACCAAGATCGCTAGGTGAAACGCCTCACGGCCGCGGCGCTACGAGCGCTCCATACTTGGCGCGGGCCTGCTGCAGGAGCCCCAACGCTTCGGCTTTGTTCTCCGCCGTGGGGAGGCGCGCGCGGTCAAACGCCCAGCGCTCCATGTAGCTGAGTTGCTCCAGCAGTGCGGCTGCCGAGACACTGGCTTCGGCAGGCGCGGGCGTGCGGCCCGGCATGGTGAGATACACGGGCGAGGTCTGGGCGAACACGGGCATCATCCACCAGGTGGCGCCAAACGGCAACACGCTCTTGCCATGCGCACGCGCGGCGACCCAGCCGCCATCGGCACCTCCACCGTGCCGTCAAACAGTGCTTCGCCGGTACGCGTGGCGGGTTTCACGGTGCGCACCACTTTGCCGTAGACCAGAATCTCCAGCGCATCGTGGGGCTCCTGTGAAATCGCGCGGGCATGGACGCGCAACGCTGCCTTGCCGGGTGCGAGGGCCAGCGTGGCTCCGGCTTCGGCTCCGTTGACGCCGAAATCAAGCAGCGGGCCGTTTGAAATAAACGTGCGGCCCTTGCGAATGCCTTCGATCCAGGAATCGTAGCTGAGCGCTCCCATGGTTTTGACGTAGGTGCGTGCGCTGCCGATGGGTGGGTTGAGCGCCATCTTGTCTGAGCCCGACGACGCGGCGAAGCGGAAGCCGCAGTTCAAATAGTGGTAGGACATCTCGATGGGCGGGCGCCGGTAGGCAGACGGGCCAGTCATTTTGTAGATGTCCACCAGGATCGGATGGTGTTCAAACCGATTGCCGGTGGTGAGGATATCGAGCGAGTCGATTTTGCCGAGTGCGATAGCGAGCGGCGCTTCCATGGATGGATAAGGCCGGTGCGCTCAGGTGACGAGTCCACCCTGCGAGTGCGCGTCGTCGGCGGAATGCGCCATCAGCGGCCAGTCGTAGCCGTGAGCGCCGTTCCCGCGCAACTGGCCCACGCTGACGGGCCAGACAATGGAGCGCAGATTCTGGAAGATGAGATGTGCGAGGAAACCGTGCCGGAACTCCTCGCCCACTTTCACCCAGTGCCGCGTATCGCTCACTGGATTCAGTTTGCCGGTGAAGTGCTCGGCGTTTTGAAAGTGCCCGTTGCCCGGCTGTTCGTCTTCGCGGTAACCGCTCTTGAGCAATAACAGGCTGCACACGCGCAGACCCTCGCATTCCATTTCATAGCGCACGCCCGCCCGGTCAGGGAAGTGCATGTGCGTGTCGCCCGGATACCAGCCGCGGGCTTCGAAGTCGGCGAAACGGCGCAATGGAATCGCGATGGCTTGGCCGTTCGCGGTGACCTTCACCCGCTGGTCGACGAAGGCGTACTCGTAGCCCTTACGCGCTTCCACACGATATTCGCCAGGAGGCAGGTCGATCTCGGCGCCGTCGGAGAAATAGGCGTACAGCCGCCGCGGGCTCGTTTCGCCGTCGCCGAGAATCAGGTCGACGGACATGCGGCGCGACTGATCGATTTGCGGCGGGTGTCCGAGCGGCGCCCGATACTCGCCCCGCTCAGCGCCGGTGATGCGCAGCCGCACGCCGCTGGCGCGTCCGCGTTCGTCGCGAATGTCGAGCCGCGCGCGCACCTGGCCGGGATACGGCGAGCGCGTGGGCAGATCGGCCCAAACCAGCAGGCCGGCAAAACAGGCAGCAAGCAGCAGTCGGCGCATTTGGTCAATCGTACCAAGCGTTCCAGGTACTGACCGGGGCCGGCCCCCCTAAACAGAAACGGGTGTCTGTGTTTTTCGCTTCCCATCGCCCATGGCGGCGACGGATTGGGCTACACTAAAACAGGATTGAGCGCAAGATTCACAAAATAGTTCTGGATTCTGCCTCCGATCCGTGTTAGATAAGAGGGTAGGTAATCCAATAGGCGAAGCCAAGGGGGCTTTGACGATTGGGTGTCCTTCCCGATAACAGTCCCATCCATTTTCGCCTTCCAACACCATGCCGGCGTCGACTGGAGAAGTGTGATGGTCTGCTCTTTCCACCTACGTCGCGAATCAGCTTGACGGCAGCGTCGAGCCTTAAGGAGTGATCCATCGTCATATGGACGGAGATCGCAAGTACAAGCAGCGGGGATACCATGACGACAATGTCGAGCATCGCGGACGGGATGACCATCAGCGCCCGAACAGCGGGCCGCGGCCGCCGCTGGATGTCACCGGCCCCAGGTTACCCCGGATGGTGCAGACCATTACCGCCGCGCGCTGCTGGCAGTGCGCCACGATGCTGGGTCCCAGTGTGGACTTTGCCGCTGGCTGCCCCAAGTGCTCCGCTGCGCTGCATTGCTGCAAGCAGTGTGCGCACTTCGAACCTTCCACGCGCTTTCAGTGTCTGAAGCCCATTCCGGAACGGTTGCCTTACAAGGATCAGGCGAACCAGTGCGCGTTGTTCTCCCCTCGCGTTACCGTGGCGCGCGAAGCAAACGGCAGTGCGGCCGACAGCGGCAGCCCGAGCGGAGGCGGCCGACCCGCGGCGTCCTCATCCCCGCGCACGCCCGCCGATGCCCGCGCGGCGTTTGATAACCTGTTCAAGAAGTAGGGTTCGTTCACGCCCAGCGCGCGGATGAGCCCAGCGCTCAACGCCGCCTGGAGAATTTCCCATCACGGACTTTGCGAAACCCCTCAGCGAAGTGGTCGAGGCCGAAGGCCATTTGATCGACTCGCACATCATGGAACAGATCTTCGATACGGTCGTCGAATTCGAAGGCCGTTTTGAGGTGGAACGCTTCCACATCGGCCGCACCAATTCCGAGCCGTCGCATCTGCGGCTGCGCATCGAATCCCCGTCGGTTGCCGCGATGGACAAGATGCTCGGGCAATTGCTTGGACTTGGCTGCACGCCCGTGGACGCGAACGACGCCGCGCTCGAAACAGTGGACCGCGACTGTTGCGCGCCCGAAGAGTTTTACTCCACCACGAATCACCGCACGATGGTGCGGCACGCGGGCGAATGGATCACCGTGGAACATCAGCGCATGGATGCGATGGTGGTGGTGCGCGACGGGCGCGCCTGGTGCCGCCGTCTGCGCGACTTGCGCGCCGGAGATCAGGTGGTAGTGGGCATGCGCGGCATTCGCGTGATCCCGGAATCGAAAGAGCGCGACCGGTTGCACTTTGCGTTTATGTCAAACGGCGTGTCGAGCGAGCGGCAGGTCGAAACCGCTGTGCGCCAGACGGCCGCTCTGGTGAAACACTCGCGCGAGCAGAAGCAGCGCATCGTGGTGGTGGCTGGGCCCGTGGTCGTACACACCGGTGGCGCGCGGCATCTGGCGGCGCTGATTCGCGCCCGCTATGTGGATGCGGTGCTGGGCGGCAACGCGGTGGCCGTGCACGATATCGAGAATTCGCTGCTGGGCACATCACTGGGCGTGCGGCAGGCCGACGGGCGACAGGAAGAGCATGGGCACCGCAATCACATGCGGGCGATCAACGCCATTTACCATGCGGGCGGCATTCGTCAGGCCGTGGAGAGCGGGCGGCTCACGGGCGGCATCTTCTATGAATGCGTGAAGGCGGGCGCGCCGTTTGTGCTGGCCGGGAGCCTGCGCGACGACGGGCCGTTGCCGGACACCATCACCGACATGAACAAGGCGCAGGACGCCTACGCAGAGCAGTTGCGCGGCGCAGGCCTGGTGTTGTGTCTCGGCTCGATGCTGCATTCCATCGCCACCGGCAACATGCTGCCGAGTTGGGTGAAGCTGGTGTGCGTGGACATCAATCCGGCGGTGGTGACCAAGGTGAGTGACCGTGGCACGGGCCAGGCTGTGGGCATCGTGACGGACGTGGGCCTGTTCCTCGAACTGCTGTCGCGCCATCTGGAGCAATAGCCGATGCCGAAGAAGACTCGCGAGTACACGGAAGACCATGCGCTCGCCGGCGTCAACGCGCCGCTGCCGGAGATTGAGTGCTGGGAGAATCAGTATCCCGGCTACGAAATTACAATCACGACGCCGGAGTTCACCAGCGTTTGTCCGCGCACCGGGTTGCCGGATCATGGCACGTTGGTGATTGCGTATACACCCGACAAGCTGTGCCTGGAATTGAAGTCCCTGAAGATGTACCTGCTCGAGTATCGCAATCTCGGGATTTTTCAGGAGAATATCGTCAACCGTGTGCTGCGCGATATTGTCGCGGCGGCGAAGCCGGTGTCGGCGACGGTAACGGGTGAGTTCACGCCGCGCGGCGGGATCTACTCAAAGATTACGGCGCGCTATCAGCGGAGCAGCCGGCGTGGCCGCTAGCGATCCACGGCTGGCCGAACTGATGGCGCTGCTGGACGGCATCCGCGACAAGGTGCGTGAGCGCCATGCGCTGGAGGCACAGGTGGGCGGTGGGGCGCCGTTGACGTTACCGGACCTGCTGCCGATTGTGCATGCGCGCGATGCGGTGCTGGGCAAAGCTTCAGCGATCGGGCGTGTGAATCCGCGGCCGGGCGGCGTGGTGAATGGTCTCATTCAAAGCGTGAAGCGTTTGCTGAGCCGGTCGCTCGGTTGGTTTGTGCGCGATCAGGTGGAGTTCAACCGCGCGGCGATTGCGGGCCTGGAAGCTGTGCTGGCGGCTCTCGAAGAAACCAATCGCGCGATCCGCGAAGTGGCGGGCCGGATTCCGAACGTTGCGCCGCTTGAACGCGATACCGCTGATTTGCAGGCGCACTGGATCGCCTGGCGCAGCGAGTGGGAGCGGAAACTCGCGGCGAATGAAATGCAGTTTGTGCGGGGCCTCGCGGATCTGCAAGGCGCGTTCCATCACCGCGCGACGCTCATTGAGTCGCACTCGCGGGAACTGGTGGCGTCGCAGCACCGTGACTTTGAAGGCGCGCTCGAACGCGCCAATCAAGACCTGCAGACGCGCTTCTGGACGGAACTGGAGCGGATCCGCGTGGAGTACGAAAGCATCATCCATCACGAGCTGCGCGTGGTGCGGCAGCGCGCCGGGTTGCTCGGGGCGGAGACGCCCGCGCCTTCCACGGCGTCGTCGGCGCCCGCTTCCTACACCGAGGCGTTCGATACGTGGAAATTCGCCGACAAGTTCCGAGGGCCCGAAGCCTACGTGCGGAAGAACCACGAATTCTACCTGCCGCATTTTGCCGGCCGGCGTAACGTGGTGGATCTCGGCTGCGGGCGCGGCGAGTTTGTTGCGCTGCTAAAAGAGCACGGCATCTCAGCGCGCGGTGTGGAGTACAGCGATGAACTGGTGGCCTACTGCAAGCGGCAGGGTCTAGAGGCCGAGCGCGCGGACTTGTTTGCGTTTCTGGCCAACGCGCCGGATCGCGCCTTTGACGGCATCTTCTGCGCGCAGGTGGTTGAGCACCTGGAGCCCGCGCGCGTGCCGGAGTTGATTCGCCTGGCGCATGCGAAGCTCACGCCGGACGGCGTGCTGGCGATCGAAACGCCGAACCCGGAGTGCCTTGCGATCTTTGCCACGCACTTCTATCTCGATCCCACGCACACACGCCCGATTCCGCCCGCGCTGCTCGCGTTCTACTTTGAAGAAGCCGGCTTCGGGTTGCTCGAAACGCGGCGCTTTGCTCCAGCCACCGATGCCACGCCCGTACTGGCCGAATTACCGGCCGGCGTACAGCAGGCGTTGTTCGGTGCGCAGGACTACGCGGTGATCGGCAAGCGGCTCGTCTGATAGACTCTCCAGCAATGCGCCGGTTTACCCTTGCTCTCCTGCTTGCCTGCGTTGCCGGCGCCGAGGATTGGTCTCGTTTTCGCGGCCCGGACGGCTTGGGGGCGGCGAAGGATGCGGGCTACCCGGTGGAGGTCGGCGCGGCGCAGAATCTGGTTTGGCGCACGGCCGTGCGCGCGGGCAAGTCCTCGCCGGTGCTCTCGGCCAAGCATGTGTTCGTCACTTCCGCCGAGGGCGGCAATCTCTACACCGAGTGCTTCGATCGCGCCACCGGCCAGCGGTTGTGGGAGCGCGCCGTGGAGCAACGCCACCGTGACCTTGCGAACGCGCTGAATCATCCCGCGGCCATCACGCCTGTGGTGGATCGCGACGGCAACGTGTACTCGTTCTTCAAAGACTTCGGCATGGTCTCCTACGACCCGTCGGGGAAACTGCGCTGGCTGGCGCCGCTGGGGCCGTTTGTCACTAGCATGGGCTTGGGGGCTTCGCCGGTGCTCGCCGGCGGGCGCGTGATTGTGGTGGCCGATCAACTGGAAGGCTCGTTCGTCGCCGCGTTCGATCAGCGCAACGGCGAACTGCGCTGGAAGCAGTCGCGTGAAGAGGCCGAAAGTTGGAGCAGTCCACTGGCGCATGGTGACCGCATCTACACGGTGAGCCGCGGCATGTTCGGCGCCTATACGGCGGCTACGGGCGAGCGGACGGCGACGCTGCGCGGACTCGCGTCGGCGATTGTGGCCAGCCCGATTCTGGTGAATGGCGACACGATCTACGCATTTGGCTACGGCGGTGAGCCCACGCCCTTCGCGCGCACGCTGACGCGGCTCGACAAGAACGGTGACGGGAAACTCTCGCCCGAGGAGTATGGCTCGGATGCGTTCGTGCACGGCATTGCCAAGTACATCGGCAATCGAGACATGATCGTGACCGAGGATGAGTGGAACCTCAAGCAGCAAGCCGTTGGCGGACCCACGTGCCTGTTTGCGCTACGCCTGGGCGGGCCCGGCGGTGCGCGGGAGTTGTGGCGCGCGGGCAAGGGCTTCAACGGCGTGATCCCTTCGCCGCTGTTTGCCGCGGGCGCGGTGTGGGTGGTGAAGAACGGCGGCATTCTCACGTCGTACGACGCGGCCACCGGCAACACGCTGCACGCCGGCCGGGTGGAAGGCGCGCTGGGCGGCTACTCGTCATCGCCTGTGTTGGCCGATGGCCGCATTTACCTGGCGAGCGAAGAAGGCAAGATTGCGGTGCTGCAGCCGAAGCCGGATGGACAGTGGGACGTGCTGAAGGTGAACGATCTCGATGAGCCGCTGTACGCCACGCCAGCACTATCTGGCGGGCATCTCTACGTGCGTTCCGGTGTGGCGCTGTATCGCTTCGGCACTACTACTGCGCGATAAGAAACCGCGCAACGCCGGCGTTATGTGCCGAGTCATACGCGCGCACGGCCACGATGTGTTCGCCAGGCGCGAGCGAGTCCACACGAACGACAAACGACTCGGTGAGCGAATCAATGACGCCATCAGACGGCGTGAGCGGCGTCCACGGGCCGCCGTCCACGGAGTACTCGCACGCCTTCAGCGGCGACGCGCCATCGCGTGCTTCCACGCGGCCTTCCCACGCCGCGCCGTTGCGCGTGGCGGCGGAGGTGGTCAGCGCCGGCGGCGTACGGTCAATCAGAATCGGCGCGCTCACCATGTCGTCTTCGCGCCCGTTGGGGGCGGGGTTGCTCAGCTTGTCGGTCACAGATACGCGGAACGAGTAGCGGCCGTCGGCGAACGATTCGGCGTCCAGCATGTACAGCGTCTCGGTGAGATTCGCACGCAGCAGCTTCCATTCGCGCTGACCGTCGGCGCGGAAGAAAACCTGGTAGCTCAGCTTGTCGCTGTCTGAATCCTCGGCCAGCCAACTTAACGTCATCTGCTCGGTGGCCGCGCGCAACAGCGGCTGCGCAGGCGTGCCGGTGGCAGAGGACGCGCCGGTCTCACCCGTGTCGGTGATGGTGATGGAGTAAGTGGGCGAGGTGTTCGACGCCGTGGCCGCATCGCGCGCGGGTGTGGCGATCTGCACGGCGCTGACGGTGATGGACTTCATCACCGGCGCGGCATTTTGGGGTAGGTACGCGAGGCGCACCCAATCGAGGACGGGCGAAGCCGTGGCCGCGCCGCGGAACTCAGCCTTCCACTGCACATAGCGCGCGTTGGGACTGGCGAGCGCGCTGCCGGCCCCGTCAGTGAGGGGATCGGACCAGCCGCTCCACGTGCGGTCTGGCCGCGCGGAGTTGCCCGTGCGTGTGCGGAACACGAGCGCGCAGCCGTTGCAGCCCGCCGCCTGCCAGCTCAGCTTGCCCCAGCGTGCGATGGCGGTGGTGTCGTGCACGGCGGATTCAAGCTCACCGGTTGCGGCGTGCTGCGCGCCCAGCCGCAAGAGCTGGCCCTGCGTACCCGTGGCAACGAGCACCGCGCCATTGGCCGCGGCGAGCCGCAGCACCTGGCCTTCGCGCGTCTCGGCAATCAGCCGCGCCTTGCGCTCGGCGTCGAGTTCATACACGCGGCCCTGATTGTCCGCGCCGATGAAGATTGCGCCGCTCGCGCCGAGCGCGATGTCGTAGACGTTTTCTTCCTTCGAGCTCCACAGCGTGTCCACCGTGTGATCCGCATTAACGCGATACACGGCGGACTTCTCCACGCCGCCATACTCAACGGCGGACGTCGCGGCGGGCGCGGGCGTGGCGCTGCCCACTTGGGTGGACGCAGCCGGCGGGGGCTTGGGCTTGTCGAGCCCCCTCTGCGCGCCCGCACCGCCTTCGTCGGTCACTGTAATGGTGGTGGTTGTGGTTGCGGTAGCTTGTGTGCCGGAGGACGCGCTCGATTGCGCTGGTGCCGCAGCGGTCTGCCGCCCGATGGAACCGCCCATCGCCGCTACGTAGATCGCACCGTCGGGCGCGGTGACGATCGAACGAATCTCCGGCAGTGCCGCGTCGTGCAACACAAACGCCTGATCCTTCGCTCTCACGCGATATAGCAGCCCGTTCGGCTCCGAGCCAGCGAGCAAACGCCCTTCGCGATCCCAAGCGAGCGCGGTCACATGCGTCTGTCCGGTCTCGTAGTAGACCTCACCTTGGCCCGCAGCCGTCACGCGCCAGATGCGGCCGTCGTCGCCGGTGCCTGCATACAGCGCGCCATCGGCGCCCACTGCGAGCGACCAGATGTAGCGCGCCTGCGGATTAAAATACTCCGTGGCCGCGGCGCCATCAATGCGATAGATCTTGCCGTTGGGTGACGTGGCAGCATACACCCGGCCCGCGCGATCCACCGCTACCGCGAAAATCTCCGCGTCGCCCGCCGTGAACAGCACGCTCGACTTTCCGTCGCGCGCCACGCGGATCAGCTTGCCCTTGTGCCCGGTGCCGAGATAGAGCGAACCGTCCGGCGCCGTGGCCACACTCCAGATGGCGGCTTCGCCCGTGAACACCGGGTCAAGCCGCGGCGCCAGCATCACTCGCCCGTCGCGCGTCAACGCGAGGCCCGTGAAGCGCGCCTTGAGAAAGTCCTGATAGCCGGTCATCTCCCAGGCCGCCGGCGACGATGCGCGCAGCGTGAGCGCGGTGGCCAGCAGCACTGCGGTGGTAACGGCGAAGCGAGTCTTCGTCATTCTTTGATGTCCAGTTGAATCGTGCGCGAACCGCCAATGGGTCCCGGTGCGGTGATATCGAATTCAGCCAGCCGTGAACTGGCGGCAGGCGCCGCGGCGGCGGGTGTGCGCTTCAGCAACAGCGCCAGCGACGGCGGCGGCGAGGGAAGATGCTGCCCCTGCACGAGGTAGCCCGCTTCACCGCGCCAGACGCGGATAGTGGCAATGTTGTTGGGGCGCAGGCCGTTCAACATGCGGCCCACTTGCGCGCTCGATGCCGGCGGCTGCGTGAGAATATGCGCATAGTCCGCGGCGTTGGTGGAAAGCGCATCGGTCACCGTAATCTGCAACGGGCCGGCCGGCGCGCCTAGCGGTACGCGCCACTCGGCCTGATGCCGCGCTTCTGCGCCGCCCGGGCCGATGAGAGTGGTATGAATGCGCACGGTCTCACCGGGCCGCGCGGTGGCGGGCGACGTCCAAAGTTGATCAACGTAGTATTGGCGCTTAATCTCTTCGGTTTCCACGCGCAGATTGATGGTGCGGATGCGGTACTCGGGATAGCCGCTTTGCATTGCGTACCCCAACGGAATCGATGCGGCCAGCGACGCAGGCAGCGGCGCGGCATTGTCCGCAGAGTAAACATTGTCCACCTTGACGCGCGCGCCGCCGGCAAACTCCAGTTCCCCGCGGACGGCTACCGTGCCCGCACCGGCCGTGCGCTCGGTGGCTTCGACCGCCGAGAACGTCGCCATCTGCAGGAAGAACGGCGTGAGCAGCCGGTCTTCCACGATCTGAAAGCGATACCGCTGCCGGCCGCCATTGACGGCCATCGTCACCGGCACCATCGTGCTGGGCCGACCGAGTTGCCCAGTGATGGCAGTGCTGTAGTCGCCCGTGATGGATCCCAGCCACTCTTTCGACGACGAGATTTTGAACGACGTATTCAAGTTCGGCAGCAGCGTCAACACTTCGCTGCGCGTGAATGGCAGGCTGGTGGGGCCCACGGCGAGGAAGCGGTGCCCGAAGGCAAACACGCGGCCTGCGGCGCGATCGACATGCGTTACCGTGCCATCCGCCGCAACGCTTAAGTCACCCGTGACGAGTTGCACGCTGATCATCGACCCGGGCTCCAGTGGCGCTGCGCGTGCGTTGGGATTCGCCTGAGCCGCCGCGCTCCCCGTGCCCAGCGCGCCTTGCATCGGTTCCAGCCCCAGCGCGCGCAATTGCGGCGCAAAGCGTGACACCGTACCTGCGGTGAAACCGCCCAGCGAAAGCGGCGTTGCCACATCTACCAAGCGGGTATCGCCGCTGAGTGGCGGTGCAGCCAGATCTTCCATGCGCGCGGCCAGCGTGCGTCCACCGCTCGCCGCCAACATTTCTTCAATCGGGCGAATGCCCGCGATGGGCTCCTTGGAAAAAGCAAATGCCAACGCCACTGCGCCGATCAGGCGCCCGTTCACATACACGGGGCTGCCGCTCATGCCTTGCATCACGCCGGTTCGTTCCAGCGGCCCTCCGGACAGGCGCGCGAGGATGATTGACTGCTTGGGCCCTGCGTTGTGCAGCACGCCGAGAATCTCGGCCTGGAACTCTTCGATCTTTTCGCCTTGAAACACCGTGCGCCCTGCGCCGCGCATCCCCTGGCGGATTTCGGCAAGCGGCAGGATGGACTGCGCGGGCAACAGCGCCACGCATATCAGGAGGGAACAACAGAGCAGACGCAGCACGAGGAGTCCTTCTACCCGCGCGGGCCGTTGCTCTCGCCGCGGCCGGCAAGCGGGCGCACGATCGAACCGCCGCACAGTGCCACGCCCGTATTCAGCAGCGCGGTGAGGAAGTTATAAAAAACGCTGTAGACCACCTGTTCGCTCACGGGCTGGCGGCCGGGCAGGCGGAAGCTAGGCGGCAGCTCTTTGTTGATCTGCAGCCGGATGGCATTTGGCAGCACATAGCCGCTGGGGTCTTTCTGGTTGGCTATCGAGATGGGCGTTTGTAGCACATTGGCTGTGTGGCCGTCGACATAGAACTGGCAGCGGGCGAACCAGCCGAGGTTGCCAGGATCGCGAGCGTCGAAAAGCAGGAGCGGCGCCTGCCGACCCGGCGCGTTGGCTTGCACCATCAGCGCGCGCTTTGACTCGCGGATCTCGCATTCCAGGCCCATTTGCTTGCAGATGTCGCCCACGATCCCGGTGTCGAGCTCGAGGTAGAGCATCTTGTGCTCCCCGGCCTGGAGAATTTGCATTGCCCTTCCCAGTTTAGATGATTGATACGGCGTAGCGTCTAGGGTTACGTTGTCTTGAAGACATACCACCGGCCTTTCACCTGCTCGACGTAAATGAACTCGGACGGAGTGATGGGAGGCGGCTGGACACCTTCTGGTACATAGATGAACCCCACGGTGTTATCCAAAACACCGCCAATCACAAACGTCGCATAGCCTGCGGGGGGGGCTGCCGGGCCAGCGAGAAGTGCATTCCGCGGATGGCAGAACGAACCGCCTCTTCCTTTGGCTTTCCTCCTGCGATCAGCGGCAAGAGCGACTCGAGAGCCTCCTGGCGCTGGATTAGGAGAGCCTTGAGCTTCTCATCTGAACTCAGAACCAACTGCGCGTTGCGGTACCGCCACTCTTCTTCGGCGGAGCGGTTTGGCTTGCTCTGCAAGGCTTCCACGAGGCCGGCCAGCGTTGCCGTCAGAGCCAACGTCCGCACGGCCTCCAATCGCAACGTGCCGCCGGACTGCCGGACGAATGCGTACCACTCCTGGGTAGAGGCGTCAGGTGCTGTCGCTCGTACTGCATGGACCGCCGCGGCTTCGCTGACCTGTAGCAGGCGAAACTCTTTGCGAATGGCGGGGCCCCAGTAGACACCCATAGTGGGTTTGTTGAGCGTTGCCAGCATCTCGCCGGTGTACACGGCCCGCTTGTCTGTGATCCCTCCCGGTGCGAAAAAGGCCTGAACGGCCGCGCGGCCATGATCTTCCGCCGCCGCGGCGGCCAGCACGGTGGCAGTGCTCCAGAGAAGCCAGGTGCGCATGAATCTTCAGATTACTTCGCGATGACGGCGCGCGAGGAATTCGAGCGCTTCGCCGCGCGTGGCGAGGCGCTCCTCCAGTTGTTCGGTCTCTACCGCTTCGAGTAATTCTTTGAACCGCGGACCTTGGGCAAGGCCCATCGCCAGCAGATCGTCGCCGGTTACCAGCCGTGGCGGGAATAACTCATCCTGTTGCAGGTGCGCGGCAGCGAAGTCGTATGCGGCGAGCGGCGCGCCCGTGGCGGCGCACCACCGGCGGTGCAACTCGAGGTGATCGTCAAAGTGCGGCATCCGCAGGAAACGTTTGCGGCCGGCGCGGCCCATCGCGGGAAGCTCTGCGAATCGCGCGCGATGCGCGAGCAGGGCTGTGACCCGGTCCGCCACCTCGCGTGAGCAGCGGAGCCGCGTGAGCGCTAGGGCCGGATCCACTGCCGCATGCAGCAAAATGGCCAGGGCTAACGGCAGCCGGTCTGCGCCAGTGGGAAAATCTTGAAGCAGGTGGGCAGTCAGCGATGAAAGCGGGGCCGTTTCGGGTAACACCTGGGTCAGCAACCCTGACGAGTCCAACAACTCCACGCCGCGCCGCGCGCTACCTTCGGTGAGAATGCGCGCGAGTTCATCATGCACCCGTTCGGCGGCGATCTGCTGAAGCCGTGGGGCCAGGGCCTGGATCGCCGCCAGCGTGTCGGGCTCAATCGAAAAACCCAAGCGCGCTGCAAACCGTACGGCGCGCAGCATGCGTAAGTGATCCTCGCCGAAGCGCACCAGCGCGTCGCCCGCGGCGCGAACGATGCCTGCCGCCAGATCCGCACGCCCGCCCGCAAAGTCCAGCACCGCGCCAGACGCAGGGTCCATCATCATGGCGTTGATGGTGAAGTCGCGGCGCAGCGCGTCCTGCCGCGGGTCCGTTTCGAACGTGACGGATTCCGGACGCCGGCCGTCGAGATAAGCATGGTCGCTGCGAAACGTGGCCACTTCCACGGTGGTCGCGCCGTCTTGCACGAGCACGACACCGAAGTGCGCGCCCACTTGCCCAGCGCCGGGGAACAGCGCCAGCACCGCCTCCGGCCGCGCGCTGGTAGCCACGTCAAAATCCTTCGCCGGGCGGTTCAACAGCAGGTCTCGCACGCCGCCGCCCACCAGGTACGCGGTATGTCCCGCGCCGCGCAATTCGTGCACGATGCGCAAAGCGAGAACCGGCGCGGTGGAAATGGCCACAACATTGATCGTAGAATACGGAGTGGCGAGCGCTTCACGGCGCCAAGCCGATATGTCCTCTTCATCTTCCTCATCCGCGCCCTACCCTCCGGGCCAATCCACGGCTGCTGCTTCCGCGAAGGTTGTGATTGCCACTACCGTGGCTCTTTCATTCATTTCGTTCTGGCGCGGCGCGGCGATTGTGCTGAGCGACCTGGCCTCCACCATGTTCTACGTCGGCGGCATCGCCGAGCAGGCCATCGGCAAATCCGCGCCGTGGTTGGTGATTGCCGTCATGCTGTTCAGCTTTGCGGTGCGCAGCGTCTACATGGAAAGCTCCAGCATGTTTGTGCGGGGCGGCGTGTATGTGGTGGTGCGCGACAGCATGGGGCCGGCGATGGCCAAGATCAGCGTGTCGGCGCTGGTGGTGGACTACATTCTCACCGGGCCCATCAGTGTGGTGAGCGCGGGTCAATATCTGGGGCACCTGCTCAATGAACTCAGTGAGCTCAATCATCAGAGTTTCCGGATCGAGCCGAATTGGTTCGCGGTGTTCTTCGGCGTGATCGTCACCGGCTACTTCTGGTGGTGCAACATCAAGGGCGTTCACGAGTCGAGCGGCGACGCGCTACGTATCATGCAGGTCACCACGGTAATGGTGGGCATCCTGCTCATTTGGTGCCCGCTCACGCTGTTGCTGCAAGGCAACGCGCAACTGCCGCCCGCGCCCACCACGCAGAATTTGCGGTTTACGCCCGAGTCGCTCGGTTGGCTGGAAGGCACGTTCTGGCCGCATCTGACGCTGGTGGGTCTGCTGATTGCCTTCGGCCACTCGCTGCTCGCGATGAGCGGCTTTGAAACGCTGGCGCAGGTGTACCGCGAGATCGGCTATCCGAAACTTCGCAATCTGAAGATCACCGCGAACATTGTCTGCACGTATGCACTGATGTCCACGGGACTCATCAGCCTGTTTGCGGTGATGATCATTCCGGACGCGACGCGGCCGCAGTACTACAACAATCTCATCGGCGGGCTGTCGATGAGCCTGTCCGGTCCGTATGTGCTGCGGTTGGGCTTCCACATTTTCGTCGCCATGGTGGGCGTGCTGATCCTGTCGGGCGCGGTGAATACGTCGATGATCGGCGCCAATGGCATACTCAATCGCGTGGCCGAAGACGGCGTGTTGCTGGCCTGGTTCCGGCGGCCGCAGCCCCAGTACGGCACTACGTATCGAGTGGTTTCGCTGATTGCGCTGGCTCAGATTCTGACTATTCTGGGCAGCCGCGGCGACATGTATCTGCTGGGCGAAGCGTATGCGTTCGGCGTGGTGTGGAGTTTCTTCCTGAAGTCGCTGGGTGTGCTGGTGTTGCGTTTCCAACGAAGCGACCAGGAGTACAAGACCCCCTTCAACTTCCGCGTGGGCGGCACTGAGATTCCGATCGGACTGGCCATGGTGACGCTGTCGCTGTTCATGATCGCCCTGGCGAATCTGTTCACCAAGAAAATCGCCACGATCTACGGCGTGTCGTTCACGATCGTGTTGCTGGTGCTCTTCATCGTCAGCGAGCGAATCAACCTGCGCCAGCGCTCGCGCGGCAAGGTGCTCGAAGAGTTCAATCTCGACTATCACCCTGAAGTGGGCGTGTCATCCACCGGCATCCAGGCGCGGCCCGGCTCCGTACTGGTTTCCGTGCGCGACTATAGGCGCCTCTATCACCTCGAAAAGGTTCTGCAGAAGACCAACATGCGCCGTCATGACATCGTGGTGATGACCGTACGCACCATCGCGCCAGGCGCCGGAGAACACGATTTGGCCGACTCGCAATTGTTCTCCGAGTATGAACGGCAGCTCTTCACCCACGTGGTGGCGCTGGCGGAAAAAGAAGGCAAACACGTGGAGCTCCTCGTGGTGCCCGGCGTGAATCCGTTCGACGCCATGGTGCAGGCGGCGCAGAATCTCAAAGCGTCACGCCTGGTGACGGGCATCTCCACGCGGATGAAGGGCGAAGAACTGGCGCACGCGATCGGGCTCGCCTGGGAGCAGTTGACCGAGCCGCGGCATCCGTTTTCGCTGGAGATCATATCGCCCGGACGCTCGTCTACCTACGTGAACCTTGGGCCGCATCCGCCGCGGCTGTGGCCGGAAGACGTTGACCGCGTGCACGGCATCTGGCTGGGATTGAGCGACGATGAGCGGTTCGGCGCGCAAGTGCACCATCGCGACGTGGTGGGCGTGGCGCTGCGGCGCATGGAGCGCGATCTGGAGGGGCCGGACCGGCAGGAAGTGCTTACCGATCTGGCGCGCGAATTGCGCACGGCGGAAGCGGCAACGGCGGAGCAGCGCGGCGAAGTGGCGCCCCATCCGCCTGCGCCGAGCGAAGGCGAATCGTAACGGGCCGCGGCATGCCCTCCCAGGCTCAGGAGGAGTGTGAGATCTTCGCCGAAAGCGACCGCAAGTTTCTTATTTCGCGTGGCGTGCAGGCCGGGAGAAGCCGGTGCGGCGGCGCGAAAATCGAAGCGCGGCGGGTTGACTAGACGGCGATGCGGTAGAGTCATGCATCGCCGCGCCAGCCGTCCGGCGCGGCCACCAATCGCGTCATGTGGAGCGCGATGCCCCCGGAAAGACGATCCTCACGTGCGTAGAAGTTCGAGAGGGTTTACAGCGGATCGTCATCCGGACCGCGGCCGTCAATCGTGCGGAGCGACGCGCGTTGCAACAGGCCGGAACGCCGATCCACTTCGCCCATCACAAAGGGATAGCGCGGGCGGTTGCCGCGCGCATTCACCGGCGTGATGTTGCCCAGCCAGTAGAGTTTGCCGTTGGGATGATCGAGCAACTGCGAACAGGCGGACGGTGAAAAGAACGGCTCGCCGCCTTCGGCGTAACGCCACGGCGCGGGTTGCGTCCACGTGCGGCCGCCATCGGCGGAGAAAGAGTGCCACCGGTAGCTCGGGAGATCGGGCCGTTTGTCGTTGGAGCCGCGCAGTACGCAGAGGATGCGGCCGTCCGCGAGAGGCGCGAGTGTGGGCTCAGCCATGCCGCGTGTGGCGCGCGCCGGGTCCGCTTGGATGGCGGCACTCATCTCCCATTCAAGCTCGCGCGCATTGCGCCAGCGGCCGATGAGCACGGCTGAGTCGTGATACGTGTAGGCGCCGGTGGGATTGTAGACCGAGCCGTTCGCGTCGATCCGCGTGAAACTCACGGGTACGAGGATCCGCCCTCCGCGCACCGCGAGCGGACGGCACGGCATGTCGCCGATCATCACCGAGTTCTTGCCGGTCCAGATGCCGGGCCACGGGTGTCGCGCTTTGAACTCCGCGCCGCGATGAATCGCTTGCCGCGCGGCGCCGCCGGCCACCGAGTAGAACACGTTCCATTGGCGGAGCCCTTCGAGCGGATCGTCCGACGGCAACACACCCTCCACCCAAAACTCGATATGCCGGCCCGTCTGTGGATCCACCCAACCCGCGCGCGGATGACGCCGCAGCATGCCTTCGGGCCGCTTCTCGCCGGTGGGACGCGATTCGGGTGCGGACCACGTTTTGCCGAAGTCGGTCGAGTGGCGATAGTACGCCATGTCCACCGTGTCCGGGCGCGACCGCCGCTGTTCGGGCGAAGCCATCTTGCCGCCTCGGCGTTCGGTGTACCACGCGCAAGCCAGCACTGCCGTGCCGGGTTTGGGCGAGGCGATGAACACCTCACGCGTAACGCCCGTAGCCGCGGCCGTGGCGGCACTGGCGGACAACAGCAGACTCCGGCGCGACAGTATCACTTGTAATTCACAAAGAACGGGCTGGACCGGGCAATCATGCCGTCCGTCTGCAACACACGCACGTAGTAGTAGTGACGCGCCGCTACGTCGCCCTTGTTGATGAACTCAAAATGCACGTCCCGCGACTTGGGCTCGGCGGTGTAGACGATCTGGCTGTCTTTGATCACGTCCACCCGCGCCACTTCGCCCGTGCCGCGCGCCCGCACCTTCAGCGGCAGCGCCTTCTTCAGCGCAACTTCATCGCCCCTGAAATGCGAACCCATGCGGACGTCCAGCACGATGTTGTCCGTCGCGCCGTACGTGTGGCGGCGGCGGATGGCGTCCACGATGCCTTGGCGCGACGGGTCCGGCGAGTAAACCATCGCGTAGGAGATGTGGGTGGAGCCGTGATCGGAACTGGTGATGATGCCTAGCTTGTAGCCCTTGCGCCAGGCGAGATTCATCATTCCTTGCGGCTGATAGCCGGCCTGCTTCATGTGCGGCGCGTCGGAGGCTTCGCGCGCGACATACGGTTCGCCGAGCTTCTCGTAGCTGGTTCGCGCGCCCGGAAAAATCTCCACCACCGGTTCGAGATCCGGATCGTTGTCGCGCCAGTCCGTCCCCATGCGCGTGCCCGAAGTATGGGAAATCGCAATCGCATTGCGCCCGCGGATTTCCTCATAAAGCACCTTCGTGTTGTTCTCAACCAGATCGCCCGAGCCGATTCCCGGGTCGTCGCCCATCGGGCTCTGGCCCAGCGCAAACGGCGCAACGCCGGCCTTCAGCAGAAACGGCGTTACTTTCGCATCGCCGCGGCGCACGAAGATCATGTTGCGGTGGCCGTTCGGATAGACCGCGCTGCGCTCATAGCCGAACATCGACGTGTATGTGCCGGGCACGTTGTACATGTCGGCCATCTTCAGCGTGTACCACCACCAGTACGGCCATGCGCCGCCCTGGTGATCGGTGGACGCGCCGAAGTCCATCGACACGACATCGATCATATAGCGATAGAAATCCTGCAGTGAGCCGTCGGCCCCACCGCCGCCGTCCCAGGAAATTTCGGTGTGCCGGTGGAAGTCGCCGCGATAGATGTGAGCGTCGCGGCCGCTGACTTTCACCGTGTAGGCGCGTACGGTGCGCAGGTCGCCAGCTTCGTCCGCATGGCCCGGCAGCGTGGATACGACGTCGGTAAGCGGTGCGGCCGCCCAGTTGAGCGACGCAGGCGGCGCGGCTGTGGTGACGCGGCCTGCATGAACGGCCTGACGCACGGGCTTGTGATAGAAGCGCTCGGTGCGTCCGTCGGCCTCCCAGGTCAACCAGAACGCGCCCGCGCGGTCGAGCGCGCCGTTAATGCGCGTGCTTGAACGCCCCAGACTGTTCGGAATCCGCGCCGGCGCGCTCCAGGCGCTGCCGGAGTAACGCGTGAGTTGATACTGCCAGTAGCCGCGGTTGGGTTGCGGGGCGGCGCCGGCAAACCGCGTTTTGGCGGCAAGGTGCACCGAGCCTGCGCCGTCAGAAAAGATATGCGGCTGATACGCGTTGACGCCCCCGAAAGCCGGCGTGCCGGCCGGGTCGCGCCAAACGCCGCCATCGTAGCAACGCACGCGCACGCTGCGCGTCGCACCCAACTGCACGCCGCGCGGCTTGGCGCGCAGGATGTAGCCCTGGTCCTTGCCCCAGTTGGTAAGGCCGGCTTCCCATGCCACCCACACGCGCCCGGCCGTGTCGACGGCCACCGTTGGCCGCGCTTCAAAGCGCGCGCTGGTTGCGACCGCTGTTTCCTCGCCGTTCGCCCGCGCGAGATACACGTCGTAGTTGCCGTTCCGGTAGCTGTCGTAGGCGATCCACAATTCGCCGTTCGGGGCAAACGCCGCGGACGGCTCCCAATGATTCGCCGCCGGGCTCCGCTGCGTGATCCAACTCTCGCCACTCCACGCGTTGCCGCGGAGCGTTCGCAGATGAATGCGTGAGTTCGCCGCTGTGCCCGCGCCGCTTCCGCCACCGCGGCGGAACGCCTGCCAGACCACCGCGAGGGTGCCTTCACCGTCCGACGCAAGGCGCGGATTGATATCGGGCAGCGGGTCTGAGGTCAGGCGTTCGAGCGTGCCCCACGTCTGCGCCGCGGGGTCGAAGGCGCGCGCATAGAGGTCCCAATTTCCGTCAGCCGCCATCTGCGACCACACCACCCACACGCGGCCGCGCGCGTCCACGCCCACCTGCGGCAGCCACCTGTCGCCGCTCGTGTTTGGCACCCACTGCAGATTACTCCAGACGCCGTCGTGGTGTTGCCGGATCGCGATGTCGTCGCGTGCGCCGTTCCAACTGAGCCAGGTCGTCCACATCGAGCCATCGGGTGCGGCGGCGATCGAAGGTAGATCGCCCTGCCGGAACTCATGGCCCACCATGGTGGACGAGATTTCGGACTGGGCGAACGCGGCCGTAGTTAGCGCGGCCATGGTGGCGGCAAAAGCGAAACGCACCCGCATAAAGTCTTGTCGGCTCGTCAGGAAAATTCGTGTGCAAGTGGCGGCTCGGGCAGCTTTCCAAGTGTGTGATGTAGCGCGAGTTCGAGGATGCGATAGGTGCGAAAGCCGTACGATCTTCTCATGGCGACTTTGGCCTTGTTGTTCAGGTCCTCTATCACGCCGCTGGAGAACTCCTTTTTGGCCT
>Ga0194119_10004920_pt1 | contig 20264 bp, 20 predicted proteins | sample TA2MahC100mmetaG_FD_148620 | JGI IMG/M metagenome (GOLD analysis project Ga0194119, IMG submission 148620) | Freshwater microbial communities from Lake Tanganyika, Tanzania - TA2015018 Mahale Deep Cast 100m | ecosystem: Environmental > Aquatic > Freshwater > Lake | place: Tanzania: Lake...
GCTGGCGGTCACCACCCGGGTGCCGTAGGTGGCTTCGATGTAGCCGTGATACGGGTTATCGGGGTTGGAGCGCTCAAAGCGGCGGCTATCGCCGGTGCTGAGGGTGCTGCCGGGCAGCAGCGTGAGGGCGCGATCCGCCAGCCAGCGGCGCAGGCGCAACCGCGGCTCCAGCAACAGCTGCAACTGCTCGCGATAGCTGGCGGCCGGTGGCGTGGTGTATTCGAGGTTGCGGCAATCGGGTTCGGTGACAAACCCTTCCAGCGCCGCGGCGGCTTCCGCCGAGCAACCCACCACCGTGCCGTCGGCACGGCCCGTGTAGAGCTCCACCTCGAAGCCCTTGAGCAACAGCGGTTGGCTCATGCCAGACAGGCCAGAGCCTTGAGCATGCCCTGCGCCTTGTTGAGGGTTTCCTGAAACTCCGAGGCCGGCACAGAATCGGCCACCAGGCCTGCCCCGGCCTGCACCTGCACCCGCCAGCCACCGCCGGCCGCGGGCAACACCACCATCGTGCGGATCGTGATCGCTGTGTTAAGTGCACCGCTGAGATCCATAGAGCCATACACGCCGGAATAGGGCCCGCGGGCGTCGGGTTCCAAGGCGTGAATGAGCTGCATGGCGCGGATCTTGGGGGCGCCGCTCACGGTGCCCGCCGGGAAGGAGGCCATCAGCAGATCCCACACATCACAACCGGGATCGAGCAAGCCCTCCACTTCACTCACGATGTGCATCACGTGGGAGTAGCGCTCGATCACCATCAGCTCACTCACGCTGACGCTGCCGGGCTGGCAGACGCGGCCCAGATCATTGCGGCCGAGATCCACCAGCATCACGTGCTCGGCCCGCTCCTTGGGATCGGCCAGCAGATCCGCTTCCAGAGCCGCATCCTCCGCCGCATCGGCGCCGCGGGGGCGTGTGCCGGCGATCGGCCGCAGCGACGCTTTCACCCGGCCGCTGCCATCGGCCATCGGCTCGGCCTTCACCATCACCTCGGGGCTTGAGCCGATCAGGTGCCAGCCGCCGAAGTTGAAGAAGGCCATGTAGGGGGAGGGGTTCACCATCCGCAGGCTGCGGTAGAGCTCGAAGGGCTCCCGCTGCACCTCCGTTTCCAGCCGCTGGCTGATCACCAGCTGGAACACATCTCCAGCGGCGATGTGCTCCTTGGCAGTGAGCACCGCCGCCTCAAACTCCTCGCGGCTGCGGTTGCTGCGGGTGGAGAGCTGCGCGCTGGGCGACTCCCGCCAATCCAGCGGTGTGAGTCCGGGCGGCAGGGGCGCATGCATGCGACGCTCCAACGCATCGAGGCGCTCCTGGGCGGCCGCGAACGCCGCAGCCGGGTCGGCTCCAGCGCTGCAGTCGGCGTAGGCCACCGCCGTGATCTGGCGTTTCACCTGATCGAACACCAGCAGGCTGTCGGCCAGCATCCAGCAACCATCCGGCGGCCCCTGCGGATCGGTGGGGTGCACCGGCACGCTCGGCTCGATCCAGCGGATCAGCTCATAGCCCCAGAAGCCGAACAATTGGCCCACCGGCGGCAGGCCGGGAATCGCCGACGCTGTGTAGGGCGCCAGGGCATCCCGCAGCAGATCAAAGGGATTGCCTGTGAGGCTCTGGCGGCGGCCATCGCGCCAGGCCTGCTCCGCCTGGTCGCCGCGCACGGTGAGGGTCCAGAGCGGATCGCTCACCACAAAGCTCCAGCGGCCGATGCGCTCGCCGCCTTCCACCGACTCCAGCAGCACGCCGTGCTCACTGCCGTCGCCCACCTTCAGCCAGGTGGTGAGCGGTGTTTCCAGATCCGCCGGCCAGGTGCGCCAGATCGGGATGAAGGTGCTGCCCGCCTCAGCCTGGGCCAGAACGGTGGCGCGGTCGGGAGAGGGCATCACGTGGGGCGTGCAGGCACAAAAAACGGGGCGCCTGGCCCCGCCTTTATAGAGGTTGACCGCCCTGGCTCCGGTTGAGAGCCAGGGGATGCAGCGCTCAGGAGTCGAAGGTGTTCTTGCCGGTGAACTTGATGCTGGCGGGGTTGCCGTTCTGACCAATGCGGCGGGAGTTATGGCCCACCATCTGACGGCCTTCGTTCACTTTCTCGGGGAACACACCATCTTTGGGGTGCAGGAACTCGGTGTCGCCGCCGGGGAAGATCCGGTAGATCTTGTAATCCTCGATGCGGGGCTTGAACTTGGTGCGCAGCTGGGTGCCGAGCGCCAGGCACTGCTCCTTGCGGGCGAAATACATAATGTTTTCGCCTTCGTTCATGTGGGCCGCACCACCGGTGGGCAGCTCGAACGCCTGAACCTTGCCGCTGGTCCAGGTGATCGCATATTTCTCTTCGGTTTCAGCGGCGTTGAGCAGACCGCCGGTGCTGCCGATGTACTTCGGGAGTTGACCGCTCAATGTCATGGCTGTTCCGGAGAAGGAGAGTCGGCAGGCCGCAGGCCCTTTCGTCCGGAAACTAGCACCGTGTTTTGGGGCTGAACGGCTGCGGCAAGCGGGTCTTCACACCCGTCAACAAACGCGCCGTTTCAGCCGCCCGCCACCGGGAAAAACACGGTGAGATCGTTGCCGGCCCGCTCCGCCAGCCGCCCCCCCAGGCTGTGAAACAGCCGCTGGGTGGCCTGACGGCTCAGCTGCAGGCTGCCGGTGCCGGGGTTCCAGCTGAGCACTGGCCCCACCCGCTCCACATCGGCCCCACCCGCGGGCTCCGCCAACACCGCCTCGGCGGCGCTGAAGCGCAACTTGAGGCGCGCGCCGGCGGGCTGCAGGCTCAGGGCCACCACGGCGCCGGCGGGCAGCCCCCGGCTGAAACGATCCACCAACCCGCCCAACACCGTTTCCAAGCGGGCCGGATCGCTGAGCACCAGCGGCAGATCGGGGCTGAGGCTGAGCTCCAGCGTGAGGCTGCGGCGCTGCAGCTGCTGCTGCCAGGCCGGCTCCAGCTGCTGCAGCAAGCGGGTGAGATCGGTGCGCGCCAGGGTCTGGGGGGCGTCGCCACCGGCCGGCTGGCGCTGCAGCTCCGCAGCCAGAAAGATCAACCCGAAGCGATCGATCTGCTCACTGCATTCGCCATCGATCTGCTGCAGGCGCTGCCGCACCAGCGGCGGCAGATCACTGCGGCGCAGCAGCGAACGGATCAGGGTGCGGATCGTGGCGAGGGGGGTGCGCACTTCATGGGTGAGGGCCTCCAGCAGGGCCAGTTCGCTGCTCGGGCCCGGGGCACTGCGCTGGTCGGGGGTGCTGGCGCGATGCACCAGGGGCTGCAGGGTGAGGCTGGGGGCCATGGCGGCGAGCCGCTCCGCCAGCCGCGGCCAAAACCGCTGGGCCAGCTGCTCATCGCTCTGCAGGGGCCCGAGGGCCTGCATCGCCTGGCGCAGCCGCCTGGCCTGCTCGGGATCGGTGCGCTGCAGGCGCTCGTCAATCAGGCTGAGGGCCTCGGAGAGCGTGGGCGGATCGAAGCGCACCACCAACCGTCGCGCCGCGGCGTCCCCCACCAGGGCCATCGCCACCTGCAAACGGGGCGTGATCACCAGCAGCAGCGGATCGGTGCCATCCGCCTCCAGCAGCGGCAGACGCTCAAAGCCACCGGTTTGCACCACGGTGCGTGCCGCCGGCAGCAAGGCCTGCGGGCCGCTCTGCAGCAGATCACCGAGCTCCGCCGGCGCCCAGATCCAGCCCTGCAACCGCTGCAGCAGCTCGGGTTCATAGAGGGCCGGCAGCGGCGCCGCCAGCCAGATCCCCGCCTGAACGCCGAGGGGCAGCAGGAAATCGTCCTGCAACACGGCCAGGGCAGCCCACCACTGGCGGCGGGCGCTGTCGTCATCGCCGCCACCGCTGGGCACACCCTCCGCCAGGCGCTCACGCAAGCGCTCCAGGCCCGGCAGCAACGGCTCCTGCATCACCAGCGACTGGCCTGCCGGCCCCGGCGCGCCACGGAAGCGCAGAGGCCCAGGGCAATGAAGTTCACGAGCATCGCCGAGCGGCCGTAGCTCAACCACGGCAGGGGAATGCCGGTGATCGGGCCGAGGCCGATGGTCATGTTGATGTTCACCACCACCTGGAACATCACCATGGCGCCAACACCCACCACCACCAGCGACTCGGCATCACTGCGGGCTTTGCCGGCGATCTGCAGCAGCCGCCAGATCCACACCACAAATCCCGCCACCACCAGGCTGGAGCCCAGAAAACCGGTTTCCTCGCCCAGGGCGCTGAAGATGAAATCGGTGTGCTGCTCGGGGATAAAGCGCAGCAGCGTGAGGTGACCCTGCAGCAGGCCGGTGCCGAACCAGCCCCCCGAGCCGATGCCCACGGTGCTCTGCAGCAGGTGGTAGCCACCGCCGAGGGGATCCTTGTTGGGATCGAGAAACAGGGTGAGCCGATCGCGCTGATGGGGCTGCAGGAAGTTGTTCCACAGCCAGGGGGTGCCGATGGCAAACAACGCCTCCACCGCCAGCACCGCGGCCGCCGCCAGGCGCTTCCAGGGCAGGCTCTTCCAGGCCAGCACCACCATGGCCGGGATCCAGCCGATCAGCAGCCAGGGGAACACCCCGGCCACGATCGCCGTGATCACCGGCGACATGAACAGCACCAGCCAGCTGCCGGGCATCCCCGACCAGAACATCATCACCAGCAACATCGCCCCAAACACCAGGGAGGTGCCCAAGTCGGGCTGCACCAGCACCAGCAGCCACGGGAAGCTGATGATCGCCACCGGCCGCACCAGATCCACCGGCCGCTCCACCGGATGGCGCGACAACACCCGCGCCAGCAGCAGGATGGCGCCGAGCTTGGCGAATTCCGAAGGCTGCACATTGAAGCCGGCGATGTTGATCCAGCTCTGGGCGCCGAGGGCGCTCACGCCGATCACCCGCACGGCGATCAGGCTCGCCACCGTGACGCCATAGATCACCCAGGGCCAGCGGGTGATGCTCTCCACCGGGATGCGGGCCAGCAGCAGCGCGATCGCCATGCCCACGGCGGCGGTCACCCAGTGCTGATACCAATCGGCGTAGTCGGCCTGGCGCTGGGTGCTGGCAATCAGAAAGCCCGCCAGGAAGATCATCCCCAGGGGAATCCACCAGAGCAGCTTGTCAACGCCGGCCAGCCAGCGCCGGCGGGCACCGCTGCCGCTGAACAGGGCGCTGCGTCGCCGGCCCCAGAGACCCAGCAGGGTCATGCGGCCGCCGCCAGAGGCATCTGGGTCGCAAGGGCGCGGAAGGCTGCCGCTGTGGCCGATTGCGGCGCACTCAACACGGCGGGGCGCCCAGCATCACCGCCCTGCACCACCGCCAGCTCCATCGGCAGCTGAGCCAGCAGCGGCACCTCACTTTCCTGAGCCAGAAGGGCGCCCCCACCGGCGCCGAACAGCTCGTAGCGCTTCTCGGGCGCATCGGGCGGAATGAAGGCCGTCATGTTCTCCACCACCCCCAGCACTGGCACCCCCAGCTGCTGGAACATCGCCAAGCCGCGGCGCGCATCCTGCAGCGACACGGTTTGCGGGGTGGTGACGATGATCACGCCCGCCATCGGCACCGCCTGGGCCAGGCTGAGCTGGGCATCACCGGTGCCGGGGGGCAGATCCACCACGAGCACATCGCGCTCACCCCACTCCACCTGGTAGAGGAATTGGCGAATGATGCCGTTGAGCATCGGGCCGCGCCAGATCACCGGCTGATGGGCATCGATCAGCAAGCCCATCGACACCATGGCGATGCCGCAGCTCTCCAGGGGGGTGAGGATCTGCTCGTTGCCATTGCCGCGCACCTGCGGCGTTTGATCGGCCACCCCCAGCATCGTGGGGGCATTGGGTCCGTAGATATCGGCATCGAGCAGCCCCACCTTCAGGCCGGTGGCGGCCAGAGCACAGGCCAGATTCACGGCCACGGTGCTCTTGCCCACCCCGCCCTTGCCGCTGCTCACGGCAATCACCTGTTTCACGCCCGGGATCGGCTGGCGCTCGGGGCCGCCGCCGCCATGGCCCGCCGCCCCGATCGGGGCCTGCTGATGGCTGGGCGCAGCGGCGGCCGGCGGCGCCAGCTCAATCTGCACATCTTCAATACCGCCCACCTGCAGCAGAGCGCCGCGGGCATCGGCCGCGATGCGGTCGCGCTGGGTATTGGCGTAGCCGGGCAGGGCCAGGCGGAACACCACGCGGTTGTTCTGCACCCGCACCTGCTGAATCCACTGCAACTCCAGCAGGCTGCGGCCGCTCCCAGCGTCGGTGAGGGGCTCGAGGGCGGCGAGGGCCTGGGTGAGGGCCTGGTCTGCGCTGGCCATCGAGCTGAGCATGGGAACCCGGATCCTAGAAGCGGCCAACAGCGGCGCCCGCCAACCCCCAGCAGGGCCACCGCGTGATCACGAAGGCTCTCAAACGCTTGTGCGCAGGCGGGTCGGGCTGAAATGGTGAGGCGGTATCCCAGGCCCCTGCGGGCTGTTCGTGTGATGTTGAAGGGCCTGCTGTCGCGCGCCAAAGCCAAGCTGGGGAGCGCCTCAACCAACGGGCACGGGCCTTCAGCGGGCAGCGCTGTCGCTGCCCTGGAAGCGCCGCCGGCCGATTCACGCCAGCGGGCCAAGGCGCTGCTGATGGGCCTGCAGGATTCGATCTGCGCCGGCCTGGAGCAGCTCGACGGCAGCGGCCGTTTTGCAGAAGAGAGCTGGGTGCGGCCCGAGGGCGGCGGCGGCCGCTCCCGCGTGATGACGGGCGGCCGCATCTTCGAGCAGGGCGGCGTGAACTTCTCCGAGGTGGAAGGCAGTGAGCTACCCCCCTCGATCCTCAGCCAGCGCCCTGAGGCCAAGGGCCACCGCTGGTTTGCCACCGGCACCTCGATGGTGCTGCACCCCCGCAACCCCTATATCCCCACCGTTCACCTCAACTACCGCTATTTCGAGGCGGGCCCGGTGTGGTGGTTTGGCGGCGGCGCCGATCTCACCCCCTACTACCCCTTCCTCGAAGACGCCCAGCACTTCCACCGCACCCTCAAGGGCGCCTGCGACAGCGTCAACCCCGCCTTCTACGAGGTGTTCAAGCCCTGGTGCGACGAATACTTCTATCTGAAGCACCGCGATGAAACCCGCGGCGTGGGCGGCATCTTTTACGACTACCAGGATCCCCGCGGCGTTCTCTACAAGGGCCAGGCACCCAACGGCCCCGCCGCCGCCGCCGGCCAGCGCGTAGGCCCCCAACCCCAGAGCTGGGAGCAGCTGTTTGCCCTGGCCGGCGCCTGCGGCAACGCCTTCCTGCCCAGCTACGTGCCGATCGCCGAGAAGCGCCACACCACCCCTTACGGCGAGCGGGAGCGCCAATTCCAGCTCTATCGCCGCGGCCGCTACGTGGAGTTCAACCTGGTGTTCGACCGGGGCACGATCTTCGGCCTGCAAACCAACGGCCGCACCGAATCGATCCTGATGTCGCTGCCGCCGCTGGTGCGCTGGGAATACGGATACCAGCCCGAGGCCGGCAGCCGCGAAGCACTGCTCACCGAACTGTTCACCAAACCCCAGAACTGGCTGGGCGACGCCTCACTGCTCGCCCGCTGCCAGCCCCACGGGGCTGTGAACTGAAGCCGCCGCCGGCGTCAGCCCCTGCTCCAGCGCATTCACCACCCGCTCCGCGATGGTGGTGAGTGCCCGCTCCCGACTGGCGGGGTTGCGCAGCGCCGGCTCCAGGGGCGCCTCGAGCTTGCCGATCTCCAGGAGGGTGATGCCACGGCGGGGGCCTCCGAGACCGCCCCGGAAACCGCGGGGGTAGCCGCCAAAGGCCTGGGCCAGGCTTTCATCGAGCCGGCTGGGGGGACGATGCAGGGCCGGGATCACCCCCGAGCCCACCCCATCGGGGCCATAGGCATCGAAATGAATCTCGAGGGCATAGCCACCGGCGGCGGCGTGGGCTTTGCCGGCGCTCCAGTTGGTGCGGGGATCATCTCCGCTGTGGATCGTGCGCACAGGGGGTTCGTAGAAGCGGATGTTGAGGCCCCGCTGCTGCCCGAGGGCCACCACCCGCCGGGCCACCTGCAGGTTCCAGAACAGCTCATCGCGGATGCCCGGCTGCATCGGGCGCGCGCCAGTGAGATCCACGGCTGCACCGGAGGTGCCCGCCCCGGCGATGCCCTGGCTGTCGGCATGGCCGGCCATCACCAGAATCTCCACGGCGCGGGGCTGCTCAACGGTGCCCACCCAGTCGCGGCCGAGGCGGCTGCGGGGACCGGTGAGGGGATCGCTGCCGCCACCACGCAGGGCGGGCGCCTGGGCGGCAGCTCCCACCGCCAGGGTGCCCACCAACAAACCGATCAACAGCGCAGGCTGCAGCAGCGTGCCGTGAACAGGGGCCATGCACCTGGACCAGACGTTGGACGCCACTCTGGCGCAGCTCCGCCCGATCAGATCGGCGACTTGAGCAGATCGCCATCGCTGAACAGGCCGAGGTTGGGGCCGAGCTCCTGCTCCAGCGCAATCAGCTCATCGCGGTGAGCCCGCAACCGCAGGGCGCTGCCGGTGGCCTGATCGTGGCTGATCAAGCGCAACTCCACGGATTCGGCGCGCTCAGCTCGGCGCCGATACAACACACCGGCCAGGGGCCCGAGGCCGATCAGCAGCAGCGGCCACCACTGCAGGGCCGGCAGCAGCTGCCGCAGCACCAGCGCCAGACAGCCGGCCCCCACCCCACCCAGCAACGACAACAACACCGCCAGGGCGCCACTGGCCTGCACCTGGCCCCGGAAGCGCAGCAGCCGCCGTTCGGGGTTCGTTTCCTCGGCGATCCAACCGCGCTGCTGCAGCCACTCGGCCATGGCCGGCAACACCTCCAGGGGCGGCTTCGAGGAGCGCACTTCCACCACGGTGGTGCGGTCTTTACTGGCGGCCCGCAGGAAGAAGACCAGGCCGACAGCCAGGAGCAGGGTGAGCAGCAGCGTGGAACCCAGGGCCGGAGGCATGTGCGCTGCCGTGCGTGTGGCCTTCATTCTCGTCGAGCCACTGGCGCCACGGCGACATCAGGGCCTGGGCCTCGGAGCGGCGGTCGTCAAGCAGATGCAGCATGCGCCGGGGCCGACCCCGGCTGGGGCAGCGCTGGGAATAGCTGCTGATGGCGCCGTCCTGATCCAGAAAACTGAGGGCCTGCTGCAGCACGGTTTCCGAGAGACGCAGCTTCGGGTGGGCATCGCTGAGGTCGTGCATCAGCGCCGTTGGGTAGCTGTCGCCCTCCAGCAGCCGCTCCAGGATCCAGCACACGGCCAGCTCCAAGCCCAGGTGCTGGATGGGCGGCTGCGCAAAGAACGCCCGGATCCCTCCCAACCCGGAGGGGCCTTGAACACGGCGGTATCGCATCAACGGCAGGCACAGCGCGCTTCTCCTCTGCTAGCTCAATCTCATTTCGGTTTTCAAGAGCGAAAGACGATCTTGGGTTTTGCGGGGCTGCTGCGGTCGGTCCGCGACGATGGCGAGAGCACCGCACCACCTCCCCTTGAGCAGCCCCAACGCCGCCACCCGTTCAGCGCCCGCCGCCGGGTCAAGCCCGGCCCGCTTCGCCGTGCTCGACGGCGATCTCAACCCCGAATGGCATGCCCTGCTGGGCGCCTCCACCGCCCTGGCCGTGGACACCGAGGCCATGGGCCTGGTGCACGGCCGCGACCGGCTGTGCCTGGTGCAGATCAGCGACGAGCACGACAACGTGTGCTGCATCCGCATCCTGCGGGGCCAGCAGGAGGCGCCGCTGCTCAAGCAGCTGATGGAAGCGCCGGGCATTGAGAAGGTGTTCCACTTCGCCCGCTTCGATGTAGCGGCCCTGGGCGAAGGCCTGGGCATCGCCGTGAACCCGCTGTTTTGCACCAAGGTGGCCAGCCGACTGGCGCGCACCTACACCAACCGCCACGGCCTCAAGGAGGTGGTGAACGAACTCTGCGGCGTGGAGCTCGATAAGGGCGCCCAGAGCAGCGACTGGGGCCGGGTGGAAGAACTGAGCGAAGCCCAGCTGGCCTATGCCGCCAACGACGTTCGCTACCTGCTGGCCGCCCGGGCCCGGCTGATCGCCATGCTGCAGCGCGAGGGTCGGATGGAGCTGGCCCAGCGCAGCTTCGCCTGCATCCCGGTGATCGCCGAACTCGATCGGGGCCGCTTCGGAGCCATCTTCGAGCACCGCTGCTGAGGCAGCCCCGCCGGCGACTCAGTCATCGCCTCAGTCATCGCCTCAGTCGTCGCCGAGGTAGTTCTCCTCCTCCTTCACCGCTTCCAGCAGTACATCCAGCAGCTGGCGCGACTCCTGCCCCACCCCTTCGCTCTCCAGCAGCAGCCGCTGGGCGATCAGCAAGCGCCCGGCGGCATCGCGCACACCCTCCCGGGCCGCCACCAGATCCACCTTGCGGCGCGCTGAGGCAATGCTGATGCTCAGGGCACTGGCCAGCCGGCCGCAGGCGGTGACGTAGTCCTTGTCCTGGGGGGCTGCCATGGGAGGCCGCAAAGGGCAGGCTCCATCATCCCGCCTGGTGGCCGGACACCCCGAGGAACCGCTGCTCCACCAAGGCAGCCAGGGCCTCGCTGCCACCGGCTGCCCCCATGCGCCGCCGGCCGATAGCCCCCAGGATGTGCCGCAAGCGGGGCTCGTTCAACAGCAGGGTGAGCCGCTGTGCCAGCTGCTGCGGCGACGCGCACACCGCCACCGCCCCGCCCAGCAAACGGCTCTGGCGGCGCGCGAATCCCAGCTTGAACTGCGGCCCCGGCCCCGGCAGGGAGAGCGCCGGAATGCCCAGACCCACCAGCTGCTCAGTGGCCGTGCCCGCCGCTGCCAGGGCCAGCTCAGCGTTGCCGGCCCAGGCCGCGAAACGCCCCGGGCCCACCAGCAGCAGCACAGCACCGCTCGCCCAGGCCGCTGCAGCGCCGCAGCCCGCGGGCACCTCCACCGGGCCATAGCCCAGCTGCCGCAGCAGCGGCTCCCACTGCTGCGGGCTGGGCTGCGAGCCGCAAGGCGCTAGCACCAACAGCGGCTGAACCAGGGCGGCCTGCCCCAACCCCTCCAGCAATCGCCGCAGGTTCCCCAGGGCCTCCGGCATGCGGCTACCGCCGAGCAACAGCACACACCGCCGCTGCAGCAATTCGGCGGGCAGGGGCTCTGCCGCCAGGCCATCCATCATCGGATTGCCGGGGGCCAGGGCCGCCACGCCATGGCGCTGCAGGTGGCGGGCCGTGAGCCGATCGCGCATCGCCACCAACCGACAGCGAGGCCGGCCCATCAGCGCCCACTCCCAGGGGTCCCACTCACTGCCCTTGCAGCGGTGGTAGCGATCAGACAGCAGCGAGCGGCCCGGGCCACTGGCCCAGGTGTAATCGCTCTTCGGGGTGCCGATGAAGCCGTAGGGGGCACCGCTGCTCCAGGCGTAGAGAAGCGGCAACAGATCGCCCACCGCCAGCACCGGCACGCCGCGGCGGCCCCACTGACGCACCAGCCGCCACTGCCGCCAGCTCAGCCCGAGCACACCGGCCAGCAGATCCGACACCAAACCGCGCAGGCTCTGGTTGCTGAAGCCCCCACTGGGCAAGGCCTGCCGCGGCCCGATGCGCTGCAGCACACCCTCCGCCTCGGCCGCCGCATAAGCGGAGCCCTCCCCCACCAGCGGCAACACAGCGATCTGGAGCTCAGGGCGGCGACGATGCAAGGCCTCCAGCACCCGCAGGGCGATCAGGTCTTCCCCGTGGCCATTGCTCAGCACCAGCAAACGGCCGGGCATCTCGTGACTGATACGATCCCGCCAGGGAGTTTGCTCCCGCCCGGCGGCATGGCCAAGTGGTAAGGCAGAGGATTGCAAATCCTTTACCCCCAGTTCGAATCTGGGTGCCGCCTTTCGTTTTCAAGATGGCTCAAGGCAAGCCATCAGTCGAGCTCTGCGTTCACGCTCCAGCTTGCGGTGCTCTCAAACCTGCTGAGGGGCCTGGAGGAGGCCTGGCAGCTGAGTAGGGCTGGCTCGACATGGCACTGCCCCTGCACGGGCCAGGTGCTCGGCAGGGTTTGGGCTAAGCCGCGGCCATCGAAGCGGGCCAGGCTGAGGCTCACCAGTTGCACCTGCATCGGCTTGCGCAGCGTGCAGCTGCCACTGCGACAGCGCATCGGCTCACTGCCCTCCACCAGGGAACCCACCAGCGTGAGCTGCACCTGCTCACCGCGCCCGGCGCCCTCGGCCTGAAGGATCAGGCGCACCACCTCGGCATTGCGCTGATCGAGCTGAAACCCATGGCAGCTCAGGGGACTGGCACCCTGCTGCTCCAGGGCGCAGCGGCGCGGTTGCGGCTGCCAGCGGCCGAACACCTCAGGCTGGGCCGGCGCCGGCGAGGTCGCGAGCATCAGCCAGGCAACCAGCAGCCCCGACAGGCGTTTCAAGGCAGGCCCGGCCATGGGTTCAGTAGCCGGAATCCGCCACGCACATGCCGATGCAAACCAGGCCATTGCTGGCTGTGCGGCCGCAATGACCGCACAGCACTGGTTCCAGCTGCGGCTGCGACGGTGATGACGGCGCTGCGGGCTCGGCGTTGGGTTGCGGGGCCGCCGGGGGGCTGGGCAGAGAATTCACCACAACGCAGCCCGAGAGTGGCTCGATCATGGCAACCGACAGCGCACAACCAGGGATCGGGGTGGGCACCTGGGCCTGGGGTAACCAGTTGCTCTGGGGCTATGAGCCTGAGCGCGACGACGACCTCCTGGCCGCCACCTTCCGGCGCTGCCTGGAGCTGGGGCTGCTGTTCTTCGACAGCGCCGATTCCTATGGCACCGGCCGCTTCAACGGCCGCAGCGAGATGCTGCTCGGCCGCTTTGCTATGCAGGCCAGCCCCGAGCAACGCCAGGCGCTCTGCATCGCCACCAAGCTGGCTCCCTTCCCCTGGCGCCTGGGACGCAACGGCTACCGCCGTGCCTTTACCGCCTCGCAACAGCGCCTGCAGGGCCAGATGAAACGGGTGCAGCTGCACTGGAGCACCGCCCGCTACGCCCCCTGGCAGGAAGGGCCCCTGCTGGATGGCCTGGCCGACCTGGTGCGCGAAGGAGCTGTGCAGAGCCTGGGCGTGTCGAACCTGGGGCCGCAGCGGCTGCGCCAGCTCCATCAACGGCTGCACAACCAAGGCGTGCAGCTCAGCAGCCTGCAGGTGCAGCTGTCGCTGCTGGCGCCCCAACCCCTGCAGGCGGGCGGGGTGGCCGCGGTGTGCCAGGAGCTGGGCATCGATCTGATCGCCTACAGCCCCCTGGCCCTCGGGCTGCTCAGCCAAAGCTCATCAGCTGCACCGCGCTCAGCGCCCCTCACGGGGGCGCGGCGCAGCCTGTTCCGGCGGCTGGAACCGCAGCTCGTGGCATTACGGGGGGTAATGGGGGAGATCACCCAGGGGAAGCCGGGCGGCCTGGCGGCCGTAGCCCTCAACTGGTGCCGCGCCCATGGAGCCATGCCTATCCCAGGGCTGCGCAGCCCCGCCCAGGTGGAGGCCACGGCCGCAGCGTTGAGCTGGGCGCTCACCACCGAGGAACGCGCCGCCCTGGATCAGCTCAGCATCAGGGAAGGAGCGCCGCGCATGCCTGCCAACCCCTTTCAGAGCGCCTGATCAGGCCTGGCCCATCTGGGGGGAGGGATCAGGCGTGAGCACCACCGGCAGTCGCTCCCGCTCGGCCGGCACAGCCGGCTCCGACGGGCGGTTGAGGGTGACCACCCTGGGGCGCGGCAGCTCCACCACAGCTCCGGCCTCGATCGGAGCAGCGGCTTGATCGGAGGCATCAGCGCCCTCGTCGCAGGCGGCCAGGGCTTCCTGCAACAGGGAATCAAAGGTGGCACCGGGCAAGCGGTGACGGGCGATCTCCAGGAAGGCACGGGCCAACGACTCACCGGCCGCAGCCTTCAGAGCCGGGTTGTCGCGGCGCTGCTCCTGCTCATCCTCCACGGCGCGAATGAAGCGCTCGGTGACATCGCGCTTGGTGGCGGCGCGGATCCGGGTTTCTTGCTCCTGGGGGCTGAGCTGCAGCTGCTGCTCGAGCTCCTCCAGGCGGCGGCTGATGCTGTCGAGCACTTCGCGGGCTTCCTTGCCCACGTGGGCCAGCTGACCGTCGGAGAGCCGAGGCAGGTCGGCCACAAACACCTTGCCGTGATCGCGCAGGGTGAGGAAGGTGGGGCGAACGCTGCTGCGGCTGGGGTAGCTGTCGCGGGAACGAATCGGGCGATTCGGCGGGACGGGGCCTGCGGAACTACGGCGACGCGTGACCCGTGCAGCGCTGCTGAACAGCGGACTGTTTAACGACATACCAACCCTATTAAGACCAGACCTATGAGCGGCTGCGACCGCGTGGCTATGACCCTAGAGGCCGGAGCCCAGCTGAAGGGGCCCCAGGCACGGTCTGATGCAATTTGGCAGCTGCGGCAGCCCCGGTCAGTACGGCAATCCCGCCAGGGGAGCCGATGGTGCGGCCCCGGCCTCCACCGAACCCAGCAGCCAGGCCTGATGTCCCTGGCTGTGGCATACCTGCAAGGCCGCCGGCACCGCTGCTTCCGGCAGCACCAAACAGAACCCCACCCCCAGATTGAAGGTGTTCCAGAGGTCGTCTTCAGGCACCTCGCCCTTCTGCTGCAACCAGCTGAACAGAGCCGGCCGCTCCCAACTGGCAGCATCGATGCGGCCATGCAGATGAGCCGGCAACGCCCGCGGCAGGTTTTCCGGCAGCCCACCACCGGTGATGTGGGCCATGCCGTGGAGCTCAACGCGAGCTGCCAGCAACGCCTGCACCAGAGCTGAATACAACCGTGTGGGCTGCAGCAGGGCATCGAGCACGGCCGGGCCATCGGGCGCCAGCTGCGTGTCAGGGCCCACGCCGTTCAGCTCGAGGATGCGCCGCACCAGGCTGAAGCCGTTGCTGTGCACACCGCTGCTGGCCACGGCAACAATGCGATCGCCCGCCTGCACGCGGCTCGGGTCGATCAGCTCGTCCTCCTCCACCACAGCCACACAGAAGCCGGCGAGGTCGTAGCGGCCGGGGCCATAGAAGCCGGGCATCTCCGCCGTTTCACCGCCCAAGAGGGCGCAGCCGCTCTGGCGGCAGCCATCGGCGATGCCCTCCACCACCTCGGCCATGGCCTCGGGGCTCAGCTTGCCGGTGGCGATGTAATCGAGAAAAAACAACGGCTGAGCGCCGCTGGTGATCACATCGTTCACGCACATCGCCACCAGATCGATGCCAACGCTGTGATGGCGGCCATGGGCCTGGGCTAGCTCCAACTTGGTGCCAACGCCGTCGGTGCCGGACACCAGCAGGGGTTTGCGCAGGCCCTGAGGCAGGCGGCACAAACCACCGAATCCGCCCAGACCACCCAGCACCTCGGGCCGGCGGGTGGAGTCGACGCTGGAGCGGATGCGCTCCACGAAGGCCCGGCCGGCCTCCACATCAACACCTGCTGTGCGGTAGTCCATACCCGCCGGGCTCTGCTGCTTGCCTGATCCTGCCCCGGCACGGGGCCAGCAGCCCGCCCCAAGCGGGGCCAAAGCGCAGATCGGCACACACTCCGATCAGCTGCGCTTATCGCGCTGATCAGCCCTCGTGATTGGGACGGGCCTTGCCAACCCCGCAAGATCCCAGCAGGAGCCCCTCATCCGGGATTTGATCGCAAATGCTGATCATTGATTGCGGCGCCATTTCTCACCAGATCTCACAGGCACTGCCATTAACTTTCCGGGGTCGTTAATTGCCGATAGGAACTCCGTCAGCAGTTCGCCTCACGAAATTCCATTCAATTTCCTGAAGCGACGCATGCCGATGGGCCACAACCTTTTCCGTGGCTGCTGCGTTGATCGCGGCGAGTTTCGCTTGTTATGCGTCGCTTCTGTCTCCTGGGTGGTTCGGCCCTGCTGCTCTCCGGCAGCACTGGTTTAACCCCCGCCTTCGCCACCACCGGTCGCGTTGCTGCCGCTGAAAGCAGCAGCCTCAACCAAACCGTGGCCATTCGCAGCGCCGACTCCACACTCGAGGCGCCTGCGTCTGTTGAACAGACCCCACTCAATCCCGCAGTCCCCGCACTGCCTATCGCCACACCCCCTGAGCCCCCACGGGTGAAGTCGGTGAGCACCGGCCAGGCCAGTTGGTATGGCCCCGGCTTCTACGGCAACCGCACCGCCAGCGGCGAAGTGCTGCGTCCCGGCACCCTCACGGCCGCCCACCGCACCCTGCCCTTCGGCACCCAGGTGCGGGTGACCAACATGGGCAATGGCCGCAGCGCCATCGTTCGCATCAACGACCGTGGCCCCTTCCACGGCCATCGGGTGATCGATCTGGCCCATGGCGCCGCCAGCAACCTGGGCCTGGTGGCCAGTGGCATCGCCACTGTGAAGCTGGAAGTGCTGCGCTGAACAGCCCGATTCCGTGCATCTCCCCAGCCCACCGGTGACCCCGGTGGGCTTTTGCATGGCTGGCGATAGCGATGGAGGTCGCGGCAGGTAAGGTCGCCGCTGGCGGGAGATGCCGTGCAGCTGCTCGAGAACTGCGCCCAGCTGCAGGCCTGGTGCCGCGAAGCGCGCTCCTCATCGCCCCTGCACTTCGTGCCCACCATGGGCGCCCTGCACAGCGGCCACCGCAGCCTGATCACGCGGGCGGCCCGCAAGCTGGGCGCAGCGGATCCGCGCGTGCTGGTGAGCGTGTTTGTGAATCCGCTGCAGTTCGGCCCCAACGAAGACTTCGGCCACTACCCCCGCAGCCTGGAGGCCGATGCAGCCCTGGCTGAGGCCGCCGGAGCCGCTGCCCTGTTCGCCCCCAGCGTGGCCGAGCTCTATCCCGAAGGGCAGGAGGAACTCACGCGGGTGCAACCGCCCCAGTCGCTGCAGCAGGGGCTCTGCGGGCGCCACCGCCCCGGCCATTTCGATGGTGTGGCCACGGTGGTGCTGCGGCTGCTGGGATTGATCCGGCCGGATCAACTGCTTCTGGGGGAAAAGGACTGGCAACAGCTGGTGATCCTGCAGCGCGTGGTGGGGGATCTGGGGCTGCCGGTGCAGGTGATCGGCTGCCCCACCCAGCGCGAGGCCGATGGCCTGGCCCTCAGCTCCCGCAATCGCTACCTCACCCCCGCCCAGCGGCAGCGGGCCGCTGCCCTACCCCGCGCCCTGACCGCGGCGGCGGCCGCACCGCTGCCCGCCGGCACCCCACTGGAGGCGGCAACGGCAGGTGTGCGCCAACAGCTTGAGCAGGCCGGCCTTGTGGTCGACTATGTAGAGACGGTATGCCCCCGCAGCCTGAAGCCCCGGGCTGAGCTGTCGGGCCTCACCCTGCTGGCGGCCGCCGCCCACTGCGGCCCCAGCCGCCTGATCGACCACGTGTTTCTGATGAGCCGAGCCCCGATCGTTGCCATCGACGGCCCCGCCGGCGCCGGCAAGAGCACCGTGACCCGCGCCTTCGCCGAACGGCTGGGGCTGATCTATCTCGACACGGGCGCTATGTATCGCGCCGTGACCTGGCTGGTGCAGCAGAGCGGCGTGGAGGCTGGCGATGCCGATGCGGTGGCCCCCCTGCTGCAGGATCTGGATCTGCAGCTCAGCACCGGCGCCGCCGGTCGCCAGCGGGTGAGCGTGAATGGCCACGACGTGACCGAGGCGATCCGCTCACCGGAGGTCACCGCCCAGGTGTCGGTGGTGGCGGCCCACGGCTGCGTGCGCGATGCGCTCACCCGCCAGCAGCAGGCCATGGGCGAACGGGGCGGCCTGGTGGCCGAAGGCCGCGACATCGGCACCGCCGTGTTTCCGGATGCAGAACTGAAGGTGTTTCTCACCGCCACCGTGGCGGAGCGGGCCCGGCGGCGGGCCCTCGATCTGGAGCAGCGGGGCTTTGCAGTGCCGGCACTGGCGGAGCTGGAGGCCCAGATCGCCGAGCGCGATCACCTCGATTCCAGCCGCGCGGTGGCCCCGCTCACCCAGGCCGCCGATGCCGAAGAGCTGATCACCGATGGCCTGAGCATCGATGCGGTGATCGAGCAGCTGGTGCAGCTGTTCCGCCAGCGCGTGCCCCACGACGCCTGGCCGGAGCCCGGCAGCTAACGCAAGGCGGGGCGCAGGGTCTCCAACAGTCCGGCGCAGGCGTCCTCCAGCAGGTCGAGCACATGCTCGAAGCCCTGGTCACCGCCGTAGTAGGGGTCGGGCACATCGCCAACGCTGAAGCGGCGGCAGTGGCTGGTCATCGGCTCGATCTGCGCCTGGCCGGATCGCGGGCCGAGCTCCCGCGCCAGCGCTTGCACGGCGCGGAGGTTGTCGGCATCCATGGTGAGGATGCGATCAAAGCGGCTGAAATCGGCCAGCTCGATCTGCCGGGCACGGCTCGGCAGATGGATGCCGCGCCGTTCGGCCGCCGCGCGCATGCGGCGATCAGCGGGGCGGCCCACATGCCAGCCACCGGTGCCGGCGCTATCCACCACAACGCGATCCTCCAGCCCCTCCTGCGCCAGCAGGTGCAGGAACACTCCCTCAGCGGCCGGTGAGCGGCAGATGTTGCCGAGGCAAACAAACAGCAAGCGCTGCTCAGCCATGGCGCACCCCCAGCCGCTGCAGCGCCAACGCAGCCCGCAGGCTCACCACCGGAGCCTCTTCGGCTGGATTGAGGTGCAGGCCCAGCAAGGCCTGATGCAGGCGCTGCTGCGGTTCGGGCCCTTCCGCCAGATGGGGGTGCACCGCCGGCGCCAACAGCTCCAGCCCCACCGCCACGGCGTAGCGCACCACCCATTCACCATCGCGGCAGCCATCCAAGAGCGCCTGCAAGCAACGCTCGGCCGCGTCACGGCGGGGCTGCGGCTCGAGCACCTCCAACCGCAGCTGCCCCAACCCCCGCGCGGCAGCGCGGCGCACGCTGGGGCCGATGTCCTTGCCGAGGGCGTCTTCCAACACCTCCAAACCACGCACATCGCCGATGCCCGCCAGGGCCCGCACGGCCCAGGCCCGAGCGCCGTAGTTGTAGCCATCGATCAGGGTGAGGATCGTGTCAACGGCAGGCTCACCGATAGCGATCAGGCCATCCACCGCCGCCACGGCCGCACCGGGATTGTTGAAGCCCAGCACCTCCACCAAACAGGGCGCCGCCTGGGGATGGGCGGATGCGGCCAGCGCCTGGGTGGCCAGCAGTAGCCCAACGGCGCTATCGGCCCGCTGCACACCCTCCACCAACGCGTTCACATCAGGCTCGTTCACAGCAGCGCATCCATCACATCGAGCACGGCCACCGTGGCCGCATCCGGCACAGCGCCAGCGCTGCCGCTCTCACGGCCGGGCTGCTCCACCAGGCCGCGCAACGCAATCAGCTTGAGGCTGTTTTCCGCCAGGGTGGCGGCGATCGGCTCGAGGGCCTCACGCCAGCCCGCGGCCCCCAGATCCATCAAGGCGGCACGGCGCACATGCAGCTGCTGGTGTTGCAGCAACGCCACCAGCTGATCCCCCCAGCGCGGCTCCGCCGTGAGCTGCAGCAGGGCGCGGCAGGCGGCGCTGCGGATCAAGGGGCGCTCATGCACCACAAACGGTTCGATCACCGCCAACACGGCGGGCTCCGCCACGCCGATCTGGCCGAGGGCCTCCAGCAACGCTTCGCAGGGTTCCTGCAGCCGCGGTGTGCCGGGTTGTTGAGCGCCAGCCACGGCTGGCCCGCTGGCCAGGCGCCGGCGCAGCGGCTCCACTGCATCCACAGCTTGGAGATCACCGAGCGCATGGGCGGCTGCCTCGCGCAGCCCATAGTCGTCGTCCTCGAGGGTGGCGAGCAGATCAGGGATGGCGGCGCGCGCCGGGACGCCGAGCTTGCCCAGGGCGCGGGCGGCGTTGCGGGCCACCGCGTTTTCCTCCACCCCAGCCCCCGGGTCGCGGGGCCGGCGCTGGCGCAAGGCCTCCTGCAGCAGGGGCACGGCCTCGGGATGGCTGCTGCGGTTGCGGCCGAGCCACCAGGCCGCGTAATACTGCGCGGAGGGGTCGTCGGTGAGGCGAATCCGCCGCAGGGCTTCCTCCTCACTGATCGGATCTCCATTGCCCGGGATCGGCTGATCGGCAGCGCCGGCGGCCATGGCACAAACAACTGGCGTGGCTGATGTTGCCACCGCCAGCGGCCTGGCAGGCATGTGTGCAACAAAAGCGGCCAACAAAAAAGCCCCCCTTGCGGGGGGCTGCTTCTCAAACCTTCCGGTTTGCAATCAGACCAGAGCGGCAATCGCGTAGTCGATGTAGTTGTTGGCGATCACGCCAGCGTCGCCGCTGATGCCGTGGTTGGCCTTGATGTAGTTCAGTGCTTCCACATACCAGGAGGGGGAGCACTC
>Ga0194119_10004927_pt1 | contig 20250 bp, 2 predicted proteins | sample TA2MahC100mmetaG_FD_148620 | JGI IMG/M metagenome (GOLD analysis project Ga0194119, IMG submission 148620) | Freshwater microbial communities from Lake Tanganyika, Tanzania - TA2015018 Mahale Deep Cast 100m | ecosystem: Environmental > Aquatic > Freshwater > Lake | place: Tanzania: Lake...
TTTTATGGACTAAGCTGGAAGTGACTCGTAACAAAAGTTACTTAGATGTCTAAAGAATCCTTTAGGTCTTAGAGAGAGAGTGTTGTTTATTGGTACTCAATTTAGTATCCTCTACACTTTCATGTATTCGCCAGCCTAGGCCGCGACTCCTCGTGCTTGATGTCTGTGGTTTCGTGTAAGTATGCACACAGGCGTTCACAGGTTTTAAGCCTATGAGCGCCTGGTTAATTAACCCTCCGTCCTCTGGCACTTTGGCTTTCTCACTTCACCTTGCGCCCTCTCTACCTGCCGCCGACTCTCCCGCATTGCACACGGGCTCCTCGGCTTCTCCATCTTGGCTCATTCCCAATTCCCTGGGACCTCCTCCGCCACCCTGCCTCCTTACCGCCTCCTCCGACACTCTGGCTTCCTCACTTCGCCTCGTGCCTTTCCCACCTGCAACAAACGCTCCTTCACTTCACTCAGGCTCCTCCGCTCCTTCACCGACCACCCCGCCGTCGCCTGGGCCCATCTTCTCCAACTGCCCACCGCGCCTAGACTTCTACTATGTACATCTACAATGACAAATTAATTATTGACAGCTTGAATAAATAAATAAAACCTACTCCACTAGAAAGCCTTCCTCACTCATCCCGTACGCTCCCCTTGGTCACGCATCTTGGCTACACACACATTCCGCTCTTGCTTCACACGTACATGTCCCACTTGACATGCTCCCGACCTTGGTCATGGGTGCCTCCCCTTCTCTGACCTCGTGTCCCCCCTTTCTGTGCGAAGTAGGACCGTAGCACCTTATCCTGCTCCTCCAGCAAACGCCGCACTAGTTTTTGACGAATCGGATTCCACTTGCTCTCAAGAACCCCTAACGCCTTCATGTTCTTGTTGAATGATTCCACATGAACTGATCCACACGTCCCCCCTACAAACACAATTTGTTGTGTCTGCCACCCTTTGACTTGACCGACCGCTCGGAGACCTTCCAGCAAACTACTGTACTGCCTTTGGGCTACTTTCGTCGCCTCTTCTGCATAGTTGCTTCTCATGTCTTGCGTTCGTTTGAATTCGATGGCCAGGAATTCTCTGTTCACTGCGTCCAATCCAATTCCATCCAGTCTTCGCCGCCAGAATCTCTCTTGGTACTGCTCTTCTGGCACTGACAACCCCTCCTGTGCCTCCTTCCACGGGATTTTCATCTCCTCCTCTTTCGCTGCTTCCCACAATTCATCCTTCGAGCAAAACTGCGCACACTGTTCTTGGTCCCATAGGGAGCCCAAGCTGCTTTCCTTGTCGAGTGTGAGGAGCTTCATGTGCCTATCCGCTTTCCCATGCACCTCAATCTCCTGTAACAGTTCTCGGATGCATGCATTGTGCGCTGCTGTGACTACTTCCTTCTGTCCTAGGCATCCAGCACTCTGGATATGGCCGATCGTTTCTTTTGGCAGCACTCCTTTCCAGCTGCCTCCATTCTCCTCATATGCCTTCTTGCACAATATACACTCTGCTTTTTCCTTGTAGCCATATTTCACCAGCTGCTGTCCACACGGGAACGTGCCAGTTACTATCTGAAGCAACCTCCTCCGTCGCTGCCATGGTATGGACTTATTCTTCAACCACTTTCCAATCTCTTCTCTGCTGGATCCTTCTCGAAGGAGGAAATCCGTACTCCACGTACTTGTTGCCGGCCTTCCCATTCTCCTGTGATCCAGATCCTCAAAGCATTTCCTGCTCCATTCCCTTTCATCTTTGAAACTCCCACTCTTTGACGCTTCCGCTCCTTCCTTCGACGCCTGCAGCCAGCGTTGGTTGTGGCGATACCAAACACGTGCCGTCCACTGCGTCGCTGCCGTTGCCCTCACCTTCTGCAGTTTAGCCCATCCCGCCTGTCTTCGGAAGGCGTTGCGTACGCTGTTCGTCCACACTGATCGCACAGTCGTGTCCCCTTTCTTCACTTCAAACGTCATCCGATCAGTCCGATCGTCCCACCTTTTGTCGTCATCCGAAATTGCTCGCCCCTCCTCCGCTAGGGTGTCGGCTCGCTCGTTAATCGGCTCTCCACGATGCGACTTCACTTTTATCAGGAAGGTCGCTCTCCCTGCCCGCACACGCTGCGTTAGCAGGCAAATTATCTCCCGTAAAATGTCCGCATCTGGCGCTGTGGCTAATGTCGCTTTGCCTCCCTGTCCCACCCACTTTCTGATGACGCACAAGACCGCCTCATTGTCACACAGTAGTAAAGCATCTTCATTAAGCCCCACTGATTGCAGTGCTAATACTACCGCTCCCAACTCCGGTCTGTTCGAACTCACGCCTTCATCCTCTCTACCCACGCGCGCACATTTGCCCTCATCTTTTCCCCCAAATGTGCAGCACCCCGACCCCATTCTTCCATCTTTGCACGATCCGTCTACACCCAGCGTCACTCCTTGGAATCCGTAGCCCCCTAATTGACCTATCTCCGTACCCCTCCAATAGGCCCCTTCCAAGTCATTCAAACGCACAGTACATTCATCCTTTTGTTCTGAGCTGTCCCATGCTTCTTGAAGTTTAGTGATAGCCTCCTCCTCGATGCCGTTACATTCCTTATGCACCCACGCTGTCATATTGACTGTGTTCAACTTGGTTTCTAGATCCCCGCGCCTCCACCATCCTTTCTGCCTGCAGGCACGCCCACCTCCTTCAACTTCGTCCTCTGGTGCATCATTTTCTGTCTCATCGATTGTTTCCACCCTCCCTTGTCCTTTCTTCTTTCTCTTCAACTTCCCTTGAAAGACGGCTTTCCCCTCCTGTTCGAATCCCCTGAGCTTGCAATCGCCTTTTGCTGGTCGCGCCCGACTCCACACCACCCAGTCTTTGCGCGTGCGCATTGTCTCCTCACACTCCTTCCGTCCTTCTTCGTCCAGACTCTCCCACAGGAAGACTGCTGGTCCCTGTCTTTCCCCCCAGAATTGCGTTGTGCCTCTCCCTGCGCTGGGGAAGAAGGGGGGCGCCGTTACCGCCGACTCTCCCCGTAGCTGCACTGCAGAGAGCAGAGATTGCAGGGCCCGTAGCAGTCTCCATGTTGGGGGTCGATATCCCGTCGCTTCTAGGCGCTCTTGCCGCTCCACTTCTGCTCGGATGAAAGCCTTCAGCTCATCGATGCCTTTGTCTCGTCCCTGCCGTAGGTGGTTGTATGTGCTGCTCATGATCGTCCAACTCTTATCGAGCTCCGTGCATGTCGTTAATCCCTGATATGTGAAGACCTTAGCAGTTTCAGTCTCCTTCCACATTATCGACTTTTCTAAGACCCTCACGTATCCTTGACCCGACTCATGCCTCGGGATCTTCTCATCGAGGAAGAGATCTTTGCCCACTTGCGCTGCAATGTCCACATCAGGAATCACTTCTGGGTCTTGCTCAATCAGTGATGCTGATGGTGATTCCCACACTTGCTCTCGGTGTGAAGCATGCACTTCAATATGATGTCTCATGTCATTCCCGCTTTGGGATGGTTGCCTGATCCAATTGTGATGCTCGTAGGTCGACTCTTCTTCCCCGTCCCAGATACCCCATATGTGATCAAGTTCCATAGCCTCTTCGAGAAGTTGTCGCCTCTCATCATTCACGTTTTCCATTCCCTCTGACTCCCAATGGGCTCTGATGAACTTGGAAATCATCGGCGCTAACTGTCGTGCTATTGGTTTGCCTTCGCGCTCGTCTTTGTCATTGACTACTTCGTTTTCCTCTCGCGTGAGAGCCCATCCCATTTGACTTGTGGTGAGCCACCGTTTCATTTCTCCGGGTTGGACGCTGAGGAGTTGCCTAATATCCTGTACAGAGTACACCACCTCCCCTCCACACTTGTCGTCGCCTCGCCCAACGTACCATGGATGCGCCGGAGTCATTCTTACTCCATACATGCATTTCCCCCAGTCGACTTTTTCTACTTCATCATCTTCAGATTCCGACGTGAAATCCTTGATTGCAACTCCTCTCCCCTGAGCTGCTCGAGGCCTTCTTGCAGGAGGATTCGAAGGATGCTGGACCCGGCTGTGAGTTTTCTTCGTCTTTCCTGAGGAGACACGTGTCACACCTGTTGTCCCATCACACGCAATGCATATAGCCGGTCGTTTCTTTCCCCACTCCTCGTGCGTGAAACCTTCTTTCTCCTTGCGAACTCTGCATTTCCCACACGTTCTGCACCAGATGACTGATCGTACTTTGTACCACCACCCATCATCGTCCGCTAGCATTGGTTTTTCTTCAGCAAAGTGCACTTCTGGGATAAAGAAAACGTCCTTTACCGTCGCATGTTCCAATGCTATCCTCAGCCCTATGTCATTCAGTTTCAACAGTTGCTCCCTTCTCTCCCTTCGAGCCTCCGACTGCCACCCTTGAATGAGTGCCAGAAATTCCAGCGATTCTCCTGGAGCGGTTACCTCGCCATCTACCGTGACTCGCCTCCGTACATCGATCACCTTCTCAACAAAACTCTCCCCCAACCTGTGCATGTTGACGGTCATTACCTCAGCATCCCGCAGCCGCTTTGCCGGCCTTTGGGTGGAGGTCTTCGCCCCACTTGCCTCTCGACCCGCTGTGAGCATTAATGGAATTCCGCACACGTCACACTCCTCCCTGTTTTGTTGACAGAGTGTGCACCACTTGAGCTGACACTGTTGACACGTTCCCCTGTACCGCACTTGGCACTCTACACACCCAACCTCCATGGCGCGCAGATAGCTCACTACAAGTTGTCGTTGGTCAGTCCGAGTCCCCGTAAGCTCACCACAACCCCTCTCTGTCCACGTCGCTCCCCACCCTGGAGGAAGCCTACTGCCGATCTGCTTAGCTAGCCATTGAGCTTCCTCGCTGTCCACTTGCTCACGTAGCAGGAGCTGCACTAAGCCTCTACACACCTGTTGTGGGTACCTGCTGGGGTCAGCGGTCCTCCAACTCACCTCCTCAGCTGCTACCTCTCTTCCCTGCTTCCATCCTGTGACAATTTGCAGCAGGTGGTGTCCGCACTCCCCGGTAGTTGGCAGTCGCTCTGGCTCATTCACCACAGATTTGTCCTCCTGCTGCTCCACCCAGATGCGAGCTGGGTGTTGCACATTCACCTCGCCCTCCAGCTTCCGTGCATAGCCCTCTATGCTCCGACTTACTCCCAAGCTGGCGCTGCCCACCTGCGCCGACCTCCAGTCGACCATATCAAACCACCGTTGGGTGAGCCACCTCGTCCTCTCGTCAATCCCTCCGATGCCTCTCGACACCAGGATCCGCATGAGCTGAGTACGCTCCCCCTCTTGCGCTGCCATTAACTGAGGGATCTTGTATGGTCGCCCAGTGTTAAACTTTCTAGGCTCCGTTAGGGCCTCTGCTGTGCGATGCCCTGCCGCCATTAGATGGGGCACTGCTTTCCAGAAGGCCTGCTCTCCAGTCCACAACAGATTCCATTGCTCTTTGTCCATGTGCCAGACGCCGGCTTCCCACTGATCCTTGCGTCCCCCAACCGCCTCGATCCTATGCCGCAGCCGCCTCAGCTCGCGTGTGGCCCTCGCCCAGCTCGTACCTCGCCGTTCTTCCTGGATATCCTCTGGCATGTTGATAGGAATGTTCAGCCTCTGTGAGCACATTGCTACTCGAGCCCACTTATTACCCAACGTGTCATCCCATTTCCACATTTCCATCTCCTCTGTGAGTTCTCGTAGTGAGTAGCAAGCCCACTGCTCACACGCCAGATGAAGATCCCGCAGTGTCAGTTGCCTGGCTACATCATCATGTCTGAGACACCGCTGAAGATGGCGGCACAGCTCCTGCGCCAGGACACCCACCGGTCGGAGGTATTCCATGCCCGCCGGTAGGACAAAAACATCTGATGCCGTGGTTCTCGGTAGCCCCCACGCCCATTTGTAAGCTTGAATCCACACGGCCTCAAGCCTCTCTAGTTCCTTCTCCGTCCACGGGACCAACGCCGCTGAGTATCTGAACGCTCCCACTCCAACACTCGTAAAGAGGTCGATCGCTTGCTCAGGGGTGAGAGGGTGGCGCTTTAGTAGATCCCGGGCTTCTTCTGTTTTCTTGAAAATGCGCGTTTTTGTGGCTGACATATCTCCGGTCGGTGTGCCCCATACCCCCAGATACCTACACGCCATCGAAGGTGCTAAGAAAGCCACCTCTTGCCCCATGTATCTTAGTGTTTCATCCGTCTGACACTGACCCGATCCTTGCTGCTCGATGATCATTGCAACTGTTTTCTTCCTGTTGACTTTCAGCCCACTCCAAAGTTCAAACTCCTGAATCGCTTCTAATAGAGCTTGTGCCCCTCCTAGAGTTTGTGTGAAGAGCGAGAGATCGTCGACGAAGCCAATGAGGTTAAACTGTCCTACTTGCTCTGCCTGCCCCGTATCTTGAGGCGTTCCTTTCTTACGTATCTGTACTCCACACCTGAGTCCATGCGAAACACGTAGCTTCCGTCCCCGGTCTGTGATCAGACCTAGGAGCGCATTCATAAACACCAGAAAAAGCAATGGAGACAAGGCACTTCCTTGCGCTACTCCCGTGTCGAAAGTGATTGTTGCACATTGCGGGTCGTTCGGCGCCATCCTGACGGTGGAGTGCTCATATAGTGACACCAGTAGATCCACGTCAGGAATGCCATATGCGCGCATTACCGCCCAGAGCGCTGCCTGCGACATAGCGTTAAACGCATTGCAAAAGTCTACGTCAACTCTATACACCCTCTTCCCCTGAGCTACTGCTTCCCGTGTAACCCATTCAAGCTTGGTCAGATTGATATCCGTGCTCCTGCCCTGTCTCCCCCCTGATTGGCCCGGCTCCAGGATACCTGCTTTCTCTACAATGCCCCTGAGCCTTGCGTTGAGAATGTGCATCACTAACTGATTGGTACAGTTGAGCAGTACCACCGGCCGCCAATCCTGCGGCTTATCGTCAGTTACTCCGCCCTTATGGAGCAGGCTGATGGTGCCATTCATCTCTTCCACCGTCATCACCCTTGCGGTTTCGATGGATAGTATTTCATTAGCCCATGCTCTGAGGACTTCAAGCTCTGCATGCGACATTGTCTTCACACATTCGTTCGTATACCCATCAGGACCCGGCGATTTGTTTGCCTTCAAGCAACTATCCACGAAACTTCTAAACTCGTTGTCAGTGACCCTGCCTTTGAGTCTTGCCCTGGGGTCTATTCTTGTACTTTTGTTGAACACCCCTGCATTGAAAAGGAAGCTCATGTCGGCGACATGCTCTCTACCGTGGCGAAGATGCGTGTGCTGCCAACAGTCTTCACAAAAGCCCGTTAGTTGCCTTCTGGACTGCTCGTGCTTCTCACCTTCGTCTCTCTTAGCTACTATGACATGTGGCTGCTTGGGTGCACAGCCTTGTTGTCCGCATCTAGCTGCAGGTGCAAGTCCCTGTGCTTGAAAATATAACTCCCATGCGATCGTTAAATCCGTGCCTCGCCACGGCCCCTCGTCCACCAGGATTTGTCGATTGAGGAGGGTTGCTGAGTCCCATTTCTGACTCTCCGTCAACAACACATCGACTAGGGGCAATGAGGGTGTTGTCAGCGTGACAATTCTCACAAACTTGTCACCGCTTGGTGCGCCTGTGGTCACTGTGGACGGTACCATTCTCGTCTGCCCTCGGCATCCTCCGCTGGGCCTTCCGCGCTCACTTGACTCCCCCGTGCCATGTTTAGGCTGAGCTGGAGCCATTCTCTCTTCTCTCTCCTGTACATGTGCCCCCCCATTCGACACTTCGGCTTCCCATTGAAGTCCACCATGGCTGAGTACAAGCTGATGCTGGTTCCATTTCAATTGAAAGGGAGAGACACATGGAGTGCTCGCATCGAGATATTGCAGCCATTCCTCCATTTCTTGTTGTGCTCCTGGGCCTATTGTTACCCACCGATACTCCTGTGATCCCCTAAGGCCCATGTTCCCAATCCTTGCTTGCTCTTGTGCACTACTTGGCCATCTCAACACCTCTATCACCGCTGTGTCCATCACCTCCTCCAGCCTGGTGTCGTCCCCGGGGATGAGCTTCCATCTGATGGCGATGCTTCCGATTGCCTTCGCAAGTTCCAGTTTGTGCTGCACCACCGCTTGGTGCCGCCACCGCTTTCCTGCGCTCTCAATTCTTCTTCGGATCTCTTCTTCTGTTTGCTTACCCATTTGCATCACACCTACACATGCCTCACCTGTTGCATGGTGTATGCGGATGCCTGGGCATGTCCTCTGTAGTTGGGCCAGCCTGGCAGCCCACACTTCATCTCGACTGTCCTCGTGCTTTTCTACCCACTGGAGCCCGTGTGGTACTCGCCACCTCAATTCTTCTTGAGTGCGGTGTTCCGCCCGTTTGCCCGCAAATTTGCTGGGTCCCTTGTGCTCATCTTCGAATGCTTTCCTTGCGCGCCTATCCATCGCCCGTCTGTTCTCTTGAATCTGGTTGTTGGTTTGCTTCTCCAGTGCGTCTTTGCACGTTTTCAAACTGGCCGTCAGGTACTTCCTCCAGAGCTCTGTTGATGTGATGAGCAACTTCTCCTGGGGGTTGAGTGGCGAACTCCATGCCACGTCCATGTCTTCGAGCACAAGATCTTGTGATCTTGTAACACGCGCGACTTGTGGGCCGTCCCGTAACGCCGCCTCCACCCTCGCGATTGTTCTGAGGAGTTGGATCTGTTCATGACTTCTGTGTGCCGCTCGACGTTGCTGGTGTTCTCTGGATCGGATTGTCGGCGCCATCCAGCTCTGGGCCAGTTGGTGTCTGTTCCGTAGTGTGGCTTGCACCGCTGCACCTGCATCAACTGTCCCTGCTTGGACTTTTTTCCACGTTGCCTCTGCTCCTCCACTCAGCTCCATCTGTAGCGCCGGTGCCAATCTTTGCCAGTCCTTCAGGCGGATGCGTGTCCTGCCTCTTACTGGTGGAGTACACTTGTGGGTGTGCGCTAACACCAGTGGCGCGATACGGAAGCCTACCATGGCATGGTCGTGCCGGGGGCCTCCCAACCAATCCACTTGCCCCAGTGGGACCGGTTGAAAGACTTGCTCTCCAGCTTTCACTACACTTCGAGCCGTCAGGTCTGGTGGCAGGAAACGCGAAAGTTCATGCTGCTTGAGGATGGGTGTGTCCGCCAGCCGCCGCGCCAGCTCCGGATGGTCTAGGACCTCACACCCTTCCGGGATCTCTGATCCTACACTCCGCCAACACGCTCCCAGGGAGCCCGCGTTGCTATCATGGGGAAGGTTCCATGTAATAATGTGGTCAAGCTTAGCACTTTTGTTGTCCCGCCTCCACGACACCGTACTTGGCGACATCAGTTCACCTTGTGTGTCGTGCACGAAATTTTTGAGGAGTGCATCCACTTGCGTCATGTGCTCGGCGTTGGACTCCGCGTACCCGACTCTAGTGCCATTGGCATTAGCGTTGAGATCGCCCCCCAGGAGGATGCGCTGGTGCTTGCACTCTCCAACGCTTTTGGCTAAGATTTGCCATGTGTGCTGCTGGAGCTGTATGTCGCCTGATGTTGCTTGATGCACATTGAAGATTTGCATTCGCTGCCCATCGTGCAATTCTGCCTCTAGCCGCAGTACCCTGCCCCTGGTCATGTGCCGCAGCGTTTTCTTGTCTACGTCAACGTGCCACTCCCTTCTCTGTGCTGTCTTGAAGACCTCTCGATGGAGGAAAGTGGCCACTGCAAAGTGTCCTCGGTTGCACCACGGGCTGTTCAGTCTTTCCATATTGGTGCTTTCCCCGTCTGAGGGGGGTGAGTCCTTCCCTGCTTCTAGGAAACAGTGATATTCCGGGTGTAAGTGCTTTAGCTCGTTTTTTACCCTCTGCCTCGCCCCCAGGGGAAACCGCACTTCTTGCACCATGACAATCGCTGGCCCCCTTGCTAGCAGTTGCTGCAATTGAGTCCTGGAGTACTCATACCCCATGGGACCCATGTTCCACGTCGTGACGTTGGTCTCCCATGACGGGCGCACAAACCGCACCGACCAATCCAACCAGGCCAGCCAATCATTTACCTGATCTTGATGTTGACGCTTGTCTGGCTCCCCCCCCAATGTGCCGTTTGTGGACAAGACGGCCAGCCCTATATTTGCCAGCCCCACATGCCCTCGGTGTCGTAGGGACTGCAGATAATCGTTTATAGACCCTTGTTTACGAGCTTGCTGTAGGCCAAGTCGTGCCTCCGCCCGCGCAATTTCACGTGCCCGGCCTTCCAACAGAATCCAGCCTTCACTAGTTGTATTAGCACCGTTCCAATCACCTTGTTCTCGAAGCCATGCTGCCTTGACTTCCCTGAGTGACCCTGGTGACCGGTGTGCATTAATTGTGACTGGTCCTAACCTTTGCTCCCACATCTTGTGCCAGTCCATCCAAAGAAACTCAGAGTCTTTGGTTGGTTTCCGTGAGGCGCCCGAGGGCTCCTCGCCACCTTGCTCTGCTCCTGGCTGTCCAGCCGGAGTTGGTGCCTCTTCTGTCCCGTCTGAAGACGCGTGTGGTGGACCTGTCCGAATCATGAATTGCTTTCTCCTGTTCCATGGTGTCGTCCTGAGCCTCGCTAGCAAGGAAGTTCGGTCTCCATTTCTCCCGCTGAGGAGGGCTACGATTCTGCGTATCGTGCCTTCCTTGGGGTCACGCATAATCCATGTGCGCCTTCCGGCCCTTTGCGTGCCTATAGTTACCTTCCGCCTGGACAGACCCGCCCACGTGTAGACTGCTGTAATGGCTGTAACACCACACAGCGTGCGCCCATACTCCCCACTCACTGGGCACCACTTGAACCCTTGTGCTGTCTCACTTTGGACGTCGTTGCCTATGTGGAAGGCCAGCATGGCCCCGACGGCGATGTCATCCTCAAGCGTCTCCCTTGTTCGCTTCTGGATGGTGATGATACCTTCTAGCTTGCTCTCTTTATTAACGTATGCGATGTAGCTGACGTCCGTGGCCACGAACGGGGCATTGTCGACACCACTTACTTGTTGAATCTTGTTGAGTACGTCAACCAGTTTAGCTCGAATCTGCTGGCGTGTCCCCATCGCCTCTGCATTCAGCTGTGACGCCCGCAGCTGTTCAAAGCGGATGCATAGTGAGCTTTCTCGCTCCATCGCACTTCCCGGCACCAGTGGCTCCCACCATACCGGTACCTGTACGTCCTTGAGCCACCCTGGAGCCCCTAGCATGGTCATTAGTGTATCACCCTGGTCACTACTCCTTTCCTGCAGAATGTCCCGACTTGGGATCCCTATGTGGATTCTTTCCTTGCGCTGGCGACGCTCGGCGCCTTCCGGCAGATGATGTCGACCTCCTTGCTTTCGCTCGTCAAAAGCCTGCTGACTGTGAATTGCATGCGCTTCTCGTAACTGGTGCGTGTTGCGGTGTTGCGCTGGGATCAGCGCCCCGCTAAGGCGTAGTTGCCCTTGTCCCGCGCCCGTTCCTTCCCACACTCCCCGAAGCGGGCGCGGGGCACTTGGCGACCAGTTATGTACTGCTTCCCCCTGCCAGTCTGGGAGGTAGCAATTGACTGCTAGCAGGATGACTTCGTTGATGTCGATCTCATCTACGCCGAGGGTGTGCCAAATCTGCACCCACTTCTTGAGCATGTCTGGGGCGTAGGGGTTGGTGGGGGACAGCTTTGCTATTCTCTCGGTCTGCTCGTCCTCCTCTTCGACGTCTTGGCTTTCCTCACACACAAGGCGTCTCTCGCTGACCATTCTACTGCCCCTCCATACCGCTTTCAAACTGTCGTCGAGGAGCACTGTTGCTTCCAAAACTGTGATCCTACACGTCGAGCCCCGCCTCTGTCCCACCGTAAACCGGACCGGTTGGCGCTCGTCTTTTGCAATGCAAATTCCCGCCTGCTCCAGCAGAGAGCAGGCACCATCCGAGTTTGTTGCTGGGATTCCACGGAATCTCACTCGCACCCAACTGGTTACCGCCTCTGCCTTCCACCACCGAGCCAGCCGATCCTCACGCTGCTGACGAGCCCATGGCTCAAGATGGCACCTTGCCCATTGTCGAGCGTGCTCCAGTTCGTCTGCGGTAATTCTGAGACGTGCGGACCCTCCCCTGAACGCCGCCACCAACTCTTCTATCCGACAGGCTTCTTTCGCACATCGCTCCTCATGGTGCTTCCTTGCGTCAGGACAGGCTTCCTTCCACACTTCCTCTCGTTGACGTGCCGAGAGCACTAGGTCAATTATGCTGTCCTTGAGCTCCTCGGCTTGGTGCCCTTCAGTCCCCTCCACTGGTGGATGCTCGTCTGACAGATCGTCCCCTTCTGACACGTCCTGGCCGTTTCTTGGCGGAGACTCCTGGAGCACTTCAGTTGGTTCAAAACCCTCTCTCCTCGCGGACCGTCCTGCGACTTTCTGGAGTTCTCCTGTGTTCTCCCCAATCCCTGTTTGCTTCCACCTCCCATCGCACTCTTGAGAGTGGTTGCTTGCCTCCTTCGCTCTGCACTCCCTGCTACAGTAAGCTACCCTGTTACAGTCCTCACACCACACTGATTGAGCGTCACTACCGCATCCTCCACACCATGCCCCCTTCTGACACTGCGTCTGGTGCTGCTGCCAGTGCACCTGTGCACACCCGTCAGAGCAGTACCACACTTCCCAGCACCGTGTACACGGGCACGTCGGTGCTTCAGCCCCACACCCGGCACATGCGTGTTTGAGTGGAGGGCTTAAGGACGCCATTCCGCTCTTGTCCTGCCCTTCTGTGCTGTTGGGTGGAGGATCTCCCCCTTTCTTCATTTCCGTATCCCCACACCCGCACACTCGCTCATGCGCGGGTTCCTGACTTCGGAGGGCCGCCAGTTGGTTCAATTGCCACCGCCTCCGGCACCTGGTGTTGCAGGCGAAGGAGCTGCTCTTAGCGTCCACTAAAAGTCGTGCGCCCCATAGGCCACACAGTACACACTTGATTTGTGCCTGCATGTGCTGTTGCCCCTTGACCCCCACCTGAAACACCTCCCTACGGACTGCTTGGCCTCTCACTGCTGATGTTGTCTGTGCAGGAGCCTTCGCTGCTTCAAGTGTTGTGGCCACATCTTTCTCACCCCCCACTGCCTGTCCTTGCAAGGGCATCTGCTGCGTCCTTCGTTGCTGCTCGTCTTTGTCCCATTCTTGACCCTCTTCCATCTGCTGCGGTGAGCTGTCAGCGCTGACCTTTGCTTTCCTCTCATTCCCAGCGTCTGTAACTCTTGGCGGTGTCTTCCAGACAGGGAGACCAGCATCTTCCAGCCTTTTGTTCTTGATATCGCTAGCCCCGTCCCCAACTCCCACACTCCTCCTTTCTGCATGCACTGCCTCGTTGTTACACCCGTTGCTGCGTAGCTCGCCCTCCACTTCGGCCGTTGGACACTGGACAATTGTGCCTTGATTGTGCGGACCTCCAGCGGATGACTCAGTGTGGTGGATTCGTCTTGGCGACCGTCCCCTTGCCCCACGCTTGCCCAGCCTAGTCTGGGGAAGGTGTGCTCCCGGTGGAGGTCCCTGTGCACCTCTTTCCGCGCGCCCTTCCCCCAGGGTCTCTGATGCTTCTGACTGCTGGTGCTCGCTTCGCCTCAAACGTCGGGCTTCACACGCCTGCCATTTTGCTTGTTCACACGTCACATTAACCAGACAATGGCGGCGGTCATCGACCGTCGCCCATCGTGCAATCTCAGCACCACACTTCGTGCAAGACCATGCACGCCTCCACCGGCCTTGCCCGGTTAGGACCCCCAGAAACCAGTTCCTTATGTCTTCCGGGTTCAGAGAGCCCAACACCTGCATGGCCCATCCTCGGGCTTTGAAAATGGCAAAGAGCACAGTTAGCAGCCCACAATCACTCCCTCGTCGTTGCTGCGGTGCTTCTGCATCATTTGAGCTCCAGCGCCATTGCCTCGGAGTGGACCTGTCCTCATCCACCGTGATGTTCAGCGCTGCAAGGCAGCTACGCTCTGTACCTCCAAGCAGTTTTGTAATGTTGGGGGCGCACTTTTTGAGCCCACACTCAACGAGGTGGTTACGCATCTGGGAAGATCTCAGCCCGGGGAGTTCCGCAATGTCCAGCAGGTTGACATGGCTTATGTCAATTCTCCACTGAGGCTCTCCCTGAGTTGTTGCCCCCCTGGCCCTCAATCTTCGAACCGATGCCACAAACCACACCCACAAAATGCTGTGAATTTGTCCTCTCCATCTGCCACTGTAGTTCTTCGAACAGTCCAGCAGCTGCATCTCGCACTTTTGCACATCAATGCTCGCCAAGAGCCAATGTTTGCCCCCTGCGATGCAGATTGGGATAAAGATGAAGTCGTACATCGCCGGATCGACGGGTAGAAACTTGATTTTGGTTCCAGATCTCCCGCCTCTCTTCCGCTGTGGTTCTGGCTCCTGCTGGCTCAAGAGCTGCAGTAACTCTATCAGTGGTTCATCACTGTTCTTGACTGTCTCCCATGCCTGCAAGAGGTATGGGTACTCCCAGACGCTTGCTACCCATTGGCGTGTTGATACCGGCCGTAGCCCGTGATCTGCAGTGTGACCATAGAACCCCCACTTCAGCATCATCTCCACCACCGTCTCTTCGAGACAGTCGCTGTCATGTCTGGCGTTACTCTGGAACTCCACCCTCCGCACCGCTGCAGATGGAATGTATTGGTCGCTCCATGTCAGGTTATCCTCTACAATCCTGCATTCTTTCAGCTCCACCTCCTCCGTAACTAAATTACAAGTTCTGACCCCCTTCCCCCCGCTCTCGAGAGTCCCCCGTACCTGTACTCGCGATCCCTGCACATGGATGATGTTCCCTTCCAGATTCCCGCGTGTTAGTCTCGCCCGCACTCTCAAGCCCAGGACCTCTTCCTGTCCAGCCTGTTCCCAACCTCGTCCCCACGGCGTCTTCGTGGGCTTTGATGCGCGGATGGCGGTGACGAGGTGATTGATGCCCAGCCGCTGACCGTCACCACAAGCCCCCCTACACCGACAGCATGTGCACGAGAACCTCTTCTCCCAGGCCGCTAGAGTTCCATCTTCCGGCGCGTAGTTCACCCAAACCCACTCCCCCGGTAAAATGGGCTTCTTAGCTACAACCACTACTGTCGCCATATCTTTGATCTCCGACGTCCACCTCACTACCAGCTCAGCGTTGGTGTGCTGTGGGCAGCAGGAATGGTCAATGAAATGCCCCACTCCCTCCGGGCCTCTCTGTTTGAGGGCCTTTTTCAGGGTGTCGCTCGGAGCTTGCCGAAGTATGAGGGTGATGTCAGGAGGGGGCACTACCCAGACCTTTGTGGGCCCGAACCTCGTATGTCCTTGAAGATTGTGCGCGCAGGTGTACTGACACCGTTCACCCTCTCCCTCTTCCAGCCCATTCATGATAGACTGCAGCTCCTCGCTTGCTGGGCCCGCCTGAACGCATGCTGAACTCCCAAAGCAAGTGACAATTGTCCCCGGTGCAATATGCGCGACGGCCATGACTCCTTTCGCCTTGAGTTCCCCTCCTCCTCCTGTAATCTCCTGTACCACCGCCGGGCTTCCACTCGTTGCCAGTGCATTGCCACACTTACACCCTCTCGGACACAGTACTTGCTCGAGCCGGCGTTCTGCACACTCCTCTGAGAAACCCCCCGATTCCTCGTGTTGTGCTCTCACTGCTGCCTTCCGCTTGGGCCGTCTCCCCTGCCCATCGCCTCCCGCCGACTGCTGCGCGCTTTCTTGTGTGCACGCCTGGCATCGCCTGGCCGCCTCTCTGGACCAGGCGTCCTCTTTCTGCCACTCTTGTGTTGTGAAATCCTTACATTCTTTAGGCTCATGACATCCCCCGCACAGCCGCCTCTCAGTCTCTTCCTCTCCCTGCGCTACTGCTCGTGTTCCTCCTGCTGCCTGTCCCTCCTCCTCGTCGTTGGCCTCCCCTGCTTCTAGTGTTGCTCCCCCCGAGCCTTTTCGATTAAAATTATTATTAAGAGCTGTCGAAAATTTGTTCGCCCCTGTAGGACGTGTGTAGCCTCCTTCCCCGTGGTGTTCTCCCACCCGTGCGTATGTGTTAGTGTGTATGTGTGTATGTCGTGTGCCTGCTGAAGAGCGCTTTGTGTGAAACGCCGCAGAGCTTACAATTGTAGCCGGCCACACGTCCGTCTCTGATTCTGGTCTCCTTTCAGTCTCTCCCCCAACCCCTTCACAAGGCGTAAGAAAGACGTCATTCTGGAGCAGATCCATGAACGACTGTCGCACCGCCCGTGAGCACGTACTGTTCGCACAGCAGCGCCCCTGACTGGCTGCCTCCCCGCAGGGGCCTTGTGTGCTACTCATTCATGTCCTCGGAGGTGCTTCCCCCCCCACTCGCATCATTTCTTGGCAGTTGGTGTGCTCCAGCCTGTGACTGACCCTTGCTTCTCTTGCCTTGTTCCAGAGTGCTGTCCGCATCATCGCGTCCCCGAGCTGTCCCAGACGCTTTGTTTTTCTCCCGATTTCCGACGTCTTTCTCCCTCTTGCTCTGCCTCAATCTTTCGAGAGGATCCGGGCCGTCGAGTTGCCACTGCCGAAACCGGGGGTCATTGAAGTCCCACGTCAGGAAACTTTCGGTCGATGTGCGTGGTATAAAGAGGATCGATGTGCCTTTGTTGCCTACCGGAATCATGCGCGGCCTGAGGTCTTCTTTCTGCCTGGCAAGCACAAGTAGCAGCCTGAAGAGGCCCCTCCACTCCCTTATCGCCGGGTGGCTCCCCAGAGAGTTGATGTGGATGCTTGTGTGAACATTCTCAGGCTTTGTAGGGAGCAACCTACCCTCTAAGACGTTTTTACCAAAGGTTTTCTCCCCTTGCGGCTCGTCACACATGTCTCCCTGTGCCAGTACCTGAACCCCAGGCAACACAAAAATTTGCTTACACAGTTTCGTCACTGCAGCATACAGGGTCGTTACGGACTTGTCGTTGACCAGCTGTTCCATTGTATTGCCATGCAGGAACATCGAGGGCCTAAGGACATCAAGATTCTCTAGGAAAGTCAGATTGTCCTCACTGGCCCCGAACTGCTGCTCCAAGGTCACCGCCTGTCCTTGGGAGACCATCTGCGGTGGGACTATCATGAACCCTGCCTGAGCTTCAAGAACAGCGAGGAGATTGCGTTCTTTAAGCGTCATGATCATGCCTGTCACAATGCATCCATGGCAGAGTTCAGGCCAAGTATCAGTGAGAACTGACAACAACGTGTTGCCTTTGGGCCATCCACTCCCCATCTCCCCTCCGTGTGGACGGAAGTGACTGGACCATTCAATGTGGCACTGGTCCAGAGGGCTTTCCGCCGCCTCTGGCTTAGGCTGATTGAAGACCCAAAGCCCTACTATTGCCGTTTCAGGGGTGTAGTACACACCGCTGCCTGGGGCTGTCAGAATGAGCCGTGGCGCGAGGTTTCGGCTGGCCTGCGCCTTTTGGAACTCCTGCGCTTGAGGCAGGGTGAGCGAGAGACTACCACGCCCCTCACTCCTTTGCTGCTCAAGGGCTCGAAAAGTGTTCTCGTGCTCGAACACCACGCCCCTGCCACCCTCCCCCACCTGCCCTTCGTGGGCTCGCCAGGTCATGAAACGGTTGTGCACTTCACCGCACAGCCAGTGATAAAAACTCATCAGTGCCGCATCTGGTACACTTGAAAAAGTCGCAGAGAGTGGTAGGCCCACACGTATTGGCCGCGTCTTCAGCATTTGAATGTAGACCGAGTTCGAAAAGACCACGACCGAGTGGTCATCGCCTACAGTGTAGACGACCAGTTGCGGCAACTCGTTTTTGGCCTGAGATTGGAAGGCCGCCGCTATCTTTGTGGTGTCTTTCGTCTTACATAGCGCTGTCTCTCGAATAGGGTCAGTAGTGTCGTACCAGCGTTCAGCATGCAGGCTCTCCACCACTTCTAGACAACGGGTTAGGGTGCTTTCTTCGGTGTGCATTCGAAAGGGGAACCATAATCCATCTCCTACCACCTTGCGTACGCTTCTGAGGAAGACATGTGCGGCCATTCCGATACACCAGTCCCTCACTGATTCTCCAACCACCAGGGCCTCCGCACCTCCTTCCCTGATGCTGATTGCCGCGTCCATCGCATACGGTGTGGACAAGAAAAGCAGTGACTCCTCATTCACTTGCACCGCCTGAATCTCGCCTGCCTGCCTGAGCTGCATTAGCACCTCCAGTGCCAGATCGCATGCCTCTGCTGAAACACCAGCGCGCGCATAAAGATTGCAAATATGGAATGGCTGGTTGTCTAACGGCGGTGATAATTCGCTCAACCGGGTGACGCACCCCCCTCCGGTAGAGGTGAAAGTAACAGGTTGCCTCCCTTCCACTCCATCGTGAGTAAACTTGGGTACCCACAGTCCTTCCTGCAGCGCTATGATGTCCCGAATTGCCGTCAGCATCTCTGCACTGGCCACCATGACCGGCTGCAGCTTGTCCTTGACGGGTGCCCCTACTATTCTGAGGGTGCCAATTTTCCCCTGGTTGGTGGTGGTGACCAACACGGATATCGTCTTCGTGGTCCCCGCCTCTCGGCAATCCGGTGTCAACCCCGCTCCTTGCCATCCACCACTGTCATCGAAGACTTTCCCTTCCGTTAGCTGGTTCCAGTGTTGCACTGCTACTATAGCCCCAGCGCCCGTGTCCCACACGGTATTTTTGTCCTGGATCTTAAATACAGGTTGTGCCAGCAGGAACCCCTTCCCCTCCGCGGCGAGGCTTGTACGCAACCACTCCTGTACAACGATCGTGACTGCCTCCCGGTCAAAGACTCTCCCGAGCACCGATTTCCTGTCGCGAGTTGGGATGGCGGGCATGTGCAGGCCCTGGAGCCGAATAAGTGTTATCGGGCCTAAAAGATTTCTCCGGCGGCGAATTTCCTCCCTAGCTGCAGCAAGCCGCTCTCGAAAACTCTGAATGATGACATCGTACTCTTCCGCATCCTTCGGGACTTGAAGGGTTATGCTCATTGTCTTCACCTCCTCCGCTACAAAATTGGCGGTAATATCAAATCCGCGCATGCACTCCTTGCTGACAAACAATTCAAGCATTTTTTCCCCCAGCTGCTCCTGATTAAGTTCGCCAGTGGAGGCCCGATCCAAAAGGGCATTAGTGCGAGCAAGGAGTTGCTCGTAGGCGTTGCAGTAGATTTCTGCACGTTGAGTCAGTCGCTTACACGCTGCTGCAGGACCCACCTCCTGCTCTGGGGCAAGTGCCACCCTCTCGATTTGCCCACATGCGAGCACGAGGCAATTGCGCTCTGCCAACCCTAGCCAGCAGGTCACTAGCGCTCCCTGGGCTTCCACCTCGTCCCTGATCTTCTTCGTGGAGAAATATGCCAAAATTGGGGGCCCACCATATTGCGGTAGCTTGCCAATGTCACTCGTCAGAATGCTCTCAGTCCTGTCGCCAAAGCGCCTCTCCTCCATCATTCTGACACACATGAGACCGTTCGCTAGCCCTACCATCTCCAGGCTCTTCCTGATACCAATCGTGAGCAGGTAGTTGAGACCTTCCACCTCCAGTCCCAAGAGTTCAAGGATGTCCCACATGAGTTTCAATTTCGAACGCTCCTTCTGGTTGAAGTGGATCTCGAGGGCATACGTGGACCTGACCGTCACCTTGCCGTGCAGAACATTCCCATTCCCCATCTCAATCTCCATCGTGCGGGACCTGATCGCTGCCAGTGTGAGCGCCTGCACCCCACCGTCGCCCTTCAGTCGGACTTCAACGGTGGGTGGGAAGGTTTTTCCAGGCGAATCTCCAGCTGCCAGCTTTTTGGACACTGCAGTCGATCGGCTGTTCACATCCGACGCCTTAACCTTCTCTCCAAACCTTTGCATCGCCGCCACAATCTGATTGTTCGTGTACTGCGCTCCTGGCGGCAGTGTCACAATGAAAATCACGCTGCCCTTCTGAATCTCCAGGATCTCCTTCACCGGGAGCACTCTGGTTTCGAGCACCAAAGTCTGATCGTCACTACGAATGTTGACCATGCAGTGTAGTGTCTGGTACCGAAGGACCGCCATCTCTTCTTGTTTCCTTGCTCCCTCTGCAACGCGCAGTCCTGCCTTAGTGACCATTTTTCTCACCTCATCGAGGGTGTGATCGCTGAGGGTCTCCTGCTGCAGGCCAAGACGGGTCATCTGTGCGCTCAGCCGATCTGCCTCCCCTTGCGCCGCCGCAGTCTCTTCGAAGGCCTTCATCATTGTCTGCCTCCTCTGCTCCTGAGCTGTCTCCTGAGCCCTTTTGCTGTCTTCGACTGT
>Ga0194119_10004934_pt1 | contig 20227 bp, 15 predicted proteins | sample TA2MahC100mmetaG_FD_148620 | JGI IMG/M metagenome (GOLD analysis project Ga0194119, IMG submission 148620) | Freshwater microbial communities from Lake Tanganyika, Tanzania - TA2015018 Mahale Deep Cast 100m | ecosystem: Environmental > Aquatic > Freshwater > Lake | place: Tanzania: Lake...
TTGGTGGAGTATCAGAACGCGGAGTCATCGCCCTAAACTGCAGCGTGTATTGGTTTGAACAGTATAAATTTACCTGCTGGGAAATAGAATTGTGCTGAAAAAATCCGCTACCACCGCCAATCCAAATGCTGGCATATCCAGCGCCGTCCGGTGGAGGAAAAGTTCCCCCGCCGTTTAATCCTGTGTTGTAATTGGTTGCATTAAAATATGGCCAATAAACTGGAGAATTATAATAACCGTTGCAAATGGTATTGTAGTAGCTACCCTGACCCGACCATCCTGTTGCATTTACAATTTGCATTGTACCGGTTGGGCAAGTTGAATACGATTCGAAACTTCCGTTTGATAATAAATTTACGGCACATGGATCACCTGCACAATTTGTAAAAGTTACTTGTACAGAAGCCGACGGACTGTTGCATCCTCCGCTCGTATCAATAACATAATAAGTTGTAGTTCCGAGGATTTGAGGAGGTGTGAAATTCTGTCCATTGAATACCTGATTTGTTAAACCTACATTGTTAAACCACAAATCACCTGAGGAGGTATTTATCGTGGCTACATTATCTCCCGTGCAATAGGAACCCGGGGGCGTATAAATAATGGGTGCAGTTGATTGTGTAACTGGCCCAACCAAAATTATATTTCCCGAGCCGCACCCTGCGCTATCGGTGATGAAGAGTATATATTGTGTTTGAACTGTTGGTGTCACCAAAATACTTAGTCCCGTTCCAATAATGGTGGGGGGAGAACCGCTTGACCAGTTGTAGGAGGCTATCGGTCCATTGCTGTAATTAATCACGGCAGTCAACGTTGTTCCACATCCTCCTGCGGTGACATTGACATTGGCCTCAGGAGAAAGAAAAATCGATACGTAAACGCTATCTATGACTGAACAGCCATTATTTGTCACGGTGACATAATACCAGCCCTCGTTATCTTCGCCACCCAAGGCAGATCCGGGATTGGAAACGGTTGCAGAATTACTGGAGGCCCCTCCATTTTGCCAACTTGGTCCAGTCCATGAATAGGATGTACCGCCAGAAGCGGTGAGGACAACGTTCGAATGATCACACACTGTAGTATCACCGGTAATGGTAACATTGGGAACAGAAACCACAACCTGATAGATTTGTGTATTAATCTGGCAACGCTCCTCTACCGTTAGTGATACGGTATATGTACCCGGGGCACTGAATATATGCGTCGGGTTTTCCAATGTTGAAATATTATTTATTCCAGACGCAAGGTCGCCGAAGTTCCACGTATAGCGCGGACATTCTGTGATTACTGTCGAAGTATTCGTAAAACTTACAGGAAGTGTTGCACAAGTTCCTGCAAAGGTGAAATCGGCATCAATCAATGGCTCTACATACGTTGGATCCTTGAACCAACTTTGAATATAATTTGCGCACGAATAATTTGAAGGTTGTGCAGGAGCACCGTAGGAAAGTGGGAAAGAACCAGGATTAAAATTACACGATAAGCCCGGGTTATCAGGGTTATTTATTACCGAACCTGAAAGATTCAATTGACCAAATGTATACAACTTACAATCGGGTCCCAAATGCATGAGTCCATAAATCCATACCCCACCTACCCAAGGATCATATATTTGTATTGCTGATGCATTAACAACAGGAGCAAAAACATCATATTGATACATGCCAACAAAAAAATCGTTTACATAAAGGTATTTTCCACTGTTCGAAAATGAGCAACCATATCCCCCGTGTGAGAGTGTTTCTTTATAACAAGCTTGTCCACTTTCGTTATCAAATGTAAATAGATAACTTGGGCTGTAATTGTTAAAAGACAAAGCAATGTGGCGACCAGTTGGTGAAGCCATCATTTGCCCGCTTACACCAGGCATTGAAACCGTAGAAGGTGAAACGATAGGACCACTAATACCTGCGGAAGTTACTTTAAACGTGAATATATTATTTAAATTATGAACTATAATCCAGGTTTCGTTTGGCACACAACTTTCAACTGCGGTTAATTGTTCACCAACTCCTGCGAGTAATAAGGTGTTTTTTGTTGCGGGAATAATATCACCATTACCAGCATCAGCCAAAAGATCCACCTCTGAATAAAACAATCCTCCAGTTCCTGTTTCAACATGAAATAAATAATATTTATTAGGATCAGTAGGATTAGGAACAGGTAAAAAACCCTGACTTGCCGAACCATTTGTTGCCATACCATTTCCATTTGGCATGATACCATGGTTTTTATTCCTAACCTTGTTATCATGAGCATAGAATAACATATTACCATTAACATCTGATATGGTTATTCCATTTTCCATATCGCTTCCCAGAGGATTAGAAAATGATACGCCATCACTTAAAATACTCGGAGGTGATGCGCAAAGGAAATTTAACCCTAAACTATCTCCGAAATACCATTTAGCCGCTTGTTTTGTGAAACACAATGGCACTTGTGGGTCAATATCCACTGTAACGGCGGTAACGATACCTGTACATGGTCCTGGAACCAATCCTCCTGTTAGCTGTTCAACGACGTAATAGGTGTTTGAGCCGACAGTATTTAACGGTGTAAACGACGTACCCGTGGCGAGTAAGTTTGTCAAAGCAAGGTCTGAATACCAATTAATAACCCCCAAAAGAGGCGGTGTTGAAGTGAGAGGCGTTAAAGGTTCACCTGCGCAATAATTAAGTGTTCCAGAAATAACCGGCGTTGACAAAGAATCAATATACACCCACTCTTTATTCGAAAAAATTGTATCACCACATTCAGTTAAAATACTTAAAATAAATCGAGTACTTGAGGTGAGATTAATGGTAGTTGGATTGGTAACATTTGGATTCACAAGATATGCTGAAGACAAGGGGCTCCATCCTGAGGGTGTTAAGATTTGTCCCTGCCAACTGTACACAGCTTCAATAGAATCTGCCGGTCCTCCAATTACTGTTGAGGTATTGAAACAGATTTCTTGACTTGAGTTTGGATACATAAATTCAGCATCCAAATATGTTTCCCACGGGAAATATTGGTTAGGAACACCCCCATTGACTAAACGAGTTGTTGTAAGCCCATTCAAAACTATATTCGGTGTTGAATAATTACTTGGGTTATTCACCACATGCAAGAGAGGACTTGATCCTTGAGTCATGTACAGTAAACCTTTTGTGCTTCTTTGTATGGCGTGAAATCCATCACTTAGTCCTACACTGACATCTGTGAATATCGTACCCCCGGGAGCATTCTGAAGATCATAACGCCTTACTATTTCGTACCCGAAATTAGGTCCTGGAGTATTATTCTGGAAAGTGACATACAAAATATTTCCACCCGGACTGAAACAACCCCCATAAGGCATATTATCAACCGAATTAAAAATTGTTGTGCGATTTGTAAAAATACCTGTTGCTGGATCAAAATCATAAGTGTTAACTTGCTTTGTAGCATACTGTACATCCGCGAGTTTTAGGTTATCTGAGCGCATGCTCATATATCCTGTTCCGGGCGAAGCTTGAGGTACCGGAAAGTTTGAGATAACGGGCGCGGAGAAAGTGCCACCTGTTTGTAATTCAATTGCTACAAGTTCGTCAAGGGGCCCTAACCCAGGGTCAATACGTCGTGTAACCACCCAAAAATACTTCGAATTTTCCTTCTGCGCAATCATTACCTTTTCTGCACGGGTGTTATACAGTAAAATATTTTTCTCACCAGGAATCACATCGCCCATCCCCGAATTGAGTGACATATCCACTTTTGAATAACGCAGACCGTCGCCAACTGAATTATTCACACAGAAAACATAATATTCTGAACAATCCTCAGGGTCTCTTACAATGATGATTCCTTGTGATGCACTTTCATGGCTAATCAAGCCCTGTCCGTTAGGCATTGGGTTGTAATTCGCATCGTAGAGGTTAAAAGCGGTTGTTGTTGTCGGTCGCCCTGCGTAGAAGAGTAAATTTCCCAGCCCATCCGAAATAGAAGCATTACCCTCACTATTTTGCATGTTGTGCGTAACGGACGAATTAAGAATTGGAGTAACTGGCGATGGTGTGGGTGAGAATTTTAGATGAATTGAATCAGCGAATACCCAGTTACTATTGTAATTATTCACATTTTGGGCCGTAACATAAAGGATAGAGGAAACAAAAGCCGTTATACTTAAAAGAAAATTTCTTCCACTCATGCTTACCTTTTTATTATACGATGAGTGGTTTGCTTATCTGAAAGGAAATAGATTCCTTGTGGCCAGTGAATGGTATTTATTAGAACTATTTCATTTGGCTTTACCTCTGACTGATACATGATTTGTCCAAGTATATTCATTATTGTAATCTGACTATTAGACGACCAAACCTTCAATTCGTTGCCAAATGGGTTAGGCCCAAAGGAAGGGGTCTCAATTGCCTCAAGAGCTGCTTCGGAATTGGCTGTTGCTTTTATCCCGAGGCTTTGATTTCTGAACCGTCCACTTCCTGTAGTAAGTAACTTAACAGAACGCACCATATATTCATATTGCCCGCTTGTTGTCAAGGTTAAATCTATGAAATTTGTTGCGGTTATTGGTGTTGTGTTAAGTTTTGTCCACGATTCAGTACCTAGGTCTCTTCTGTAAATAAAATACCCATCAGGGGCAGATAAAGGAGCTGTCCAATTCAATTGAATCGAACCATCTACCTGCCGAAAAGTAATCAAGTTTGAGGGCATGTCCACGTAGTGTGCGCGCAAGGTAACATCGCCGAGTTGGGAAATGTGAGTACTACGTTTGAAATTCGATGTGATTGTCGAAAAATAATTTATTGTATTATTTTGGGATATTTTTATGCAATTACCGATATTTTCTCCGAGTCCCATCGGGTGATACAATAAATTTGGCCTGCCCGACCATGAACTGCACAAAATGCGTCCTGATGCCAGGGCTGATCGAAGAAGATTATTTTGTGAATCCCAATCCCCGAAGTAGCTTCCAAAAAGCATGGTGAAGGTAGAATTGACGCTAGTTGAATTATATTCACTTGAAGAAATTATACCTTGGGCACTTATGAACGTTCCAGGCCCTGCGCCATAACTCCACAAGTAGTCATTATTCATTAAAACGGAACTATAATCACCATCTACAACATTTGTTTTACCTACAATAGGGGCAAATGATATGTAACCGCCTGCAGCAAACCCCTCCCCGTATCCTAAAAAATTATCCTCTACGAGCGCAGCGTTTAACGGAATGTAAAGATGGGTTTTGAATTCGTGTAGCTTCGTTAGGTATGAAGACATCAGTTCAGTTTCGGATGAGGAGAATAGGGGGAGGTCGTGAAAGTCTACCCTTGAGACTTCAAGTTCGACATTTTGAACGATTAATTGATCAAATTTCCCATCACCTGGGATGTTATGATTTCGAACTGAGTTAGCGGATGTAATATTTATCAAACTGTCAGACCACACTCCGTCCATGTCTCCATAATATACATCTGCAGGCCAGGCGCCTTGGTGATCTGAATGACCGTCGAGATTCATATTTCCAGAATAAGGGACAGGCACATGGCCGAGGAGAAAAATGCTTTTCACACGTTGCGGAGCCAGATTGTATTCTGCCTCAATTAGCGACTTTACGTTAGATGAAGTTTCATTTCTGTTAACTACAATTGGATGAACAAACCAACCATCTCCTTCGATATCCGATATAAGTGTGTCTATTTTATGTTGCAAAGAAGGCAAAAAATAGTCGTCTATGACAAGAATAAGAATTCCGGGATCGTGGTTTATATCTGTATCTATTCCCGCTACGACATAACCGTAGCCAGTTGTATTGCTATTTCGAATAATGCGGTACTCATATTTTTGTCCAATCGAAACAGTATTATCGGTATATTCGGTCGCTATACCCGGAAGTGTAGCCAGTAAACTGCTCCAAGATTGTGACCCATAGTCTCGCCTAAATAAGCTGTATTGATTGGCCTGTGGGTAACTTCCCCAAGATAATTTAATTGCGCTATTTGCATTCGTTATTTCTGCATCCAACAGAACAGCGTACTGTTGAGAAAATGACTGTGAAAAGCAATTTATGTGTGAGATTAAAAAAAGTAATAAAATAATTATTTTCATTCCTTCTAAGTTGAGTTCATATTTTCTCTCACTTTTAACGAGTTGACTTAAAACAAGGTTTGCTGTTGATTAATAATCACTAAAATAACTATTTTAAGTATAAATTACTTTTTATGGAGTATTTTGTCTTTATTTAAAGAGTAATAAATATTCTTTTAAGTCACTAAATAAATCTTGTTCAGTCCATACAGTCACAGGGAGGATCTAAAATCCATTTTATATCAGGTCTTCGACTTGTCAGTTCTTTTTGGTAACGAGGTCCCATACGAATGTTTGATAAATCAATTACTTTAAGTGTTTTTAATTCAAAAACGGCATCGGGTAATTTTTCAATATCATTGTCACTTAAATCAAGTTCTTCTAAATTCGAACAATTTTGAATGGATTCCGGAATTGCAGATATTTTATTTTGGTGTAAGTTAATTATTTTTAATTGTGGAAGATCTGTAAGAGCATGGGGGAAGATTTCAAAATCATTTTTTTCTGCTTGAAATACCTCTAGTCCTTTGAGCTCACTGATGAATTCTGGAAGAAATTGTAATTTGTTTTTATTCAAGTTCAAGTATCGCAGATTAATAAATTTACTGAGTTCAACAGGAAGCTCAGTTTGTCTTTTTTTTGCGAATGATATACCGTAAATGGTATCTGGGCTTGCATTTAAAATTTCTTCCCAGCGATAAATAGGGTATTCAAGTTTTTGAGCAAGAGAAAAATAAGGAATACTAAGTAGAAAAAAAGTTGCGAGCAAAATGTATGTCTTTCTTAATTTGTTCTGATAACTTTTCAATAGAATCAAATTTTTCTTCATCTCTAATTTTTTGAAAAACCGTGACTTCTAGTTCATGGCCATATATGTCTCGATCAAATTCAAATATATGAATTTCAATGCGTTTTTCAATTTCATTTGAAACAGTTGGTCGAGTACCGATATTCATCAACCCGTTTAAAACCATATTTTCGTGATTTATAGCCACGATATAAACTCCATTGGCAGGTATTATTTTTGTTACATCATCAACTTTAATATTTGCCGTTGGAAATCCCATTTTAGCACCAATCTGATTCCCCTTTATCACTTTCCCAGATAAAATAAATGGGGTTCCTAGGTATTGATTTGCCAGCTCGATTTCACCGTCAAATATGGCGCGGCGAATTTTTGTTGAGCTAACGTTTACGGCATCAATTTCTTTAGCTGGAATTTCAATCGCATTAAAATCATAGGTATTAGAAATTTCTTTCAGATACTGGATATTCCCTTCTCGATTTCTACCGAATTGATGATCGTATCCAATTATTATGGTATTGATTTTTAATGTGTTTACTAAAACATCGCGCACAAACTCCATCGCCGATAGTCTTGAAAATTCAAAAGTGAAAGGAAGAATAATACAATTTTCAATTCCTGTTTTAGCTAATTTAGCTAACTTTTCTTTTTCGGTTTGAATTAGCTGCAGGTTATGAGAGTCTGGGAATAAAATCATCCGAGGGTGTGGTGAGAAAGTCATTATTACCGACTCTCCACCAGCTTCTTTCGCTTTACTTATAAGATTTTCGATGATTTTTTGGTGGCCCAAATGTACACCATCGAAAGTACCGATTGTTATAAATGGCTTTTTAATTAAATCGATACTTTCACAGCTATAAAAAATTCTCATAATTAGCTTTAAACATAAAGAATAAAAATATGCAGTGAAAAATAGTATTCAATTTAAGTAATGACTGAATTTGTTCAAAATGCCAACAGACCTATTACTATAATTTATTTTTTAATATCTGTAATGCTCAGGTTTGTAAGGGCCTTCTACTTTTACACCTATGTAATCAGCTTGATCGGTTGATAATGATTCTAGTTCCACGCCTATTTTTGCCAAATGCAAACGAGCAACTTTTTCATCGAGGTATTTAGGAAGCATATATACATCATTGTCGTAATTTGCTGAATTCTGCCACAACTCTAATTGGGCCAAGGTCTGGTTAGTAAAAGAGTTTGACATTACAAAGGATGGATGACCTGTGGCACAACCTAGATTAACCAACCGCCCTTCAGCTAGAATAATAATTTCATTTCCATTTACATTGTAAATATCTACTTGAGGTTTTACTGTATATTTAGTTGACCCGAAGTTATTATTTAACCAAGCCATGTCAATTTCATTATCGAAATGTCCGATGTTACAAACAATCGCTTTATCCTTCATTTTTTCAAAATGTCTTCCAATTACAATATTTTTATTTCCGGTTGTTGTAACTATTATATCACCCAAACTAACAACTGTATCTAATCGCTTCACTTCAAACCCATCCATGGCTGCCTGTAGAGCGCAAATTGGGTCAATTTCAGTAACAATTACTCGAGCGCCTGCGCCGCGTAAAGAGGCTGCAGATCCTTTCCCAACATCACCATAACCACAAACTACAGCTACTTTACCAGCCATCATCGTATCTGTTGCTCGACGAATGGAGTCAACTAAGGACTCTTTACATCCATATTTGTTATCAAATTTCGATTTTGTTACAGAGTCGTTCACATTGATAGCCGGCATAACAAGAGTGCCATTTTTCTTTCGCTCATACAATCTGTGAACACCTGTTGTAGTTTCCTCTGAAAGCCCTTTAATTGCTGCGGTAAGTTCTGGATAACGATCAAAAACCATATTTGTTAAGTCTCCTCCATCATCCAATATCATATTTAATGGCTGACTGTCTTTAAAGGCAAATAATGTCTGTTCTATGCACCAGTCAAACTCTTCTTCATTCATGCCCTTCCAAGCGAATACGGGAATTCCCGCTGCAGCAATTGCCGCAGCCGCATGGTCCTGAGTTGAAAATATGTTACATGATGACCAACTGACTTCTGCACCTAATTCAACAAGAGTTTCAATTAACACAGCAGTTTGAACAGTCATGTGAAGACATCCCGCAATTCGTGCTCCCGAAAGTGGCTTTGAATTTCCGTATTCCTCTCGAAGAGACATAAGACCGGGCATTTCTGCTTCAGCTAATTTTATCTCTTTACGCCCCCAATCTGCTTGGCTTATATCTTTTACTTTATAAGTTAATTTTTCCGTTGTACTCATTATTTATTTTAAAAATTATTTAACAAAATTACAAAACTGCCTTGAATCCATAAAATATATTTAAATAAACTCTCTAAAATAATAGTATCTTTGCAACCGAAATAAAAAAACATTTAAAATGACTACAAACCGCACTTTTACCATGTTAAAGCCAGATGCTATTGAGAATGGATATATGGGTAAAATTTTAGACATGATTATCCAAGCTGGTTTTCAAATTAAAGCAATGAAATATACAAAATTGACGACTGAACAAGCAAGAAAATTTTATGAGGTACACGCCGAAAGACCTTTTTATGGCGAGTTAGTAGAATATATGACTTCAGGACCTATCGTTGCTGCAATTCTTGAAAAAGAAAATGCGGTTGCTGATTTTCGTGCATTGATTGGTGCTACTGACCCTGCTGAGGCTGGAGACGGAACAATACGTCAATATTATGCAGAAAGCAAAGGAAGAAATGCAGTTCACGGATCTGACTCAGATGAAAATGCAGAAATTGAGGGTAGATTTCATTTTTCAGCAAACGAGATAATTTAATTTTTAAACTTCTACAACCAAAAGGCTGCCTAGTGCAGTCTTTTTTGTTTTTAAAACCATGATTAATTTAAGTGCAATTGAGAAACGAAGAACATTTGGTATCATCTCTCACCCAGATGCCGGTAAGACAACGTTAACGGAAAAGTTACTTTTATTCGGTGGAGCAATTCAAACGGCTGGGGCTGTTAAAAATAATAAAATTAAGAAATCTGCCACCTCAGACTTCATGGAGATTGAAAAACAAAGAGGGATTTCTGTTGCTACCTCAGTAATGGCATTTGGCTACGGCGGCAAGCAAATCAATATACTTGATACTCCCGGTCACAAGGACTTCGCAGAGGATACGTTTCGAACATTAACTGCTGTTGATAGCGTAATTCTCGTTATTGACTGTGCAAATGGCGTTGAGGAACAAACTGAAAAGTTGATGGAGGTTTGTCGGATGAGAAAAACGCCAGTGATTATCTTTATTAATAAAATGGATAGGGATGGAAAAGATCCATTCGAATTGTTGGATGAATTGGAAAAATCACTTGATATAAAAGTACGTCCGCTTACATGGCCAATTGGAATGGGAGACCGTTTTCAAGGAGTTTATAATATTTACCAGAAAGGGCTCAACCTTTTTTCAGCCAATAAAACTAGGATTTCAGATGATGTTGTTTCCATTTCAGATATCAATGATTGTCAGTTGGACGAGGTAGTTGGCGAAAATCCGGCTAACGAACTCCGTGGTGAGTTAGAAATAATCGAAGCAGTTTATGATACCTTTGAACGAGAAAATTACTTGCGTGGCGATGTAGCACCTGTATTTTTTGGATCAGCGGTAAATAATTTTGGTGTAAAAGAATTATTGGATACTTTTTGTGAGATTTCTCCTGCTCCACGCGGAAGAGAAACGGATAAACGACAGGTTGAACCAACGGATAATCAGTTTACTGGATTTGTTTTTAAAATACATGCTAACCTTGACCCAAAACACCGAGATCGTATTGCATTTTTGAGAGTTGTATCCGGAAAATTTGAACGAAATACTTTTTACCGGCATGTACGTTTGGACAAGAAAATGAAATTTCCCAATCCAACATCATTTATGGCGCAGGATAAAAGTGTTATTGATGACGCCTATCCGGGTGATGTAATTGGTTTATATGATACGGGTAATTTTAAAATTGGAGATACGTTGACCTCAGGTGAAGCGATGATGTTTAAAGGAATTCCTAGTTTTTCACCAGAAATTTTTATGGAACTTGAAAACCTTGACCCAATGAAATCAAAACAGTTGGAAAAAGGTATTCGTCAATTGATTGATGAGGGAGTAGCGCAACTTTTTATTCAACAACCTGGAAATCGAAAAATCGTAGGTACGGTAGGACAACTTCAATTTGAAGTGATTAACTATCGATTGATTAATGAATACGGTGCAAATTGCCGTTTTGTACATCGAAATTATTTTAAGGCCTGTTGGATTACCACTAAGAATAAAGAACAATTAGAGACATTCAAACGTGCCAAAGGTAATCACATGGCACTTGATAAAGATGAAAACTTAGTCTTTTTAGCTGAAACATCTTTCTTACTTGCAATGGCCGAAAAAGATTATCCCGATATTACGTTCCATAAAACATCAGAGTTTAAGCTGGATATTGCCTAGGTATATTTTAGTTTAATTTCGAATTATTGCATTTTTTTTTTACATTTGGTCGCTTAATGGTTGTGATATGAAAAAAGTCTACGTGTATTTGGTTTTAGGATTAATATTTTCTGCTTGCGGCGGAAATTCAAGTGAAGATGAAAAATTAAAGCTTGAGAAGGAAAAACTTGAATTAGAAAAAAAGAAATTGGAACTCGAGAAACAAAAGTTAGATATCAATGGTAATTCTCAAGATGATGCGAAAATATCGAATGACGAAATGGAGAGAAAGCCCCGTATTTCAAAACAACCAAGTGTTAGTTCTCAAGAAAATGTAATTTATAATTTTTATCGTGATTTCGATAATGCCTTTGATCAGTCTTCAATGAGAGCATTTATTGATAATTATTATGGTTCAGCAATAAAGCCCAAATATTTAAAAGAGGAATTACCAAGCTATAATTATTATTCCTACAAACAACACTCAGTTGAGGATATTATACTTTTGGAAGAAACAGATGCATCAAGAAAATACAAAGTGATTTTTTACTTCACTTTTGAAGGGAATAATGGATCTTCTGGAAGTATTAAGTGTGCTGATATAATGACAATAGATAATGGCGACATGATCGTTGCAAGAAGTCAATTAGGAAAGGTAAAATGATTTAAACAATATCAAATGAATACAAAACATATTTTTATTTCAGCCTTTGTTGTTGCTGTATTATTTAGTTGTGGTGGAGGTGATTCAAATACTGAGCTTGAAAAGGAAAAGCTGAAATTAGAGCGCGAAAAATTAGAATTTGAAAAGAGTAAAGCAACGCAAGGTGAGGATAAGGTTGAGTCTACTCCAAAAGAAGAAAACAAAGAAGCTGACGAAAAAAGAAGAAAAGAAGCTGCACAAAATGCAAGTAAAGCAAACAGATTTACTCCTTACACTGAGGCAGTGGTTGTTGTGAACAAAACATTTTTTTACTCAATGCCCACAGATGGTTCACAAAAAAGAGCATTTCTAGTTGAGGGAGATATAATTACGGTTGAAAAGTCACAGCGCAATTTTGTTTATGTGACTTTCACAAATGCATACAATGGCAAAGTGACATCAGGGTGGATTAAATCAGATGATCTAGAACCAATATACGCAGATTAAAATACACGCAAGAAATATGAGAACAGGAGCCTAAAACCCCTGTTTTTTTACCAATTAATTCGCAATTGAATTACTAAATCAGATTTTCTACTTCCTTGAATTTCTTCCGCTCCAGAACTGATAGTTTTTCGGTTGTTATATAAGAAATAACCGTAGCGCACCCACAAATTACAATGACGTAGAAATGAATATCGCAGTAAAATGTACGCTCGACTTCCCTGATAATAATAGGCTGGAGTGGCAAAAACATACAATGCATTATTTTCAAAAGAGTATATTCGTGTATCATAGCTATCTGTATCGAATAAAGCATATCGGATGGCTAGGTCAATCGGTAATCCTTTCGGTCTGTATAGAAAATCTTGTGTGAATAAGGTGCCTTTCTCAGCGACTCCACTTACTCGATTTAGTGTTACGAATTCGACCCTACTTTTTATTGTAAAATACTCATTGACTGTGTATGAAAGGTTAAAACGATAATTTCTCTGTAAAACATCTTCAATGGGTGTGATTGTCCCATCTAAATCTCGGCTGTTTTTCTGGCGCAGCTGCTGACGAAAACGACCATAAATCTCAAAAATCTTATTTGGTTTATAGGTGGGTTGTATTAATAATTCATGACCCTGCGATGGAGCATCGACCTGATATTTCATCCAAGGAAACTGAAACAAATCTATATACCCATTTAAACTCCAAGCTTTGGCGAGTTTGAATTTTCCTCCAACATACAATCCTCTTTCATTTTGCGTATTGCTTCCCTCTGAAAACCCGGCGTTGTAAAACGTTTGATAACCTCTGCCATAATCGCGGTAGAGAATTCCTACACTTGCATTGGGATCAAGCGAAAGCATTGCCCCATGTACCATTGCTGTTCCTCCGAAGTTTTCTCCCTCGTACTGGAAATAATTTTGAGATACTTCACCAAAAAGATTGATATTTTTAAATACATAATTATAATCAAAACTCGCTGCAATATTCTGTTTACCTCTGAAATCATATTGATTATAATACGTTTCGTTTTTTACAAAAGGTTTGTCATAACCTTGAATAACCCCTGCTGCGCCCAATCGCAGCGCACTGTTCACGTATCGGAGATTTGCTCCTGCCACATATTCGGTGAGCCCATTTTTCTTTTCAATTTCTCTATTTGTTCTATGCAACCCTGATAAATCAATCGTAGAAATGAATTCTAAATCATCGTAGGTGGAGTCTGCAATGGCTATAGAAGCATCCACTTTTTTAACCGATGCAAAAGACAACAAACTGAAATTCTTATATCCTAAATCTGCAGCCGCACCTCGAAAAAAACGATTTTCATCTACCGAAGTGTATGCGCGAATGGGGATGGCATTTCGTTTCATTGTGGCGATATCTGCTGTTTTTCCAAAGGCGTAACTTGACCAAAGATTTATGCCTTGACCAACTTGAACCTGGTAATCACCTATGGCAAAAGATTTTAGGTATTTTCCTCCTTTGTAAAAAATATGCGCAGAGTAAAAATCAAAGCCATTTTTTTGAGAACCTCTAAAAAATTGTTCTCCAGGATCCTTTTCAGCCGTTACACCGATGCTTATATTTGATCTGTAGGTGTATCGAAAACGGGAATAATATCGATCTGAATTTCCGAAATAGTAATTATTAGATGATTGCAGAACTGAATCTGTTACATTCTCATAACCCGCTTTTTTTTCAATCGTAGGTTGATACCTTATAAACCATTCAAACTTTCCTTCTCGAAGAGCTTCTTTAATGGAAATATGTAAATTATCCAATTTATCATCTACAAAAACAAAAGGAAGAACGAGTTGGATGGTTGTTAAATCCCAATAAGTCAAACCCTGAAGTTCATAGATGGAAATAAATTTTCCGAAACGTTTTCGGTGCAAAATCAAGTCATTTATTTGAACAGCAGTTAACAGATTTAATTCTTCCAATTCTTCTGCTGTTGCTGAGTTTAGATTTAATTTGTTGTCGTAATAAAAATTGAGTGCTTCAATAACATTTGTTAAGTCAATGTCCTCTGATTGTAATTGTTCTGAAATAAATTCGATGCGTTGTTGTATGATCTCATTTCTGTCCTGAGCCCGGGCTGCAAAAGTCACTAAAAAGACAATCAGAAAAAGACACCTCAAAATCATCGCTCAGAATTGAAAGGAAAACGAACAATGTGGCGACCAACCCAAAACCTGATGATACGCACTACCAATATCCAATTTCATAAGTTCTTTAAAGCGATACCCAAAACCAAATGAGCCCTCTATTGGAGTAGAGGCAAATCCCCCGCGGAGAAAAAAGTTATCATTGAGTTTGTATTCTACGCCAAACTTTCCGCGCATGGTATAATCTACATTCTTCTCTGCCTCAGCAGTAATCATCACCTTGGTTGAAATGGAATACGAGGAACCTAAGCGCATGATTGTGCTAAAACGATCTTCTTGATAATCAGCTAATTTATTTCTTCCTATATTGAATACACTGAAACCAATTTTCCATTTATCGGTGATTTTAGCCAATAGTCCTACCTCGGCTGTTACCGTACCTTTAGATCCGTAATTTTCAGGTAAGCGAACTCCAACATAATTCATCTGAACTCCTGCTGAAAGTAATTCACTCAATTTCATGCTGTAACCAATGCCCGCTTTGTAAGATAAAAAATTCCGATAACCGAAGCGTTGTCCTCCTGCTGAAATCACTCCACGTTTTAAGGGAAGTGCAAAAGCCACTCCTTGTGATTGCATCTCTTTTAGAAGAAATCTATTTTCATAACTTACACCAATTTCCATTTTTTGAACTCCAGTTAAAGCTGCCGGATTATGGTGAAAGGCCCATACATCATCCAACGTAGCACTCGCATTTGCCATCGATTGTGAACGACCGCCCATTGGATAATAACCTTGTCCATATATGTGATAAAAAGAAAAGAGACTTGCAAAAAATAGAAGGACCTTTGTAAAAGTTTGCATGGTCAAAAATACAAAAGAAATCTTTTGGGTAAGTGTTCTAAAAATTAAATGAAACAATGATTTAGTAGTTCGAGGGATTAAATTGTCTGACTTCAGACCGCAATATTTCATTCTGCTTCTTGTATTTTTAGTTCTCCAATCAGTTCTATTTCATGGAAATCCTAAAAAATGAGTTAATTTTTCTAAACTTTTGACGAAGTATAAGCAAAATTTTGTGATTTCCATCTTTATACTTATCTTTGTAGCCGCTTTTTAAGAAAGTCTTAATAATTTTTATATGTCACGAGTTTGTCAATTAACAGGAAAGGCAGTTATGGTTGGGAACAATGTGTCCCATTCAAATCGCAAAACTAAAAGGAAATTTTATCCAAACCTTATAACCAAAAAGTTTTTCCTACCAGCTGAAAATCAATTCATCACCTTAAAAATTTCTACATCCGCTTTAAGAACCATCAACAAAAATGGAATTGAAGCTTGTATTAAAGAGGCTCGAGAAAAAGGGTATTTGAAATAATTCAGTAAATTAACAGAACTAAAAATTTTATAAAATGGCCAAAAAAGCTAAAGGAAATAGAATTCAAGTGATACTAGAGTGCACGGAGCACAAAGAATCAGGAATGCCTGGCACTTCAAGATACATTACTACGAAAAACAGAAAAAATACTCCGGATAGAATTGAGATCAAAAAATTCAACCCGGTCCTAAAGAAATATACAGTTCACAAAGAAATTAAATAAGTAGATCATGGCTAAAAAAGTTGTAGCGAGCTTACAAAAAGGTGGAGGTAAAGAACATACGAAAGTTGTTAAGATGGTCAAATCTGAAAAAACAGGTTCGTATACCTTCAAAGAAGAAATAATTCATAATGATAAAGTTAGAGAGTGGTTTGCCAAAAACTAATTATTTTTAAAATTTTAAAATTAGCTTCCTTACACTGAGGAAGCTTTTTTTTTATATTTAATTGATATGGGATTTTTTGACTTCTTTAAACGCAATACTGAAGAGACTAAAGAGAATCTTGAAAAAGGATTAGATAAAACTAAACAGAGTTTTCTCGGAAAGTTAGCTCGAGCAGTTTTAGGTAAATCGACAGTGGATGATGAGGTTCTTGATAACTTAGAAGAAGTTTTGATAACTTCTGATGTAGGTGTGGAAACAACCTTGAAAATTATCGATCGCATTCAAGTAAGAGTTTCTCGTGATAAAGTGATGGGAACAGATGAATTACAAAGTATTCTTCGCGAAGAGATAGCGGCCTTACTTGAAGAAAATAATTCAACAAATCAAGATCAGTTTTCAATTCCAGAAACCGATGGAAATCCTTATGTAATAATGGTTGTTGGAGTAAACGGGGTTGGAAAAACAACTACCATTGGAAAATTGGCCTATCAATTCAAACAAGCTGGATTAAACGTTGTACTCGGTGCATCTGATACCTTTCGAGCGGCAGCAGTTGATCAACTTATCATTTGGTCTCAAAGAGTTGACGTGCCAATTATTCAACAAGGAATGGGTGCCGACCCAGCAAGCGTCGCTTTTGATACCTTGCAATCTGCTAAATCACAAAATGCTGATGTGGTTATAATCGATACTGCTGGTAGATTACATAATAAGGTGAATTTGATGAATGAATTGAATAAGATCAAGCGAGTAATGGAGAAAGTAGTTCCGGGTGCTCCGCATGAAATTCTTTTGGTTCTTGATGGTTCAACTGGACAAAATGCTTTTGAACAAGCAAAACAGTTTTCTTTAGCAACAGATATCAATGCATTGGCGGTCACAAAATTAGATGGAACTGCAAAAGGTGGAGTAGTAATTGGAATCTCCGATCAAATGAAAATTCCGGTAAAATACATCGGAGTAGGTGAGGGGATGATGGATTTGCAGTTGTTTGACAAGAAAGAGTTTGTTGATTCACTTTTTAATGATTAAAAATGAAAAAATTAAGTCTTTTTCTATTTTTTGTTTCTCTGTACGCTAGCTTTAATGCCCAACTCCTTTGGAAAATTAGCGGTAATGGATTGAGTCAACATTCATACCTCTATGGAACCATTCATATGATGCCAAAAGAAAAGTTTTTTGTATCGCCAAAAATTCAGGAAGCCTTCAACTATTCAGCCAAGATGGCTTTGGAGGTAGACTTGAATATGGATTTGAAAACTAAAATTAAGGTAGCATTAGAAACGATACTTCCCGGAGGTAAGACCATAAAAGATTATCTGAAACCGGATGAATTCAGTAAAATAAACTCCTTTTGTCTGGATTCCCTAAAAATGAAAAAGAGTAAATTAAAAAAATATTATCGTCTTAAGCCCTTTTTCTTTTCTTCGGTTGTTGCTCAAGAACAAATGGGTGAAACATCTTCCTATGAGTTGGAATTCATGAAAATGGCAAAAAAGAGAAAAATGAAAATGATTGGTTTGGAATCCATTGAATTTCAAATGCAAACCATAAATAAAATCTCAATTGAAGACCAAGCAAAAATGTTAGTTCAAGAATTCGGAGCTAATTCAAGCACACAATTTGATGAAATGTTAAATCTATACCTAAAGGAAGATCTTGAAGGCTTATTTAAATTACTTTCAAAAGAATCAGATGCAATTCCTGAATTTAACTATAACTTTCTGTAAGTCCGAAATAAAAATTGGATTCCCATAATTGAAGAAAATATTTCTTCGAACTCTTTATTTATTGCAGTGGGGGCAGCTCATTTACCGGGTGAAAATGGGGTCATTGAATTACTTCGTGGTAATGGTTTCACTGTTGATCCTGTGAAGTAATTAGTTTAAATGCGCCAAGTTTAGAGTAATAGTAACGCTAATCGCGAAAAGAAAAATTCTTCTTTAAAATTTCATCACACCATTACTTGATATCTCCTATTATCAAGTCAACTCATTTTCCTACATTTGCAAAATAAACTTATTTGAATGACGGTATCTGAAATTCGACAGAAATTTTTTGACTTTTTTTCCAGTAAAGGCCATGTAATTGAATCGTCTGCCCCTATGGTTGTAAAAAACGATCCAACTTTAATGTTTACGAATGCTGGAATGAACCAATTCAAAGATTATTTTTTGGGTTACCAAGTCCCGAAAAACCGACGAGTTGCCAATTCGCAAAAATGTTTACGCGTTTCAGGTAAACATAATGATTTAGAAGAAGTTGGTGTAGATACATACCACCATACGATGTTTGAGATGCTTGGTAATTGGTCTTTCGGCGATTATTTCAAAGAAGATGCAATTGCCTGGGCGTGGGAATTATTAACGGAAGTCTACAAAATTCCAGTTGATAGATTGTATATCACTGTTTTTGAAGGTGATGCTAAAGATAATGTACCTAGAGACGAAGAGAGTTACAATATTTGGAAAAAGTTTATTTCTGAGGATCGCATCATTCTAGCATCCAAAAAAGATAATTTTTGGGAAATGGGTGATACAGGACCTTGCGGGCCTTGTACCGAAATTCACGTGGATTTACGTGATGAAAGCGAACGTTTAAAAATTAATGGAAGAGATCTTGTCAACAGAGACCATCCTCAATTGATTGAGATATGGAATAATGTGTTTATGCAATTTAACCGAAAGGCGGATAGTTCGCTTGAACCTCTACCAGAAACTCATGTAGATACTGGAATGGGATTGGAACGACTGGCTATGGCCTTACAAGGAAAACAAAGTAATTACGATTCCGATTTATTTCAGACACTGATTCAGCATATGGTAAAAGTTTCGGGAATTAGGTATGGAAAATCTGAGGAAACAGATATTGCGCTGCGTGTAATTGCAGATCACGTTCGAACAATTTCATTTTCGATTGCAGATGGTCAATTACCCGCGAATAACGGTGCTGGTTACGTTATCCGAAGAATCTTGCGTAGAGCAGTTCGTTATGGATATCAATCTTTGGGATTGAAAGAGTCATTTTTAAGTGATTTATCATTGGTGCTGGTTGAATTAATGGGTAATCCGTACGAAGAATTAATTCGAGAAAAAGAGTTAATAGCTAAAGTTATCCGTGAGGAAGAAAACAGTTTTTTCAGAACATTGGAGCAAGGAATTAAACGAATGGACGACCTTATTCAATTTTCAAAAGGAAAAAATCAATCCATTATTTCAGGAGAAGCTGTTTTTGAATTGTACGACACCTATGGTTTTCCAGTAGATTTAACCTCATTAATTGCTCGTGAAAATGGAATGAACGTTGATGAGGAAGGATTTCAACGCGAGTTACAAATTCAAAAGGATCGTTCGCGTGCAGCAACAGCTGTCGAAGCCGATGATTGGATACAAATAAATACAGATGTTACCACTCAATTTATCGGATACGATTGTGATTCATCTGAAGTTCAAATTATCAAATACCGAAAAGTCTCTCAGAAACAAAAAATATTTTATCAGCTGGTCTTAGATCAAACTCCCTTTTACCCTGAAGGCGGTGGACAGGTGGGCGATAAAGGAATTTTGAGAAATGAATCAGATACGATTTCAATTTTTGACACAAAAAAAGAGAATAACTTAATTATTCATTTAACGGATAAAATTCCTGCAAACTTGAATGGCTCTTTTTCAGCGCAAGTTGATGCTAAAAGAAGAGATAAAACTTCTTTGAATCACTCCGCAACGCATTTGTTGCACCATGCTTTGAGAACGGTTTTAGGAACACATGTAGAACAAAAAGGATCGTTGGTAAATTCGGATTATTTGCGTTTTGATTTCTCGCATTTTACCAAAGTAACGGATGAAGAAATGAAGCAAACTGAAGCTCTCGTTACTG
>Ga0194119_10004935_pt1 | contig 20226 bp, 17 predicted proteins | sample TA2MahC100mmetaG_FD_148620 | JGI IMG/M metagenome (GOLD analysis project Ga0194119, IMG submission 148620) | Freshwater microbial communities from Lake Tanganyika, Tanzania - TA2015018 Mahale Deep Cast 100m | ecosystem: Environmental > Aquatic > Freshwater > Lake | place: Tanzania: Lake...
GTTCTTCCATAGTTTTTGCAATGTGCTGCCAGTCGAATTCCTTTTCTGCCCTGCTTCTGCCTGCCATTCCAAGACGATTGGCAAAATTTTTGTCCGCCAGGATGCGCTCTATGGCGTGGGCAATCTCACCTTCGCTCCTGGGGTCAACCATGAGACCTGTTATGCCATCAATAACTGCTTCACTACTTCCGCCAGAATTGCCTGCAATTGAAGGCTTGCCGCATGCGCTGGCTTCAAGAAATACGACGCCAAAGCCTTCGTAATCACCCTTTAGCTGGTCGTGTGATTCCGTTTCACGGTTGGGGAGTACAAAGACATCGCAGAGATTATAATAGTCGGGCAATGATTCGTCCGCTACAAATCCGGTAAAAATAACCTGGTTGCTGAGGTTCAGGCTCTCAGCAAGATTTTTGAGTCGTTGTTCTTCCCGTCCTTTGCCCACAATCATATATACCACGTTAGGAAATTGTTTTACGACATGAGCCATGGCACGGATAACCATATCGTGCCCCTTGCGTTCGTCCAACCTTCCAACCGTAGTAATAACCTGTTTCTCCTGTAAGCAGTATTTTTCTATAAGATGTTGTGATTTGTCCTGAGGTTGAAAAAATATACTGTCAACACCTGGTATAATTTTTATCATCTTTTCCTGTGGAATACCCCATCGTTTATACTCGTGCATGGTAAATTCACTGTTCGGAACAAGTTCCTCAGCCTCTTCTATGACCTTCTTCATGAGCCATGACATCACCCGTGAATTGCCGAAACGGAGAGTTTCCGAGCCATAGACGTACACGTTGTATTTTATTCCAAACAGTTTTTTGCAGATAAGCCCAGCTGGTCCAACAGAGAGTATCTGGCCGCAGTGTAATTTACCGATATTATACTTTTTTGCGTAGCAGAGTGCATAAAAAGTATTGAATATCATTTTTATAAGTTTGGCCTTGCCGGATTCGCCGGTAGGGATTCTTTTTCGAATGATGTGAAATGGCTCTCTTTTGTCGAACTCATCGCATCCAAACACTTTTGGCGCTAATATCATAATCCTGTCGGGTGGAAGTTGTTTCCAGATTTGATAAAAGACCGTTGAGATGCCGCTCACAATGGGCGGGAAGTCATTGGTAATCAGCAGGCTGATTTTTTTTGAACTTGGAGGTTTGATGTTCATTCGGACTATTTAATGCTGGCTTCAAATAAGAATTATTGGTTCAATTATAGCGGTGTTCCCGATAATTAACAATCCCTTTCTTGATATGAGAAATATAGAAATTTTTATTGCCTTTTGCCATAAACTTTTTACAATTACCGCATCATTCCATGTAAAACCTAAGCTCAAAAATAGATGTGAGTAAAAAAGTGCGGGAAAGGGATATACTGTGTTTGAACGGATTCTTGACAGACTCAAGACAGCCACATTCTGGCGTCTCGTATGGTTTTCTGTGATTTTGTCAGAGTTGCTCACTGCTATAATCGTTCTTCCCATGAGTATTTTATTCCGTGACGGGATTGCCGCCGATTATTTGATTACTGGCAGTGTTGCCGCATTTTTTGTTTCTTTAATCGTGGTATTTATCCTTGTGCTGTTAATAAAGGAATTACGGAAAGACGAGAAGTTATTGAGCGAACAGAACCAAAGGATTTATGACCTCTCAATACGAGATTATCTCACGGACGTTTTTAACTGCAGGTATTTTTACGAAAGACTCGAAGAAGAGATGAAGAGGGCGGAACGCTATCAAAGCTCATTTTCTTTGATAATGTTAGACATAGATTATTTTAAGCGGTATAACGATGTTCACGGCCATCAGGCAGGAGATCGTGTCTTGCGGGATATTGCATTGTTTTTGAAGAAAAATATCAGGGAACAGGATGTAATCGCACGATATGGAGGCGAGGAATTTTCGGTAATACTTCCTGAAACGGGAAAGCAGGTAGCTAGGGGGCTTGCAGAGAGGTTGCGGATGTCTTTGCCATCCCAGTCATTCACGCCCAATGGAGCGCAATCAGATGGCAATTTGACTATAAGCCTTGGGATTGCAACATATCCAGAAGATGCGGAATCTATAGAGGATCTTGTAAAAGTAGCAGATCATGCTTTATACAGGGCTAAGGGAAATGGAAGGAACAGGGTTATGATAGCTGGTGAGTAAAGCAGCGTATATATCCTTTGTTTTTTCCACTTGGCCAGTACTGAAGGAGTAATCATTGTTTTATGCTATTGGATTTGTAGTCTGCCAACCCAGCCCTATAGCCGCTTATGCCCCAAACTATGATCAGAGGATTCAATCTCTTACAGGCAGAGAGTAGTAAACGGATAAAACTCGAAACGATGAACACGGGCATCAAGGAACGGCTAAAATTTTTTAGGAAAAAAAGCATATTGTTGTGTTCGTACCAGTAAAACCACTGTTTGTAATTCTCAGCGCGGCAGCCGCCCTTGATGTCTTTTAAATGGATAAGTTCTGCCTTTGGATCAAAAACGATCTTATATCCGGCTTTGCGAATGCGTAAGCAGAGGTCGGTCTCTTCAAGATGTGCGCTTCCGCCAAAACGTTCATCGAATCCCCCGGCTTTTATGAGGGCTTCTTTCCTGAATGACATATTACAGCCCTGTACATGGTCAATATATGCTCTCTCGGCTGCATCGAAGTTGTCGATAAGGTGTGCGTCCCACCATCGAACTTTTCCAATTGTCTTGTTATGGTTTGAATAATCGTGAGACTGATTTCCATTTAGTATAATGCGTCCGCCAACACCTCCTACATCTTTTTCCTGATAGTTCTGAAGGTGATTTTCTATAAAATTGGGGCCGGGGATGACGTCGTCATCGCAGAAGATGACAATTTCGCCAAGCGCCTGCCTTAGCCCATAATTCCGTGCGTGTGGCAGTCCCTTTACGAATATTTTGTAATAGTGTATCTGTGTGCTGTGGTTTTTGGTGATTTCCATGAGTTCACTGCACACTTCGTCGCTCTGGTCTACCACAACAATTTCTCCATTTGAGGGTAGTTGCCTAATAAGGTTTCTAAGGGTATTACAGAGTAATTTTCCACGGTTGTATGTGGGAATTATTATGGAGGTCTTTATCACAAGAATAGGTTTCAATGTTTCTCAATCTAAAAAGCCAAGCTAATATCGAATTATATAATAAACAATTTTCACATATTCGGACAGAATATATCTGATTTCACCCGGCGACCACAAGCCGCCTGATAAGAATTCACCATTATCTGCAGGGCTAAAAGCCAAAGAGACAGGGGTGTCTTTGAAAACCTTTTTGAATATCATGGAGACGCGCCGCATGTGAAATGGATCGCTTACAATGATGGCTGAATGGATGCCCATTTTAAGCAGGTCTTCTTTTGCATATTTAGCGTCCTCATAGGTGTTTTGTGATCGTTCTTCTAAAAAGAGAATGTCTTCAGGAATACCGTACAATTCTGCCAGCATCCCGGCAAATCGTGGTTCTGTCAGCTTGATATCCTTGAATCTAAACTTTCTGCCGTCGAATTCCATCTCCTGCCCGGTAAGGATGATTATAGGTGCAAGGCCTTTTTCGTAAAGTTTTACCGCATGGATAACTCTCGGGACGCCCAATCCCCCGCCCAGTACCACTATCGCATCGCTTGGTTTCTGGGTATCGGGTACGGTGAGGAATCTGGCAATTGGTTCGAGAAGGACAAGGTAAATAAACGCAACCAAAAGCATTGCCGCAGAAAAAAGGAATTTTTTAGAAGAAAGTTTTTTCATAAAAATAAGATGGAAAAATACCGGCATTAATGGTTGCTACTGCTCATGAACAGTGTATCAGAAACCCCCCGGCGCTTCAATTGGCAAAAATATCGTGCGAGTTTTGTTGAAAATTCATCTTGTTTCGTGTATATATAATACGTTTTCCACACTGTCATGACATCAAGGTTAGCGCTCTAAAATATTTAACTGTCCAGGCTCGTATGGAACTGACTGATAAATTTTCAAAAATCGATATTGAGAGAGAAATTGTTTCTCATATTCAAATCTACTTGATGAACCTTTTGAATACCCAGGACATCGTATATAATGTGGACAGCGAGGTAGTCAATGAGGTTAATTCTTCCCCATATTGCAAGACCCTCCGTTTTGTCAGCGAGCGAAAAGACCTGTGCCATGCGTATAGCAGGGAATTGTCAAAGAGCGCTATTTATTATAAAAAACCATTTGAGGATATATGCCCCGGCGGTCTGACGCTCCTTTCACTGCCGGTATTCCTTGATGAACATACCGTGGTTGGCGCGCATTCCGTGGTGATTTCCAATACCCCCCGCTCAAAATTCAGTGTCTATGATATTGCTTCGCAATTTAATATTGACGCCCATATCCTGTGGGATGCAGTAAAAAAAACGCCTCTTGTGCCAAAGCCGATCTTGAAAATTGCAAGGGAGCAGGTGATTTCAGCAACTGAGTTAATGTCAAAAGTTCTCGCCCGCATTTACACCCTGAAGCAAAGCGAAGCGACAATGGCGAAAAAATATCACGCAATTGAGGAAATTTTCAAAAGTCACAGTATAAGTAAGTAGTCGGTTTTGTTAAATTTATAGCTTGAAATTTTCACGATAAATGCTAAACTTTAACTAATTTGTTTTTCGGCGCATTATCGTACGACACTTTTATAGATTTACGTTGATTACTGCCCTGCCTTAACAAATATGGGAGGATGTGCATTATGAGAAGTATTGCATTACTGAACCAGAAAGGAGGTGTCGGCAAGACCACGACGACAGCAAACCTGGGCGCCTGTCTTGCGATGCTTGGGAAAAAGGTACTCGTTATTGATATGGATCCACAAGCCAATTTAAGTGTGCATCTTGGGGTAGATATCCACAGTCTAAAATATTCTGTGTACGATATTATCAGGGGTGTGTGTAAGCCTGATGCGGTGATTTTAAGCACCAAGGTACATGGTCTTGATATTATTCCCTCGAATATCGACTTGTCTGGGGCAGAAATTGAACTGGTGGGTGTGGTGGGGCGCGAGACTGTATTAAAGGAATATTTGGGTGACATGCTCGAACGGTATGATTATGTCCTGATTGATTGCCCTCCCTCCCTCGGTTTGTTAACCCTGAACGTATTGACATTGGTGCATGAAATATTTATCCCATTGCAGACGGAATTTTTCGCATTGCAGGGGGTAAGTAAATTATTAGATACGCATGAAGTTGTCCGGAAACGATTGAATAAGGATTTGGAGATTACGGGAATTATCTTTTGTATGTATACCAGCCGTACCCGTCTTTGCAAGGAGGTTATCGAAAAAGTTAAGGAGTATTTTGCAAAGGATCAGGTATTTGATACCGTTATCAGAAAGAATGTAAAACTTTCGGAATCACCGAGCCATGGTAAGCCGGTTGTTTCGTATGCGCCCGGGTCGCATGGTTCTGAAGACTATATGTCTCTTGCAAAGGAAGTCTTGCAGCAGGAAAACAGCAAAAAGTATTAATGTGTTGAAAATATAAGTTATAAATCTGTTGGGAGGAAATATGGGTAAGGAAAGTGCGCTTGGACAGGATCCCTTGCGTTGGATGAAGATAGCAAAGGAAAACAAAAAATCATTATTGCCGGAAGATGCGAATGCAGCGGGTCAGAATGACGAAAAGGCCGAACAGCAAACAGGTATCCAGGCAACGCCTAAACAAATACCACTTCCTAGAGATAATGGTGAGACTCAGCTTGTATCAAAGGCGACACTACTACCCGATAATAGAACGGATAACCCTGCAGCGCCTAAACCCAGGGTTGTGATTGGACGTTTGTATGAAAAACCATCTCCAGAAAAGACAAAATCAGTCCAGCGTAACGAGGGTGAGATTCAGGAGACAAGGCGTTCCGTCGAACCGTCAATTCCTGTATCCAGGACCATACAACCAATTAATAGAATAGCGTCGGAAATAAATCGTGTCCCTGCCTCCGCCGCCGCAAGCCAATTTTCCACGTATATTATTGTCGGCTATACGGCGCTTTTGCTTATTTTGGGGTACTTTGTTTACAGTGATCTTTCTAAACGGACGAACAGGATCGAGGCAAAGATTATGGCCATCGAGAAAGTCCTGCGAGAAAAGCAGTAGCTGCGTTGAATTATATTCCTGCGGCAGGTTCAACCGTAAAAATAATTTTGATGTGAGTTGTTCGTGGTTGGTTTTCCGAAGACATCTTAATATTTGATCGTGGCATGTTCGCCGCGAAATATCTTTATTTCCCCATTTTCTAGCTTCATCATCAGGCCTCCGTTATTGGATATATCGATGACCTTCCCTGTATATTCCTTTCCGCAGTCAGTAAGGGTTAATTTCTCTCCGATAGTGACGCAATATTCCCTCCATCTGTCGGTAATATATCTATAGTGATCATTTTTTAAAATTGAATACCACTTGTCTATGTCCTGGAGCAGCGCCCTTGCTAGGAGAATGCGGTTTATAGGTTCTTTGTTTTCGATAGCGAGAGAGGTTGCCGGTAGACGGGTCTGTCCCGGAAAGTCTTCTTCGGTGAGATTGACATTTATTCCTATGCCAATCAGAAATATTGGTTGTTTCTTTAAGCCCTTTTCAAACTCTACTAATACGCCGCCTACTTTTTTCCCTCCGATCAGGATGTCATTCGGCCATTTAATTTCTGCGGGAAGTTGTAAGGTCTCGCGGATCGTTTCTGTAATTGACACCGCCATAGTGCCTGTTAACAAACACAGGTGATCGGGTTGTATGTTGTGTTTTAACAAAAGTGTAAAAAGTAATCCCTTGTATTTAGGACAAGACCATGAGTGATCGGAACGCCCCCTGCCTTTCGTTTGCTCTTCCGCAAAAATTACGGTGCCGTTCTTAAAGCAGGTATGCGCAAGTTTCTTGGCGGTGTCCATCGTTGACGTTGTCCGTTCGAGGATAATCACGTTATTTCCCATGACCTTCGTTTTTAATTCCCGTGTGATTTCCTCCGCAATTAAACGATTGTGTGAATTTAATATGTGCGCATCTTGTAAAGAATGGTTAATTTGATGTTTTACCGTTGTATTGGGTTCTAATGAACGTCCTGGCTGCTCTCTCTGCAGTGTGGTTGTACTATTGAGTTTGTGTAAACTGTGAGGTGGGTTTTTCTCTGTTGTTGCCTTTGTCATATAGTATGCTTGAAAAGATAAATTTGTGCGATAGACATTTGTTGTGTAAATATATGTCATAAGTAATTTAAAAGTCAACATCAAAAGGAGAAATCATTTTCATTTAGGGTGTAATATGTTTTTAATAAAAAAACACAAGATATCTGCCAGTATGGCAGGTGTGGTCTATGACAGAATTTTTGTGCTGTCACAATGGCATACAGATATAAACAATGTGAGGGCAATCTTAATAGATATAATAATCTTAAGGTAGTTAATTTCAATTGGTTAAGGTGTTTTGGTGTTCAGTAATTTACTACGGCATTATGTTTGCTCATTGTACCAAGTCAATTAATTTTATGATATTTATATTTATTTTGTTATTCAGGTAAACATAAGTTTTGAAAGGAGGTATTCAATGGCGAAGCAACTAGCCTTTAATGAAGAGGCAAGGGCCGCTATTGCTCGAGGCGTTACAAAACTTGCCAGGGCGGTTAAGGTTACTCTAGGTCCCAGAGGAAGGAATGCTGTATTGGATAAGGGGTATGGGAGTCCTACGGTGACAAAGGATGGCGTGTCAGTGGCTGAGGAAATTGAACTGAAAGACCCTTATGAAAATACGGGGGCAAAGTTGGTGCGGGAGGCGGCATCCAAGACCAGTGATGTTGCGGGTGACGGTACGACCACGGCCACAGTTCTTACCGAGGCGATATTCCTGGAGGGATTGAAGTGTGTGACGTCAGGCGCTGATCCCATGGCGCTTAACAGGGGTATGCGCAAGGCCATGGATAAGGTTGTGGAAAAGCTGAAAGAGACAAGCAAGAAAATCAAGAACCAGGCAGAGATTGCAAGCATTGGGTCTATTGCGGCGAACAACGACCCCGAAATCGGAAAAATGATTGCCGATGCGATGGATAAGGTCGGGAAGGACGGCGTTATCACCGTTGAAGAGGGAAAGGGTCTCGAAACGAGCGTAGAAGTAGTAGAGGGTATGCAATTTGACCGCGGTTATCTCTCTCCTCATTTTGTCACGAATCCCGATTCAATGGAGGTTGAATTCAAAGACCCTTACATCTTTATTTATGAAGATAAGATATCTTCCATCAAGGGATTGGTTCCGATACTTGAAAAGATAGCAAAGACGGGTAAACCCCTTTTGGTTATTGCGGAAGACGTAGAGGGTGAGGCATTGGCCACGCTCGTTGTCAATAAACTACGGGGTACCATTAGCTGTGCGGCAATAAAGGCTCCCGGCTATGGCGATCGCAGAAAGGCAATGCTTGATGATATTGCGATTCTTACGGATGGTAAGGCGATATTTAAAGACCTCGGAATTCAGTTGGAAAGCATAGATATCCGCGATTTGGGAAGGGCAAAGAAGGTAACCATTGATGCAGATAATACAACGATCATTCAGGGCGCAGGCAGTTCCGATACCATTTCCGGACGTATCAAACAAATCCGCAATGAAATTGGAATTACAACGTCGGATTATGACAGGGAGAAGTTGCAGGAAAGGCTTGCAAAACTTGCAGGAGGCGTTGCTCAGATATTCGTTGGAGCAGCCACAGAAAGCGAAATGAAGGAAAAGAAGGCCAGGGTTGAAGATGCGTTGCACGCCACAAGGGCGGCGGTTGAAGAGGGTATCTTACCCGGAGGCGGTGTTGCCTTGTTAAGGGCGGCAGAGGCATTGAACGACCTCAAACTGAAAGGTGATGAGGCTATGGGTGTTGATATCGTAAGCAAAGCTTTGTCCGCTCCTGCAAAGCAGATATTTAAAAATGCAGGCCTGGAGGGGTCTGTAGTTGTTCGTAAGATATTAGAATCCAAGGATAAGGCATTTGGCTATGATGCAGAGAAGGAAACATACTGCAATCTGCTGGATGCAGGCGTTATCGATCCTACAAAGGTAGCAAGGAGTGCATTGCAGAATGCCGTGAGTATTGCCGGAATCCTCTTAACCACAGAATGTATCATTACCGATATCCCTAAAAAGGATGATGAAAAGATGCCGGGAGGCATGGGCGGTATGGGTGGCATGGGTGGAATGGGTGGCATGGGAGGTATGGGTGGAATGGGCGGCATGGGAATGTAATTCAATAATTTATCATATAAATTTTAACACGAAGAATTTTATTGTTTATTTTTCTTGAGGAGGTAATACGAAAATGATTAGACCATTAGATGACAGGGTGGTAATTGAACCTATGGAAGCTGAAGAAAAGACGCAGGGTGGAATTGTGCTGCCTGATACTGCGAAGGAAAAGCCCATGAAGGGAAAGATTCTCGCTGTTGGCGATGGGAAAATGCTGGAAAGCGGGAAAAGGGCCGAGCTTTTGGTAAAAAAGGGAGATAAAGTCCTTTATGGAAAGTACGCCGGGACCGAGATTACTATTGATGGTAAAGAATATCTGGTTATGAGAGAAAGCGATATTTTAGCCAAGATTGAGTAATAGCGATCAGACACTTAAAGTTTTTTGATGATTTAAATTTTTTGGAGGTTTTAAAATGGCAGCAAAACAGCTAATTTATGAGGAAGATGCCAGAAAGTTGCTCCAAAAAGGGATTAAGCAGCTAGCGGATACCGTTCGAGTAACCATGGGCCCTACGGGGAGAAATGTGATCCTGGAAAAAGGATTTGGTTCGCCTTCGGTTACAAAGGATGGTGTCACGGTAGCCAAGGAAATTGAATTGAAAAATCCCTTTGAAAATATGGGGGCAAAGATGGTGTGTGAAGTTGCGTCAAAAACGAGCGATGTTGCCGGAGACGGCACCACAACGGCCACCATCTTCGCAGAAGCTATCTTTAATGAAGGATTGAAGAACGTAGTGGCAGGCGCAAACCCGATGGCGATCAAAAGGGGCATTGATAAGGCGGTAGAAATTGTAGTTGCAGAAATTAAGAAATTAAGTAAGCCCGTGAAGGGGCGCGCCGAGATTGCCCAGGTGGGAACTATTTCTGCCAATAACGATACGTCTATCGGAAACCTGTTGGCAGACGCTATGGAGAAGGTCGGTAAGGATGGGGTTATTACCGTAGAAGAAGCGAAGGGAATTGAGACTGTTTTGACGGTTGTAGAAGGTATGCAATTCGATAAAGGCTATCTTTCTCCCTATTTTATTACCGATGCGCAGAATATGCAGGTAGTTCTTGAGGATGCCTACATATTGATTCATGAAAAAAAGATATCGAGCATGAAAGATATTCTCCCCTTATTGGAAAAAATTGCCGGCAGCGGAAAGCCTTTGTTGATTATTTCCGAGGATGTTGATGGTGAAGCCCTGGCTACCCTGGTGGTTAACAAACTCCGTGGCGTGTTGAGTTGCGCGGCCGTTAAAGCCCCGGGTTTCGGGGATCGCAGAAAGGCGATGCTGGAAGATATTGCCGTATTAACGAAGGGACGCGCCATTACCGAGGAGTTGGGAATAAAGCTTGAAAATATGGGAATAGAAGACCTTGGCCGTGCAAAACGGATTACCATTGATAAAGAGAATACAACGATTATCCAGGGTGCGGGAAAGAAGGCGGATATACAGGCGAGAATCAATCAAATCAAAAATCAGATCGAGCAAACCACTTCCAATTACGACAAAGAAAAGCTTAGTGAAAGGCTTGCAAAATTAGCCGGTGGTGTGGCGGTTGTCCATGTAGGCGCTGCAACTGAGGCCGAGATGAACGAGAAGAAGGCGAGGGTGGAAGATGCGCTGCATGCCACCCGTGCCGCAGTCGAAGAAGGGATTGTGCCGGGAGGCGGTGTCGTGTTCGTCCGTGCAATACCCGTTCTCGACGAAGCGCGTAAAAAATTCAAGGGTGACGAAAAGGTTGGTGTGGATATTATAGCAAAAGTGCTTGAGTATCCGCTGCGTCAAATTGCCTCCAATTCCGGAGCTGATGGCTCGGTAGTCCTTGAAGAGGTAAAAGAGCTGTCGACCAATATGGGGTATGACGCCAATACAGGAAATTGTGTGGATATGTTTGATGCTGGCATAGTGGACCCCGCAAAGGTATCCCGGGTTGCCTTACAAAATGCCGCCAGTGTTGCGGGTCTCTTAATAACCACAGAAACCATGATTACCGAACTGAAGGAAGATGAAGAGGAAAAAGAGATCGAAGGCAGTATCCATTAATCAGGCATTTATTAAAAATTTACATAACGAGTAAAAGTAAAAAGGCTGCGATGAGTAGCCTTTTTGCTTTTATACACTCAAAAATGTTATTTCAAAAAACAACGGGCTGTTTTTGTCGTTATTTCGGGTGTATTTAAAACACCCTTGATTTTGTGTTGTTTTATATACTATAATTTTAACGTTAATAAAATCGGGGACTCATAGTATCTTTTTATAAAATAATAACTTAATATAAAGACGATATACATGGAAGAAGATTTTTACAAAGTGTTGGGTGTCGATAAAACCGCTAGCGGGGAAGATATTAAAAAGGCATATCGTAAGATGGCCATGAAATACCATCCGGACAGGAACCCTGGAAATAAAGAGGCGGAACAGATATTTAAAAAAGCCGCCGAGGCATATGGTGTACTGAGTGATTCCGATAAAAGAAGACGGTATGATCAATATGGAGTGGACGGCCTGAGAGGCACAGAGGCTCCCGGATACAGCACCTTTGAAGATATTTTTGACGCCTTTGGAGATATTTTTGGCGGCGGCAGTATCTTTGAAGACTTCTTTGGCGGAGGAAGGGGTCGCGGCAGGGCAGGCCGTCGGGGGGCGAGCCTGAAGTGTGATATTGAGATCGATTTTAAAGAAGTGGCTGTCGGTGTTGAGAAAAAGATTGAACTGACTCGTAGAGAAGTGTGTGATACGTGTCGCGGGACCGGCGCCCGGGAGGGTACTTTGCCGGTAAACTGCCCGTATTGCAAAGGCAGAGGGGAGGTGCAGCAGTCGCAGGGGTTCTTTACGCTCCGTACTGCGTGTCCTAAATGTCACGGTAATGGCAAGATTATAGAGTCCCCGTGCGCGAAATGCGGAGGCTCCGGCCGCTATCCCAAAAAGTCAATCATTTCTATTCAGATTCCAGCCGGTGTTGAAGACGGGACTCGTCTGAGGTTGACCGGACAGGGAGAGCCGGGTGAAAGCGGCGCGGCTCCGGGAGATTTGTATTGTGACATCCATGTTATTCCTCATCCTATGTTTAAAAGGCAGGGGAACGATGTTCTCTGTGAGGTTCCGATTACTTTTGCACAGGCAGCCCTGGGTTGTACCATTGATGTCCCTACCCTTACGGGGAGGATGATTCAGGTAAAGATACCGAAAGGGACCCAGAACAGCGAAGTTGTTCCGATTCGTGGAGAAGGATTTCCTAATGTACACGGATATGGGAAGGGCAATCTCCTGGTGCAGGTGATTGCTGAAGTTCCAACGAAGATGACCTCCAGACAGGAAGAATTGCTCCGTGAGTTTGCGGAACTGGAGAAGAAAAATGTCTCTCCGCGGCAAAAGAAGTTTTTTGAGAAAATGAAGAATATTTTTGAATAAATCTTATTTAATAGATGAAAAGATATTTTATAAGGAAGGAGGTAAACTCAGGTTGTTATTTCGATATGCTTAGCTGAATAAATAACTGAGAAAGAAATATGCCAACATACGATTATAAATGTAATGGGTGTGACCATGAGTTTGAGTTGTTTCAACACATGTCGGAAAAGCCGGTAAAGAAATGTCCTGCTTGTGGAAAGCTGAAAGCACAGAGGGTAATTGGGTCTGGCGGCGCTATTATTTTTAAAGGGTCTGGTTTCTATCAGACAGATTACCGGAGTGAAGAATACAAGTCTAAGGCTAAAAAGGAAACCGAATGTGTAAAACCTGATACAAAAGCTGCAGAGAAAAAGTAAAAGAAAAATGCCAAAAATAAACTGCCCAAATTGCAAAAAGGAGTTTGTCTACCGGGATACAAAAGAATCGCCGAACTTCCCTTTTTGCAGTGAGCGGTGCAAGCTTATCGACCTCGGAGCATGGCTGGATGAAAAGCATCGCATTGAGGAACCAATGACTCCTGAAGCATTGAGTCGAATAGAAAAAAAAGGAGGGAACAATGAGTGAAACAAAAACCGTCGTACATGACTGGCGCGATATTTTCCGCGCCTTTAAGATGGCATTTGACCCCAAGAAGGTGTTTCTTGGATACATTGGCCTCTTGGCGAGTTTGGTTTGGTGCGTGGTTGCAGTTGCATTTTTCTCGGCATTGAAGTTGGTCAGTGCCAATCCCTATGCCTTTATAAAACTTGCCTTATCTTCGGCAAGGGAGGGCATACCTCTTGCTGTAAAAAATTTCTTGTTGGCGATTATGCCTCTGGATTTCGGAGAATTTATTGTTCTTGGGGTGCTTGTTTTCGGACTGTTGGTCATCTGGTCATTGGTGGCTGGGGCAATTACAAGAATCGCCTCATTGGATTACGCAAGAGACGAAAGTGTAAGTTTGATGGACGCCTTGAAATTTGCCAGGAAAAAATTCTGGTCTTATTTCTGGTCGCCTCTGGTGCCGGTAATAGGCGTCCTCTTCTTTGCCCTGTGTAATGTTATCGGCGGCATGATTGGAAGGATCCCTGTTCTTGGCGACATAGCGGTGGCGGTGGGTTTCCCTCTTGCCATGCTTTCAGGATTGTTGATGGTCTTTATTGGCGGGATCGGCGCACTGGGATTATGTTTCATGTTTCCCACAATCAGCGCGGAGGGCTCAGATGCCTTTGATGCGATGAGCCGGGCATATAGCTACGTCCTCTCACGCCCCAAACAATTTATCTGGTATTGTATTGTAAACACATTGTATGGACTGATCTGTCTCATAATTATTGCATTTGTAGCATGGTTGATGATGCGCCTGTCATTCTGTACGGTGGGTTTGGGCATGGGACAGAAGTTTCAGGCGGTTCAGTCTTTTATATTACAGAAATGCGACATTGCATGCCTCGGATTTTGCACTACGCCTTCCGCTGAGGCAAAAACTGCGGCGGTTTCTCTTGATCGCTGGTCGCTGAAATTCCTGGCAGGTATGTTAATCCTTTATGTCGGATTGATCAAACTGGCAGTATGGACATTTGTAACGACCTACCTGCTTTCTGCGAAGACAATTATTTATTTCCTGCTCAGAAAAGAAATCGACAGCACCGATGTGACCGATGTGTATTTGGAAGAAAAGATAGAAGAAAAAAAAGAACTATCGGCGAAGGAAACCGGGAGACTTTCTTCGACAAAAGAAGGCGTTAAGGAGGGACGTCCATCTACAGGAGAAGAGTCTGGGTCAAAAACAGGTGAGGGCGTTTAATTTAACGTACAGGAATTGCAATGTTGGAAACAGCGCAGTCAGACAACCCCCTGAATCCCCCTTTTCTAAGGGGGACTAGCGGAAATTCCCCTTAATAAGGGGGTTGTTCCTTGCTGTTCCTTGCTGGTTCAATCGTCCTCGATTGAACCTAAACATTTGGCTTTTTCATGGCGGATATTTATTGAAAGCCGATAGCCCGGTTCAAAATACCTGGTTCAATCTACAAGATTGAACCAGCCTCAAGCAGCCCTGAAGGTAATATAAAAATTAACGGAACAGGAAAATACGGTAAAAAGAGGGGGTGGTTACAGGAAAATCATAAATAATATTTTATTGAATACTTATGTTAATTTTTCGCAAAATTTTTTGAAAATTTGTATATGAAATGGTTACAAATTAGAGAGGTTACAGAAAATGGCCTTGCAAGTGATTGTAATAAGATGGGTTACAAGGGGTGCCGTGTGAACTATTGACCTGATGAATAAGGGACTAGAACTTAATTAAGAATGGAGAATGAACAATGATGAATGAAAAGGTAGAAAGATATTGATTGATAATTCTTCATTGCTAATTGGACATTGCTTTTTGCCTGATGTAGAAGGGATTAGAAGTTAATGAACAATGAGGAATGAGTAATGAACAATTAAATGGAGAAAAAATGAATTGGTAATTGCTCATTGATAATTGAACATGGTATTCACCGTATTTTTGGTGCGCGTTAATAAACATTTTGATTATGAGAATTTTTAAATCCGAGTAAAGTAATGAATATTCCAGTTGTTACCATAGTTGGCAGGCCGAATGTGGGAAAATCTTCCCTGCTCAACTGTCTTGCCAGACGCAGAATCTCCATCGTTGAACCCACCAGCGGCGTTACGAGGGATCGCGTCTCAACGGAAATCCGACACAACGATTACGTGTTTGAATTAGTGGACACAGGCGGGATGGGCGTAAAGGACGTGGACGGTCTTACGGAAGACATCGAGATGCAGATAGAAATTGCACTTTCCAATGCCGACCTGATCCTCTTTGTGGTTGACGTGCGGGATGGCGTGACCCCTTTGGATATTATGGTGACAGAAAAATTGAGACGGTTGGGGAAAAAGCTGATTTTTATTGCCAATAAGGTGGATACGCCAAAGTTTGAATATCAATTGGCAGATTTTAATAAGTTGGGATTCGGCGCCCCGCTTCCGGTGTCTGCCGTTGAAGGATTTGGACGGTCTGAATTGCTGGACAAGATTATTTCTCTGCTGCCGTCACCGTGCCAGGAATCGGATTCCACTGAACCTATCATGAAACTTGCCCTGGTAGGCAAACGGAACGCCGGGAAATCCACGCTCATCAATACCCTGGCAAAGGAACAGCGCGTAATTGTCAGTGAAGTGCCAGGCACTACGCGGGATTCGGTAGATGTGCGGTTCGAAATAGAGGGCAAGCAATTCCTTGCAATTGACACGGCAGGGGTAAGAAAGAAAAAACAGGTACATGATTCTATAGAATTTTACAGTATGGCGCGCGCCGAACGGTCTATCCGCAGGGCAGATGTGGTGCTATTCCTTATTGACGCCACGCTCAAGGTGTCCGAAGTGGACAAAAAACTGGGCGATTACATCGTCTCTGAAAACAAACCATGCATCATTGTAATTAATAAATGGGACTTGGTTCAGGGCGTTGAGACTGCGAAATTTAATGACTATATTTATAAGTGTTTGCCCGGACTTTCCTTCGCCCCCATCTCTTTTATCAGCGCCAAGAATAATGTCCATGTTGTAGAAATGATACATCTGGCTTTGGAACTGTACGAACAGGCCAATACCCGTATAACGACTTCTGAGTTGAACCAGGCGCTGCAGGATGCCTTGTCTTTGCACCGTCCGACACGCAAGAAGTCCAGGTCTCCGAGGATTTATTACGCCACGCAGGTAAGCGTAGCGCCTCCCACGTTCATCCTTTTTGTTAACGATCCAAAACTCTTCGACAGCGATTACGAGCGTTACCTCTCCAATCAACTCCATAGAAAGCTTCCCTTTTCAGAGGTTCCCTTAAAATTCCATTACCGGGCAAGGACAAAAGTGCAACTAAACCCTGCCTGAAAGAAGCTTTTGGATGAGTAGTTTAAATTAGGACTTCGGCGGCTTTTTCAAGGTAGCGCGAACTTCAGTTCGCTTACGTCCCTGTGCGGACTAAAGTGCGCACTACAACTGCAACTCTGGACATTTAATATACGTCCGTGCTTAATACTATGAATTATTACAGAAATATTTTCAGGAGCATTAAGGTACAGTTCATCTGTTACGTCTGTCTGCTGACGACCATCCCGTTGTTGTTCGTTTGCATCGTGGAATATTACAGTAGTAAGAGCGCTATTGAGCAGAGAGTGATTGAACAACTTACTTCTATTGCTGACCTGAAAAAGAGCGAACTCAACAGTTGGTTGGAAGAGCGATTGACAGACACATCGGTGATTGTCCGGAATAAGGTGCTTGCCGCCGCGGCAACAAGCCTTTTGCAGCAGAGGAGAAGGTGTGAAAGCGTTTATCAATTGATGAACTCTGAAACTGCACGCATAAATTACAACAGGGTCCTGGAAAATCTTCATGTGCTCAAACAGTTTTATAAACACTATAACGTTATTTCCATTATTGACGGCGCAAACGGAGAAGTGGTCATTTCTACCTATCCTGATATCGTGGGTAAGACCCTGAGTTCGTTTAACAGTTATATAGACGTCCTTGAAAAGCAAGACGTGGCGGTAAAAGACGTTTATACCTCTGAACTCATGGGACAGAACTGGATGACGTATTACTGCCCTGTTCTCATGACGGATACCTTTACCCTGGAAAGCAGTGACGTTATTGTCGGCGTCATATTGTTAGATGTCAATGTCAAAAATAGCGTTGAGCCGTTGATTCATAGCTGGCCTGGAATGGGCAAGACAGGTGAAACACTCCTGGTGAGGCGGGAAGGAGATAGCATCGTATATTTGAATGACCTTCGTCATAAGCCAGGAGCGGCTTTGAAATTCACAAGCCCTGTTCACTCTACTTTCGACATTCCCTCGGTATTAAGTTCCCGTGGAGAAGAAGGGATTAAGGAGTCTAAGGATTATAGAGGCGTCAGTGTCCTTTCCGCTTATCGGCATATTCCCATTCCCAATTGGGGGCTTGTAGCAAAGCAGGATTTGACGGAAGCCTTTGCCCCGGTAGAAAAGTTGAAGAACCGTGTTATCGTGCTGATCTTTTTTTGTATCATCATTGTTATTGCCATTGGTGTTTCATTTGCCAACCGGATTACGCAGCCCATATTACAACTGGCACAGGGGGCGAAGTCAATCGGTTCCGGAAATTTAGACCACCGGATTCCTATTACCTCGCAGAACGAGGTAGGGATTCTTGCCGGGGAATTTAATCAAATGGCCGCAAAGCTGAAGGAATCATACTCAAATCTGGAACAGAAGGTAGAGGAAAAAACGTCTCAGTTGCTGCGTGCGGAGCGTCTTGCAGCGGTGGGCGAGCTTGCAGCAGAAGTGGCTCATGAAATCAATAACCCTCTGGGAGGTTTGCGGAATTTTGCCAGTATGCTGGAAAATGAACCTGAAAACATTTCGCAAACAAAAAAATATGCCACGCTGATGTTGGAAGGACTCAAACGAGTCGAGATGATCGTAAAACGTCTTTTAACCTTTTCAAGACCCTATACACTTCATATAGTAGAAAACAATATTAACACGGTTATAAATAGCTCTCTTGAATTTATAGAGCATAGGATTGAACCGGGCCAGGTGCTTATCAGCAAGGAATTCAACGACTCTCTTCCGCCTGTTTTCATGGATGCAGACCACGTCTCCCAGGCATTGATCAATATCCTGGTGAATGCCCTCGATAGTATGCCAAATGGTGGGGAACTTACCATAAAGACGGATGCTTGCAAGAAACATGGAGAATGTGTTACTGTTTGGATCAGTGACACAGGTTGTGGTATTTCCGAAGGAGTTGTTGGTAAAATATTCGATCCATTTTTTACCACGAAGAATAAAGAAGGGGAAAAAGGACTGGGAATGGGATTGACTATTTCTAAAAGGATTATCGAAGATCACCATGGAGAAATCCGTGTAGAAAGTAAAGCAGGTCAGGGGACTACCTTTGGTATTTGTATTCCCTGTCGCAAGGCGTAAAAATCCCCCTTAGAAAAGCAACGAAGAAGTCCCCCTTAGAAAAGGGGGCTAGGGGGTTGTAAACTTGTCCTCGTCGGAACGGGGAATGGGGAATAACTCCACGGAAAAACACAATCCCCTGATTCCCCCTTTGTTAAGGGGGACTTAAAAGAATAATTTAAAATGAAAAACAAAATACTCATTGTTGACGATGAAAAACTCATGCGGGTATCGCTTGAGGATAAATTAACCAAGGAGGGATATGCCGTCAACTCCCTTTCCAATGCGGTTGAAGGCATTAAGTTACTCCAATCTACAAACTTCGATGCGGTAATAACCGATTTACGTTTGCCCAGGATGGATGGAATAGATTTTCTGAGGGAGATAAAAAAGGCGTCTCCAGATACCGTTGTTGTTATCATGACCGCATACGGCTCCATTGAGAATGCGGTTACCGCTATGAAAGAGGGGGCGTATGACTACGTGACGAAACCATTTTCTCTGGAAGAACTCATCATAAAGCTTCAGAAGGCGCTCAAACATAAGGACACGATTGCGGAAAACATTATGCTGAAACAGCGCGTCCTCAGCCAGTACGGTTACGATAATATGATCGGGAAGAGCGAGGGGATGAAGCGTGTGTTTGAGATTGTCGGCACGGTTTCAAACCGTGATACCACCATACTCATTCAAGGTGAAAGCGGCACAGGGAAAGAACTCACTGCCGGGGCGATTCATTATAACAGCAATCGCCGTGATGGGCCTTTTATAAAGGTCAGTTGTGCCGCATTAAACAAGGAGATACTGGAGAGCGAACTCTTCGGACATGAGAAGGGTTCATTTACAGGGGCGATAAAAACGAGGCGCGGACGTTTTGAACTTGCCGATGGGGGTACGATATTTCTCGATGACGTGGATGATATTCCGTTGGAAATGCAGGTCAAACTGCTGAGAGTCCTTCAGGAACGGGAATTCGAACGTGTCGGTGGTGAGGAAACAATACCTGTCAATGTCCGTGTCATCTGTGCAACCAAAAAAGACCTGAAGAAACTGGTGCAGGAAGGCAGTTTTCGTCAAGACCTTTATTATCGCCTCCATGTGGTTACCGTTCAACTCCCGCCTTTGAGGGAGAGAAAAGAGGATATACCGCTGTTGACTGCGTATTTTGTTAAAAAATATGCTACACACCAGCGGGTCAGTGTTAATTCCGTATCCCAGGAAACGCTTAATTTACTGTTATCATATAACTGGCCGGGAAACATCCGGGAACTGGAAAACGTCATTGAACACGCCGTGGCATTTTGCACCGCAGATACGATCATACCCAAAAATTTACCCGGTAGTCTGTTAGAAAGAGAAACCCCTTCGGGCATATTCCCCATCGAACTCTCTGCGATTGATTCTATAGACTTGCAGGAAACGTTGAGTGAAGCAGAAAGAAAACTTCTTTTTTGGGCATATCAGAAAACGAACGGCAACCAGGTGCGCATGTCAGAAATTTTGCGGATACCCCGCACAACACTTCAAAACAAACTCGTTAAATATAACATAGCTAAAACCAATATTTCCGCCACTGAACAGGCATAGCGCAGCGTGGCTCACCAATAAGCGCATAACTAACTGTTTAATGTCGAAGGGTGTGTTGCATGGAGGGCTTTAACCTCT
>Ga0194119_10004945_pt1 | contig 20200 bp, 17 predicted proteins | sample TA2MahC100mmetaG_FD_148620 | JGI IMG/M metagenome (GOLD analysis project Ga0194119, IMG submission 148620) | Freshwater microbial communities from Lake Tanganyika, Tanzania - TA2015018 Mahale Deep Cast 100m | ecosystem: Environmental > Aquatic > Freshwater > Lake | place: Tanzania: Lake...
CGCCGCGAGACTCCAAAGGATGGAATTGTGGAACAGCGCGAGGTTCACCTCCAGCGGTCGCGCCAGCCAGACGGCCACCACCAGCGGGATGCCAATGCGCAGATAGCGCCGGACCAAGTAGGCCAGCACCGGCACGGGAGCCCCATTTCGCTGGGGAAAATGCACGCAAAACCCGGAGATGACAAAGAAGACAACCACGGCCGGCACCCCGGCGAACAGGTTGCCATAAACGCCCTGCACCAGCAGGGCAAAGGTGTCTTTCCGGTCGAGCCCTTCCGTCAGCGGGAACGCTCCACAGTGGGCAAAAACCACCCACAAAGCGGCAACAAACCGCAGGGCATCCAAGCCCCCCACCCGGGTTGATTCGGTGGCGGCCGCAGATGAATCCCCCGGCGCCCCCTTGGGATGCGCCGGCGGCGGCGGTTCTGGCTGTGGTGTGTGGCTGATCATTGCGGCAGTGGGGGAGGTATGGGGGCTTCAAACTCCGCTGGCAGTCGGCGACGTGACCGCCGGGGCTGAGGACCCAGTGGCTGCGGTCTTTGGCGCCGGCAAGCTTATCCACGTCCACAGCCGGTCGCCCGCCACTTTCAGCAGCACGTAGTAAATGAGAAAGGTGGAGACAATCGCCCCCAGCATCTTTGCGTTCGAGCTGGCCACATCCACAGTGGAGCGCAGGATCATGGTCGTGGCTAGGGCGATGCCGAGGATGCGCACCGGAGCCAATTGAACGATCTTGCCGTAACACCAGCCCACCAGCCCGCCAAACAACAGGATCGGCACAAACATCAGTGGAACGCCAAAGTCCACATAACTCTCGCCGATGTATCCGATGCCGATGGAGGTGCCTTGCGAGGCATCAGCCACCCGGACATCCGAAAACTCGCTGGTGCGGTCTGAGTCATTGAACACCTGCTTGTTGGGGAAAAGGATGCGGGGCATCAGGACGTGCGCGACGGCCTCCTTCCACAATCTCCCCTCCGCATGCGGCACGGAACTCGGCACCGTCCGCAAACAGTTGCCGAAGTAGGTCACATAGCCCAGACGATCTAGCACATCGTCGATCCCATACAGAAGGCTCTGAAAACTTACCCCTTGTATGGCTCGACCCAAGTAATCCAACCGTTGTTCGAATGAAACAGTCACCACCTGAGCTGCCTCACCGCCGCTCATGAAAGCGCGATAATCCCCCTTGATGCTTTGCCAAAAGCTCGCCACAAGCACGAAGGCAAAACCAACTACGATCCCCGCGCCCCACAGTCTCCGCCGCTCCGCGACAAAGGTGAGCAGAGCCAAGCCGGCGATGATGCCGACAATCCGAAAACCCCCAAAGTATCCCGTGAAGCCCATCCCGACCTCCACCGCGATCACCGTCAACGCCAATGAGCCGCCACGGCCAGTGGCCAGATAATGCTGGAAAATCAGCAAAATCGCCCCCATGTAGAGGTAGGCGAACGGCTGCAACGCGGTGCCTACTTTGGTGCCCACGGTGACGATTTGGATGGTGCCACCCCCTACTGATAGCATCAGCCAAACTGCCACCAGGCGATGCACGCGCAGTCTCCCGAACCAAGCGTTCGAGTTGGAGGCCACGAAACGGACGCGACGATACGCCCACCCGGCGGCAGCGGCAAAGCAGAGCACACCACACAGAGTTAGCAGGGTTGACTCTTCATATTCCTTCCCTCCGAGATGATCAGCCACGGTTACACCTGCAAGGGTCGCCTGAAGTATGCCGACAAAGCCCTGAAACCATTGCCACAAGGAAATCCAAAATAGCGTCGGTGATTCTCCTGCGCGCCACAAAAGCGCCGGAAGCGCCGTGACCACCAGGCCCGCAAATATGACCAGTCCCGGATTGGGTCCAGCCAACAGCGGCAGGAGCGCCGTCCACCCCAGCCCATAAGCCCAAACGGGCACCGGATGCGGCAGCCGCCGGACCTGCGCCAGACCCTTCCCTGCCGTTACCCGTGTGATGTCCTCGTCCATGCCCGTATCTCCCGCCAGTTAACTGCCATGTTTGCGCCGACTGAGCCCTTCGGCCTTCTGCTCCGACTGATAAAGTTGAACCCACGCCCGCTGGAACCGTTCCTGCCCGAACCGTGTCTCGAAACTCTGTCGCACCACCGTCCGCATCTCCCCGGCTGGCCCGCTGCGGGTGAGCACCCAGGCCATGCCTTGCGCGAGCGCGGCGGCGGTTGTCTCGCGGCAAACGAACCCATCCACCTCGTGTTCGATCATCTCAGGCAGTCCGCCGGATGGGAAAACGACGGAAGGAACTCCGGCTCGTTTCGCCTCCATCACCACGTTGCCGAGCGGTTCCTGCCAGACCGATGGGGCCACATGTAAATCCGCCGCCGCCAGGAAGGCGCTAACATTGCCGATCCAACCGTGAAACACCACCCGGTCTTGGAACCCCAACTCCTTCACTCGGGACCGCAATTCCTGCTCCGTGGTTTGAGTAAACTCCGAGCCGCCGACGATGTGGAACATCACATCTGCGAAACGGGCATCCATTTGCGCTGCCGCCTCTACCAGATGAAATACGCCCTTGTCCCGAGTGATTTGTCCCACATACACCACATGTCGTCGGCCAGCGGCAAACTCTGGCTGCTTGGGTGCCTCGGTGGACACCGGGGCCAGATTGTGGATCACACACGGGTTCAAGCGGCGCAATTCCGGAGCCTGCGCGGCCGATACATCCCAGATGTATTTTGAAATGGCCATCACCCGGTGGCTCCGCCGGATGTAGCGACGCCACAATGCCATCTGCACGCCTGAGCCCACCGGAGGAGCATCGCCCAACCGCAGGACCAGCGGCAGCCGATGCCGCCGGATGGCCAGCTCCACAAAATTGAACGCCAGCGCGTTGCCTACCTGCACATGCGTCGGGCGGAAATCCCGGATGGCTCGGTCAAAAGCAAACTGGCAGCGCACCCAAGACACCATGTTGCCTGGCAAATACAGGGGGTCATTGATGATAAACGACTTGGACCACTGCGCGCCAAACGTCATGGCGTAGAGCGTGAAGCCCAGCCGCTCCAGTTCACGCCGCACCGCACCGCCGTTATCCCTGGTGGGCACCGCCACCCGCACGTCTGCGCCCGCTGCGCGCAGGGCCTTGAACGCCTCTATGTTGCCGCGCTCGTGGCCGAAGAGCTCCGGTCCCCGCAGGGCTCCTAGAATGCGGACCCCACGCAGCGGTCCACCCTGCGCGGATACCACCCCGGGAACCGCAGGGGCCAAGCCCTCGTTGCGCTCGCTCACAGCGGCCCTCCCTGGCCAGCCGGGCGGCTCGGATTGTCAGCTCCCTGCGCAGCAAGGAGCGACGCAAAAACATCTGGTCGGGCGGCGAACAAGTTCTGCGCGCTCAAGTTTCCTGGGAATGGACGGCTCGCATGGTCCAGTTGGAACAAGCGGTATCCTGCTCCGGTCAGTGATTTCTGCACCACCGGATCCGGTTGCCCGGCCAGCGATTCAAACATAACGAGCCGGGGTGCGATCTCCCGCAGAAACTCGTCCGCGCCACCAAGGACCTCCGGCTCGAAGCCCTCCACATCCACCTTCAGCAAGCCGACCTCCCGGCCACGATATTCCGGGATGAGACTGTTCAGGGACACCAGCGGCACCTGGACCTTGCTCGCCGCCGCCGCGAGCGGTGAATTGGTGGTCACCGGATGCGCCAGGTCGGGAATGGCAATGTGACCGCATGTCCGGCCGACCGCCGCATGGCACAGTTTGGCGTTGGGCCACTGGTTGAATTCGAAGTTTTGCACCAGGCGCCGGAACGTGACGGGCGTGAGCTCGAAGGCGACAACGTTTTCCGGCCCGATGACATCCGCCAGCAGCAGTGACAAATGCCCCACGTTGGCCCCGACATCAAAGACGAGCTGACCACGGCACAGAAACCGCCGGCAAAAGTGCAATTCATGGTATTCCGGCCAGTCACTGTAATGAAGCGCCGAGGAAACCACGCAATCCGGATAAGCCCAGAAGCGCACCCCATTGGCCAGGGTCAGCACCCGCGGCTGGGAAGACACACGCTTGCGCAACTGCCACCACACCAGACTGTGCGAAAACTCGAAGCCAGCCCTTTTGGAGAGCGAAAAAGAGGTTCAAACCACCCTCGCCGAAAATAAAAATGCGCCACAACGCAAGGGGAAGCGTCGCTTTTTCGCCGAGACGGGTGGTCCGGGAGTTTTCACACAGCCTGACACGGCGGCGACCAGTTTTCGCCCGCAACGGCCCGCGTTGCCTGGGTTGTCGAAAATGGACCGAAGAACAATTCGGACGCTCATACGGGGGGAAACTTCCGTCCTGTGCCTGAGAAGCGGCCTCGCATGCCGGCCGCCCACTGCTCAATCGCCGCACCCACTCCGGCCGCCGCCTCCAGACTATGGCCCGCCAGCTTCGCCCGCAGAGCCGGGCCAAAATCATGTCCCGCCGTGATCAAGCCCGCCACCGTCCGCAGGCGATCCGCCAGCGTGACCGCGTCCCCGAGCGGGAAGCTAAAACCGGTCTGGCCCGGCACGATCATGTCTGGCGCGCAACCGACCGCGTCCGAGACTACGACCGGCAGGCCGCACGCCATGGCTTCATTCACCACCAACCCCCAAGTCTCGCCGCCATCCGAGGGGAGCACTAGGACATCCGCACTCACATAGCAACAGGGCAGTTCCGTCTGGTTTTTGAAGCCGATAAACCGGGCCGGAACGCCCAGCCGTTTCGCCTCCGCCTGCAAGGAGTCCGCCAGTTCGCCGGACCCCACAAACACACCCAGCACCGGCGGCTTCGCGCCGTCCTCCGCCAGCCGGCGCAGAGCCAGCAGCAGATCGAGCGGCCGCTTCTTGGGGATAAACTTCCCGACGAACAAAGCCACGACCGTGCCTGGTTCAGCACCCCATTCCCGCCGTTGCGCGTCGCGCTCCGGGCGGGCCACCGCTGCCCGTGCTGCGAACCATGCGTTATCAATGAAATGGGGCGAGTCCAGCATCCGTTCCGGCGGCACGCCATAATGCCGCAGATATTCCCGGTTGCGCTCGCCTACCACCAGAAAACCGTCGAACTGTCGCACCAGCAAGCGGTGCGACAGCTCCTTCCACAGGCGTTTCACTGGGGAACGCGGCGTGCGCAACTGCGAATCGCCCCGCACCAGCACCGGCACCCCGGCTCGCCGGCATGCCCGCACCGCCTGCCAGTAGGATTTGAGATACCAGCCCGACACCACGAAGGCGGTGAACCCACCGCTCTGGATGATCGTCGCGAGTTCCGGTGTGTCACAGCCTGAGAAGTGGTTCACCCCCGGTCGCTGGGAGACATTTTGCAAGAACCGATGCGGATAACCTGACAGCAAGTCCACATCCCACTCGAAGGCCGTGCCAAAATCAGCCTGCTCCTGCGCGCCCTGCCGATGGGCAAAGAACACCTCCAAATCCAGACTCCCCGCCAAGGCACGAAACCACGGCGCCTGATATTGGATCGGGTGACTGGTGAGGATGCCCAGACGCATCGCTTAATTTCGTCCGGCCGCCGTTAATACTCGGTCAAAGAGGGCAGCAAACCGTTGTGTGATCCCCCGGGCGGAATAGGGCTCGTGCGCCCCCTCCCGACGTGCGGGCACCGCCCCCAGCCCCTGTGCCGCGATGGCTTCCAGCCGAGTTGCGACCTCTGAAGTTCGCGCACGCGGATCCTCCCCGTCCGCGTAGGTCACTAGGTCCACCCCCCCCAGCTCGCGCGCCAACGCGGTGATGGTGCTGCCCTGATGAAACACGCCCAGAACCGGACGCCGCGCCAGCCAGCAGGGAAAAATCTTCGACGCCGTGTAGTGCGAATCCGTCGAGCCCAGCAGCAGCAGCACATCCGCAGACTGCATGGACCGGAGTGCGTCAAGATAGCCGACCCGCCGGGGCTCCAATCGCAGATTCTCCGCCACTCCGCACGCCCGAGCCAAGGCATACAACCCATGCACATCCTGCCCGCCCGCCTGGGCACTGGTCCCGATGAAGTGCATGCGTATCCGCCGACCCGACTGCCTTGCCTGAAGCTCGCCAACCGCACGAAACACCGCCTCGGTGGCCGGCAGCATCCGCTCGGTGAGCGTGCCCAAATAGGCGAGCGTAAATTCCCCCTCGCCCCGTTGGATCTGGCTGCGGCCAAACTGAGTCGCCACCATGTGATCCGCCGGATCCGCCCCGATGGGGAGAACTTCAACCGGTGTGTGCGGACCAATCAAATCGCGCTCCCGCAGCGTGTCCAGCGTCTCCGCCGAGACCGCCGTGAATGCATCGGTAACCCGCGCCACCCCGGGCTCCAGCCAGGTTGCCAGCCGGTGCGCCAGTCCAGCCTTGCTCCAGCGGGGCTGCCGGGCACCCCAATCCGTCACCCAGGGATCCTGATAATCCAACACAAATGGCACCCCAAACTTACGCTTCGCCCACGCACCCACCAAACTGGAATAGCCCGGCAACACGGTCACAAAGACCAAGTCCACCTCTCCGTTGCGAATCATCTCCCCCAGCCGCCGTCGCAGGCTCCATTGGGCTCGCAAGGACACATCCCCCAAGCCCAACCGGCGGCAAAGCCTGACCGGCCACGCCCCGACCCGTTCCACGCGCATCCCGGGGGCCAGCAACGCCCGCGACCGTTCATCCATCTCGCCCTCGTAGCACGGCTCGCGCACTGTCAGCACCGTGGGCACCCAGCCAAACTCAGCCAGATGGCCCGCCAGAAACCGGCTGCGCATCACCCCGGCCAGGTTTCGCGGCACGAACTCGGGGGCCACCAACACCACCCGTTTTGAGCACTCCCTCACGCGTCGGCCTGCCGGTCACCGCACTTCCACCAGCAGACCATTGCGGAATACCAAGGTCGCCGATCCGCCACCCGGCACGGCCATCACTACATTCGTGGTGATGCCGACATTTCCGCCCGCGCTGAACCCAGCCGCCGCCACCACCCCGTGCTGGTTCACGGACGCAACCACCGGTGTGTTATACTGCCGCCTAAACTCCATCAGGTTGGTAGCGTGCCCCGTTACGCCTGAAACGGTCATCGTCACATTCGTGGGCGCGCGGGGCTCGACCTTGAAGTTGGTGAATCCCCAGACCCGGAACGAGGCTCCCGGCTCGTCGGAGTTTATTGCGTGCAGCAGGAGCTCTGAGCCTGACATCGCAAGATTTGCGCTCCGAGTCTTGCTGGCATCGCTGAGGGAAAGAACGGAATCCTCGAGATATACTCCGCTCCCGATGGAACTGCTCTTCAGAACGATCTGGCCGGTGAAGTTCATCCTGGCCGCCGTCACCGGAGCTCGAAAGGTCTGCACTTGCATGAGCACGTTGTCGGACCCGTCCACGTTGCCAAGCGCGAACTCATCCACCTTGATGTCGTGGTGGAGGAAGTTCGAGCCACGCAGCAAAAAAGCCCACGGACGCATTCCGAAGGTGTTCTCAAAATTGGAATACTGCCAATACAGCTCCATCTGGTGGTCCTGATCGCTCGCCCCTGGCCACGGCTCCCACCACGTTTCCATGTTCATAAAAAGGGCGGGTTCGTTTGTGCGATACTCCCGGCCAATCCGGTTGTTGTAACCCCAGCTCCACCACTTGTTCTTGCGCGGGTCGGTAGGGTTGTTTCCCACGCTGTGCCGGAAACCCCAGCCCGCCATCCGGTCGGGATTGGCCTTGACGGGATCAAATGCCATCAGCGTGGTGTCGTAAGTCACCCGGTTCACCGCGTCCGCATCAATGTGAATCATCGCCTTTGCTGGCGCTCCATTTCGGCCCAGACTTATGCGGCCAGCCGCATCCACACTCAGCGTGTTGGAGATCGAGCCGGTGTTAATCTCAAACAGATTGGTGCTGGGAAAATTCCCAGTAATGATATTGGCCACGTTGAGCCCACTCCGGTTCGTGTCGAAGTAGCCGTTAATTCTGAGCGGCACCACCGTTTCATCCGGAGGAGATGCGGACATTGGACCTGCAAAGGTCGCCGGGCCGATGAAGTAGTTGCTCCCGAGGTGAACATTATTGCTGCTGAGAATCTGGTTGGGGATGGCCACCAGCAGGGTCGCCATCGCCGCCTCGTAGTTTGTGCCCAAAACTGCCCCCGCAACCAGCGCGGTATTGGTCGCTTCCAGTCGGGCCGAAAAATCATTGGAGAGCGAGCGGAGGTTGAACTGAAAGGCGGTTTGTAAAGCTGCGTTGGTGGCCGATAATTCTGGGGAGTAAACAACGGCTCCCGGTAATTGACTGGCGGTAAGCATTCCTGACACGGCTGTGACGGGCAGGTTGGTGAGCCCGGCACCGTTGCCAGTGAAGGCTCCAAGAAACAAGTTTGCCCCGTTGGTTGCAGTCAGGGCGTTCGTGAATGTCTGGGGCTGATCGAGATCAAAACCTTGAGTGAGTCGCCCCCAATCCGCCCCGGCGACGGGGGGGACGGCGTTGTTGGCTCTCACCGCCAGCCAGAGCGAGCCATTGTGGAGGACGGCGTCATCCGCCACGTAGTTGGAGGTCGTGAGCCACGTCCCCCGGAACGTCAGCCCTCGCGCGCCTTGCGGACCCGTCGCACCAGCGATGCCTTGCGGTCCGGTCGGGCCCGTGGGACCGGGATTACCACTGAGGGCAAAGAGCGCGAACGGCACCGGCGTCATCGCGGTGCGAGGTAGAATAGGCGTGAAAGATTCTGACGTGCCGCCGGTGCGGACTTCCACCTGCACCCATCGTCCGCCTCCGCCCTGATACGCCGCCAACCCAAAATCCAGCGAAGCGGTAAAATAGCCGTTCGTGACCCCGAGCCCCGTGACCGTCACCGCCGGGCCCGCCTCGGTGCCGGCGGTGGCGGCGTTGAACAACCGGAACACGAAATCATACACACCGGTGGCAGGCCGGCCCCCATCTGCCAACTGACCTTGAAACGCGATGGCGGCGGATTGGGCGCGCACCCAACCCGAAGCGAGCAAGGCGAGGAGCAGCAGGAACTTTTTCATAATGGGTCAGGGTTTGCGGAGCCGGAAGAAGCGCGGTCCCACGATGGTTGTGCCACCGGTCAGCACATAGCGCCGGCCCGTGGCGGTGAGTTCCACGGGCAAAGTTTCCCAGCCGCCCGTGACGGCGAGGGAACCTTCCAAAAGCAATCCGGCATTCACTCCGGCGTCATCCCAAGTCAACTCAACTCCCATCGGTCCAGGCTGGAACCGCAACTGCGGCAAACCCGGCTGCTGGATTGCCACCGCCGAGCCCGCAGTCGCCGTCAGCGCGAACCGTCCGGTGCCAGCCGCCGGACCCGAAGGAACCAGCGTTGCTGTGGTTTGCTGGAGGGAAAACCGCCCGGGCACCGGTGCTGTCCCCGGAGCCGGCAAGCTGGAGACGGAAGTGGACAGCAGGGAGAAATCTGCCGCGGAAAGCCCGCCTGCCAATCCGACCCCCGACCATGCAAAGGTCAGCCAACGCCGAGTCCATTTCGCGGGGCGAACCGGGAATGGAGGCTTCGTTGGGTCAGGGCACATGCGAGTGGTGGCCATTATATGGCAGATTTGAGGAGTGATGCCAATCCGGGAAAAAACCCTAGCCCCGGTGCCCCAGCCTCAAGTGCCGATTCGTGCCAGTTGGAAGACCCGCAAATATGGCTGCACGGGCATGAGCCGATGCCATAGCCGAAAGGGCAGAGACAGCACACGGGGATACGGGAGGATGGCGAAAACCGTTTCTTGGTCGAAGAAGCGGGTTTGCTCATGGAGCAGGCCGGGCACCGTCCTGAGTTCTGTGGCTAGGTCGGGGATTTTCTCCTCGGGCGGATAGTGCCATTTCCCCAAAGCACGACGCAGGAGGTAGGCAAAGCGATACGGGGGGGAGCAATGGTTCGGGACCCCTACGATCACTTTGCCGCCGGGGCGAGTGATGCGAGCGCACTCCCGCAACGCCTCGGTGCGTTGGGAAGCATCGTAGTGTTCCAACACGCCGTTGCTGAAGACGACGTCAAACTCCCCGTCCGGCCAGCCGGTGTGAAACATGTCTCGCGGATGCACCTGCACGGTTTGTCCTAATTGCCGGGCGGCTTCTTCCAGCAGGGCCAGCGGTTGCGGGTTCAAGTCCAAGGCGTGGCGCTCGAAACACCGGTCCGACAGCAACAAAGTCGTCACCCCAAATTCACTGCCCAGCTCGCAAATTCGCCAACGAGCCGTCCCGGACCTGACAGTCGCGAGAGATTGCAGGAAGGCGACGAATTCCGTTTGGAAGGTGCAAGGCGACCGATACCCGTCCAGCACAGTGGCAACAGAGGCCTTAGCTGTGCGCTGTGTCCAAATGGCCTGTTGGTCCGAAGCGTTCAAAGTTAGTATGACTCCTTCTTAGCGATGAAATGGCAGACCTCAGGTTCACCGGGCTCCACCACAGTGACCTTGTAGCCTAACTCGCCTAAAAAAATGCGGCATTCCCGGGCCAATTCGCGCGAGTGGATTTCCATGAACAGTTTCGGGCCGTGCGCCGCCAGAACTTGCCGTGCGCCGCGCAAGACGAGTAGCTCAGCCCCTTCCACATCCACCTTGATTACCGCCGGCACGCCCAGCCGCCCAGCCGCCACCAGGGAGTCAATGGCCACGGTGCGCACCTTGATGCGGCGGCCGCTGGTCGTGCCGGCCTGAAAGGAGCTCTCCGCCATCTTACCCATGCTGGTTTCTGGCATCAGGCAGAACTCGATCTCCCCCCCCGAATTGCTCACGGCCGCCTCCATCAACTCCACCGGCAATCCGGGGTTTAACTCGATCATTTTCCGGATTTGCTCGGCGTTAGCTGGCAGCGGCTCAAATATCACCACCCGCGCCGCCCCAGCCAAAGCCATCACGCCCCCGAAGAAGCCCCGCCATCCACCGATGTCCAAGCACACCGAACCGCGTGGCACCGCTGCCGCCATCGCCTGCGCCAGCTCCAGCTCGTAAGCCCCTGTCCAGATGCCCTTGTCCGCTGGCAGGGTGATGGGATAGCGCAGCCCGCAGGCCGGGCCGGCATCCACAGTGTGCACGAACGTCCTCCCCTCCATGAACCGCGCCAGCAGCCAACGCTGGAACGGAGCCAGCAGGGGAATGCGCTTGATGGCCCCGCGCCACCGCCACGGCACCAAGCCAATGCTTTTTCGCAACAGAGTTTGCATGTCCAGAATGACTTACCCGCCGTGCCACTTACCCGGCGACACCCCGCACGGCCGCTTGAAAGGCCGCGCCGAACTTCTCCATCTCCCGCTCCCGGTTCCCCTCGCGCAACGCAAACGCCCGCGCCTGCTCCGCCAGCCGGGCTTGCAGCGCCCGATCCTCGTAAAGCAACCGCAGCTTGGCCGTGAGTTCGTCCACCGACCCCGGCTCGAACCACACCCCGCCGCCGGAACGCTCCACCACGCCCCGCAGCCCCGGCAGATCGCTCACCACCACGGACAACCCCGCCATGTGATAATCAAAGAGCTTGTTTGAGACCGTCAGGTCGTGGTTGCGCACCCCCCGCCGCTCCAAACACAATCCCACCGTGTGGCGGGCCGCCTCCTGCACGGCCGCTTCCGGCGCATACGGCGGGTGCACCACCACGCGTTCGCCCACGCCCAGCTCCCCAATGCGCGCTCGCAAGGCCCGCCCCCCGTCCTCCGGCAGCCGGCCCTGCACGTGCAGCCGGACCTCCGCCGGCAGCCTGGTCAGCGCCAGCAAGGCATCTTCCAGCCCGCGCTGGCCCAAGCCCACCACCGCATTGCGCCAGTAGAGCGCAAATCTTTCCTCCGCCCGCCGAGGCAGTTCGGCCAGCCGGGGCGGCATATTGTAGAGCGCAAGCGGCCTTCGGATGCCATACTCCGCAGCCAACGCCTCGGCGACTTGATCACTGCTGGCCAACACCAATGCAGCCTGCGGCAACCATTCATGCTCGACCGCCCGGACGAGCGCTCGTTCCACCGCCGTCTGCCCGTCGCCCATGTCTGAATGAAACTCCATCGAGTCGAACATCAACCGGGCTCCAAGCCGCCGGGCTACCCGCGCCGCCGGCAGCAAAGTCTCAATGTTGTGCGCCAAGTAAACATCCGCTGCCGCCCAATCCAGCACTCGCTCCATGCCATACATCCGTGTCGCCAGCGCCCCGGTACTCACCCGGCCAGTTACTTGAAACCAGCGCCGCTCCAACGATTGTCGAAGGCGCTGGGCCAACAGTTGGCCCGGGGCCGCCACCCGGGTGGCATAGCGGTGCGTCTCCCACGTCAGATTCTCAAACCCTGCCAGTGCCTGCACCGGCCGCCGCTCCCCCCCCACCGGCTCGCAGTCCACAAACACCACTGAACTCACCCCCGCCGTCCGGGCCAGCGTCGCCGCATGACGCGGTGCCCGCGGCTCCGCCGCTGCCGCCAGTGAAGAGCAGACGCAAACCCGCAATGGCCGACCATTCAGAGCCGTGCTCATGCGCGACCCAGCTCCCGCTCCAAGATAGCCAGAATCCGCTCGGTGGCGCGGCCGTCACCGTAAGGATTGCGGCGGGGCCGGCGCGGCTTTCCACCCGCTGCGGCCATCAGCCGTTCCACCACCGCCTCCAGCCCGCGACCTGTGTTCCCTGCTAGCGTGACTGTGCGCGCCCGCACTGCTTCCTGCCGCTCCGTCGCCTCGCGCATCACCACCACCGGTTTGCCCAGCGAGGGGGCTTCCTCTTGAATCCCGCCGGAATCCGTCAAAATCAGCGAGGCCCGGTCCATTAAGAAAACAAACGGCTCATACGGCAAGGGCTCGACCAAATGCAGGTTCGACTGCCCGGCCAGAAGCTCCGCCGCCGCGTCCCGAACATTCGGATTCAGATGCACCGGATAAACAAACGCCCAATCCCGATGCCGCCGGGCCAGCCGCGCAATGGCTTGGAACATGCCGCGCATCTTGGCCCCAAAGCTCTCGCGCCGGTGCGCCGTGATGAGCACCAACGGCCGCGTCCGGTCATGCACCACCGGCCCGGCCCCCGCCCACAGCGTATCCCACGCCCCGGCCCCCCGTTGACGACCGCGCTCGCGCACGAGCAGCAGTGCATCAATGCCCGTGTTGCCAGTGACGAAGACCTGCCCCGCCGGCACCCCCTCGCGCCGTAGTTGGCGCTGGTTATCGCCCGTGGGGGCAAAGCAAAACCGCGCAAACCGGTCAATCAAAGCACGATTCAACTCCTCCGGAAAGGGATTGGCCAAATCCCCCGTCCGCAGCCCCGCCTCGACATGTGCCACCGGCACCCGTTGGTAAAAAGCCGCGAGCCCGGCCGCCAGCGCACTCGTCGTGTCACCCTGCACCAGCACCACATCGGGCCGCTCCCGCTCGATCACGGCGTTGACCCCCTCCAAAATGCGGGCGCTCAGGCCTGCCAGCGTCTGGTTCGGCTGCATCACCGCCAGATCATGGTCCGCCTCCAGTCCAAACGTCCCCATCACCTGGCCCAGCATCTCCCGGTGCTGCCCGGTCACGCAGGTGATGGGCTTGAACCGCTTGGGACGAGCCAGCATCCCCAACACCAGCGGGCACATCTTGATGGCCTCCGGCCGGGTGCCAAAAACGGACAGGACGCGAATGAGTTTCATGCGGCGTGTGGGCGGAAACTAGCGTGTCAGGCAGGCTGCTGGCGGCTAAAACTACGCCGCAAAGCCTGGGCTTCCGGCCAAAACGCTGACCGAGTCCAAAACAAGCCAGCCACATAGGAAAGCACACCGGCAACAACGCAGGCTCCCAGGACCATCCCCGATGCAACCCCCCCAACCGCAAGGAGGCTCGCCTTTATCAACGCAACAACTAGGCCCATGACTGCGGTCAACGACGCTGGCAATGCCAGCGCACCTAAAAAGTCTCCCAGCGGCACGCCGACTTTTCGGAACAATCTAGGTATCACCATCAGGGCGAGCAGTAGCTGGCTAACCAGATACGAAACGGCCACCCCCATCAGCCCCCACCTCAAACCGAAGGCAAACGCCGCCACCGTCGTCGCCGTGCAAAACACTCCGACAAGGAAGAACCACCGGGTGAACCCGCGCGCTAGCACCAAGGTGCCTGACAGGGAATCCAACGGTTGGAAGACTCCCACCCAAGCGAGCACCGAAAGCACCCGGCCCGCGTTCGCCCACTTCTCGCCATAGACCGCCACCACCGCCTGCTCCGCGACCAAGGCCAGCCCGACCATGGCCGGGAAGAGCACAAACGCAGTGTATCGACATACCTTGATATAGCCTCGAGCCATCCGATCCGGGTCATCCTGCATCGTCGCCATCGTCGGCAGGAGCACGCTCTGAAGGATGCCTGTCACGTTGTTGATGGGGAAAACCATCAGCGCGTAGGCCAAGGTGTAGGCTCCTACTTGATCCGCTCCCAAAAAGGTGCCCAGCAGCAACTTGTCCGCATTGCGGCCAAAAAAATTCACCAGTTGGAACCCCAGCATATCCACGCTGAAATCCCATACCCGGCGCAAATGCTCCAGAGCAAATCCACGTGCGGGCAGCCACTGGGTCAGCCATGCCTGTCCAATCAGATTCAACCCCACCACACTCGCCTGCTGGATGACTAACGCCCAGTCTCCCCACCCCGCCCAGGCAGCCGCCAGCGCGGCGAGTCCACCACACAACGACGAAACCATCGCGAGTTTGGTGGCATCGGCAAACCGCAGGGCCTTCTGCATTAGTGCGCTGTAAATGGCACAACAGGCGTTGAGGGGCATCAGCAAGGCAACCGCGCAAAGCAAGGGCTGCACGGCTGGCGTGCCGTAAGCCGCCCCCACCCAAGGACTCAACCCGCTCAGCAGCAGGGCGAGCCCCGTCGTAAAGGACAAGTTGAACCAGAAAATTGAATTGATCTCCTGTGAGGTCAGATTTTGGCGCTGGACGATGGCTGTCGCCATTCCCATGTCCGCCGCCAAGGTGAAGAAGCTCGTGACCACTGTCACCATGGCCAGTAAGCCGTAGTCCGCAGGCGCCAACAGCCGCGCCAAGAGCACTCCAATTGTCAATTGGAGGAACTGACTCCAAACCCGCGCACCAAAGAGCCATGCTGCCCCGCGCGTGACCTGACTGGTCAGTCCGGTGCTCAACTCGACTTGCCTCCTGTCCGCTCGGAATCCGTAGTCGTGGCGGCAGGGAGCCACTCCCCAGACAGCAGCAGAAAAGCGCACGGATTGGGGAAACACGCGCTGATTTCGGTCAGATACTGCGGGTTGGCCACCACCACTAGATCCGGCTCATAGGCCACCGCCTCTGTAGGAGTCAGGATCCGTTGCCCAGTCACAGGCACATAGCGATGCTGCTTGCTGGGATCCAGATCGGCCCCAAACGCCACCGTCGACTCATCCCATCCCAGCTGTGTCATGACACTCACCGCACGCGCGCCGATTCCCCACACAACCACACGTTGATGGCGCCGGACCACGGCATCCAACCGCGCCAAAGTCTCGTCCATTGCCGGAGCCGGAGAAAGCGGGCGGGCCAGCACTCCAGTATACTCTCCGGACGCGACACGAAAAGCTTCCTCTACCACCATGCCATGCCGGGCCAGCAGACGCGCCATCGCCGTTACGGAGTAATAGTTGGCCCGTTCATGCGAGAACTGACAGATGTCGCCCCCTCGCATTGCGCCAGCTAAGTTTAGGAATTCCACGTAGAAGAGCCCACTCGGAGCGAGGGCGGCACGAATGTCCCGCAGAACCTGGTCGGCCTGAATGAGTTGGTCCAAGGCATGTCGCAACACGATCAAATCATACTGAACACCTTGCGCTCCATTGAACAGCGCTCGGATAACGTGGGCATCCAAGCCATACTCCCCGCGATACTGCGGATCGAAGCCTGCCACTTCCGCCCCCCTGCTGTGCCGACGCAGCGAGCTAAGGAAAAAGCCGTTGCCGCATGCCACTTCCAATATCCGGCTGGTAGGGCGCAGTTGAGCCCGCCTTACCAGCCCTTCGGCCAGTTCCTCAATGAAGCGACAGTAAGCGGCCGACGCATACTGGTTACTGTTGTAGGTGTGGTCGTGGTAGTCCACCGCTGCCTCCCGGTAGTCGGGATTGAAGGCAAAGCAGCACGCCACACAGTGCCGGAGTTGGAAATCCACCCTCGGAGCCACCAAAGCGGCTTCGGCCGATGGGTAGTGGCAGTTGAGTAGAATCGGCGAATTGCGCACTACCAGCCAAGGCATGGTCGGGCTTGCGCACAACGGACAAGTTACCGACAGGATTGGTTCCATGGCAGAAGGAAGGCTTCAGTGTTGGAAAAAGCCACGCACCGCACCGGCCACCTGATCTACGGTTTCCATGGCCATCTTGGAATGCAGGGGCAGGGTCAGAATTTCCCATCCCACCCGTTCGGTAACAGACAGATCACCGCGTCGAGCTTGCTTGAAGAGGGAGAACCAATGTCCGGGCTGCCAGTGGATGCCAGTGCCGATGCCGTTCTCATCCAGATACATCCGCAACCGGTCCCGTTGTGCGGCCGGCACTCGGATATAGTATCCAAACGGTGCGGAGTGGGCGAAGTCTGTCGCTGGCACCCGGACTTCGGCCAAGCCAGCCAGCTGTTCATTGTAGCGCCGGCAGGCGGCCTGACGAGAGGCGGTAATGTCGTCTCGCTTAGCAAGCTGGCTTAGGCCGAGTGCAGCATGAAGATTCGCCATGTGGTAACGAAAGCCCAACTGTGTTACATCGTAGGTCCACGACCGGTCGTTGGCGTAAAGAGTTGCAGAACGCTGGCCCATGCCCACCAGCCGCGTTTCTTGCAGATTTCGAGCCTCCTCTGCCGAGCGCACCACTACAGCCCCGCCATCAATGCAAGTGAAGGTCTTCACAGGATCAAAGCTAAACACGCTAAGATCAGAAAAGGACCCGACGGGCCGCCCTCGGTGGCAAGACCCCAAGGAATGCGCGGCATCGTGTATCACTCGCAAACCGTGCCGCTGCGCAATGGATTGCACGCGCTCGTGATCGCTCAGATGGCAAAAGTAGTCCGTCGCTATCAGCACCTTGGTCCGGGGCGAGATCAACTGCTCCACCTGATCCAGATTCAAACACAGCGTGTCGTCGTTAATGTCGCAAAACACGATGTCCGCTCCTGTGGCTTGAATAGCCTGGAAGTCGCAAATGTTGTTGAAAGAAGGTGTGATTACTTCGTCACCCGGGCCCACATCCGCGAGCATCAGGCTCAGATGGATCGCTGCATGGCCCGTGCTCACCGCCACGACTTGGCGATCAGTCGGCGCACCGAGCATTTGGTGCAGTGCCGCCTCGAACTCCCCCACGTAGCTGCCCATCCCCAGCCAACCCATTTCCAAGGCACTTCGGGTGGCGGCGAATTCTTCAGCCTCAAGGAGCGGTTTAAATACGGGTATTTTGTTTTTCATGTTGAACTGGAGGATACACGGAACGGGCGGACACTGTAAGACGGATAGGATTGGTCGCGCTCGGAGATGACGCTCACGGGCAGGGGCAGCCGTATTTGAAATGCGGGATCATGCCAGGCTACACCAGTAGCCACCTCAGGACAGAATGGTTCCGAAATGCAATAGAGGAGTTCGGTGTCGTCTGCCAGAGTTTGGAATCCATGCGCGCACCCGGGTGGGATGTAGAGAGCACGACCGTTTTCCGGAGTTAGCTCCTCGGCGACCCACTGGCAATGGGTAGGGGAGTCTGGGCGTAAATCCAGGGCGATGTCCCACACCCGGCCGCGGATGCACCGGACCAGCTTGGCCTCGCCGTGCGGAGCGATCTGGTAATGCATTCCGCGGAAGGTTCCACTGCGTAGGTTGTAGGAAAGGCTGCATTGGGCTAGCTCTGGTTCCAACCCGTGCGCGGACAGCTCATCGCGACACCAAGCACGCATGAACCAGCCCCGCCCATCTGCTTGCGCCTCAGCCGTCACCATCCAGACCCCAGCCAGCATAGTGGGTGAGAACGTCACATCACCCTAACCTCAGGAATAGGCAGGATGAACCGCCCGCCCGCCGCCCGATACTCCGCCTGTTGCGCTAGAATCTCCTCCGCGAAATTCCACGTCAGCAACAGCGTGTAGTCCGGTTGCCGTGCCTGGAGCTCTTCGGTGGCAACGATCGGGAGATGTTGACCAGGCGTAAGCCGCCCCTGTTTGTAGGGGCTGCGGTCAACCACAAACTCCACCACTTCGCGTCCTAGCCCACAGTAATTCAGCAAGGTGCTGCCTTTCGCTGACGCACCATAGGCCGCCACGCGCCGCCCTGCCGTCCGCAGAGAGTTCAGCGTGGCCACGAGGGTTTCTCTCAGAGTGCTCACCCGCCACGCGAACTGCTGGTATGCCTCAAGGCCATCTAAGCCCCGCTCCTGCTCTTCCGCCAAAAGCCCGGCTACACTCGCTTCCACTGGATGCGCGCCTACCAAGCCCGCGAACAATCGTAGTGAGCCGCCATGGATGGGCAGGCGCTCCACATTGAATACCTCAAGTCCATGACGACGGAATAACGGGAGCAGAGGGGTGAGCGTGAAATAGAACACATGTTCGTGGTAAATGGTGTCGAACTCCGTATTCTCCACCAGATCGCCCCCATAAGGGAATTCGAGCACCACGCGACCAGCGGGTTTGACCAACACCGCTAGGCCAGCCACGAAATCGTTGATGCTGGGAGCATGGGCGAAGACATTGTTTCCCAGCACTAAGTCCGCCGAGCCCCGTTCAGCCACAATACGGCGGGCCAACGCCTCACCAAAGAATTCCGTCCACGTCTCTACACCTTGTTGGCGAGCTACCCGGGCGATGTTTGCGGCAGGCTCGATCCCGAGACAGGGCACACCAGCGGCCCGGAAGTTCTTGAGCAAGTAGCCATCATTGCTGGCCACCTCCACTACAAAGCTTGCCACGCCAAGACCGCCGGCAGAACGATGCAAGTCCGCCGCCGCACGTGCGTGTCGCAGCATCGTCTCGGAGTAGGACGAGAAGTAGAGGTAGTCTCCGAACAGTTGGACGGGTGCGACCAGATCCGTGATCTGGAGTAGCCAGCAATCCTGGCAGATAAAAACGCGCAGTGGGCAACGCGGCTCTGGCTTGTCCAAATCCTCGGGCCTCAACAGGTTGTTCGCCAAGGGCTGATGCCCCAGATCCAGCACCATCGCACCGTGCGGCGAACCGCAGGCACGGCAAGTCAGAGGTGTTCCACACATGGCTGCTAGAGTTGTTTAGCTCACTCGCTGCAAATAGGCTTTCGGCCAGTAGGTGACCTCCTGCCGAGTCAGCAAACTCTCGTTGAACGGGAATGGCGGTGCTGCGAGGCGAAATTCGGGATGGGCGCGCGCAAAATCCTCCACCGCCGCCTGCGGATGGTCCCAGTTCCACTCCGGGCCAGTTCGCACCCGACCAGCCACCCATTCCTTGATGCCGTCCATGGCGATGATATAGGAGCCAGGGGTGACAAGCGGAGCGTAGGCCTCCAGTTCCACCAGCACATGCGCCTTAGTATGGTTGGAGTCCAACACTACCAGCACCCGTTCGCCTGGCTGGACGAGTTGGCGCACTTGTTTCACCGTTTCAGTTGCGATGGAGCTGCCTTCAATGAGAGTGATGGCTGCACTAAGAGGGTGTGCCTCAATGGCCGCGCGGTTATGCGGCCGAATTTCCACATCCACCCCGATAATCCGCCCTCGGCCCAGAATCTTGCAAAGCCCGGCATAGAACACCAGCGAGCCGCCATGCGCCACGCCGCATTCCACAATCACGTCCGGTTGCACCGCCATGATCAACTCCTGTAGCCGAACCAGGTCCTCTGGCTCCTGTATAATGGGGCGCCCGTGCCAGGAAAAGGAATAGGGATGCTTCATGTCCCAGCCAGACCAGAGCCACAGCCGCGATAAAACGGCAAAGCCCTCTGGACTGCCTATCGGCATGACACGGGGCGATTGATCTGGGTCTGTGACGGTGATTTGGTCCCGTTCAATGACGATGCGGCTTTTCGCCGTGCAGGGGGGAGGGTTGGTTTGCATAGATTGGTCCTAGCAGTGATAAGTCGGAAAGGAGCAGTCAGACCAAGCACGAACAAGATCCATGACGGCAGCGGCGCCACATCTTGTAAACGAATTTGGGCACAATCCGCGTCATAATCCCTCGCCAGTCCTGATGCTGAATGTAGTAGATTCGGGGGAAAAACCACCAAGCCGGCAGTCGGCAGCCAGTCAGGCGGGTGGCGAGTGCCGCCGCACAGCAGCTAGCCCAGCACATTCGTTCAGGGAAG
>Ga0194119_10004962_pt1 | contig 20170 bp, 20 predicted proteins | sample TA2MahC100mmetaG_FD_148620 | JGI IMG/M metagenome (GOLD analysis project Ga0194119, IMG submission 148620) | Freshwater microbial communities from Lake Tanganyika, Tanzania - TA2015018 Mahale Deep Cast 100m | ecosystem: Environmental > Aquatic > Freshwater > Lake | place: Tanzania: Lake...
AGACCGAGCGCATCAAATCGACGAGTTATTTTTTTTTGAAAGAGTTAATATATTCTTTTGTAAAGTCTGTCAAAATCAATCTCCCGCTTATTTCTGCGCGTTCTTCGAGAAGTGCGTCCCAATTTTCAGTTCCTTGCCAGAATATTTTTTTAAGCTGTTCGATTGCTTCCGGATTATAGCTTGCAATTTTTTTGGCAAGTTCTGATACTGCTTCATCAAGCTCATGATTATTCGCAAATACTTTTGTATAGAGTCCGTTTTGTTTCGCCCAAAAGGCATCGTGCCATTCTGCATCAATAGACATTGTAATAAATGCGGTCTTTCCAATTTTCCGCTCAACTGCCGGGCCAACCACAAACGGGCCGATCCCAAGCAGTAATTCACTTAAACGAACAGATGCTTCGTTGGATGCGAGCGTATAGTCTGCAGCTGCGGCCAGCCCAACACCCCCTCCAACAGTCTTGCCATGAACGCGTGCAATAATAAATTTAGGGCATTTTCTCATTGCGTTTATAAGTCTGGCAAAGCCCATGAAAAATTCTTTGCCGCTTTTAAAATCCTTTATTGTCAACAACTCATCAAATGATGCGCCGCTGCAAAATGTTTTTCCTTCATCACTTCGCATCACTATTACATTTGCTCTTTTGTCAACAGCAAGTTTGTTAACTGTTTCTGTCATTTCTTTTAAAAGCTTTGAGGGAAGTGAATTGCTCTTGGGGTGTGAAAAACTAATTGTCGCAATATTATTTATGATATTCACATTAACTTTTCCGTTCTCCATCATCGCCTCCTATCAAATACTTATTTCTCGTTACTAACTATATATCTTATATCTGCGATATTGTCAATCAAAAAATTTGGTGATGTTTTCTGAAGTTCTTCTTTGGTCCGATATCCGTAAGTTACAGCACATGTAAAAGCGCCGGCATTTTTTCCACACTCAATATCAAGTTCGGTGTCTCCTACTATAACCGTTTCCGATACATTAGCATTTATTTCGCTGCATAGTTTAATTAATGGTTCGGGCGAAGGTTTGTGCGCTATTCCTGGACGCCTTCCCATAATTCCATTAAAATTATCATAAATGTTAAAATGTTTCAGAATTACTTCTGCTTGATCTTGCCCTTTTGTTGTTAATAAACCTAACTTCATCTTTTTTTCATTCAATTCTAAAATCAACTCCTTTACACCATCATAAAGTGTTGACAAATTTATGTAATCAAAATAAACTCTTTTATAGATTCCTATAAAATATTCGAAGTCCGGAACATTAAAACCAAATTCGGCAAAAATATCTTCGAAATGCAATCCGATCATGCGCATGAATCTTTCTCTCGGCATTTCGGTATTAATATTTAATTCCTTCAGCGAGCGAAGGGTCGCGCTGTAAATTGTGTCGTGAGAACGAACCAGCGTTCCATCAAGATCAAAAACTAAAGTGTTAATTTCCATAATATTTTATCCTGACCACGCTCCCAAAATCAACCCGCTTAGCATTAATACTATAAAATGATAGCTGGAATCAACAAGAAAGTGTTTGAAGGTTTTTCCTTCGAATAAAAAATTAACTGTCATTGTTGTTGCAGTAAAACCAATCCACACCATGAATCCGAGCCGTATTCCTTCTTCAGGTGTACCGGCATTAACATACCTTAATAATAAGGCAAGTACAAACGCCATTACAAGCTGCGCTAAAAAAGAAACTGAATATGCTTTGATTGGTTGAAAATCCTTCTCAAGTTCTTCTTCTGTTTTATCAATAGAAGCAACCCAAATTTTACCAAACAACATCGGGCTATACCATAAGGCCCCAATTCCCATTGCTACAATTCCACACAATAAAACAGCTATGTAATTTATTTCTCCATGTAGTTCCATTATATCTGTTTCCTATATTTAATTTCAATTACGTTTATTTTGATTCATCTTCATAAATTTTTGTAACTGGCTTCCCGTCGCTTAAATAGTATCCGCGATACATTCCGGAAGTATTAAAAGGCATAGCAATGTTGCAGTCTTTATCAATTGAAATAACTCCCCCGGTACCGCCAAGTTCGCCTAGTTTTTTTATTACAACTTCTTTTGCAGCTTCTGATAAAGAATAATTTTTATACATCATTAAATCTGAGATATCTCTCGCAACACCAAGACGAATAAAGTATTCGCCATGTCCAGTTGCAGAAACAGCGCAAGTTTTATTATTTGCATAAGTCCCGGCGCCAATAATTGGAACGTCTCCAACTCTTCCAAATTTTTTCATCATCATGCCTCCGGTTGAAGTTGCTGCAGCAAGATTTCCATTTTTATCCAAAGCAGCAGCGCCAACAGTCCCGCTCTTCTCTTGCTTTTTTCTTTCTTCCTCTCTTTGAATTGCGCGCTGATAAGATTCCCATCTTTCTTTTGTAATGAAATATTCGTTTTCAACAAATTCAACTTTCATCTCTTTCCCAAATTCTTCGGCTCCTTCTCCAATCATCATTACGTGAGGTGATTTTTCCATCACTAACCTTGCTAGTGAAATTGGATTTTTAACATGCCTAATTCCAGCAATTGCTCCGGCCATTAGATTTTTACCATCCATTATTGCGGCGTCTAATTCTGCAACTCCTTTTTCTGTGAGCACTGCTCCTTTGCCGGCGTTAAACAGCGGGGAATCTTCCATAATGCGTACTGCTGTTTCAACGGCATCCAGGCTTGTGCCTCCATTTTCTAAAATATTATAGCCGGCTTCAAGTGCTTCTTTTAGTTTATCATTATATGCAGCTTCTCTTTCCTCAGTCATATTTTTTTTCAATATTGTTCCAGCACCGCCGTGAATTACTATTCCATATTTCTGTTGAGCTGATATCTCCGTAATTATCAACAAAAGCAGAATTAAAAACAAAATTGGTCTCTTTAAAATTTTTGATTCGTTTATCATAAATGCTCCACCAATTAATGCCAATTGGATTAAGAAAATTGATAATTAAAATTATTGGATAAGTATTTTCTAATTTCTAAAACTGCTTCTTTGCTGTGTGTGTTTTTGTTCGTTGTCATTTCAACATAAGTCGAGAATTTAAGTAGATCAACAATTTTTTTTAAGTTTTCAGGAGAGTGCAATTTATCCTTTGATGCGCCAATGACAAGTACTGGTAATTGAATCTCTTTCAATCTATTCCAAACGGAATAATTAGACACTCCTTTAGCTGCTTTTTTTAGTTTCCATGGGTCGGCAAAATCTAAAACACTACTATATTTTTCATACTGGGCATAATCATTCTTTGTATCAAGACGGAATGTTTTTAAATACCATTTAACGTACGGCTTAAAAAAATTATACATGGGCGGATAAAAAAGCTTGATTAATATTTTTCCGTAATACGGAATTTTAAACTCGGCATTGGGCCCTACTAATACCAAACAGACTGGATTCGTTTTTAGATATCTACAGCAGTCTAAAATTGCCGTGGCACCTAAAGAACTTCCAAAAAAAATAAAATTGTTCTCTCTAAGATTAAGCTTAGATACTATTTCAACCAAATCCAGCCCAATTCTTTCAACGCTAAAATCTTTTTGGTTAGGTGCTTTCGAAGAAATTTTTTCCCTTGTTTCAACATAATGCACAACAAAATCTTTTGTCATTTCGATAAGAACTTCTTTCCAGCCGTCAATCATGGAAATCCAGCCAGGAACAAAGAGAACTTTGGGATTATTGTTTTCTTTAGGAGGTCTAAATGTGATTATTTTTAATGAAACATTTCCAGAAATATTAACCATCTCTTCGGCTATATCTGTCCCCGGGAAACAATATTCTGTTAAATCTTTTTTCATTTATGACATTTTAGAAGATTTATGTTAAACGCACATGAGATATGTGCCGTTAATGTTTAACTCTATCCTTATTCATTCTTTTGTACCAGCGTTTATTATTTTTATAAATATTTTTGTATTCCTTAAATAAGTTATCATATAATAATCTGTTTTGAGGATTAGGATTAAATGTTCTGTCGATTTTAATATATTTTTTAATATCGCTGAAAGATTTGATATAGCCCAAAGTCATGCTTGCCAGTAGCGCAATTCCGCGAGCACCGGCTTGCTGAGGATCTGAAACACGGTTAATTTTTCTGTTAAGAATGTCTGCAAAAATCTGACACCAAATATCGCTTCTCGCACCGCCGCCAACAATACTTAGCTCATCAACTTTTGAGTAAAGATTTTCAAGAGTATCCATCGCCCATCTTGTATTAAATGCAATTCCTTCAAATACTGCTCTTACCAAATGTTCTCTTGTGTGATCTAAACTTAAGTTATATAAACCAGCACGGACATAATCATCATCAAGTGGGCTTCTTTCTCCAAACATCCAGGGCGTAAATATTAATCCTTGAGCTCCCGGTCCGGCTTTAATAGCAAGTTCATCCAAAATTTCATAAATATTTCCTCGATGCCATTCTTCTTTCAACTGTTCTTCGTGATATAATATTTTATTCTTAAGCCACTCAAGGCAAATACCGGCCGTTTCTTGATGAGCCATTCCCAAGTAATACTTTTCAGGATATGCGCTTCCGATGCATCCGGTATAATGAGCTAAATCAATTTTACGTTTTGTAAAATGCCCGGCTACCCACCCGCTGGTTCCAACGCTGATGTGCATTTCACCGTCATCAATTGCTGCAGAGCCAAGTGCTGCAGCCGCTAAGTCTCCAGAACCATTGACAACCGGTGTTCCAGGCAGCAGTCCGGTTTTTTTTGCTGCTTCTTCAGTGATGTATCCGGCTATTGATGCGCTGGGTTTTACACTGCTCAATTTATCTGGTGTTATGCTTGCGTAATCACACAACTGCTTGTCCCAAACATTCTTATTTTTTCTTGTATCTAAAAACCACCAGATAACTGCTATATCAACAGAAGTAATAAAATTTCCAGTTAGTTTATTTATTATAAAATCTTTTCCATCAATGAATTTAAAAACCTTATTAAAAATTTCGGATTCGTGTTTTTTTATCCACAATATTTTTCCGATTTGATCTTTTCCGGTGTGGCCCGGTGCACCGCCAGTCTTTTTCAAAAATTTGAGAAGCTTAAAAATATTATATCTCATTATTCTAGGCGGTGTCCATAAATATTCTCTCATAACATCTGCGCTTCTTCCATCCAGCCAGCTTATAGCATTGCGCAAAGGGTTTCCATCCCGATCCACGAGAACCATGCATTGAGTTTGTGTTGAGAATGTCATGCCTACAATATCTTTGGGGTCTATTTTAGTTTTTTCTATTACCAGTTTCGTGGTTTCACAAACAGCTTCCCACCAGTCGATTGGATTCTGTTCTGCGTAGCCGGGTTTTGGGTGGTAAAGCGGATAATGCTTTTTAGCGGAATCGATTATTCTGCCGTCGGTTGTTACTATTATTGCTTTGTCTGCGCTTGTGCCCATATCATGAGCAATTACATATTTATCGGGCATTATCCTCCTTTTGAAAATTCAAATGCATGGCAAGATCAAGATTTTTTTTGATAAATGCATGAATTATTTCAAATTATTTAGATTGTATTGCTTCCCTTTATTCAATCAAAAAATTTTTTATTTTAAATCATCAGATAAAATTATTTCAATAAAAATAACTCGACTTCCATCCTTTGCTGTAATAATACCCTTGGAGGATTTATGAAATTCAAACATCTATTTCAAATGACTTTAATTATTGTACTAATCCCTATTTTGATAACTGCTCAAGCAAAAAAGAAAAAAGAGAGATATGAATTCAAACACATTTATGAATTAAAGACTACGCCGGTAAAAAACCAATCTAAAACCGGAACGTGCTGGTCTTTTGCAACAACCTCATTCATAGAAACGGAACTTATTAGAATGGGAAAGGGAGAAATTATTCTTTCCCCAATGTACTTTGTTCGATTGGCTTATCCGCAAAAAGCGGCACGGTATGTTCGATACCATGGCGACGCAACATTTGGTCCGGGTGGACAAGCGCACGATGTAATGAATGTAATTAAAAATCATGGATTTGTTCCAGAAGACAATTACAAGGGAATGAATATTGACGAAGATGAACACAACCACGGTGAAATGCATTCCGTTCTTGAAAATATTCTTTCTGCAGTTATAAAAAACCGTGGTGGCAAAGTTACTCCTCTTTGGCCAAAAGTTTTTGAATCTGCGCTAGATTTTTATCTTGGCTCAACGCTAAAAGAGTTTGATTATGCAAACAAATCTTATACGCCAATAAGTTTTTCTGAATCGCTTGGATTTAATCCAGACAATTACATAGAGCTGACTTCATATACCCATCATCCATACTTTTCAAAAATCGATCTGGAAGTTCCGGACAATTGGAGCAGAGATCTCTATTATAATATTCCAATTGATGATTTAATAAAAACTATTGATTATGCAATTGCAAACGGTTTTTCCATTGCTTGGGATGGGGATACATCAGAAAAAGAATTTGATAGAAAGAAAGGATATGCAATCATACCAATAGATGCCGATTCAATTAAGGAAGAGGAGGATGATAAAAAAACTATTGAGCCCTATAAAGAAAAAACAATTACCCAAGAAATGAGACAAGAAACTTTCGACAATTACACAACTACTGACGATCATTTAATGCATTTAACTGGAATTGCGGCGGATCAAACTGGCGCAAAATTTTATTATACAAAAAATTCCTGGGGAACCAAGGATAAAAAATATGACGGTTATTGGTATATGAGCTTGCCCTACGTAAAATTAAAAACGATCGCAATAATGGTTCACAAAGATGCCGTTCCGGCTGAAATCAAAACCAAGATTGGTTTATAATTTATAAAATAAAAAATGAAAAAAATTAAACATGATTACAAAAAAAATTTTTTTACTATTAATATTTTTTGCGGTGGTTCATGTCTCCGAATCCTGGGCGCAAGCAAAAAACGATTCGGCAATATATAACATTAGCAATTGCGTGAATATTTTAGATGCTGATAAAATCGTTAAAACTTCTGTTGGATATCAATACTGGTTTGTTGATAAGGATTTTATTGACGGCAGAACGCTTAAATTAAGTGTTGTCGCTCCAAATTCTGCAACCCACGAACCTCATTCCCATCAGGAGGATGAATTCTTTTTTGTTCTGGAAGGAACCGCGGAGTTCTTCTTAAATGGAGAAACAACGGTCGGAACCGCCTATTCAAGTTTTTATTGTCCTCCAAATGTTATTCTCAGAATAAAAAATGTCGGAGAAACAGAACTAAAATATCTTGTAATTAAAAAATACCCACGGGAATGAAATTTATTTCGGTTTGAAATGGATTATTGCATTCTATTTTTTTTATTTCGTAAACAATCAACTTATTTAGAAAGGAATCTAAAATGAAACGTGCATTAATAAAAAATATTTCGACTGTTTTTATTGTGCTCTCGTTTTCAACTATTACCGCACAATTGCAGCCAGCCTTATTAGATCAACAAATGAAAGATTTTTCAATGCCATCATTTGAAGGGAAAACAGTCTCTCTTTATGACTATAAGGGGAAAAATGTGTTGATTGTATTCCCAAGAGGTTATGCCGCCGAAGGAAGGTGGTGTTCAATCTGCAATTATCAATATGCTCAAATGCTGGATTTATTCAAAAAAGCTTCTCAGAAATACAATCTTCAAATACTTTACGTCTTTCCATACAGCGAAGAAAAATCACAAGCTTGGATTGATGCAATGCCGGATCAAATGGTTGCAATCGAAGAAATGAAAAATCCGAAAGACAATACTGAGAGAAGTTTAAGAAGAGCTGAATTTGCTAAAAATTATTTTACAGAAAAATATGAATTCAAAAAGGGAGAAGTACCAACTCCATTTCCAATACTAATTGATTCATCAAGAACCGTTTCAAAATCTCTTGGATTGTTTATGACAGAATGGGGCGGTTCAAAAGTTGATCAAAATATTCCGGCTGTCTATTTACTAGATAAAAACGGTGTGTTAAAATTTAAATACATCGGACAATCGACTACAGACAGACCGAGCACTAAATACTTGATTAATGTTATGGAAAAGCTTTTATAGTTTTGCAAAGCAAAAAGAGAGTATCTCAAAAGTTTTAATTTGTTGCCCTTAATCCGCCCCTGACGGATTAAGGGTCACAATAAAGTATTTTATTAGATGTTTCGCTTCGCTCAACATGACGCTTCCCTATTTTTGAGACACCCTTTTGCTTAAGTTGTTTCATCAGCCTGATTCAATGCTCATTTATATTAATTTCTTCATCTTTTCGATTTCATCTCGCAGAAAAGCTGCACGCTCAAATTCCAAATCTTTTGCTGCTGCCAGCATTTCTTCTGTCATTTGCTCTAATAATTCTTCTCTTTGTTCTTTTGTCATAAACCGGATAACTGGTTCAGCAACTTTTAAAAATGCTGCTTCTTCTTTTTCATATTCTTTCTTTCGAACATCGGCTATAGAAGTAGAAGACAAAATTTCTTCCACGCTTTTATAAATTGTTTTTGGTGTAATTCCATGTTTTTTGTTGTATTCCATCTGCATTTTTCTTCTTCTGTCGGTTTCATCAATGGTTTTTCTCATAGAAGAAGTAATTACATCTGCATACATTAAAACTTTTCCGTTCACATTCCGTGCAGTTCTGCCGGCTGTCTGCATTAATGATCTTTCGCTTCTTAAAAATCCTTCTTTGTCTGCATCAAGAATTGCAACAAGAGAAACTTCCGGCAAATCTAATCCTTCGCGCAGTAAGTTTACTCCGACAAGCACATCAAAATCGCCAATTCGTAAGTCACGGATAATTTCAACACGTTCAAGAGCATCTATATCGCTGTGAATGTAGCGGACTTTTATTTTTATTTTATCTAGATAATCTGTTAAATCTTCTGCCATTTTTTTTGTAAGTGTAGTAACAAGCACTCGTTCTTTTTGTGAAGTTCGTTTTCTTATCTCTCCAATCAAGTCATCAATTTGACCTTTAATCGGACGTACTTCGATTTCCGGATCAATTAAACCAGTTGGTCTGATTACTTGCTCAACATAAGTTCCTTGGCTCTTTTCAAATTCATAATTCCCCGGCGTTGCGCTAACATAAATTACCTGATTTACCATTTTTTCAAATTCTTCAAATTTTAATGGGCGATTATCAAGCGCAGATGGGAGTCTGAAGCCATATTCAACTAAAGTTTCTTTTCTTGACCGGTCGCCATTATACATTCCGCGGATCTGCGGCGCTGTAACGTGCGATTCATCTATAATCAATAAAAAATCTTTTGGGAAGTAATCGAACAGACAATATGGACGTGAGCCCGGCGGTCGGTTATCCATATGGCGAGAATAATTTTCAATTCCAGCACAGTATCCAATCTCACGCATCATCTCGATATCAAACTTCGTTCTCTGTTCTAATCTTTGTGCTTCAACATATTTTTCTTGAGACCAGAAATATTTTAACCTTTCACGCAGTTCTTCGTCAATTGATTTTATCGCTCGAATAACTTGATCCTTTGTTGTAACAAAATACTTTGCTGGATATATTGGCGCTGTGTCGACTTCGTTGATGGCGTTGCCGGTTAAAGAATCAATTATGGAAATTTTTTCGATCTCGTCACCCCAAAATTCAATCCGCACAGCTTCTTCATACTGATATGCTGGAATAACTTCAACTACATCGCCTCTTGCTCTAAAAGTGCCACGAGAAAAATCAGCATCGTTTCTTACGTAGTAGATATCAATCAGATTACGGAGAAGTTTTTTTCTTTCAATATTTTGTCCTTTTCTGAGAAATAAAATTTGTCTTGCATATTCATCCGGTGCGCCAATTCCATAAATACAAGAAACGCTTGCAACTATAATTACATCATTTCTTCCCTCAATTAAAGATGTTGTTGCTTTCAGGCGCAGACGGTCTATCTCTTCATTTACGGAAAAATCTTTCTCAATATATAGATCTCTTTTAACAACATAAGCTTCCGGCTGATAGTAATCATAGTAGCTGATAAAAAATTCCACCGCGTTGTTCGGAAACAATGCTTTGAATTCAGAGTAAAGTTGTGCCGCTAAAGTTTTATTGTGGGAAATAATCAGTGTGGGTTTATTATACTTTTGAATTACATGAGACATTGTATAAGTTTTTCCGCTTCCAGTAACTCCCAGCAACACTTGATGTTTCTGTGCATTTTTCAGCCCTTCGAATAATTCGTTTATTGCTTTCGGTTGATCGCCGGCTGGAGTATAATTTGATATAAGCTCAAAATTTGGCATTAATTTCTAATCACCAAAATATTGGTGCAGTTAATTCGAAACTTTACAAACTAATTTCTTAATCTTACTTCAGCGGCATGAAAATAATCATCGTGGAGATGACCTCTGAGTGTTACCCTATTTGTCATATCCATTCCTGGAGGCATTGATAAAGGCCCGACAACTTTAACCTGGCGTCCGGCTCCATCTTCAACATAAAAAACTGTACCGCCCGACTGATCGCTAATAAATCCTTTATCATGAAGAACTTTTACAATTATATCTCTGTTTGCATTGCTGTTGGTATCAAAATCTGAAAAGAGCCCAAGTTCATCTTTCGGACTGAAGTAAGAGAAATAAAGAATTAAAACAACAACAAGCCCCAACCCGGGTAAAATAAATTTCTGTAGTTTCATATTACTTTCTTAGTTTTTTGTAAATGGAGGGATAAATATAATACTTGACTGCCAAACAATACAAAATTTGTATAGAAAAAATCAAAAGCGGTAATGAATCTTCGAATTCATTATTTTTACAACTAAAATCAAGGAACTCTTATGAAAAAACTTGTGGTATTATTTTTAATTCTATTTTCAATTCAATCATTAGGACAAACTCCAGACTCACTTAAAAACAAATGGATTCCCTCTCTGGTTACCGGAGTTGGAATTAGTCAAATTGCATTTAGTAATTGGGTTAAGGGAGGCGAAAATTCAATTGCGTGGTCATTAATGGGTGATTTCAAATTAAACAGAGAAGAAAATAATTGGATTTTCAAAAATCAAATTAAGGCACAATACGGAAGAGCAAAAATTGGCGATGCAAATTACCGTACAACTGATAATGATCTCTATATTGAAAATGTTGCAATATATAATCTTGGCTGGGCGGTAAGTCCTTTCTTTTCTAATTCAGTTAGAACACAAGTTTCAAAGGGATATGATTATAAAGCGGCAAATTCTCCAAATATATCAGACCTATTCGATCCGGGATATATTACACAAACAATTGGTTTTACTTATGACAAATACTCAAATGTAATAACTCGTTTGGGTTTGGCGTTTCAAGAAGTTGTAACAAGTAAGTTCGCTCAATATTCTGATGATCCAAAAACTTTGACTGAAATTGAAAAGTTTAAATTCGATACCGGTATTGAATCCGTTACTGATGCAAAATTTCTACTTGCAGAAAACATGCTTTATGAAAGTAAGCTCCGTCTCTTTTCTAGATTCGAAAGTCTCGATGTGTGGGATGTTCGTTTTGATAATGTAATAACGGCAAAAGTTAACAACTGGTTAAATGTAAATTTCACTTACCTTATTATTTATGAAAAAGCTCAGTCTGTTAAAATACAGACTAAGCAAACATTACAAATAGGAATTGTTTACACTTTATTCTAAATTGTTCAAGAAAGACTGATGACAATTAGACAAGCACAAGAAGAAATTATAAAAGAATTTGAACAATATGCCGATTGGGAAGACCGATATAAAAAAATTATTGAATACGGAAAAGGTCTTCCCGAATTAAGCGATTCATTCAAAACAGAAAAAAATAAACTTGCCGGCTGCCAATCCCAAGTTTGGATTAATGCACGTTTAGAAGACGGAAAAATAATTTTGGAAGCAGACAGCGATGCCTCTATTGTAAAAGGACTAGTTGCGCTGCTAATTAAAGTTTATTCCGGTCATACACCGGATGAAATTCTTTCCAATCCCCCAGATTATTTTAGAAAAATTGGAATTGACAGCCATTTATCGCCAACCAGAAAGAATGGGCTCGGCGCTATGATGAAACAGATTCAAATGTATGCTGTTGCATTTAAAGCCCTTGGTGACAAACAAAAACATTAACGTGAAAAATCATTAATGCTGATGAATCAAGCCAGAATCTAAACATTGATTGCATTCGAATTGAAGTGTGGTGTGAGTAATATTAAATTTTTCTTTGAGCAGTTCTTCTATCTTTTTTCTTAGCAAATCGCTTTCGCTTATTTTCATATCGTTTATGTTTACGTGCGCTTCCAAATGAATATCATTATCACCAACCATCCATAAATGAATGTGGTGAATGTCTTCTACTCCATCAATAATTACCACATCATTTTCAATTTCTTCAATCGATATGTTTAGCGGCGCTCCTTCCATTAGGACATGAATTGCTTCCCCAAGTATATCATAACTCTCTTTAATAATATAAAGTCCTATTAATATTGTAAGAAAGGGGTCAATCCAGTTAATATGCCAAATTGCTATGGTTATTCCGCCAATAATCACCGCAACAGATGAATAGGTATCTCCCAGTAAATGTAAGTATGCAGAGCGGATGTTCAAGCTATCCCTCGAAAATTTTTTAAGCAATACAACCGCCAACAAATTTGCAATCAATCCTATAAAAGCTACAATACTCATAACACTTGCATTAATCTCTTGAGGTTCCATAAATCTTAAAACTGCTTTATAGAACAAGTAAACACATATTACAATTAGGACCGAAGCATTAATTACGGCTGCAAGAATTTCTGCGCGCTTTAATCCAAATGTGTGTTTAAGTGAATTCTTTTTCGATTTCAGCTTTAATGCTATATAGCTGATAATAACAGAAATGCCATCGCTAAAATTGTGAAGTGCGTCTGAAATGAGAGCTAGACTGCCCGAGATTATTCCACCAATTATTTCTGCAATTGTAATAACAAAATTCAATATTATAGTAAAGAGGAGTCGCCCTTTTGCAGTTTCAAAATCGGAAGTATGTGTGTGATTATGGGCCAATAGATTTTTAAACTATCCGTTTATAATGATGCAAAAATCCGAATCACAGTAACGAAAAACAAGTTTTGTTAAATAAAAAGGCTGTCATCTTTGACAGCCTTTTCAAGATTCGATTTAATTTCGTTAGAGTTTTGCGAATCTCTCTTTGAATTCATCAAGTTCTTCGTTCATCTCTTTTGGAAGACGTTCTCCAAAGATTGTAAAATAATCTCGAATTCTCTCTGATTCATTAAGCCCAGTCTCCTTATCGACTGCGAAAATTTCTTTCATTATATCTGCAGATAAATTAAGCCCATTCGAGTCAATTGCATCCTCGGTTGGAATATTCCCAAATGGAGAACGAACTGCTTTGCCGTTCCCTTCAACTCTTTCGAAGATCCATTTTAGAACTCTTATATTATCACCATAACCTGGCCAAATAAATTTTCCATCAGAATCTTTTCTAAACCAATTGACATTAAAAATTTTAGGCAGTTTATCTGACGCAGAGGACTGGCCAATTCTTAACCAATGCTTAAAATAATCTCCCATATTATAGCCGCAGAAAGGAAGCATTGCAAATGGATCGTTTCGTAGTTGGCCAATTTGATGCGCTGCGGCTGCAGTTGTTTCGCTTGATACAGTTGCGCCGACAAAGGTGCCGTGCTGCCAACTAAATGCTTCATACACTAAAGGAATAAAAGACGCTCTTCTTCCTCCAAAAATAATAGCGCTGATGGGAACTCCTTTTGGATTTTCCCAATTTGGATCCATCGTGGGGCACTGACTTGCATGAGCTGTGAATCTTGAATTTGGATGTGCGGCTGGATGAGGCATATCCGGATTCCAATCATTTCCCTTCCAGTCAACTAAATGTTCCGGCTTTTGAGATGATAGACCTTCCCACCAAACATCTTTATCGTCTGTTAATGCAGTATTTGTAAATAAAGAATTCTTATTAAGTGTTAATAATGCATTAGGATTTGAATCCATAGAAGTTCCGGGTGCAACACCGAAGAAACCGTTTTCTGGATTTATTGCGTAGAGTCTTCCGTCGTCCCCGAATCTCATCCAAGCAATATCATCGCCAACCGTCTCAACTTTCCAGCCAGGCAACGTTGGTTTCAACATTGCAAGATTTGTTTTACCGCATGCACTCGGAAATGCGGCTGCAAAATAATGTTTCTTTCCTTCTGGTGAAGTTATTCCAACAATTAACATATGTTCTGCGAGCCATCCTTCGTCCCTGGCCATTGTTGAAGCAATTCTAAGCGCAAAACATTTTTTACCAAGCAATGCATTGCCGCCATATCCGCTTCCGTATGACCAAATTCCTCTTTCTTCAGGAAAATGCACAATATACTTAGTTTCGTTGCATGGCCATGGAATGTCTTTTTTTCCGTTTTCAAGCGGATAGCCAACTGAATGAATGCAAGGAACAAAATCATCTCCAATTTTTTCCATTACTTCACTTCCCATGCGTGTCATTATTTTCATATTAATAACCACATAAGGAGAATCTGTAATTTGAACTCCGGTCAAAGAAATTTTTGATTCAATCGGACCCATCGAAAAAGGAATTACATACATAGTTCTTCCGCGCATTGTTCCTTCAAATAAATTCAACAGCTTATCTTTCATTTCTTTTGGGTCCATCCAATTGTTTGTCGGACCAGCATCAATTTCTTTTTCAGAGCAAATAAATGTTCTGTCTTCAACACGTGCTACATCTTTGGGGTCAGATCTGAAATAATAACTGTTTGGTTTTTTTTCTTCGTTCAACTTTATACAAGTACCGCTCTCAGTAAGTAGTTGAATCATTGTGTTGAACTCATCATCAGTTCCATTGCACCAATGAATCTTTTCGGGCTTACAAATCGCCGCCATATTATTTACCCAGTTGTTAAGTTTTTTGTTGTGAGCCATATGCCTCCTTCTATTAATTTAAGTAATACTCTCAATTTTCAAAGTAACAAATTATTCCTATAGTTCAAATTGTTTTCGGAGATAATAAGACCTTTGCGCTGAGTTCGTTAAACTAATTAAGCAGTAATTATTCTTTTATAAATTTTCCTTTCACTTAATTAAATTGCCAACAATTTTATAAATTAATACTAATATTTAATGAATTCAGTGTTGGCTTGATTAAAAACAAATTTTATACTCAATTTGATCTAGAAAGATTAAAACAAAGTCCACGAACTGACGACTATCGCTCCCCATTTCAAATTGATAGAGACAGAATAATCCACTCGTCAGAGTTCAGAAGGCTGCAAGGAAAAACACAAGTATTTTTACCGGGTGAATATGACTTTTATAGAACCCGATTAACCCATTCAATCGAAGTTGCTCAAATTGGGAGATCAATCTGCAATTATCTTTTCTCAACCGAAAACGAATTTCTTAATGAAAATTTTTTTATTGATCCAGATTTGGTAGAATCAATCTGTTTAGCACATGATCTTGGTCATCCGCCATTTGGACATGCTGGCGAAAGAACCATTAATCTCTTAATGAAAAAATATGGCGGCTTTGAAGGAAACGCTCAAACACTGCGATTAATAACTGAAATTTTTTATCGTGCTGATGCTGGCCGAAGGGGGATGAATCCTACCCGTGCATTTCTTGATGGAATTTTAAAATACAAATGTTTATATAAAAATTTTCTTTCACCAGAAAACCACTTCCTCTATAACGAACAAAAAAAATATATTGATTTTGTATTCGGAAGAAAGACCGTGCTTTCAATTTTCGGATCATATTCAAAACTAAATAAATTCAGAAGCATCGAATGCCAAATAATGGACTGGGCTGATGATACTGCTTACGCCGTTAATGATCTTGTAGACAGCATTTCAGGCGGATTTATTACAATTGCTAAACTTGTGCAGTGGCAAAGCGAAAATAATTTAACAGAATACCAGCATAAAATTGTTAGCGATATGATTGAGTGGATCAAAGACGGAAAATTCAAACCAAAATTTGGAATGCAGATTGGTGATTTTGTAAAAGCGTGCTCATTAAAAAAGAAGAGAACTTTTCTTGATAAATTTACAAACCGTTATAAATATGAGCTCGAAATTGAAAAATCGATTTTAGAGAAAGCACAGCTATATAAAAGAATTTCCGTTGAACTTGTTTTTAGATCCCCACAGCTTCATCAAATGGAATACAAAGGGAAATACATGATTGAAAAGATGTTTCGGCTATTCGAAGAAAACTATGTAACAAGGCTCGGAAAAATGAAATTGCTTCCAGATTTTACTGATAGAATTATTCGAAGCGAAAAAAACAAAAGTAAACGTGCACGTTTAATCTGCGATCAGATAGCCGGGATGACAGACTCATATGCAATGAGAACTTACCGGAGATTATTTGACCCGGATTATTCTTCAATTGCAGATCTTGTTTAATCATTCAGCTCGCTGAACGCAACCGTTTCTATTGCTTTTAGAACTCTGCCTATATTTATTTTTACAAACATACCAAGCGCAACGATTCCGAATCCGAGCGTGCCATAAACCAGCATAGCAGAAATAAATAATAATTGGTGAAGCCGATCGCTCCAATCGGCAAGAATTATAAAGAGCAATAAGAAGATTCCTTCATAAAGAGCAATTCCCGCGATACCATATTTTAGTTTCTTTTCATTTTTTTCAATTTCATTTAAAGCTTTTTTTCTTTCCTCGTCAAGATTAAAGTCCGTTTTCATTTCTTCCTCTATGTTATGTTGGTTATAAAATTTTAATTAATAATAATGCCCACGCTCCAAGCTCAATAAGTGAAACTATGATCAAGATCAGAATCAATGACTTATCAATTCTTTTCTCTTCCAGATAATTTGTTATTTTATTTTTCATTTAATTGCCTAAATTAACCATAGCCCGCCCTCAACATTTTCAATCCGTAAGAAAGCCTGGATTTAACTGTTCCAGTAGGTATCTCTAAAACATCGGAGATTTCTTTTATTGTCATTTCTTCGTTATAATGTAAAGTAATTACTGCTCTGCTTGCTGGTGAAAGTTTGTCGATAAGTCTAGCTAGTTTTTCTACGTCAATATCTGCTTTGTCCTCTTCAATATTATAAGTATCTATAGAATCTTCCTCTAAACTAGACTCATATTTAATGCGCTGCTTTTTAAGATGGCGGAACAGCTCTCTTGTTGTTATACGAAATACCCACGGAAGAAAAAATTCTGGCTGTCGTAATAATGAAAGCTTTCGAAATATTTTTATAAATACTTCTTGAAGTATGTCGTCCGCTAAAGATTTATCGTTGAGCAATTTCCATATATACCAATAAACTTTGGTTTGTATTGATTTTAAAAGGGTATTATATGCTTCCAGATCGCCGGTTTGAGCTCTTAGTACCAATAATATTTGTTTTTCTTTTGTCACGTATTTATAATTATTCTTACAATACAAGAGCAAAATTATGCGGCAAGTGTTCGAATTTTTTATTCTTTAATAAAAGATTAATAAATATTTATTGTGGGTGTAATTTCTATGGCAGAGTTAGGATTTATAAGCGCCACGATTTTTTTAAGAACCTCGTCAACTATCGAATCCGGACATGAGGCGCCGCTTGTTACTGCTATTTTTACTTTTTCTTTCTTTGGAAGATAATTATCTGTTACAACTTCCTTTTTTGTCGTCAGATTAAAATGGTTTATAGATTTATCAGAGATGATTTTGTCTGGGTCAGAAATAAAATAAGTTGGAATTTTTTCTTCTAATATTTCAACTAAATGTGATGTGTTAGAGCTGTTATATCCGCCAATTACAAACGCAAGGTCTGCTCTTGTCTCTGCAAGACTTAAAGTTGCAAGCTGATTGTCGTTTGTTGCGTAACAAAGCGTGTCTCTTGTATCGGCAAAATGAGAATCGATTCTGTCAACTCCATATTTTTGAATCATGGTTTTTCTAAGTAACTCAGCAATTTTTTCTGTTTCGCTAGCAAGCATTGTGGTTTGATTAACTACGCCAATTTTAACCAAGTCAATTGCCGGATCAAATCCTTTTGTATATTTACCGGCAAAAAAATTTAAAAAATCCTCCTGAGTTTTTTCGTTAAGCATCGTGCTTACAAGAAACTCTGCTTCTTTAATATCGCGGACTATTAAGCTTGGAGACTTAATAACGCTTCTTGAAAATGTAGCTTTGGTTTCTTCATGCTTATGCTGTCCATGAATTATTATTGTATAATCTTCTTTGCTTAATGCTTCTGCCCGATTCCATACTCTTTCAACAAACGGGCAAGTGGTATTATATTTTACAATGTCAACGTCTTTCTGCTTTAATATGTTTTCTATCTCTACAGTTGTTCCGAACGCTGGAATAATAACTATATCTTCTTGTTTTAATTCGTCCCAATTAACGAACTGCTTCCCATAATTATCCATAATAAAATTTATACCGCGACTATTTAGATCAGCATTTACGTGAGGGTTGTGAATCATTTCGCTCAAAAGAAAAATTCTTTTTCCAGGATTTTCATTGAGTGCTTTGTATGCAATTTCTATAGCGTTTTCTACGCCAAAACAAAAACCAAAGTGACGGGCGACAAAAAATTCTACATTACCGAAATCAAGAACCGTGGGGCCAAAATCTTTTTTGCGAGGATCTTCATGTTTTCGAAGGTCTTTTATTTTTGCAATTATAGAGCTTTTGTATTGATCTGGTATGTCAAATTTCTTCATGCAAAAATTTTTTACAGCTTAGATTTAATTTCGCGTTCAAGAATATCGATTTGAGCAACAAAGAACTCATAATTCTTATCATTTCTTCCGGCATCACGGCTTTTTTCAATGCTTTTTAACGCATCGATATACATCCCTTTTTTATACAACAGTTTCGCTTTAACAAAGAAAGAATAGTAGTTCTGATTGATTAAAATTCCTTTTTCAGCCCATTGAAGCGCTTCGTTAAGATAAACATTATTGTCTGCTGCAAAATTTGCGCTTGCTGAATAAATCTGCCAATCATCGCTTTTTGCATTAGCAAGTGCTTCTTTAATTTTCTTATATGCTTGCGATAAAACATCTACTTCAATTTTACAAGTGAATGACAAGTATTCCCAGCAGAAGTTTAGCTTTACAGAGTTTTGCTCAAGGTCGCTAAAATAAAAGAGCATGCTCTCCGCAAAGGCAGATTTTTTAGGTTCAACATCGATTCTTAAGTAATCTTCTTTTTGATTATAATTAAACGCACCCCACTGTTTATCAATTTTATTTAAAATAACTGTGAACTTTTTTTCTGATGGGATTGTAAATAATGAATATCTACCGGCATGAACCTCTTTTCCTTCAAATAATACATCCGTATTAAACTGAACTGTGGTTGCTTCGTTTGCGCCGGTACGCCAAACTTTATCGAATGGAACCAGGTCTCCCCAGATTTTTCTTCCGTGGACAGAAGGACGGCCATAATCTATTGTAATTGTTGTATATCCAATTTCTTGGGTAGCCGTACCTCTAGGGCTTAGTTTTGGTAAATCAACTTGGGCAATCAATGCGGAAGAACAGATTGCGAGAATAAATAAAAATCGGCTATATCTTTTCATTACATCCCTCTATTTCTTTTACAATTGTAAAAAGAGATTTATTTAATAACAAAATAAAAAGAAGGTAAGTTTAATTCCACAAGCAGTCTCGTCTTATAAAATTTACTCTCCTTTAAATAGTATTTTGCCATTAACAATAGTATATAACACTTTTGCAGAAAGAATTTCGTCATCGCTACACGTAAGAAGATTTTTTGATAGCACAACAATGTCTGCAAGCATGCCGGGAGTTATTGACCCTTTAATATTTTCTTCGAAGGCTGCATAAGCACCATTAATTGTATAGGATTTTAATGCTTCTTCGCGGCTCAATTTCTGATTAGGATAAAATTCTGTGCCATTAGATAATTTACGCGTCACGGTAGAATAAAAACATTTTAATGGATCAACGTCTTCTACTGGCGCATCTGTTCCATTGCAAATTACCGCGCCGCTGTTGATTAATTTTTTCCAAACATATGCGCCTTCTTCGGAACGTGCGTCACCAAGCCGTTCGGGAACGAACATTGCATCAGAAGTACAATGTACTCCTTGCATCGCTGCAATTACTCCAAGATTTGCAAACCTTGGAATATCTGCTGCGGAGATATGCTGTGCGTGCTCAATAGACCAGCGTAAATATTTTTTATCGGGATTTTT
>Ga0194119_10004963_pt1 | contig 20169 bp, 16 predicted proteins | sample TA2MahC100mmetaG_FD_148620 | JGI IMG/M metagenome (GOLD analysis project Ga0194119, IMG submission 148620) | Freshwater microbial communities from Lake Tanganyika, Tanzania - TA2015018 Mahale Deep Cast 100m | ecosystem: Environmental > Aquatic > Freshwater > Lake | place: Tanzania: Lake...
GCCGATATACGTGGTCTCCGCATGCAGCGAGCCGGACTGGAATTCCACCCGATCCAGCGGCAGGCCATGCACGCGGTCGGTCAGCGCATCCAGTCCGCGCCAGGTGTCCGCCGCCAGCCGGCGCAGGAAAGCCCTGTCATCCCGGGGCAGGGTGTTCGGGTCGGCCAGGAATACCGATGGCCAGCCCGCGAGTCGCGCCTTCAGCTTCGGACGGGCCGCCATTTCACCTCCCAACGCTCGCTCCCAGGCCACCTTACGCCGGGGGGCGAGTCGATCGGTGATGGCGGGACCGGGATGGCCGGTTTTGATCAGTCTTACCCCGTCGATGAGATAGGCGCCCCGTTGGGGTTGCAGAGGAGGGGTCGCCAGCGCCAAGGCAAAGGCGGAGAGTTCATGCCAATCGTCAAGGCCCGCCAGTGCATTGAGCGGGATGCGCACCCGTTGCCAGTGCGGGCTCAGCGCGCCGACCCGATAGGCGCCGACCTGCCGCATGCCGGGATGGCCCGGCGCGGGACGGCGGAACTGGACTTCGAGCTCCGGGTGGAAGCCCGTGACGGCGTCGCCCTTGATCCAGAGTTCCAGATGATCATAGGCGCTGGCGTCCAGCCCTTTCAGGTCGAGTTGCAGACCCCGGTCGGGCGCCAGGCCCGCGTCTCCCGGTGTTGGCACGGCGTAGCTCAGACGCAGGGCGTGCTTGTCGCCACGCCCATGACCAGCGGTCACGATTCGCCACGCCAATTGCTCCGGCGGTGTTCCGGGCAGGAGCCGCCAGGCCCGGGCCTGGGTGAAATCTGGCGCGAGGATATGCGACTTCAGTACAGGATCGGCCGACGCGACAGGCGTGGCGACAGCCACGGACGCGAGGCTCGACAGCAACAGGCTCAATAACAGGAAACGCATCCGGGGAAGGTCAAGGGTAATGATCAATCAAAAGGTTTTGAAACATGGAGAACGAACCCGCCGAATGCAAAGGCTGGTTTGGAGTTCCGCGTTGACGCGATGACCGCGGCCGAGCCGCCGGAAGACGGAACTCCGAACAGGCCAGGAAAAGACCCCGGTTCAGATCTGGCCCGGCCTGACGTTGACTGGAATTATCCTTGCCACCGGAGCCTCGGCAAATTGATAATGGTAACCCCATGAACGCACCCACCCGGCCAGCCCCGCCCATCGCTTATCTCCCCGCCAACGCGCAAGGCCGCGATTTCGTGGTCGGCGACCTGCACGGCTGCCGGGCCATGCTGGAGCGCCTGCTGACCGAGGTCAGGTTCGACCCGGCGGTGGACCGTCTGCTTTCGGTCGGTGATCTGGTGGATCGCGGGCCGGACTCCATGGGCTGCCTGGCGTTGCTGGAAGAGCCCTGGTTTCATGCGGTGCGCGGCAATCACGAAACCCTGCTGCTGGAATTCGCCTGGGATGCCATGAACCGCGGGTTACCGCTGCCAAAGGACGACCGGCACACCTTCCTTCAGAACGGCGGGGAATGGATTTTCGAGCAATACGACGCCGGCGGGACGCGCTTGAGTGACGCGCTGATCGGAGCCCTGCACCGGGTGCGACGGTTGCCCTTTCTCCTGGTGGTCGGTGTGGGCGAGCGACGCTTCCACCTGGTCCATGCCGATCTTCACGATACGGCCAGACCCGAGCAGGTGAGCCGCAATATGGACATCGACGACCTGGCCGAAGGCTGGCGTGACATGGACGTCACCACGCTACACCCGGAGGATTTCCCCACTCGCGCGCAACGCTGGGTCTGGAGCCGGGTTCTGATGGGCTGGCAGGAGAAACTCAGGCTGCCAAAATCCCTGCCCGTACTCGCAACCACCTACTGTGGACACACCATCGCGCCCGGCGTCCGCCGCGCGTTGTCCCATGTCTGCCTGGACACCGGCGCCTTCATCGCCGCCCATCCGGGCCAGAAACCCGAAGGGCATGGCCTGTCGCTGATCGAAGCCGGCACGGGAGTGGTCAGCTTTATCCCCGCGCCGGACGGTCCGGTGAGCCGCTTCATGGCCTAGGGGATGCGTAGCCTCTCTATTGGGGTCAGGGTGATGCAGTCCCGTGGGTCTTCACACACGAAGGCGGCATAATTGAACGGTGCACGCCCACACGGCTGACCGTATGGACCGAGCGCGCGGTTGGTTGACAGGCTCGCGGGAACGGCTGTCCGTTGGACCCTCGACCGATAGACTGCATGGCTAGTCACAGCAGGCATTCACCCTGGCTGAAGGCTGTTACCCGCTCTTCGGCAAGAATTCCGCCAGCATGCCGCGCATGTGTTTCAGGTCCACCGGCTTGGTCAGGAAGCCGTTCATGCCGGCGTCTAGCGCGGCCTGCCGTTCCTCGGGTAACACGCCGGCGGTGAGCGCGATCACGGGCAACTTCCGCAGGGCGGGGGCGCGGCGGATTTCCCGGGTCGCCGTCAGGCCGTCCATCACCGGCATCTGGATATCCATGAGTACAACATCGAAGCCCCGCGGTTGTGCCAGGAGGATTTGCACGGCCTGCTGGCCATCCGCCGCCAGGGTGACCAGGGCGCCTTCCTTCTTCAGGGCCTTATCCAGCACCACCAGATTGATGCGGTTGTCATCCACCGCCAGTACCCTGAGTCCCGTCAGTAGAGGTCCCATCGCTTCCGGAATGGCCAGGGGGGAAGCGGCTTCGGGCGCCTCCTCGGCCTCGCTACGCTCGAACGGCGCCTCGAACCAAAAGGTGCTGCCCTGTCCCTCCTGGCTGGAGACGCCCATCTCGCCGCCCATGAGTTCCACCAACCGCAGGCTGATGGAGAGTCCGAGGCCGGTGCCGCCGAAGCGCCGGGTGATGCTGGCATCGCCCTGACTGAAGGGCTGGAACAACCGCGCCTGGGCCTCGGGCGACAGGCCGATGCCGGTATCCCGTACCGTGAAGCGCAAGCGTACCTTATGGCCTGCATCCAATCGCGGAATGACGGCCACGTCGACCGTACCCTTGGCGGTGAACTTGATGGCGTTGCCGACCAGGTTGATGAGCACCTGCTCCAGCCGGACCTGATCACCCATGAGGGTGCCCTGATGGCAGGGCGGGCCGTTGATCGATAGCACCAGCCCCTTGCCCGCCGCGGTGGGCCTCATGAGGCTATCGATGTGATGCAGGAGTGAGGATAGGGTAAAGGGCAGGGTTTCGATTCTGATCTGGCCGGCCTCGATCTTGGAGAAATCCAGGATATCGTTGAGGATGCGCAGCAGGGATTCTCCCGATTCCCCAATATGCCGGACCATCGCGGCCTGACCCGGAGATAAAGGCTCCTGGGCCAGCAACTGGGCCAGGCCCAGCACGGCGTTCATGGGCGTGCGGATCTCATGGCTCATGTGCGCCAGGAATTGGCTTTTGGCGGCGCTGGCGGCGGCAAGTTGGGCGGTGCGCTCCTCGACTTTCCGTTCCAGATGGGTGTTGAGTTCGTGGATTTGCTCTTCCGCCCGCTTGCGCTCGCTGATGTCATAAACATAACCATGCCAGAGTATGCTCCCATCGGCTAACACCTCCGGGGCGGAATTGCCATACAGCCAGCGCACGGCGCCATCATCGTTACGGACCCGAAACTCGCCTCTCCAGGTTTCCAGGGTCCGTGCGGATTCCTGGATGGAAGCCACGACGTCCGCGTGGTCCTCGGGATGCAGCATGGCAAACAACGGCGCGGCGTCCTCCCGGACCTGTTCCGGCGTTACCCGGAAGAGCTGGAGGATGCCATCGCTGGCATACGGGAAGCAGCTACTGCCATCCGGGCGCAATTGGTACTGGTAGATGTACCCGGGCATGCGAACGGCGATCTTGCGCAGGCGCTCATGGCTTTCGGCCAGCGCGAGTTCGGCCTGTTTGCGCGGGGTGATGTCTGCGTGCGTCCCCACGGCGCGGAGCGGTTCGCCCTGAGGGCCGCGTTCGACCACATGACCCTGATTGACGATCCAGCGGTAGTCGCCCTCGCGGGTGCGCATGCGAAACTCGATCTCGAACTCGTCGGTCTTCTGGATCGTGCGTCCTATCTGGTCCAGCACGCGGTCCCTATCCTCGGGATGCAGCAGGTCGGAGAAGTGATCCCGCATGTCGGCGCCTAACTCAACCGGCTCATAGCCCAGCATCCGGTAGTAGGCGGGACTGCAATAGCCCTTGCCCGTGGGTATGTTCCAATCCCACAAGCCCTCGTGGGTAGCCTCCAGGGCCAGGCGCAGGCGTTCCTCGGATCGGTGCAGTTCGTCGGTGCGCTCCGCGACCCGCTGTTCCAGTTGCTCGTTGAGTGTTCGCAGGGCTTGTTCGGCCTGTTTGCGCTCGGTGATGTCGCGCACGAGGGCGCAGTTATACTCGAGGCCTTCATACAGGAGGTAATTGGCGGTGATTTCGACCGGGACGAGCCGGCCATCGTGGGCGCGCTGCGTGGATTCCAACCTCAACGCGCCGCGCGCCTTCAGTTCGGCCCAATGCTCGTTCCACCGGGCGCCCGAACCCACGCTGTCGAGGTCGGAGACCGTCATGTTCAGCAGTTCCTCGCGCGTATAGCCCAGCATGCGGCTGGCGGCCTCGTTCACGTAGAAGAACGAGCTGTCCGCACCGACCCAGTACACCGCGTCGGCTACCCGCTCCAGGGCGAACTGGCTGAGGCGCAGGGTTTGTTCCTGCCGCTTGCGCTCGGAGATATCACGAACGAAGGACGCCACATATTCCTGGCCGTCGAAACAGAGAAAACTGCAACTGATCTCGACGGGGAATTCGCGCCCGGAGTGCGCTCGGTGCGTCGTTTCCGACATGGGTACCGGGCCGGACTGAAGCGCGGCCCAGTGTTCGGGCCAGGTCTCGAACGGATAGGCCGGATCGATGTCGGGTATCCGCAGGCGCAGCAGCTCCTCCCGGGTGAATTCCAGGGAACGGCAGGCGGCGTCGTTCACATACGCGAAGGACCCGTCCTCGCGAATCCAGAACACGGCGTCGGTCGCCCGATCGATGGTGAATTGGGTGAGCTTGAGGGCTTGTTCCGTGCGCTTGCGTTCGGTGATGTCACGATGGAAGGAATGAATAAGGCGTGCTTCCGCATCGGCGATGAGGCTGACTTCGATATCGAGTATCCGACCCGATTGGGTACGGTATTGGGTTTCAAAAAAGCCTCCACCAGTTTTCAAAAAGTGTTGAATGCGTTGCTGGACCATCGCTTCGCTATGGGCCACGTCGATGTCAAGAATAGTCTTGGTGAGCAGTTCCTCACGCGTATGGCCAGTCAGGTCACACGCGGCCTGGTTCACGTCGAGCAGCCGCCCGGTGGCGGCATCCACCAGCCAGAAACCATCCTTGCTGGCTTGCAGCATCCGTCGATAGCGATCCGCTGACTCACGCGCCTGACGCTCCGCGGCGTTCCGCTGGGTCACATCCTGCATGGCTCCCACCAAACGGAGTGCATGTCCCTGGGCGTCGCGCTGGATATGGCAATGATCCTCGAGCTCGACGTAATCCCCAGATTGGTGGCGCAGCCGGTAGGCGCCGGTCCATTCCGTCGCGTCACCAGCGAGGGCTGCTTCGAAATCGGCCAGAAGGTTGGGTCGGTCCTCGGGATGCAAGCGCCGCATCCATTCTTCGTGGCACGGTGGCGTTGTCTCTCGGGAACCGCCCAGGAGGGTGTAGATTTTACCGATCTGGAAGCGCTTGATATAGACGAGACTTGAGCCGCCGGCGCCGAAGTCATCGATGGAAATCTTGATCCCCCGGGATTTCCACAGGGCTATGGCGTCGAGAATTTCGGACTCCGCCTCCAGCAGCAAGGATTCGGTCAATTCCAGCTCCAGACTGGCGGGATTCAGTTTCTGCTCGGCCAACAGCGAGAGGACCTCCTGGCCGAGTCTACCGCCCCTGAACTGGACCGCCGACAGGTTGACGGCCATCATCAGGGTCCAGCCGTTCCTCCGTTGCCATTCGGCGGCCTGTCGAATGGCCTCCCGCGGTACCCAATGGCCTATCGGGACGATCAACCCGCTGTCCTCGGCCACCCGGATGAACTCATGCGGACACACCAGCTCATCATCGTTGCGGCGCCAGCGCGGCAAAGCCTCCATGCCAATGAACTTGCTTGCGCCCAGGTCGATCCGCGGCTGATAGTGGAGTTCGAATTCCTGATTCGCGATGGCCTTGCGCAACGCCTCCCGCGGATGCAGGTGATGCATCAGCCGGTCGTTCATCGAGGGCTCGAAAAACGAGTAGCGCTGGGGCCCGAGCCGCTTGGATGCCCGGTGAGCGATTCCCGCATTCTGCAACGAGGCGTCGGCATTCACCCCATCCCGCGGATACAGCGCCACGCCGATCGCGGGGTGTTGACCTCGACCTGCCGCCCTCCAGGTCGAAGGGTTGGGCAAGGATGCCAAGGAGTCGTTCGCAAAGGGCGGCGATCTGGCTGATCACGAAACCTGCCTCGATGTTGCTCATGATGATCAGGAATTCGTCACTCGACAGGCGCGCCAGGGTCTCCTCCGCGCGTAAATGCAGGGTGAGCCGTTGCGCTTTCCGCCGCGGCAGCAGATCGGCCATATCCCAGCCATAGGTGTCATTGACCTCCCCGAGCCGGTGGATGTCCACTTCCAGCACCGCCAACCGGCTCTGTCGACGCTGGGCAATGGCCACGGCCTTGGTCAGGTAGTCCTGGGCCAGAAGGCGGTTGCGGGTCGGTCAGGCTGTCGTGAAAGGCCAGGTATTCGATGCGCTCACGGGCGGCTCTCTGCTCGGTAATGTCACGGCAGAAGCTGAACATGGCCGGCTTGCCATCATAACCGATGAGCGCCCATCGCCGTGCGGTCAATTTGCCGATAAATGCCCCAGCGCTTTCAAAGGTCAGCGCTTCTCCCCGATAGGTCGTCTCTCGGGCCCGTTTGCCGGCCGATCCGAGCGCACTTCGCCAATCAGGTTCAAGTGTAATGGTCGAATTTCCCACGGGTTCCTCCTCAATTCGACCTCTCTGAATCAAGTTCTCCATGAGTTTATCCAGGTCAGCGAACGCATATCCTGGGTTTCCGGCCGTCCAGATGGCAACGATCCTCTTTGCCGCTTTCGTTATCGAAACCGAATGGCTGGCGGTCGTCTGATGCGCGTCCCGGGTGGCCGTCGGATTTGCTAAGCTTCGGGCATTGAAAGCCTTCGAAATGTCCCTTTTCCCGATGTCCGCCCTCCTTGCCCTGATGACTCGTGTTGTCGGCCGGCTCCGGTTTGCCGGCTGGCTCCTGGCGGTATTGACGGGATGTTCCAATCCTTCTCCCGGCGACACGATCCATTTCTGGGCCATGGGCCGCGAGGGTGAGGCGGTGCAGGTTTTGATGGCAGAGTTCGAGCGTCGGCATCCCGGCATTCGGGTCAGGGTGCAGCAGATTCCCTGGAGCGCGGCGCATGAGAAACTGCTGACGGCTTTCGCGGGGGATGCGCTGCCGGACGTGATCCAGCTCGGTAATACCTGGATTGCCGAATTCGCCGCGCTGGACGCCCTGAGACCGCTGGATGATCGCGTCGAGGGGCTTGCCGACCTGTTTCCCGGCATACTCCAAGGCAGCCGGGTCGCGGGGCGCTTGCTGGCGCTGCCTTGGTATGTCGATACCCGCTTGCTGTTCTACCGCAAGGACATCCTGGCGCGGGCGGGCTACGACCGGCCGCCCTCGACCTGGGAGGACTGGCGGGAGGCGATGACGAGGGTCAAGAATCAGGCCGGCCCGGACCATTACGCCCTGTTGTCGCCGATCAACGAGTGGCAGGTCCCGGCGATCCTGGCCGTGCAGGCGGGTTCCGGTTTGCTGCGGGATCAGGCGAGCTGGGGCGACTTTCGCGGGCCGGCCTTCCGCCGGGCCTTTGGCTTTTATCTCGACATGTTCCGGCAAGGATTTGCGCCGGCGTTGGCCGGGGCGCGGATGAGCAACCTCTATCAGGATTTCGCGCAGGGCCGGTTTGCCTTCTTCATTACCGGCCCCTGGAACGTCGGGGAGTTTCAGCGCCGCCTGCCGCCCGCCCTGCAAACCGTGTGGGAAACGGCGGCACTGCCCGGGCCGGAGGGCCCGGGGCTTTCCCTGGCCGGGGGTTCCAGCCTGGCGGTAACGCGAGCCTCCCGGCGCCCCGAGGCGGCGCTTGAGCTGATCCGCTTTCTGGCGGAACCCGAGCAGCAGGCGGCTTTCTATCGCCTCACGGGTGACCTGCCGGTCCGTCGCTCGGCTTGGGACCAACCCGAACTCCGTGATGCACCGCATCTCGACGCCTTTCGCCAGCAACTCGCCGCGGTAACGCCAACGCCGGGCATCCCGGAGTGGGAGCGCATCGCCGCGCAAATCGCCTTTCATGCGGAAAAAGCCGTGCGGGGTGAACTGAGCGAGGAACAGGCGCTTGTGAATCTGGACGCGGCGGTGGACCGCATACTGGCCAAGCGCCGCTGGCTGTTGAGTCGGAAGGCGATTCCGGACGAGGCGACGCCATGACGCGCGGTGTCCCGGTGAATCCGGCGCTGGCTTTCATCGCCCCGGCCTTGATCCTGATCGGCGTGTTCTTCTTCCTGCCCGTGCTGGGCGCGCTGCTGCTCAGCTTCACCGATTTCGATATCTATGCCCTGGGCCGGCTGGACCGGCTGCGCTTCGTCGGGCTGGAGAATTACCGCCGGCTGCTGGCCGATCCCCGCTTCTGGACCGCGCTGAAAAATACCGTCCATTTCGTCGCGGTGGGCGGGCCCTTGTCGGTGCTGGTGTCGCTGGGCGCGGCGCTGCTGGTCAATCACCGGCAGGTGCGCTATCCCGGCTTGTTCCGGACCTTGCTGTTCCTCCCGGTGGTGACGACGCTGGCGGCGGTGGCGGTCGTCTGGCGCTATCTCTATCATCCCCGTCATGGGTTCCTGAATTACGCGCTGGGCCTGCTGGGCTTTGGGCCCATCGACTGGTTGGGCGATCCGGACTGGGCGATGCCGGCCATCATCCTGATGGCGGTGTGGAAAAATTTCGGCTTCAACATGGTGGTATTCATCGCCGGCCTGCAAAGCATTCCCCGCCGCCTCTACGAAGCCGCCGAGATCGATGGCGCGGACGGGTTCAGCCAGTTTCGTTACATCACCCTGCCGATGCTGGGGCCGACCTTTCTGTTTGTGACGATCATCACCCTGATCGGCTATTTCCAGTTGTTCGCCGAACCCTATCTGATGACTCAGGGCGGACCCGCCGAGAGCACCCTGAGCGTGGCCCTGCTGATGTTCCAGGAGGGTTTCCGCTGGTGGAACCTGGGCTACGCGGCGGCGGTCGCTTTCGTGTTGTTCCTGATCATCCTGGCCGGCGCCTGGCTGCAATCGCGCTGGCGCGGGCGGCGCCCATGAATTGGCGCCGCATCCTTTCGTCGCTGACGTTGCACACGGCACTGGTGGTGTTGTGCGGGTTGACGCTGTTTCCCCTGCTCTGGATGGTCTCGGTGTCACTGATGCCCGCCGACGCGGCCGCGCGCTGGCCGCCGCCGCTATGGCCGGCGCATCCCACCCTGGCGCATTACCGGCTGCTGTTCGAGCGGCTGGATGTCGTTCGTTATGCCTGGAACAGCGCCTTGATCGCGGGCTCCATTACCCTGCTGTCCTTGCTGATCAACTCAATGGCCGGGTATGCCTTCGCCAAGCTGCGCTTTGCCGGGCGGGAGCGGCTGTTCGGCTGGCTGCTCGCCGCCATGGTAATTCCGTCGCAGGCCGCCATGCTGCCGCTGTTCCTGATTCTCAAGAGCCTGGGGCTGGTCAATACGCTGGGCGGCGTCATCGTACCGGGCCTGGCCAGCATCTTCGGCATCTTTCTGATTCGTCAGCATGCGCTGACCCTTCCCGACAGCCTGCTGGACGCCGCCCGCATCGATGGCGCGGGTGAATTTCGCATATATTGGTCGCTGGTGCTGCCGCTATGCCGGCCGGTCCTGGTGACGCTGGCCATGTTCACGTTCATGGGGAGCTGGAACGACTTCATGTGGCCGCTGATCATCCTGACCAGTGACGAGCGTTATACGCTGCCGGTGGCGCTCGCCAACCTCATGGGCGAGCATGTCCAGGATGTGGAGCTGATGATGGCCGGCGCCGGCCTCACGGTGCTGCCGGTGGTGGTGCTGTTCCTGCTCCTGCAGCGGCATTACATCGAGGGACTGGTGCTGGGCAGCGTCAAGGAGTAGGGGATGACTGGAGGGATTTGCCCGGTAAAGGAATGCGTGAGCGGGCCTCGCTGAAGTGACCGCTGGTCAGCGCCGGGTTCATGGCGGTTCAGGTCATCACCGTGCGATACACTACGCGCCTTCGGCTCCACGGCACCCCGCAGGGCCTCTATGCGCGGGTAGAGGTCGATCCGAAGACCACGCATTACAGCCATTGCTCCGGCGCCTTGAAAGGAATGGCTTGTCTTGCCTTCGGTCTGTCGTTATAATTCGCGGCTTTTCACGCAACGCCATTGATCTGGAGCGCGCAGTAATGAAGACCTTCAGCGCCAAGCCGGCCGAAGTAAAACGCGACTGGTATGTCATCGACGCCGACGGCAAGACGCTGGGCCGGTTGTCCACGGAAATCGCCCGCCGTCTACGCGGCAAGCACAAGGCCGAATACACCCCACACGTCGACACCGGCGATTACATCATTGTCATTAATGCCGAAAAGGTCCGTGTGACGGGCACTAAGGAAAAAGACAAGATTTATTACAAGCATACCGGCTATATCGGCAATATGAAGTCGGTTGCCCTGGGAAAGCTGCGTCAGACGCATCCGACCCGCATCATCGAAACCGCTGTGCAGGGCATGCTGCCCAAGAATCCGTTGGGCCGCGCGATGTTTCGCAAGCTCAAGGTGTATGCCGGCGGCGAACACCAACACCAGGCACAGCAGCCCAAGCTGCTGGAAATCTAACGAGTCAAGCGGAAAATCGCCATGGCACAACAGCATTACTATGGAACGGGTCGCCGCAAGTGCGCGGTAGCCCGTGTCTTCGCCAAAAGCGGCAGTGGACAAATCCTCGTCAACAACAAGCCGGTCGAACAATACTTCGGTCGCAAGACCGACCAGATGGTCGTGCGCCAGCCCCTGGAACTTCTGTCCTTGGGTGAAAAGCTGGACGTGATGATCACCGTGACCGGCGGTGGCCCCAGCGGCCAGGCCGGCGCCATTCGGCATGGTCTGACCCGCGCGCTGATCGAGTACGACGAAAACTACCGGCAGCCGCTGCGCCGCGCCGGATACGTCACCCGCGACGCTCGTGAAGTCGAGCGCAAGAAGGTCGGTTTGCACGGCGCCCGCCGTCGTCCGCAATACTCGAAGCGCTAATCAGCCGATCGCGTTTCTTGGGGGATCGTCTAGCGGCAGGACTACGGACTCTGACTCCGTCAACCTAGGTTCGAATCCTAGTCCCCCAGCCAATCAAATCAAGCCCTTGCGAGCAATCCAAGGGCTTTTTTGTTGCCCGTGGGACATTGGGGGCACACTGGTCGGAAATCTGCTTTGTCATCGATACCGGCGAAGATTAAACTGATGTGGCCTACCTCATGCAGTGTACGCAATGCGGGGGTGGCATCTACATGATGGTATCTTCAAACAATAATCGGAACAGAGGAGGAGAACAGATGAACCTACCCCAAAATGTTGGTAAAAACGACAAATATGCGCGCCTGGGTGTGGGCGGTTTGTTGGTGATATTGGCCATTACGGGAGCCATCGGCCCCTGGGGCTTTATCGGATTGTTACCCATCGTCACCGGGCTATTGAATACCTGTCCCGCCTACACCCTGTTGGGCATCAACACGGGCGGAAGTGACAAGGCTTCCTGATCCAGGAGGCCGCTTGAACGGGGGCCACTGAAAAGTGGCCCCTTTTTTTCATCAGGTTTTCCAGATGTGTCGTTTCAACCTGAACAGCCACGCTCTTGCCGACTGGCCGCCCGCCACTGAAAATAGCCAAATTTCGGGCTCGATCAGTACAACTGGCTTCGGTCTATGCACAGCCAAGTCAAGGCAGTCGATTTCTGGTTCGATTGGCTATGGAATCGATACAATCAAATCTAAAATCAATGGGTTGCGGAATTGCCTGTTTTTTGGACGATCCACCCTAAACCCTGACTGGCTTGCCATTCCACAAGCCTGCCCACAAAGTTATCCACAGAACCTGTGAATATCAGCATCGGGTGTTAGAGCCGCAGGTAACCCGGCCCCGAGACGTTCAGTTCCCGTTCCCGCGCCTCGGCGTCGGGAAGGTAACTGTTCAGCCTGCGCCGAAATTCGGCGTCATGTCGCGGCGAGGCAAGATGGGTGAGTTCATGGACGATGATGGTGTCAATCAGGCGCAAGGGTAGTTGCAGCACCCGCCAGTTCAGCAGAATCCGGCCCTCTTCGGTGCATGATCCCCAGCGGTGGCCCAGGTCCCTGACGTCGAAGGCCGTGGGCCGCAGGCCCAGCCGCCGGGCGGTCTGATCCAGCCGCTGACCCAGCCAGCGAACACCCTCGATTTCCATCCAGGCGCGCAATTCGGCCCTCAAGCGGGCCTGACCCTCGGAGTTTACGCACAGGAGGTTGCCCGCCCGGATGATCGGCGCCGCCTGGCCGGCGACGAACTTCAGCCGGTAGGCCTGACCCAGATAAAAGACGCTGTCCCCTGCTGTCAGCGGGGAGGTGTCCGCCACGGCGCCAGTGGCGGAGCGCGCGCTGTCCCGCAAGGCCAGCTTGCGATGCACCCAGAGCAGGCGGCCGCGCGCCCACTGTTCCAGGTCCTCGGTCGTGGTGTCCACCGGTGCATGCAGCCACAGCAGGCCGCCGCGATCCACCGTCAGCCCCAGCGAACGGCGCCGCGCGCTACGACGCACCTGGAAGCGCAATTCGCCGATGCAGAGCGTTTCCGGCGTCATCGCGTCAGGATGTCGCGATTGTGGTGCGCCAGCGCCACCAGTTGGTAAGCCAGTTCCTTGCTCAAGGTCGAATCGAGTCCACCTTCCAGCATCAGGAACCGGACCAGATGCCGGATCAGGCCGTCCCGCCGCGCCTCGCTTTGCCAGAAGCCCACCCGGCGAATCTCCTGGCGGATATGCGCCAGCAACTCCAGGGTCAGCGCGATCAGTTTCTCCCGGCGTGGCGCGTCGAACACGGCCTGACGTTGGGTAATGTCCAGCACCAGCCGCACGAAAGGCGTTTCCGACTCCGGGGACAGGCCGGGGAAGTCATCGACATCGCCCGCCTTGAGGGTTTCAATGTAGTCCCGCAAGGCCTCCTCCTGGGCATCCCAGTCATCCCTGAAAGCCTTCAGGATTTCCTCCAGCCGCTCGCTCATCTTCCGGGCATAGCCGGGATTCCGGTTCTCGAAGCGGGTGATGTGATAGCGGGCTTCGTGCTGCATCTTCAGGGCGCGCGTGCGAGGCGAGTCCTTGGCTCCAATGGCCCGGGCAAAATCGATATCGGTGATGGCGATGGGCTCGATTTTCGAGTCCACGCCGCGCGCGGTGACGTGCCTGTCGATCAGCGCCCGCACCTTGGCCGCCACGCCCAGCAGGTTCAACGCCGGGTCCCGGTAGAGATTCGCCGCCGCCTTGTTGATGAAGCCCAGCAGCTTGGCGTCGCGGAACATCTCGGGCGGCAGTTCCGGCCGATGTTCGAGCAGGCCCAGCGTCTCGTAGAACAAACGCAGCTTGTTGATGAAATCGGCCCGGATTTTCAGGTCCGCCAGCAGTGCGACGGCCTCCTGAACCTGATGCGGCAGGTCCGTCAGACCTCGCGAGGTGAATATCCCCATCACCCGCGCGTGCCGATCGCGCAGCTTGGGCAGTTCCGAATGGATGTCGAGATCGCTCCCGGCAATGTCCTCCCGGTCATATTCCCCCAGCGCCTCGTTCAGATGCCGGGCCACGCCGATATAGTCCACCACCAACCCGTAGCGCTTGCCGCCATAGGTCCGGTTGACTCGCGCGATGGCCTGCAACAACTCATGCGCGATGATGCGCCGATCCAGATACAGCACCTGCTCGACCGGGGCGTCGAAGCCGGTCACCAGCATGTTGGTCACGATCAGGAGGCCCAGTGGATCGCTCTTCTCCGTTCGCCTCGGTCCCAGCGGCCGCTTGAAACGCTGGATGTGCGCCTCCTGGTTTTCCTTGGTCGTCCATTTTTTCCAGTGCTCCGGGTCGTTGTGATACTCCGATACCACCACCGCGAACTCCAGCGCCCGGATCATAGCCCGATGCGGATGGGCCGCGATCAGAAAGCGCTGGCGGCGGCTGAGTGCCTCCAGAAAATCCTCATCGGCGGCCAGCCATTCAGGCGGCAGCGCCTCCAGTTCCGCGACCAGCCTGTCCCGCGCCAGACTCAGCTTTTCGTAATAGGTCACCGCCGCCGCGCGGCTGCTGGCTACCACCTGCCCCTTGAAACCCTCCGGCAGGATGCCGGCGACATAATGCTCCAGCATGTCCGCCGCCTTCTTCTCGATCAACAGCGGCGCTTCCAGGACGTCGCCCTGCGTGGCGTACTTGGCCTTGATCTGGGCCAGTTCACGCGGCGTGTAGCCGCGAAACATATCCTCGAACAATGTATCCAGGCTGTCCGCGTCCTTGACCAGACCATCGGCGGTGCGGCCCTCGTAACGGATCGGCACCGTCGCCCCGTCCTGCTCCGCGTCGCGCAACAGATATCGGTCGATGAAGTCGCCGAAGATGGCGCGGGTCTCGGTCTTTTCCTTCGCCAGGATGGGCGTGCCGGTAAAGCCGATGATGGCCGCGTTGGGCAGCGCCTTGCGCAAGTTCCGATGCAGCAGACGGCTCTGGCTGCGATGGGCTTCGTCCACCAGCACCAGAATCCGCTCGGACCGATTCAATTCCGGAAATCCCTGGAACGGCAGGGTTTCCTCCAGCATCATCTCACGCGAACCGGTCTGACGGATGGGGGACTCAGCGCCGGGCGCTTCCAGCACGCGGATTTCCCGCCGCTCCACGCTCAGGCGGACGCGCTCCGCCGTGCGCCGCGCCTCGGTATCCTGGTACTTCTGGATCATGGCGAACACCAGATCCGGCGAATCCTCCGCCAGGATGCGCTGGGTGCGCGCCGTCGCCGTCTCCCGGCGTTGTTTGTCCTCCTTCGAGGGGCGCACCGTTTCCCCGGTCAGCCGCGCGGTGTCGCGCAACTGCCGCTCCAGATCGGTGCGGTCGGTCACGACCACGATCTTGTAGCCGCTCAACGGCGCCACGGAGCGTATCTTGCGGACCAGGAACACCATGGTCAGACTTTTGCCCGAGCCTTGGGTATGCCAGATGATGCCGCCGCGCATGTCGCGTTCCGCGCCGGGTGTCGGGACCGCCCCGAGCAGCAGACGGCCGATCATGCGGTGCACCGCCCGGAACTGCTGATAACGCGCCACCACCTTGCGCGTCTTGCCATCCTCGGCCTGAAACAGGATGAAATTCTGGACGATGTCCAGCAGATGCGCCGGGCGCAGCATGCCCGCGACCAGCCTGTGCTGACTCGACAGCGGCTTGCCCGCCTTCGGGTCCGGGCGGAAGAACAGCGGGGTGCCGGCTCGGCCGGCTTGTTCCGCGCCCAGCGCGCGCCGCGCCTCGGCGGTCTCTTGCTCGGCCGCGTCGGCCCCCGCCGCCCGCGCGAGCCGTCCGACTTCGGTCGCCACCTGGGACATCGGCGCCGGGCTGGTGTCCACCCACTCCAGGTAAGCCTCCGGCGGCGCGCCCACGGCGCCGACCCGGGCCTCGAAGAAGTCGCTCGCGATGAGCAACTGGTTGGCGTGGAACAGGCGCTCCACGCCCTCGTGCTCCCGGTACCGATCCGGGTAGAGCGCCTGGCGCTGGTTGCTGTAGCGCAGCAACTGGTCGATCGCCTGCTCCAGCGGGCCATCGACAGCGGGATTCTTGAGTTCACCCAACACCAGCGGCAGCCCGATCACGAACAGCACCACGTCCGCGACGATGTGGCCCTGCCCGCGGGTCAGTTCCACCTTGAACTGGTTGATGACCAGAAAATCATTGTTCTCGGGGTGATCGAAGTCGATGAAGCGCAGCGGTTGCAGGCGGCCGCCATCCCAGCCGGGCAGACCTTCGGTGACGGTTCCCTTGAGCAACAGCTCGGTGACGTGGCGGTTGGCTTCCATCAGGCGCATTCCGGCGGTGGCCTCCAGTTGGCGGATGGCCTTCTCGATGCGGGCTTCGTCCAGTCAGGGCATGCCGCCCGGCATCCGGTTGATGCGATGCAGCGCGGCCGCCAGACGCGATTTCAGCAGCACTTGACGGAAGCTCTGCCGCTCCGTCCTGGTCGGATCGACCGTGTCGCCTTCCAGCCAGGTCCAGCCCATGGCCTTCAGTTGCTGGCAGAAGGGACGCTCCACGAGGAGGGATTCCCAGGTGATGTTGGTATCGCCGGAATTCATGTTTTCACCGCTCCGGGTAGTGGGTGGGTATGGGTTATTCGGGGCACTGCCACTCAGTGATCCGTTCGCTGAGCGGAGTCGAAGCGAACTGACCACTGACTTGGGTTCCATTGGCTTCGACTCCGCTCAGCCAACGGAACCCAACCCTTTGCCATTCCAGCCTTGACTTCATGGCAGCGGTTATTCGGGTGCGAACATTCGCGGTCATGGAAGGAAGCCGTTCTGGAGCACAGCCGGGTCGAAATCGGCGGGGATGGCGGGGCGCTTGGATTTCAGCATTCCAAATCCCGGTGCGGAGGTCTCTGCCGGCTCATTCATCAATCGCGGTTCGATAGGGTCGCCGGGCAGGGAGATGCCGAGCTTGCTGCCTTCCGAAGTTCCCAGCTTTTCGTGTAATTCTTTTGGGTTATCGACTTGGCCTTTGAGGCTGAAGAAAGTAATCATCTCATCCACCCCATTTCCCCCAACCACCCCCAAGCCACCCCAATATGCTCGCGGGTAAATAGGTTCTCCTTCCGCCGATTCCACCCGCAAATCCGCTCATAGGCGTGCTCGGGGCTGGTGGCCGGCGCATCCGCCTTCGGGCCGCCCCGGTGCGCTACCCAATGCACGGTGGACAGCAGTTCCATGCCGTAAGGGGTTTCGAAGCCATCCACTAGTGCGTTGACGCGGGCGATTCGTGCCAGGGATTCGCCGGCCGCGTTGAGCCAGTCGGCGGCGAGGGCTTGCGCGTCGCCGATCAGTTCGATGATGCGGTCCGGCTTGGGGCTGTCGCCGTAGCCGCGAATGTAGTGCCCCTCCAGGGTTTCCAGCACCTTGTTTAGATTGGGGGCGTAAGGTCCGTAGTGACCGGCTTCGTAGTTCAGCCGTAACGGCTCCCCGGCGACTTGCAGGAAATAGGCGAGTTTCTGCACTTCCAGCAGGCTAAGCCCGCCGTCTAGGGGTTGGTAATCGCCCATCAGCTTGAGGAACAGGGCGCGGGCATGGGTCAGCTTCGGGCGTTCGGTGCGTACCGGCATGGTTTTGGCGTCGGGTGCGCCCGTCGGCTCGAACAGCAACACGCGCACCTCGGGCAGGGCCGCGAAGGCGTGTTCGATCATGGGCCGCACCACCCGCCAATCCAGCCCGCCCAGGCCGCAGCCCAATGGTGGCACTGCAATGGAATGAATCCCCAGGCGCCGTACGTCCGTCACCAGCGCCTTGAGTCCCGCCGCCACGTCTTCTAGCCGGGAGGGGCCACGCCAATGGCGCTTGGTGGGGAAGTTGATGATGAAGCGGGGATTTACGATGCCGCCGTTGTGAAAGATGAACATCCGGCCGGGCTCGACTTCCTCGCGCTTGCAGGCCGCGGCGTAGGCGTCATAATTGAGCGGAAACGCCTGCTTGAACTGCAAGGCGATGCCTTTGCCCATCTGGCCCACGCAGTTCACGGTGTTCACCAGAGCCTCGGCGTCGGCCTCCAGCAGGTTGCCTTTGGCGATTTCAATCATGGTCCGCACTCCCGGTAATACCAGCCGCTTTTTACCTTCACTGGCGGGCGGCTTCGTTGTGGATATTGGTCAAGCTCGGCGTTGATGAACAGGACCCAGCCCTGGCGCTCTGGCGGCTTGCGTCCGGTCTCGGGACGCAGCACCAGGATGCAGGCGGGTATGCCCGCGCCGTAGAAGAGATTCGGGGGCAGGCCGATGACGGCCTCGATCAGGTCCTGCTCGACCCATTGCTCGCGGATTTTCTTTTCCTCGCCGCCCTCGCGCTGGATGTCGGCGTCCATGATGCCGTGCAGGATCATGTTGAGCTTGCAGATGGTCCAGGCCGACACGTCCAGCACCTGGCCGGCCAGCCGCAAGTTACGAGGGTCGCCGCCGGACTGTTCGACATGCTCGCGCGAGAGGATGAGCATGCCGCCCGAGCCGCAGGTCGGGTCGTAAATCTTCATGCCCGCCCGCGGCTGGATCAGCCGCACCATCAGCCGGACGACGTCGCGCGGGGTGTAGAAATCGCCGCCCTTCTTGCCGGCGGTTTCGGCGAACATGTTGATGAGGAATTCATAGGCGGCGCCGAGCAGGTCGGAGAATTGGAAATCCTCTTGGCGCAGCCGGACGCGGTTGAAATGTCGCGCCAGCGCCCGGCAGTCCTCGTCGTTGATGATGCGGCGGGAGCCCACGGTCTTGAGGAATTGAATGTGGTCGAGCACGCCTTCCAGCGGTTTGTTGTGTTGGGCCAGCAAGCCCAGCGCCTGGTCCAGCCGTTTGCCGAAAAGGTCACGGTTGAGGGCTTCCATCAGCCCTGGCCATTGCGACTCCGGCGGTACGAAGAAGCCTTCGTAGAACATCGGATCATCGGCATTCGCCGGTCCGTATTGAGCGATGACCTTTTCCCGCTCGGCCTCGAATACGTCGGAGCAATGCCGCAGGAACAGCATGCCGAAGATGAAATCCTTGTATTCCGCCGCGTCCATCTTGCCGCGCAGGATGTCGGCGGCGGCGTAGAGGTGGCGTTCCAGTTTGGCGAGGGACAGACGGGCCATGGGCAGAAGGCGATTACGGCGGTAGGGCCGGCTATTGTAAGGGTATGGCGGGTGTTTCCGGCAGAACCGGGCGGGGATGCCGTCGGCGCTCCTCATGGTGTGGATGCCCGGAGCGGCTTATCCGGCCGGGCTCGACCGCTGTCGATACCGGCCGGGGTGTTGACAAATCACTTTTCCCGGGGACTTGTGCACAATCCCGTTAACGGCCTGATTCCACGTTACAGAAGGGTTAAAGTCGGGGCTGATATGTGTCAAATCAATTACTTACGTTGATGTCCATTTTCTGAACGATCCAGCGCAGCCCCTATTTGGCCTGCCATTCCACAGGCGTACCCACAGAGTTATCCACAGTTATTGTGAATATTCCCACCGGGTCGCGCCGAAGGCTGAATCAATAGCCTATGCGCGCCCTATACCCCGGCACCGGTGCAATCGACCGAGACTCAGAATATGGCAGGTGACGGTGCGAGAGTATTTCTTCACACCTTCTCAGTGTTCGGATTCCGCTGGCAACAGCAGCACACCGCCGAGATGTTCGCCTAGCTTCAGATCGTTCCACCGCCTTGGTACCACCGCGTAATCGTGTTTGGCGAGGCTCTTCTCCACCTCGGAAGGCGAGGATGGAATACCCTCGAATTGCAACTGACCGACCTGCCGCCAACCGTCCGGTTCGTGGGTGAAAACCAGGTAGGGCGGGGATAGCAGGACATATTCCAGGCCGGGGCCGTTACTCAGGTCGATGGCCAGCAGGATGATGGGTGTGGCGCCTCGCAAGCTGGACAGGAGGTAGTCCAGCAATTCTCATTTTGGCTGAAAGCGTTGCCGTTCCTGGGTTCTGGTCCAGGATCGTGCCCTGGCGTAGATACTGGAATAAGTCTGTCCTGAGCGGAGCCGAAGGGCCCCTTCGAGCCCAGCGAGAAGGGGTGTTTCCGGCGCCACCGTCCGATTCCGCCGGAAACACCCGCCCATCGCTACGCTCGGGCGGGCTTATTCCGGCCACAATGTCACACGCCATCGCAAAATGAGAATTGCTGAACTCATCGAGCATCGGCTTGACTGGCTGCTTGTCGTGGGTGTCCTGCGTGAGCGTGGCCGCGACGATGAGTCGGCTGTCAACGTCGACGGCCGTTTGGCTGTTGTAGGGTAAGCGGTCAGCGGCCCCATCTGTGAATCTGTCTCCCAAGCCGCCATCCTCTGCATTTTTGCGGAGGGTAGGCGATGGCGGCACGGATCACCTGGAACCATCATATTCAGGCTTGGCAGGCCAGCG
>Ga0194119_10004971_pt1 | contig 20110 bp, 18 predicted proteins | sample TA2MahC100mmetaG_FD_148620 | JGI IMG/M metagenome (GOLD analysis project Ga0194119, IMG submission 148620) | Freshwater microbial communities from Lake Tanganyika, Tanzania - TA2015018 Mahale Deep Cast 100m | ecosystem: Environmental > Aquatic > Freshwater > Lake | place: Tanzania: Lake...
ATCGAGGCCAAGGCCAAGGGCAAGACCGCCGAAGAGCGCCAGCGGCTGCGCGCCAAGCACGCGAAGCCAAGGCTCAAGCTCTACCACGCCTGGCTGCTCAAGACCCGCGCCAGTGTCCCCGACGGCAGCGGCACCGCCAAGGCGATGGACTACACCCTCAAGCGCTGGGACGCGCTGGCCCGCTACGCCGAAACCGGCCACCTGCCCATCGACAACAACGCGGTGGAGAACGACATCCGCCCCATCGCCATCGGGAAAAAGAACTGGCTGTTCGCGGGTTCCGAGCGGGCGGGCCAGCGGGCCGCGTCGATCCAGACCCTGCTCGGCACCGCCCGGCTCAACGGCCTGGACCCCGCCGCCTGGCTCAAGGACACCCTGGAAAAGCTCCCCACTTGGCCCGCCAGCCGGATCGACGAGCTGCTGCCGCTGCGGCGGGAAGACATGGACGCTCAGGACTGAAAGGAAGTGAGCCTCCGCAGTGGATCGGATAAAGGCTTACAGTCCAACTACGGCATCCCTTCAAACCTGTGGCGGGGGTGGTCTTACCCGATCATATCCATGTCATTTGGACTTCACCGAAGCATGACTGCGATTTTTCCATACGCTGGCCAATGATCAAGACAGCCTTTTCTCGCCAGGTTCCAGCCGAGACACGGAAAGATGGGTCCAAGATGGTTTGGCAACCGCGCTTTTTCGAGCATTACCTGCGTGATGAAAGGGATTTCCAGCGTCATCTCGATTACATCCATTACAATCCCGTCAAGCATGGTTTGACGAATTCCCCGATGAACTGGCCCCATAGTTCGTTTCGCCGGTTTGTACAGCGAGGATGGTACAAAGAGACATGGGGACAATCGCCTCCTCCGGGGTGGAAGAGATCCATTGCGAGTAAGCGTCCTCGCGGGCACCGCCGGAAACGCCCGCCTTCCCTGTGTCACCAACATCACGGCCCTGCCTAGGCGGGCTTATTCCGGCCTTACAATTTCCAATCCGCTTCCCGCTTTAGAAGATACCGGAACCGGCGGTTCCGGCGCGGCGGCTAACTTGCAGGGCTCCCAATCATCGGGGGGCCGCGGTATCTGCTAACATCCTCCGCGGAATGGTCCGAGATATCCGACAGATGCGTGCGGGGATGACGAGTAAAGGGTGAGCCGTTGAGACGTGTAAGCAAACTTGCCGCCGCTGAAGCGTGCATGCCCTGGATCGATTATGGTTCGGAAGCTTCGGACGGCCCGGTCAGTGTGCTGGGGTACTGGAATCTTCGCGGCCTGGCCAATGCCCCCCGCGAATTTCGCGCCGATGTCAAGGACAACACCCGGCGCCACATCGACCGGACCTGGGATCTCACCGGACTGCGCGCGTTGGATACGGCCGGCGCCTATCTGCTGTGGGAAGCCTGGGGTCGGCGTCTGCCGGCAAGGATCAAGCTCAGACCCGAGCACGAATCCGCCTTCAGGCGCTGGCAGCAACGTCAGCTCCCGCCGGTCAATCAGGCACGGCGCCCAGTCGTGCCGTTGCTTCAGCGGGCGAGTCGGTTCCTGATCGAGGTGGGGCGACACTTTCTGGATCTGATCGTGCTGCTGGGGCAACTGGTGCTGGATCTGTTGCACCTGTTGCGGCATCCCGGCGCCATCCCATGGCGGGACATTTCCGCCACCATTCACGAGACCGGCGGGCGGGCGCTGGGCATCACCGCGCTGGTCGGTTTCCTGATCGGGGTGGTGGTGAGTTACCTCTCCTCCCTGCAACTGCAAACCTTCGGGGCGCAAATCTACATCATCAACATCCTGGGACTCAGCATCATCCGCGAGTTGGGGCCGCTGCTGGCCGCCATTCTCGTGGCGGGCCGTTCCGGCTCGGCCATGACGGCCCGCATCGGCGTGATGCGCGTGACCCAGGAGCTGGACGCCATCGCCGCCATGGGGATTTCTCCCTCCCTGCGGCTGATACTCCCGAAAGTCATCGCCCTGATCGTCTCCCTGCCCCTGTTGGTCGTCTGGACGGACCTCGTCGCCCTGGCGGGCGGGGCGGTGTCCGCCAAGTTGGAACTGGGTATAGGCTATCATCAGTTTTTTTCCCGGCTCCCCGCCGCCGTGCCGATTTCCAACCTGCTGATCGGCCTGCTCAAGGGGGTGGTGTTCGGCCTGTCGATCGCGCTGATCGCCTGCCATTTCGGTCTGCGCATCCAGCCCAATACCGAAAGCCTGGGGGATGAGACGACCAATTCGGTCGTGGTGGCCATCACGCTGGTGATCCTGGTCGATGCGGTGTTCGCCATCCTGTTCAGGGGAGTCGGGCTGGAATGACGGCGGATACGGTCATCCGCGTCGAGGGCGTCTCCACCTGGTTCGGGGCCAACCTCGTGCACCGGGACATCAGTCTGCAACTCGGGCAAGGGGAGATTCTGGGTCTGGTCGGGGCTTCCGGTTGCGGCAAGACGGTGCTCATGCGCGAAATGATCGGCCTGCAGGCGCCCAGCCGGGGGCGCGTGGAATTGCTGGGACAGGACCTCGCGGCCGCCGATGTCAGGATGCGGCAGGAATTGCGCAACCGCTGCGGCGTACTGTTCCAGGGTGGAGCCTTGTTCAGCGCATTGACCGTTTATGACAATATTGCCTTCACCCTGCGGGAACCGCGGGTTCTGGATGAAGCGCTGATCGAACGGCTGGTGGCCATGAAACTGTCGATGGTGGGTCTCGATGCCGGCAGCGCCCCGCTGATGCCCGCTGAGTTGTCGGGCGGCATGGTCAAACGGGTGGCGCTGGCCAGATCGCTGATCATGGAGCCCGAGGTGCTGTTTCTGGATGAGCCGACCTCCGGGCTGGATCCGGTGTTGAGCGAGGAGTTTGTCAGTCTCCTGAGCGAACTCCATCGCGAACTCGGCTTCACGATAGTCCTGATCACTCACGATCTCGATACCCTGAGCGATCTTTGCACGCGGGTGGGCGTGCTGGCGGATCACCGTCTGGTGTCTTTCGGTTCGCTCGACGATGCGCTCCGTTGCGACCATCCCTTTGCCGTGGAGTTTTTCCATGGCCACCGCGCCCAGCGCGTTTTTCAACGTCCGAACTGAAATGATCAAGGAATCCTACGCCCTCATGACCGGCCTGTTCGTGCTGGCGCTCGGCACGGCGATGGTCATCATGGGTTTCTTGCTGGGGGATTACGGTCGCGAGCGCGACATCTACGAACTCACGACCCAGGGCGCCGTGTCGGGACTCAATCCGGAGTCGGAAGTGATCTATCGCGGCGTCAAGGCCGGCAAGGTGACCCGGATCGGCTTCGACCCAAGCGACATGCGCACCATCATGGTCAGAATCGAGCTGGACAAGGGCCTGCCCATCACCCGGGGCACTTTCGCCACCCTGCGGGTGCAGCCGCTGACCGGCATCGCCCAGGTGGAATTGGGCGACACGGCCGAGGACCCCGCCCTCTTGACCACGGACCCGCGGCGCCCCGCCCGCATCGTCATCAAGCCCTCCCTGATGGACAAGCTGACGGCCTCCGGCGGCGACATCCTGAACGAACTGGCGGAGTTGACGCAACGCCTGAACCGCCTGCTGGACGAGGGTAATCAGCGTCAGGTGCGTGATATCCTCCTGATGCTGGGCAAGGCGGTGAGCGAGTTCGTGGCGCTGGAACACCGTATCGGCGCCGAACTGAACCGGCTGCCAGCGGCTGACCAGAAGCTGCACGCGGCCCTGGCCGAGCACGCCGCGGCGGCGCGGTCGGTGCGGGAGACCTCGGAGCGGGTGGGTAAGCTCGCCATGAGCGCGGAGGAATTGATGGCGGGAGGCAAGACCATGGCCCACACCCTGAGCGCGGAGCATCTTCCCGAGTTGCAGCGGCTCATGCGGGAACTCAGGGAAGCCGCCGCCGATTTTCGCAAACTCTCTACCAGGGTCGAACGGGATCCGCAATGGCTCCTGCGCGGCCCGAAACCCTCGGTGCCAGGACCGGGCGAACCAGGATTCCAGGAGCCTCGATGAGATCGGGATCACCACTTGTAGCGGCCGCCAGTCTGGCGCTGTTTTTCTCCACGGGATGCAGCCTCCTCCCGGAACCGCCGCCCCTCCCCGCCCGGCATGATTTTGGCCCCATGCGGGCCGAGGCCTCACCCTTGCCCTGGTCGGAAGCCGAGGTGACGGCGCCGGAATGGCTACAGGATTCCGCCCTGCACTTTCGGCTGCTTTACGCGAACCCGACCGAAATCCGCGCCTATACCCGGGATAGCTGGGTCGCCCCGCCTCCGGTGCTGTTGGCGAACCGGCTCAACGCCGGCACGCGCGGCGGCCCCCGCCGCTTGACGCTCAACCTGCGGAACTTCGAGCAGGTGTTCGACCGCCCCGGCAGTTCACGTGTAGTGATGCAATGCCATGCCGGCCTTGGCCCGGGAACGGTCGGCGCCCCGGTCGCCGAGCGGGATTTTAGCTTTGCAATGACAACCCCCACCGGCGATGCCGCCGGAGCGTTCAGTCAGTTCCCCACGCTCATCGAAAAAGCCGTGGCGGCGTTGCGGGATTGGGCGCTCCATGAGTCAGTGGGTCGCTGAACGAGTCCTTCAATCGGTGTCCTTCCGAATGTACTCATGCGAACCACAGTTCAAAAGTAAATCCGTTCATCCTGAACGGAATTTCGAATCGCTCAACGACCATTTTGAGGTTCATCCTTCGACAGGCTCGGGACGAACGGAAAAAGGCGGGACTCATCGCCCGCCGACTAAATCCCCCATGGAACCCACTTGTTGAAGTTTCCGCCGGGCATGATCGGAATGGCCGGACGGTTCATGGATTTCTTTACATCCCCATGGCCATGGGGGGAAACTTGACCACTCGATTCCCCTCTGAATCCGGGGTGACCGTGGGCAAAGGAACGCCCGCCCCCCTTCAAATAGCCGGAGTATAGGCTTGACCCTTTTTCATACCCCAACGGCTTTCCTGATGGTAAGCCTGGCCGCCACGCTGATGCCAGGCATCACGTGGATTGTCCTGGCCAGGCATCGATCTCCCGCGATCAACCTCTGGTGTGGCGCCGGTTTCGTCATGGCGATGTCCTACACGTTGATCGGCCTGCGGGGAGAGGCGCCCACCTGGGTGACCTACTCGCTCGCGTATTTGTTGATCTTCACGCACATCCTGTTGCGCGGCCAATCGCTGCGCCTCGACCTGGCCAGACCCTGGAGACCTTCCTGGATGATCCTCGCGGCTGGCGTCTTCATTACCTTATATGAAGCGATCCGCCAGCAACTGGGCTCACCTTTCTGGCAGGGGATCTATGGCCAGGCGGTCTATTTCCTCGGAATGATGCATGTAGCCCGCCTCGCCCTCCTGATCGGCCAACAGGAGCAAAACCGCTGTGGCTACTGGATCGCCGGGGTTTACCTGCTGGCCGCCAGCCTGATGCTGTTCAATGCCGCGACCTATCTCCTGGGGTGGCCCGAGTTGGGGGAAATGAATTCACCGGCGGGACATGCCAGCCTGCTGGTCGCCCTGATCGCCACCTTGATCAACCATATCGCCTACATGGGCCTGGTACTGGAACGGTCGCGGCGCGAAACAGCCGCCGTCAGCCAACAGGCCGAGGCCAATGCCCAAGCCCGGAGCGCCCTGCTCAAGTCCATCCTGGAGAGCCCACAGGGCATCATCATCTTTGCCCTGGACCGTGATTATCGGTACATGGAGTTCACCCAAGCCCATCGGGACACCATGAAAAAAATCTGGGGGACGGAGATTGCCCTTGGCATGAACATGCTGGACGCCATCACCCTCCCGGATGACCGGAACCGGGCCCGCCACAATTTCGACCGGGCCTTGCGTGGTGAAAACCTGGTGCTGCACGAGGAATATGGTGATCCCTCCCGGGAACGCATTTACTATGAAGACCGTTACAGCCCCATAGTGGACACGACAGGAACCGTGCTGGGCATCACCGTCTATGTCATCGACATCACCGAGCGCAAACAGGCCGAGGCGGCGCTCGGACGGGAACAGGCGTTCAGCCAGTCGGTCATGGAGTCCCTCCCCGGCGCTTTCTTTGTGCTGGACGAGACCACCCGCTTCGTGCGCTGGAATTCCTATGTGCGCGACGAAATCTTCGGACACCTTGCCGAGCGCGACTTCATGCTCACCCCGGCCCTGGACGCCCTCCATCCGGATGATCGTGAAATGATCATGGTGAAAATCGCCAATGTCCTTACCACCGGGCAGGCTGAACTAGCGGAAACCCGCGTGCTGCTCAGGGGGGGACCGGAGTTCAGATGGTATCTGTTGACCAGCCAGCGGATGCAAGTCGGCGGCAGCTTTTTCCTGGTGAGCACCGGCATCGACCTCAGCGCGCAAAAGCAGGCGCAACTGGCCTTGAGCGAGAGCGAGGCGCAATTCAAGTCACTGGCTGACACCTTGCCGCTTGCCGTTTATATGTGGGCGGGGTCCGAGCAACGGGCCGAATATATCAACCCGTCCTTTGTGCGGTTGTTTGGCTACACCAAGGAGGAGGTATCCACCACGGCCCATTGGTGGCCGCTGGCCTATCCCGACGCCGACTACCGGCGTCAGGTCCAGGACGAATGGCAAAGCCGCGTGGAGCGCGCCGTCGCCACGCATTCGGCCATCACCTCCATGGAAACCCTGGTCTCCTGCAAGGACGGTTCACGCAAGCATATCCAATGGGGCTACCAGCCGCTCGGCGAAAAAGGCTATGCGTTTGGGCTGGACCTAACGGACCGCCGGGCGGCGGAAAAAGAACTGCGGGAGTTCAACAGCCAACTGGAGTCGCGGGTCCAGAAGCGCACCGCCGAGCTGGCCGCCCGGACCGCGGAACTGTCCCGACTGGAGGAACGTCTGCGTTATGCCATGGAGGCCACCAGCGACGGGCTGTGGGATTGGAACCTCATCACCAACGAGGTCTACTACAGCCCGGCCTATTTCCGCATGCTCGGTTACGCTCCAGACGAATGGTCCAACCACGTCAACACCTGGGCGGAACTGCTGCATCCCGACGAGCGTGACGCCGTGGTCACCACCGCTCAAGAGCGCCTGGCAGAACCCGGCCATTATGAAATGGAATTCCGGCTGCGGACCCAGGACGGCGGTTACCGGTGGATCTTGAGCCGCGGCCGGGTGGTCGAGCACGACAAAGCCGGCCGTCCCCTGCGCGCGATCGGCACCCACACCGACATCACGGCGCGCAAGCAGGCGGAACTGGCGCTCCAGGAAAGCGAACAGTGCGCCCGCCGGCAACGGCAACGGCTTGCCGAGGTGATCTGGGCCACCGACGCCGGTACCTTTGAAATGAACCTTCAGACCGGAGAGGAAACCTTCAACGAACGCTGGGCCGGGCTGCTGGGCTATACGCTGGCGGAACTCGCGCCAGTACGCCGCGAGACCTGGTTCCCGTTCATCGATCCCGACGATCTGCTCCGGTGCAATGCCTGTCTGGATCGATGCATCCGCCAGGAGCTTGATCACTACGAATGCGAGATCCGCATGCGCCATCGGAATGGCGACTGGATCTGGCTGCTCAACCGGGGACGGGTCGTCGAATCCACGGCCGACGGCCGGCCCCTGCGGCTGGCGGGCACCCTGCAAGACATCACCGAGCGTAAGCGCGCCGAGCAGGCGGTCCTCGATCTCAATGCCAGCCTGGAACGGAAAGTGGCCGAACGCACCGCCCAGTTGGCCCTGGCCAGCCAAGCCAAAAGTGAGTTCCTGGCCAACATGAGCCATGAAATTCGCACGCCCATGAACGCGATACTGGGCCTGACCCAGATCCTGGAGCGTGATGCGCTGACGCCCGATCAGCGGGATCTCCTGCACAAGATCAGCGACGCGGGAACCGGGCTGCTGCATATCATCAATGACATCCTGGATTTCTCGAAGATCGAGGCGGGGCAACTCAAAGTCGACCAGTACCCCTTCAATCTGACCGCCGTGCTGGAATCCCTGACCAGTCTGCTGGCGGTGAGCGCCTTCGAGAAAAATCTGGCGCTTTCCGTACCGAAGCTGGCGGCCGCGGAAGGGCGACTCGTTGGCGATCCCTTGCGGGTGAAGCAGGTGCTGCTCAACCTCGCCAGTAATGCCATCAAGTTTACCGAGCGGGGCCGGGTGGAGATTCGCGTCATCCGGCGGCTGGAAACGGCAACGTCGGTCCGGCTGCGCTTCGAGGTACAAGACACTGGCATTGGCATCGCCCCCGAGGCGCTGGCCCAATTATTTCAGGCCTTTACCCAGGCCGATGCCAGCACCACCCGTCGGTTTGGCGGAACCGGCCTGGGACTGGCCATCAGCAAGCGCCTGGTGGATCTGATGGGGGGTGAGATTGGCGCGACCAGCACTCCGGACGTGGGCAGCACCTTCTGGTTCGAACTCCCGTTCGGTCGCGCGGCGACGGATGGGACCGTGACGGCCGCCACGCCATCCGAACCCGCCGTCGCCGGGCAGCTCCAGGGACCACGCCTGTCGGGTCTCCGGGTACTGGGGGTGGACGATAACCGCGTCAATCTCTTCATGCTCGAACGCGCCCTGAAATTGGAAGGCGCCAGCGTCGAGCTGGCCGCCGACGGCCAGCAGGCGCTGCAGACCCTGGCCGCCCATCCGCGGGGTTTCGACGTCGTGTTGATGGATATCCAGATGCCGGTGATGGACGGTCTGACCGCCACCCGGGCGATCCGGGCCAACGCCGCGCTAACCACCCTCCCGATCATTGCCCTCACCGCCGGCGTGTTGTCCGAGGAACGCGACGCCACCCTGGCCGCCGGGATGAATGACTTTCTCGCCAAACCGCTGGATATCGAAGACATGGTCGCCAAACTGCGCCTGTATCTGTCCGAACGCCCGGCGAAGGCGTTACCGGAAACAGCCGCCGCCACGCCGCCCCCCCGGGAACAGACCGCCGCCCCGGGCGATCCAGCCGACCACGGCGATTTCCCGGCCATCGCTGGTATCGACAACGTCCGCGTCGCCCGTCTGATCGGCCAGGATCGCGCCTATTTCCTCCGGCTGCTGGGGCTGTTTGTCGAGGAATTCGAGGCGCTGCCCCAACAACTCGGGGTTGATCTGGCCCGGAACGACCGGGAGACGGCCATTCGGCGGGTGCATACCTTGAAGGGTAGCGCCGGCAATCTTGGCATGATGGATCTGATGCGGACGGCCAGTACCCTGGAAACCGCGCTACGCGAAGACGCGCCAAACCTCGACGCCCTCATCGAGCCATTGAGCGCCGGACTGGGGGCTCTGATCGACGCCAGCGCGCCCTGGCTGAACCAAGCCCCAGCCGCGGATGCCGCCAGTCCCGCGCCGCCGCTGGACCCGGCGCAACTGGAAGCCTTGCAATCAGCCCTCAGGCATCATGACCTCGCCGCCATCAATCTGCATACGTCCCTGGAAGCCGCCTTGGCCGGCGTCTTCGACGCCCCGACCTGCAAAGCACTGGCGCAGGCCATGGGGCATTTACGCTTCGAGGAGGCGCTGCAACTGCTGGAGCGGGGGGAGCCATGATCATAAAAGCGGCCGATTTTTTGATGATCCGGGCGGCTTTCTCCTGAACGCCGGTCCGCCGCGGCAGGTATTTCCGGCGAAGCCGCGACGGCCCGTGGACTTCAGGATTCCGTATCGGCGTCGCGGCAATGCCGCAAAGCCGGCCAACTGACGATATGCGGCAAATCCATCACCGCCAGCAAATCCGTCAGCAGGCCATCGACCCGCTCGGGCGTGTCGTGAAACTCGACCACCAGCGGTAAATCCAGGGACAAATCCAGCAGCGAGGCCGTGTGCAGGCGGCCATCGGGACCAAACCCCGCGATCCCGCGCAGCACGGTCATGCCACTGACCTTCCGCGCATGGAGAAAGTCCGTCAACTTGCTGAGTTTGTGCTCACCTTCCCGCAGGTAAACACGCACTAACGTGATGGGTACAGATGCCATAACCAGCTCCCTAAATGCGAGGCCAGCCAGATCACTGGCGCGGCGCAGAGTCCATTGAGTATGAAGACCGAAAACAGTCCGCCCAACTCCAGCGGAATGTCGGTCAGTTTGAAGGCCATCCAGAGCGTGGCGGTCAGGGTGGCCAGGCTCAAGAGGACGATCAGCGCGAGCCGGTGCACCGGCAGGGGCCATTCGAAAAAGTGAAAAGTGAGCGTCAGACAGAAGGTGGCCATGAAGACCGCGATCCAGCCCAGGATCAGCACGGAGTAGGCCCGCCCCTGAGAGGTCCAGGGCAGTGATTCACCGGCAAAGAGGGTGCGCCCCCAGAGCATGCCGATCCACACCGCCAGAATGCACAGCAAGGCGCTCAGCAGAATATTGAGGAACGCCTTCAGGAAACTGCCCTCCTCGATCAGGGCGAAGCTCTCCAGAGCAAAGGTGGAGAACGTGGTGTAGGCCCCGAGGAATCCCACCAGCACGGCCGCGCGGTATTCCACCGCCACGGCGAAGCGCTGCAATAGCAATTCGGTCAGGAGCCCCATCAGGAAGGAGCCCGAGACATTCACGAACAGGGTGCCGTGCGGAAACCCGCGCCCCAACCAGGCGTAGATGCCGTTCGCGATCAGGAAGCGCGCCACGGCTCCCACGGAACCGCCGAGCGCGATGGCAATGAGTTGAGTCATGGATGATCCGCTGGAAAACCATGGCTATTATGGCCGAAGCGCCTCCCTCCGGGGCAAGCCCGCCGCCATCGGCTACCTTCCGCCCGCTGGCTGCGTGAAATAACGGCGCCGGAACCAGAGCGCCACGCCGACCAGGCCAATCAATACCGGAACCTCGACCAGCGGACCGATCACGGCGGCGAAGGCTTGTCCCGATTGCAGCCCGAACACGGCCACGGCCACGGCGATGGCCAGTTCGAAGTTGTTGCTGGCGGCGGTGAACGACAGGGTGGCGCTGACGCGATACCCCGCGCCCACCCGGGCGGACAGATAGAAGCTGACCAGGAACATGATCAGAAAATAAATCACCAGCGGCACGGCGATACGCAGCACATCCAGCGGCAGCCGCACGATATATTCGCCCTTGAGCGAGAACATCACCAGAATCGTGAACAGCAGGGCGACCAGCGTCAACGGGCTGATCCGGGGGATGAAGCGTTCCTCGTACCACTGCCGGCCCTTGCGCCTCACCAGCCAGAAGCGTGTGAGCATGCCGCCGAAAAAGGGAATGCCGAGGTAGATCAGGACGCTTTGCGCGACCTCCCATAGGGTGATACGCACTTCCAGACCGGAGGCGACGCCCAGCCAGTCGGGCAGCACCGTTACGAACGCATAGGCGTAGACCGAGAAGAACAGCATCTGGAAAATCGAGTTGAACGCCACCAGCCCGGCGCAATATTCGGTATCGCCATCGGCCAGATCGTTCCAGACCAGCACCATGGCGATGCAGCGGGCCAGGCCGATGATGATCAGGCCGACCATGTAGTCGGGATAGTCGCGCAGGAACAGGATGGCCAGGGCGAACATGAGTAAGGGTCCGATCACCCAATTCTGGACCAGCGAGAGTCCGAGGACCTTGACATTGCGGAACACACGAGGCATTTCCTCGTAGCGCACCTTGGCCAGCGGCGGGTACATCATGAGGATCAGGCCCACGGCGATGGGGATCGAGGTCGTCCCCACCTGGAAGCGGGTCAGCCAGTGAGTGGATTCCGGGAGGTAATAGCCGAGACCGACCCCCACGGCCATGGCGATGAAGATCCACACGGTCAGAAAGCGGGAGACAAAATCCAGGCGTTTGGGCTGGTCGCCGCCCGGTTTTGCGGGTGTCGTGGCAGGGGTGGCAGGTGCGCTCATGGCGGTGCTCCGGGGAGTTAATTCAGCTATGTTGATGTGAGCCAGATCTTTGGCCTACTCCCCACCCATCCCAGCAGCCTTGACCGGAATATCAGCAGGTCAACCAAGAGGGGGAGCAAACGATTATCCGGAAGTTAAGGTATCGAAACGCGCGGGACGAGCCCGGGTTTCAGCCCATTTCCTGGCCGATACGGTCGAGTTCCGCGCACAACTCCTCGCGGCTCAGGCTATCCATGGGAAGTTCCACCAGACGCTGGACACGATGCTTGAGGGTGGCGAAGGTGGCTTCGAAAGCGGAAATTTCCTCCGGCGTGCCGGTGTGATGCCCGGGATCGGCGACTCCCCAGTTGGCGCGCGCCGCGGAACTCAGATAGACCGGGCAGGCTTCACCGGCGGCGGAGTCGCAGACGGCGAGGAGAATGTCGAAGTCGATGCCTTCCAGCGCCTCCCAGGATTTGCTGACATAACCCTCGGTCGGCAGACCATGACGCGCCAGCGTGGCGAGCGCGCCGGCGTTGATCCGGCCGATCGGGTTGCTGCCCGCGCTCCAGGCCTGGAAGCGGCCGGCGCCCAGATGATTGACCAGGGCTTCACCCATGACGCTGCGGCAGGAGTTGCCGGTGCAGAGCACCAGGACCTTGTACGTTTTTTCATTCATGACCAGATGACTCATTTTGTAGGGGAACAACAGGCCGCCTTGGATTCGGCTGGATGCTCGGCAACCGGAATGGCGGTGTCCTCGCCAAACACCGGGATGGCCGAGAGGGTATGGAAGTGCTCCCAGGGGATGCCCTGCGGATCGAGGGTCCAGTATTTGTCGGATTCGGCGTAGCAACAGGCCGCTTTTCCTTGCGGCTTGGTCGGCAACCCGGCCGCGGCCAGGCGCTGATGGATCGTCTCCAATTCGGCGTCGGTGTCGACCTGGATGCCGAGATGATCCAGCCCTGACCGGGCGCCACGTAGTGACAGGGCCAGATTGACGGGCGGATCGTCCAGCATCCATTTGGCGTAGTCCGACTCCACCCGCGCGGGCGGGCAGCCCAACAGCCGGGTATAGAAATCGATATTGGCGGGCAGGTCGGCGACCGCCAAATGCACATGGAATCGTTTCATGTCGCGCTCCTCAGCACTCGCAATGCAGATCGGTTTCTTCCAGACAGGTCTCGCCCTGACAGCAATTCGCCGTCAGATACCCCAGCAGTGCATTCATGCCATCGTAATGGGCGCGATAAATCAGATTGCGACCGCTGCGCTCCTGGGTCACCAGGCCGGCGTTCATCAGTTCCTTGAGGTGGAACGACAGGGTAGCGGCGGGTACCGTCAGGGTTTCGGCCAGGACGCCGGGCGTCAAACCACTCTGCCCGCCGACTACCAGCGCGCGGAAGACCCGGAGACGATGCGTATTGGCCAGGGCGGCCAGCGCCTTGATGACGGCTTTCTCTTCCATAATCAAGTAAATTTGGAAATACCGAATAGTGTAATGGGTATACCCCGGGTTCGCCAAGCCTCGGGTTTATGCCGGCTTCAGGGCCGCCCATCCTGAATCAGGAACAGCGCCGTGACATTCAGAATGTACACGCTCAAGATCAGCAGACTGGCCCAGCCCACCGTCTTCAATACCCGGCTCTTGGGCCGATAGAGCAGGCCGACGATCGCGATGCCGGTCATCATGATGGCGGACTGCGCCGACAGCAGGTGCATCGGCGATACCGCCGCCAGCAAAGGCCCTCGCGTATAGGCCAGATCGTCGAAAGCCACGATCATGAGATCGAACAGATTGCTGCCGAACAGGTCGCTGATGGCCATGTCCAGGGCGCCGATGCGCAGGGCGGAAATAGTGACCGCCACTTCCGGCAACGAGGTGGCCATGGCAACGAACAAGGTGCCGACAAAAGTCCGGTCCCAGCCCATCGCCACCGCCATGTGCTCGGCGGTCATGGGCAAGCGCAGACCGACCGCCACGACCACCAGGGCCGCGAGGACATAACGCAGGCTGGCCTTGATCAGGGTGATATGGGGATAGCGTTCCGCCAGTTCCCCGGTATGCTCCCGCAGGGACGAGCGTTCGTATTGAAAGACCGTATACACCGCCACCCCATAAAACAGGATGATCAGGGGCGTCGAGAGGCCGACATGACCCAGGCGCGGCGAGAGCCCCTGATGCTCCACCAGAATGCTGAAGGCCACCAACGCCAGCAGCATCACACTGAAGCCGGCGGACAGAATGTGGCCCTGACTCAGGCGGGTGTAGACCGAGGCGCCGCGATGGAGAAAGTCGAGCAGAACGATCAGGACCAGATTGAACACGCAACTCCCCAGCGCATCACCCAGCGCGATATTGGGCGAATCGACCAGCCGCACGGCGCTGAGGCCGGTCACCAGTTCCGGCAGCGAGGTCACCGTCGCCATCATCGCCAACCCGACCCAGGTGCCGCCCAGCCCGGTCTTTTCCGCGATGACATCGCCGTACACCGTCAGGTAATAGCCCGCCAGCCCCAGACAGGCGGCCAGAACGGTGAATTCGAGAAAAATGGCTTGTGGCATGGCGGCTAACCTTGTCCGTTTCGTGAAATTTCTGGGCGTTGCAACTTCGATTGAAGTCACCCGGGGCGCCGATTCCCATCGGGAATGGCAATGGAAGGATAGAGAGGCCGGCAAGGCACGGCAATAGAGGCCGCGTCGAACCGCCCCGAGCTATCCGCCCGCCAGCGGGCCGAGGTCCCACGCGCCCAGCCTGGCCATCCAGGCCCCCTCCCCTGACAGTTCATTTCTTGCCTATGGCATCGGCGAGCCGCGCCGATGGGAGTATGATTTCCCCGCCCGGCGCACCGCCCACCCGGGGTTGGTCAAGGCATGTACCCCCGGCCTCAAGCAGGTTATGGATAAACGAGCAGGTAAAGATTGATTTTCGCCCTCTCCCACCGGGAGGGCTGGGGTGAGGGGTTACAAGTGCCTCTCCCCTTCTTTACCAGTTCACCCATCCATATCCAAAAGCAGCGGGTTTACCCCGTCAATTGGTTATCGGCGGCTTGCCCAAATCGGGAAACTGGAGACTTGGATATGACGAAATTCATAGCGCTACTCTGCTTATACCTCATGGCCGCCTGCGCCATGGCGGAATCTACTGCGTCACCCTACAAAAGCATCAGCAAGGACAGTGTCAGCATTCGCTCCGGCCCGAGCGAAAAGCAGGCCGTGCTCTTCACCGTCAATGAGGGACATCCCGTCAGGATCGAAAAAACCCAGGGGAAATGGGTAAAGATCAGGGATTGGGAAGGCGATACCGGATGGGTCTTGAAGGACAAGGTCCAGAACATTCGCACCATCGTGATTACCACCGGCCGGGTCAATGTCCGCTCGGGTCCGAGCATGAAAAACCCTTCCGTCTCCACCCTCGATCGCGGGATGCTCGTGCAGGTCCTCCAGGAGCAGAACGGCTGGCTCAAACTGGCCAACTACGACACCCACAAGCCCCTGGGCTGGATCTACAAGGAAATGGCCTGGGGTCATTGAAGCTTGCCAAGCGCTAGACAGGGCCTCCGCGACGGCCAGCGGGTATTGGCAAGCAGACAACCGCAAGTCACTGATTTTATTCCCCTCTCCAGAAGGGAGAGGGGTGAGGGGTGAGGGTAGGAACACGCGCATCACCAAGACCTTAGCCCTCACCCTACATCCCTCTTCCCTGCTGTTGAAAGACGGGTTTAGAGACTCAAGCCTACGGGGGACTCGCCAACTTGCTATGAGAATGGCGGTTCCTTGAAGCCGGATTAGCCGCTATGGCATGATTGCGGGTCTGTTTTCACCCGTTCTACCCGCATCACGCGGGCAAGACGCCATCATCATTTTCCATTCCAATCATCAAGGTAATACCGATGCCCGGCCGCAATCACCTCTATATCCCCGGTCCCACCAATATCCCGGATTCCGTCCTCAGCGCGATGCATGTGCCCTCCGAGGACCATCGTTCGCCCAATTTCCCCAAGCTGGTCACACCGCTGCTGGAAGACCTGAAGAAAGTCTTCCGGACCGAACAGGGTCAGTGCTTCATCTTCCCCGCCACCGGCACCGCCGGCTGGGAAATCGCCATCACCAACACCCTGTCTCCGGGCGACAAGGTGCTGGCCTACCGCTTCGGCCAGTTCACCCATTTGTGGATCGACCTCGCCCAGCGCTTGCAGATGGACGTGGAATTCCACGAAGTCCCCTGGGGCGAAGGCGTGCCGCTGGACCACCTGGAGGCGCGGCTGAAGGAAGACAAGAACCACGAGATCAAGGCCCTGCTGATCTGCCACAACGAGACCGCCACCGGCGTCACCAGCGACCTGCCCGGCGTCCGCAAGGCGCTCGACAGCGCCAACCACCCGGCCCTGTTCTTCGTCGACGGCGTCAGCGCCATCGGCTCGCTGGAATACCGCCATGACGAGTGGGGCATCGACGTCGGCCTGGCCGGCACACAGAAAGGCTTCATGCTGCCCGCCGGTCTCGCCCTGCTGGCCTTCAGCCAGAAGGCTCTGGCCGCCCGCGAGCACGCCAAGTGCCCCCGCGCGTTCCTCGACATCCAGGATCACCGGGTCCACAACCCGGGCGGCTACTTCCCCTATACCCCGGCCGTGCCCATGCTCTACGGCCTGAAGAAGGCGATCGAACTGCTGCTGGAAGAAGGCATGGACAACGTCTACGCCCGCCATGCCCGACTGGCCGAAGGCGTGCGCCGCGCGGTCGGCGCCTGGGGCTTACAGATGTGCGCCAAGGACCCGAAGTGGTACTCCAATAGCGTCACCGCCATCGTCGTCCCGGAAGGCTTCGACGCCCGCGACGTCATGCACTACGCCTACCACCGCTACAACCTGTCACTGGGCGCGGGGCTATCGGAAGTGCTGGGCAAGGTGTTCCGCATCGGCCACCTCGGCGACCTCAACGAACTGATGCTGGCCAGCGCCATTGTCGGCTCGGAAATGGCCATGCTCGACGCCGGCATCAAGGTCACCCCCGGCAGCGGCATCGCCGCCGCGTCGGAGTATTGGCGCCAGACGGCAGCGCCGCTGGCGGCGAGGGGTTGAGGAATCGGTAGCGTTTGAATCTGCACGGAAGCTTGGCGAAGCGCTGGGTTTCCGCTGCACTCCACAAGCTAGCCGGCGGACTGCTATCGATGTCAGTGCAGGGGAGGTAATCGAGAACTTAGGAGCAAGATACACGCAACCGACAGCCGCGACCATCAAGCGTAGGGTACGAGACTGTGAAAGCATTGCCAAAAACGGCAATTATCCGGCTGCAACCCATTGGTTCTTCATTGGCGAAACGGGCAAAATCGAATACTTCCATAGTCTCTTAGTCTATACCTAGCTATCGTCTCAACATAAAAATAATTGAAGGAAAACCTAAATTGGCTGCTTATTCTGAAAAAGAACTCAAATATGCTCGACCCATAGCCAATGCTATATTAGAAAGATGCGAATTTCGCGAATGGTTATTGGCGGGAACAAAATATGAGCTTATCTCTAAGAAAACTATTCCGATCGGAAATCTTCAGGCTAAGTTGAGAAGCCCCGGCATAAAGAACCCCTATTGGTTCAACTACTGGTGCGGTAAAGATAATAATTGCTCATGCCGAATAGGGACTGGTATTGAAACTGATGTTCTTCTGATTCTGGATTGTGCGAATGGTCGGAACCTTGCCTTGCACCTAGAGATAAAAAGACCTGGAGAAACCTTGGGAAATGGCCAAGCTGAGTCGTACCCACGACGAGCAGCATGTTGGGCTAACTCAAGCACAAAACAAAAAACAGTTTGGCCTCATCAAGACTATTTGACGATATTGGTTTGTGGCAGAGATTTATCGGCGGATAGAAATATTCGCTACTTTGACAAGGTAGTCTTTCATGATGAAGTGAAACAGATACTTAATGACTACCCTGAGCCGTAAGCCGAAGCTCTGATTAATAGTTTATATCCAAGAACAGTAGCCACTATGCATACCATTATCCTAACACTATAAATCACAAGCGATTGAGCATGACCCGAACTCATTAATAACTTGAAAAACAGAAAATCGCGTTATTTTTAGCAACATCGTGGCTTCGGACAAACGTATGCACAGCGTAGCTTAACTTGACTTCTTAATATTCTATCATTGTTGCGTATACCCTAAATGCTTGAGACATTAAAACCCACACTTCTCCCTGTACTTGTTAGTTTAAGCTTTTGCGCAAATGCCGACTCCGCATTAAAATACTTCGCGACCACAAAACATTACTATAAAAGATACGATACGACAATGTCATGGGACAGAGCCAAGTCATTCTGTGAAACAAAGGGTGGTTATTTGGCAGTCATCAACTCCAAAGCAGAAAATGATTTTGTATTCAACTTAGCCGCACAACGACAAGATATCAAATTTTTAACTTGGATAGGCGCTGAGAAAGTCGGTATCGACGCTAATCAAAAACCAATATTTAGATGGGTTAATGGGGAGCCCTTTGCTTATAATAATATTGACCCAAACAATAGCCCATACTGGACACACGGACCCTCTGATTGGGAAGCTCTAGTCATAAATAATGGATCTTATGGATTCAACTCAAATCATTATTGGAATACTGGAACCAATTCAGGCCAGGGCGTATCGAGCTGGAGTAATGGCGGATTAACTCAAGGTCCATCTGCAATCATTTGTGAATTAATATTATAGCCAGAATATAGCCCAGATGAAGCATCGCGAAATCCGGGATGATCGTGCCACCGAATCCTCATATTCCGCTACGCTTGATATGGGCTTTGGGAGTTTTTGAGGGTATGCCATGGCTATGTATCTGTCGGTGCAACCTTATACCCGGAGGCTCTTACTTTTTCAAGGTTACATTGCGGAACCGAAACCTATCTCTGTTGGTGGATTGGTTCCACGAATTGCGGAAATCAGTTCCAGATACTCGGCGGAAAAGGCCCTTCCCCGTCGATGCCTGGGTCGGCTTACCGAAACACAGGGACGTTGCCAAAACGCCGGGTCTTAGCGCCCGGCGTTTTTCATTGTGGATAACCCCGTCGGAGTTGATTCATGAACAGCATCATCGACACGCCCGAATCCCGGCCAGAGCCGCCGCAAGCGGAACGCCTGCCGCTGGCGATCCGGCGTCTGAACTTCACCGTGACGCTCCCCAAGGCCCTCCTCAGGGGCTGCGCCCACCACCCGGCCGCGCCCACGGAACTTACTTCGACCAGCCAAGGCAAGCGCATTTTCAGGTTGGCCCTTCCCTTCACCCGACGCCCAGCGCCTCTCAAACACTATCCTGCGAATCCAGTTGAAGCGCAACGGAAACCCAACAAAACCCATGGCTTGACAAATATTTCCCTGGAACCCTTATCTCAGTATGAATATCGAGCGCACCTACATCATCAATGAAAGCAACCAGCGGATAGCGGTTCAGCTAGACATCGATACATTCGAAAGGATTGAAAACATCCTTGAGAATTATGCACTGGCTCAATTGATGGACGAAGACATGGAAAGTGAACTCACCCTGGATCATGATCAAGCCATTGGAGTTTTTAAGACCTTGGAAAAAGGCCAGCCAGCATAGCCCGGATGAAGCAGCCGAATCCCCGCATTCCGCTACGCTGCATACGGGCTACTTTGGGCGTTTTTGAGGGTAGGCCATGGTTTTGTAGCTGCGGAATCATGAGACTTCAGATTCCAGTATAGGAAGCAGATGAAATTCACTTGGGATCAGGCCAAAGCCGTATTCAATCGCCAGAAGCATGGCGTTGACTTCGACGAGGCGACCACGATATTTGGCGATCCCTTGGCGGGAACTTTTCCCGACCCCGATCATTCGATTGGGGAATCTCGTTTAATCACTGTTGGCGTTTCGTGCGCTGGACGATTGCTGGTAGTCTCTCACACGGAAAGCATGGATCAAATTCGCATCATCAGCGCCAGACTCGCTACTACACATGAGTGCAAAAAGTATGAATCCTGAAGAACTCGAAGATGATCTGCGTCCCGAATACGACTTCGATTTTTCCAAGGCCGTGCGGGGAAAATATTATCAGCCATATATTGAAAGCACCAATGTCGTTGTCCTCGAACCCGATGTCGCGGCCGCCTTCAAGAACTCGGCGGCGGTCAATGAGGCATTAAGGGCAATGCTAAAATTCGCTGAGCAAACATCCAGCCTGACCGCCCATTCAAGCCAACGTAGCCCGGGTGAAGCACACCGAACCCTTCGGCTACGCTCAGGGCAGGATCCGGGATGATGGCGCCACCGAATCCCCGTATTCCGCTACGCTTCATACGGGCTACTTTGGGCGTTTTTGAGGGTATGCCATGGTTTCGTAT
>Ga0194119_10004975_pt1 | contig 20083 bp, 16 predicted proteins | sample TA2MahC100mmetaG_FD_148620 | JGI IMG/M metagenome (GOLD analysis project Ga0194119, IMG submission 148620) | Freshwater microbial communities from Lake Tanganyika, Tanzania - TA2015018 Mahale Deep Cast 100m | ecosystem: Environmental > Aquatic > Freshwater > Lake | place: Tanzania: Lake...
TACCTCGGGGCCGGGCTGACGGGGCGCGACCGTGAGGGATACGCGCCGGCCCCCCCGCGATGCGGCGGCAGAACAAAAGGCCCAGGCCGATGCCTCCATCTCACCGCCAGTGGCGATCAGCGGAAAAAGCCGACCCCTAACCCGGCCCCCCAAAAATCCAGTCTCCTGGCAGCAGCGCGGGACGTCCACGCGAGGGGAAGTTGCCCCTCCCAGTACAAGCTGGAGCGACCGGACACGATTCTTGTACCCAAGCCCGCCGGATCGGCTTCAGTGCGCGGGACAGGAGGAAGCACCGGTGGGGCACGGAATCGGACCGAGAGTTTGAGTGGCTGGAGTGAACATTAAACGCAGGTTAAGGGGGTGTTTCTCCCGCGGCAGGCGGTGAAGCACACTCCTCCTGCCCCTTGGTGCAGAGGGGTTAACAAGGGGCACCATCGCAAGCTGCCATCTGCGCAAGCATAAGAATCTCGGCGAAATCAAGTGAGGTTACTGCCTAAATGATCCCGCCGCGCGCAAAGTTCGCTGAGCGTTCGCGCAATGCGCGAATCTCGCCGGCGCGAATTTAAGCTCGGTCTCGGACGAAGTGCCCGACTTTCCCTCCGCCAAGGATCGACATCCTGCGCCATTCTTACCACAAACCCGGCGCAGAGCCCCTCGGTTAACGGCCGTCCTTGCTCCGGTTCCCGCCACCGCCACCTTCCCTTTGCTGAGGAAAATACGGGGGCGTACTCCGCCGCGCCGTTCACCCGCCAGGCTGCTGATCCGAACATGAAAATACCCGCATCTCTGCTTTTTCTCTCCCTTGTCCTAGGGTGCACTCCAGCCGTCTCCGCCAAACCCGGCAAGCCGGTTCCCGCCCCCGGCGCCCTCAAGCCCCGCCTCGTCACCGAGCCCGTCAAGCACGACACCGACGATCCCGCTATCTGGATCAACCGCGCCAATCCTGCGGAAAGCCTTGTCCTCGGTACGGACAAGAACACGGACGGCGCGCTCTACGTCTGGGGTCTCGATGGCAAGATCAAGGCTGACAAGGTCGTCCGCGGTCTCGTCCGGCCCAACAACGTGGACATCGCCTACGATGTGCTGATCGGCGGCAAGAAAACCGACATCGCCGTCGTCACCGAGCGCTACGCCCATCGCCTCCGCGCCTACCGCCTCCCGGACCTGGTCCCGGTGGACGGTGGCGGTATCCCGGTCTTCGTGGGGGAGCGCGCCCGCGATTGCATGGGCATCGCACTATACACGCGGTTATCGGACGGCGCCCTCTTTGCCATCGTCAGCCGCTCCGACTACCAGGCGCCAACGCAGGCCTATTTGCACCAATACCGCCTCGTGGACGATGGCGCTGGCACACTCCGCGGCGTCTTCACGCGCGCATTCGGCGAGTGGAGCGGCAAGAAGGAGATCGAGGCCATCGCGGTCGATCAACAGCTGGGGTTCATCTATTACTCCGATGAGGGTTACGGCGTCCGCAAGTACCACGCTGACCCCGCGCACAAGGATGCCGCGGACGAAGTCGCGGTCTTCGGACTGGACGGCTTCGCCGCAGATCGCGAGGGCATCTCGATTTATCAGACTGGTCCCGGCACCGGCTATATCCTCGTCTCCAACCAGCAGAATAATTCCTTCCGCATCTACTCCCGCGAGGGCACGACCGCGAATCCGCACGACCACGTCCTGCTCCGGGAAGTGGACGTGTCGGCCATTGAAAGCGACGGCAGTGAAGTGACGAACGCGGCGTTGCCCGGCTTCCCTCACGGGCTCTTCGTCGCGATGAGCAACGGCAAGGTTTTCCACTACTACGCTTGGGAAGACATCGCCGGCACGACCCTGAAGAAGGCGGCCGACGGTGTTCGACCGGTTAATCCCTGAAACCCTGTCTGCCACGGGCGGTAAAAAGGCTCTCCGTCACCCGGTGGCGGGTGACTCCGCTGCTGGTTTTTTGGCCGGCCACGCTCCGGCCACTGAACCTGGTTGAGTCACGATGGGTGGGTTCACTCGCACCGCTTTCACCCTGCCTGATTCCACTCGCCCTTTTGCGGCGGCTGTTAGGTAACTGCGCCGAGGCTTGGTCTTGTCCGACGCCACAACTTGCGTGACCCCATGAAAAATCCCCTGCGTTTAGCTTGGCGGTTCCTCGTCTTCGCCCTGCCGGTGCTGTCCGGCGCCGGTGAGGTTCGCTGGATATGGAGCGGGGCCCAGACTCCCGACTCGCTGCGCATCAAGGTGAAATTCGGGACCTCCAAGGCGGCACCCTTGACCTATGCCCCGGCTGGTGCCGCGGGGGTCGTCCCGGCGCAGGTGGCGCCGACCAACGCGGTCGCAGCCGGCGATGGTTGGATTGCTGACTATCATCTACGAGGGCTAAAATCCGCCACGAGCTATCATTATTCGGTCGGAGGTGCCGCCGGAAGGGTGTCCACTTTGCCTCCACGTGGACCAGCCTCCTTTACGCTGGCACTCAGCTCCTGTAGTGGCACGGGTTCGGCGCACGAGGTCTTTCGCGCCATCGCGGCTCACGCCCCGCTTTTTTTCCTACACATGGGCGATCTTCATTATGAGGATATCGCGGTCAACGACGCGGCGGTATTTCACGCGGCCATCGACCGCGCCCTCACCTCCCCGACGCAGGGGATCCTGTTCCGCTCCACGGCGGTCAACTACATGTGGGACGACCATGACTTTGGTCCCAACAATTCCAATCGCGCATCGCCCAGTCGCGAAGCTTCCCGGCGCGTCTACCGGGAGGTCGTGCCGCATCACCCCCTGGTGATCGGCGAAAACGGTCCAGTTTACCATGCCTTCTCGGTGGGGCGAGTGCGATTCATCCTCACCGACCTTCGTTCCGAACGTTCGCCCCTGACGGTGCCCAATGGTCCCGCACGCTCGATGCTGGGCCCCGCCCAGAAGGCCTGGCTCAAGGCGGAACTGCTTGCCGCCCGCAACACTCACGCGCTCACGGTCTGGGTGAACTCCGTCCCTTGGATCGGTGCCGATACCGGGAGCGAGTACGAAGATCGCTGGACGGGATTCGTCACCGAGCGAGCGGAGCTGTCCGCCTTCCTCGAGGAGCACGGCGTCCGTAATCTTTGCGTCTTAAGCGGCGACGCTCACATGCTCGCCATTGATGACGGCGCAAACAACCTCTACGGCCCGTCGGGTCGGCCGCTGTTTCCGGTCTTTCAGGCCGCGGCCCTCGACCGCAAGGGCTCGGTCAAAGGTGGGCCCTACAGCCATGGCACCTTCCCGGGCCCGGGCCAGTTCGGGCTGATGCGCGTGGTGGACGAAGGTGGTCAGGACGTCCGGGTCGAATGGAGCGGTCACAACCACAAGGGAGAGGAACTAGTGCGGCACAGCTTCACCGTGACCGTGCCCTCGACTGATCGAACCTGATCGGCACAGGTCAGGACAGCAGTGCCTCGCTCATTCTTCCTCCTTAGCTTGGCCTGACTCCTGGCTACCGCGCGGTCGGCCGCTCCTCCTCGGAATCGATTTTCCTGCGATCGATCGAACGCATTGACCTCCCCCGAAATTCAACTACCGACGTCTAATGCAAATCGTCCGCATAACCATCCTCTCCCTTGCCGTCACCGCAGCCTCTTTCGCCGCCAAGTTCGACGGCATGTGGACCGGCGAACTTACCACCCAGAATGGCGCGATGGTCATCACGTTGAGCCTGAAGGCCGAAGGCGAAAACCTCACCGGCACCGTTGAAACGCCCATGGGCGTCGCGGCGATCAAAGAGGGTAAGATCAAGGGCGACGAACTCTCCTGGGTGACCGTGTTGGAGCGCAACGGCAACTCCATCCAAATCATCAACAAAGCCAAAGTCACCGGGACCGAAATGAAGGTCACCGTTTCCGCCGAAGGCCGCGACGGCTCCGCAGAATTCACGGTCAAGCGATCGAGCTAGGCGTCCCGCGCCCCCAGGTACATGCCCGACGTTTCGACGCGGCCTTCAAGCGCACAGGACCACCCCTCGCGCCCCGCCCCGACTCTTTGCTGATCCACGGTTGCCCATCCTCGCGTCGATGGTGGAACGCCGCCCGCGTCCGTTTCTGGGAAATCAGCCCGCTCTGCCGCAGCGTGGGTTCCCCGGGTACTCCTTCGACTTCGCCACTCGGTCCTCCCCGGCTATGCTCGCCCCCGAAACCGCAGCCACCCCTACCCGGCCCCATCCCCCTCGTCGTCCGGTTCCCGACCCGACGCCCTGAGGCCGCGCGGCCCCAAGCGAGCAATCTTCGTGTTCACCCGCACCTTCACCGCCAATTGGGATCGCTCGCTTTTCCGGCCCATCCGGGGCCGCGCCCGGGCCTGGCCCCGCCCTCCTCGCCTCGCGGTTGTCTTGGCGGCGCTCATCTTTCCCCTCAGTGCAGCGCCGGCAGTAACCCCTAGAGCGGAGGCCAACGTGCCGACGGGCCGGCTGGTGATTATGGGCGGCGGGACCTCGCCGGCTTGGCTGCATGCCAAGATTCTCCGTCTCGCTGGCGGAGCCGATGCTCGCGTGCTCGTCGTCCCGTTTGCTAGTGCGGTCAATGACGGGCAGGCGACCCGTACCGCCTTCGTGACCGCTGGCGCCAAAAACGTCGCCGTGCTCCGAGCGGGCGATCCGGCCAGCGCCCTCGCGTCGGTGGGTGCTGCGGATGCGATCTGGTTCAATGGCGGCAGCCAGACCGCGCTCATGGCTGCGCTCAGCCAGCTCGGGATCGTCGAGGCCATCCGCGAGCGCCACCGTAGCGGCGCCGTCATCGGCGGCACCAGTGCCGGCGCCGCGGTGATGTCAAAGGTGATGATTGCTGGTGCACCGCCTCGAGCCGGTGAAATCCCTCCCTTGGGCGAGGGCCTCGGCTTGTGGCCGGAAACCGTCATAGATCAGCACTTCGCGCAACGCAACCGCGAGCCCCGCCTGCGTGCGACCGTGCAAAAGCACCCGAAGCTTGTCGGCGTCGGGATAGACGAGAGCACCTTCGTCGTGGTTGCCGGGAACGAGATCGAAATCGGCGGCATCGGAAACGTCACCGTCCTCGACTTGCGCTGGGGCGCAGAGTTGCAGCGCTTCCAACTTCGCGCGGGGGATCGCTGGAATTTTCGCACGCCGCGGAAGTAGCCGGGGTGTAACCCCGGCAGGCCGGCGCTGAGGCGCCCGTTTTGGAAGTCAGACGGGCGGGGGCAGCCGGTTGCCAGTTGCACGGGCAGGTTCGGCGCCCGACCCACCCGGCAGACGCAAGGGCCACTGGCCGAAGCCTCGGCGCGGCAGGCCGCTTGCGCGGACCCCGAAAACTGCGCCGGGAAGGCTTTACCGTGAGCCGCAAGGAGGTGCAGCGGGGGCGTTGGAACGAATTTTACGGCTTGAGACCAAGCAGACGCCAGACTTCGGCCTCGAGCCGGCCACCGCGCAGGTTCACGACGGCGATCATGCCATCGCGCCCAACGAGCAGCACGTGGGGAATTGGACCCACGCCGTAATGCATGGCGTACTTGCTGAGTGATCGCCACCTGCAAGAGCTTGATCACATCGCCGAGTTTAGGGTCTCGCCGCGGCCGCCTTGCCTTCCGTCCGCTCCCGCCGCCGCTCAGGTCCGCACCTGCCGCGCCAGGATCTGCACGGTGGAGGCGATCCGGTCCTCGACGTCGCCGGCCCAGCGCAGCGCGGGCCGACCATACTCGTACAGGCTGAAGCCGCCTTCGTAGCCGCCCTCCTCCCAAACCCGGCGGGACGGAATGTAGGCGATCATGTCATCGGCGTAGCCGCACACCCAAGTGCCGGGGCCGAACTCCCTTTTGAACCGGAGGGCATAGTCGACCACGGTTTCCCCGCCCGTCCCGATCATCAGGAGTTCGCCGCCCAAGCGCCACACGCGCACCGGATAGGGATAGCTGGGGGCAAACGGCCGCCCTGCCTCGAGTTCGCGCCGCATGCGCGCGGCCCACCGGGCGCGGATGACGTTCCGCGTGTCCTCGGCGAACGCGTCGAGTTCGTCCCGCGTCATCACGTGCAGGTAAGGTAGGTCCACATAGGCGAAGGCAGTGCGGAGGCCAGCCGTCACGATCTGCAGCGGCCCGCGCAGCGCCTCCTCCACGCCGGAGGCGAGCATGCGTCCGTAGCGCTCGCAGAGCGCGACATTGCGCCGCGGGAGCGGATTCTGGTCCCCGCCGCACGTGTTCACGAACATCGCGAGGGCTTTTGGGTGCTGCCGTTCGATCTCGATCTGGGCGAAGCCGGGGTAGTCGCCGCACCACTGGGTGAAGCTCAGCGTCGTGGGATGGCAGGCGTAACCGAAGAGCACCGCCACGGTGCGGCCGTCGGGTCGCGAGACTGCCAGCACCGGCACATCGTGATCCACGGGGCCCTTAAGCGGCGCGCCTTGGGCGAGCAGGGCCGGCACGTCCGCCTCGCGGTTGTTGCGGCGGTTCACCGCGAACGTCGCCCGTCCGGCGCCCTGCGCCAGCCGGGCCGGGCCGAGATTGCCGAGCGCCTCGCCCACCAGGGTCACGACCCGCTGCACCATGAGCGCCGTGTACTCGTGCACCAGCCGGACCTGCTCGGGTTCCACCGGATAATAGTCCACCAGGTCATCGCCCAGCCGCGGACCGCAGTGGTTGTGAGAGAACGTGAACATGACCTGCGCGCGCTGCAGGCCGAACTGCCGGCGGAGGAGCGCAAACGCCTCGTCGCTCACGGCCTTGGGCACGCCTTGGAAATCGCTCGTGATGAGCACAACCCGGTTGCCCTGGCCATCCTGCAGCGCCAGCGCCTTCATCCACAGGTCGTGGAGTTTTCCCTCCGGGGCTCGCCGTGACCCGTAGCCCGCGAGCCAAACGGCAGTTTCAGGGGTGATGACGGCCTTGGCAGCCCCCGCCTGCCAGTCGGCCGCGGAAGTGCCCTCGGCCGCCGGCGCGACCCACCCCCGGCCGAGCCCCGCGAGCGTACCCGCAGCGGCGGCCCGAGCCGAATGTTGCAGGAAGCGGCGGCGCGTAGTGACGGGGTTCATCGCGGGAGGAGAGATGGAAGCCAATACTGAGGCTGGCAAAAACCCGGAGCGGGGAAAACCTACGGGGGCAGGCAGCCCCTGCAACCCCGCAGTCAAACCCGCGAGGCACGCCCGCTCCGAAAGTGCCCCTGAGGCCGGCGAAGATCGGGGGCGCGAGGCGGTTGACCGTGCCCGGCCGCTGGAACTGAAGAGCGCCTAGTAGGCGCTGATGCCGGCCAGAAACCGGCCCTGTCGCACCGCCCCACGCCGGCCTTCCTCCGCACGGGGCGCCGCGGCGGCGCGGTTGCCGCCAAGCCCGCCATTGAGCGACCCGGTCCCGACTAATCGTTCCGGCCGGACGGGCGCACCGACCGGCAATGGCCGCCGGCGTATCGCCAGCACGCAACGCCGCTTCCAACTCAAGGCGTTCCTCCAAGTTCAAATGGGCTTTGGCCGCGGTTTATCCTCTGCGTGCGCGCCGCAGCGGGGGCAAACTCAGGAACGCGCGGAAGGCCGCCCGGCCGGTGCTCCGCTCATGCCTGAGACCTGAAAACAGGCTCGCCCGGGAGGATACCAAAAAAAGGCGTGAAATTCGTTCGTCATGCTCGGTGCATTTGTTCCACTGACAGCTTCGAACTCATTCTTGAGCGCGCCTCCCATGCTCACCACCGAAGCCCTCACCAAACGTTTCCCCAGCGCGGCCGCGCTCGCTGTGGACAACCTCACGCTCAACGTCGCGCCCGGCGAACTATTCGCGTTGCTCGGCCCCAACGGCGCCGGCAAGACCACCACGATCAACTGCCTGCTCGGCTTCGTCACCCCCGACGCGGGCCGCGCCCTCATCGACGGGCTGGATGTCACGCGCGAGCCGCTCGAGACCAAGCGTCGCGTGGCCTACATTCCCGAACAGGTCAACCTGTACGGCTACTTCAGCGGCGTGGAGAACCTCGCGTACTTCAGCGAACTCGCCGGCCACCGCTACCCCGACGCTGGACTGCGCAAATTTCTGGCCGTGGCCGGCCTCGAGCCTGCAGCCCACGACCGCCGCGTCGCCGGCTACTCCAAGGGCATGCGGCAAAAGGTCGGCATCGCCATCGCCCTCGCCAAGCAAGCGAAGGCCCTGCTGCTCGACGAACCGACCAGCGGACTCGACCCGAGCGCGAGCCACGAGTTCAGCCAGTTGCTGCACCAATTGCGCGAACAGGGCCTCGCCATCCTGATGGCCACCCACGACCTCTTCCGCGCGAAGCAGGACGCCACGCGCGTCGGGATCATGCGCCACGGTCGGCTGGCCCACATTCTCACGGCCGACGAACTCGGCCACACCGATCTTGAGAAACTCTACCTCGAAACTATGGGCAACTGACCCACCCGCGGTCGCGCGCCTGCACGCCAAACGTAGCGTTCCCTGCGCCCCTACCGCGCGGAGCCGCAGCCCAGCTCGCGCTCCAGGAAGTTCGAAACTCGAACCGAATTCCGCCCGAACCGCACCAATTCCTACCCCTCGGTCCTTTGGTTGGCCCGAGGCGCAGCCTCGCTCGGTGACACCATCCCACCCGCCACTCTCTCCTCATGATTGCCACTATCGTCCGCCACACGTTCGCCGAGCTGGTCCGTGACGGCCGCTTTCGACTCACCGCCGCTCTGCTCGTTGTCCTTGCCCTCGTCGCCGGCCTCGCTGGCTGGCAACAGGTCCGCGCGTTGCACGCCGAAGCTGCGGCCGCCGGCACCGGCGAGCGCGGTCGCTGGCTGGGTCAAGGCGGCAAGAACCCGCACGCCGCCGCGCACTACGGCACCTACGCGTTCAAGGCCCCGCGCCCGCTCGCCGTGGTTGATCCCGGGGTGCAGGCCTATCTCGGCAGCGCCGTCTTCCTCGAAGCCCACCGGCAGAACGAGCCGCTCCACCGCCCCGCCCAAGACGGCACCGCGCTCCAACGTTTCGGTGACCTCAGCCCCGCCCTGGTTGGCCAGGCCCTGCTGCCCCTCCTAGTGATTCTGCTCGGCTACGCCGCCTTTGCCGGCGAACGCGAGCGCGGCACCCTCCGCCAGCTCCTTGCCCTCGGCGTGCAACCGCTTCACCTCCTCGTGGGCAAGGCGCTCGGCTGCATCGCCGCACTCACCCTCGTGCTGGTCCCGCTGGCCGCCCTCGGCGTCGCCGCTGCCGCCTTGCTCGCTCCACCGGGTCAGCAAGGCGACGAACTCCTGCGCGCCCTCGCTTGGGTCGCCGTCCACACGATCTACCTCGGCGCCTTCCTCTTTCTCACGCTCGCCGTCTCCGCGCTCGCCCGCTCCGCTCGCACCGCCCTCGTCGTCCTTCTCGGCTTCTGGCTGATCGGCGTCGTCGCCCTGCCGCGCGCCCTCTCCGATCTGGGACGCTCGCTGCACCCCACCCCGTCCAGCCTCGCGTTTCGCAACGAACTCGACGCGGCTCTAGGCGATCCCCACGGGCGCGAAACCCTTGAAGCCCAGCGCGTCGCCATCCTCAAGCAATACGGCGTCTCCCGCACGCAGGACCTTCCCATCAACTGGTCTGGCATCGCGCTGCAGTTTGGCGAAGAGCGGGCCAACCAGATCTTCGATCGTTTCTTTCAGGGTCTGTGGGCCACGCTGGCCGCCCAGGATTCCATTTTTCAGCTCGGGGCGATCGTCTCGCCCGCCCCCGCGATCCAGCTTCTCTCGCAGGCGCTCGCTGGCAACGATACCGCGCAGCACCTCAACTTTCTTACTCAAGCCGAGCAGCACCGCCGGGAAATGCAACGCACGCTCAACGGCGCCCTACGCGACAGCAAGGGCTCTAACGCCGCCTTCGACTGGAACCGCATTCCCCCGTTCGGGTTTTCGCCGCCGCCCATCACCTCCGCGCTCGCTCCCCTGCTCCCGAGCCTCGCCTTTCTGATCGCTTGGTTCGCCGCGACCGCCGTCGCAGCCACCGTCGCCGTCCGCCGGCTTCGCGCCTGATCGCAACGCTCTGCGCCTTTCCACTCCCGTTTGCCCATGCCCACCTTGCTTCGCCTCGAATGGCGTCACGTTCGCCGCGACCTTGCCTTCTGGCTCGCCACCCTGCTGCTCGTCGCGGCCCTAATCTACGGCCTCGCCAACGGCCTCGCTTGGACACGCTTTCAAGCCTCCACCATTCGCCAGGCCGAGACCCTCGCCGCTGAGCGCCTCGCTGCCGCCCGCACCGATGCCGCTAAATTCGACCAGGCCCCGCCGGCCAACCTGAGCCCCAACCTCGATCCGCGCGATACCCGCGGCTTCGAGTTCAATTACCTGCGTCGCTTCGCGGTTCTCCCTCAGGCCCCGGCCGCGGCCCTCGCCGTGGGCCAAAGCGACCTGTTGCCTTCCCTCCATCGTGTCACCTACCGCCCACGCGACTCATTTCTGCACAATTACGAAATTGAGAATCCGCTCCGGCTCATGCTCGGCCGTTTCGACGCGACCTTTGTCGCCCTTTACCTGCTGCCGCTCGCGGTGATCGTGATCGCCCATGGTCTGCTCGCGCGCGAACGCGCCGGCGGCACGCTCGCCCTGCTCCAAGCCCAACCGCTTTCGCTCACCCGCTGGCTCGCCGCCCGGTTTTTCCTGCGTGGCGGAATCCTGCTCGGCGTTTTCGCCGTCGCCACCTGGGCCGGTTGGCTCGGCTTGGGCGGCGCGCCTTCCGCCCTCGGCGCCGTTACCGTGTGGCTCGCCCTCGTCCTCGCCTACGGCGCCTTCTGGTTCGCTCTCGCCTGGTTCGTCGCCAGTCACAGCACCAGCGCCAGCGGCTCCGCCCTCTCCCTTGCCGCCACTTGGCTTTTCTTCGTCATCCTCTTTCCCGCCGGCCTGAATCTCGCCCTCACGCAGCTCTACCCCCCGCCTTCCCGCGCCGCCTTTCAGGATGAGTTGCGCGAAGGCACAGACGACGCTTCGCGGCGCGGCAGCCAACTCCTCGCCCAATATCTTGAGGATCACCCCGAACTCGCTCCCGCAGGCAAGCCAGGGAATGAAAACGACTTCTTCCGCGTTCGTTTCGCGGTGAACGCCGAGGTCGAGCGCCTCGCCGCTCCTCTCCGCGCCGCCTTCACCGCGCAGCTAGGTCGCCAGCAAACCGCCATCGAACACCTCCGCTGGCTGTCCCCCACCCTCGTCCTTCACCATGAATCCCTTGTCCTCGCCGGCACTGACCGCGCCCGACACCAGCGCTGGCTCGCTGCCATCGGCGATCTCCACACCCGCACCGTGGACTTCTTCGCCCCGCGCCTACTTCGCAGCGCCAACTTCCGCGATTACGACCAGGTCCCCGCGCTCGATTTCCGCGAACCGCCTCCGCAACGGATCGCCTTCCTCGCCGCGCTCGCCGCCCTGCTGATCCCTGCCTCCGCGCTGCTCCTTCTGAGTGGCAGACGGGTCGGGTTGTAATTCGCGACAGGCGGCACGTGGACCTCAGGCAGGCCGCCTGAGCGGGCCCATCGAGACCAAAATACCGCGATGGCGCACTGGGGAGCACGGGGCGGGACGAAACCTACAACCGGCGGGGCGTCCAGTCTGGCGCTCAAATCGTCCACCGGGCTCCGCGTTACAGGTTTCGTCCTGAACCCTTCGCCTCAACCGCGCTTCAGAACTCGAACGTCGACCGCAGATTGAACACACGGCCCTGTGGGGCCACCCAAGAGGCAATCGAGCCATCCGGCTGTGCCATCACGGGCACGAGATCGCCCTCATTCAGCAGGTCGCGGACGTTCAACTGGACCGACCAGCGCACGCGTTCGCGCCAGATTCGGCGCGTGTAGCCTACCCAGCCGTCGAACTTGAGCTCCGCGGGACCCCGGTACGGGCGCGTAAGATCGGGCACGGCAATCGTCCCGCCATCCTGCCGAACGTCGATGATCGGGTATCCAACCGCGACCTTGTCCTGCCAGCGGGCCGCCCCACCCACATTCCAGCCGCCAAGCAGGGAGCCGCGGGCAAAGGTGTAGTTGCCGATCGCGTTGAATCGCCAGCGACGCAACTCGGAGACCGATTGCCCCTCACGCGCCAGGGTGGCGTTCACGGCATTGAGCAAGGTTTCGACCACACGGACGCGCACCGGCTGGCTGGACTCGTCCGCGATGAGATCGCCCGTCGCGCCAGTCGTCCACTCGGCAATCCGCAGCTTCAGGTACTCGCGGGTCGCCGGGGCGATGTTCGCGCGCATCGCCTCCTGCTGGCTCGCGTTGAACGCGAGGCGAAGCCGGTTGGTGGGATTGAAGCTGGACTCGAACTCGAAACCCTTCGAGGTGGCACTCTCGGTATCGGACAGGTTACCCGGCCGGGCGAAGGCAACGTTCACGCCGCTGGGCTGCGCGGGAGAGGCGATCTGCTGCCAGTTAACGAGCTGCTTCAGAAAGTCGGGCGGTCCCTTGTACCCGGCCGCCGCAAGGGCCGCCGGGGTGTTATAGCGTACGATCCGCGCGTCGGTCTCGATTAGGAAGCCTTGGTAGCCGAGCGAGGACCGCACCGAGTCAGTCTGGAACCAATTAAACTTCGTCTGCAGCCGCCCGTTAAACAGCGACAGGCTGAAGCCGCGGTCCTCCGTGAGGCCGCCGGGCGGCATAATCGGCTTGCCGAAGGTGTCTATGCGGGCGCTGGCGGGCTGGAAGTTCTCCGAGCGACTGTAGTGCAGCGAAAACCCCACGGAGCGCGCGAACCGCAGGAACGGCGGCCGCTGCAACACGATGCCACGGCTCCAGATGCTCTGCTCGAAGACCGAGTCGGGCTGCGCCGGCAGGCGGAAGGCGGGGCTGGAGGAATCGATAAAGTTGAAGCGATCCCGCACGTCTTGGCCAAGGTTGTTCCGGAAATCCTCCACGCGATCCTTGCGCCAGCCGATCGTGCCCACGATCCATTCCCCGCGGAGCAGGCGGCCCTGGTAGACAAAAGCCTGCGAGTCGATCCGCTGGCGCCGGATCGCGCCCCCGGTCGCCGTGCGGCTGAACACCTCATCGTCGATCACGTAGTTGACCGACACGGAACGCGTGCGCCACTGGCGCGCGGCGGAGTCCCAGTACCAGCCGGTCGCGGAGGGGGCGCGCATCTCGGCCTGGATGCCCTTCAACCCGATCCCTCGAGGGCTCGCCAACTGGGCAAGGCTTGGCCCGATGTAGACCACCGTACGGACCATGCCCTCCTCGGAGTTGATGTCGTCCCGGGAGCTGACCGGGTTCACGTTGGCGCGCAGCGAGGTCACCCAGCCCTCGTCGAGGCTGTTCGCGGAACCGTAGCTCGATTCCTCGAGCCGGTAGCCGCTGCCGAACCCGGTGAGCTGATGGCGCCCAAGCCAGCCCAGCCGCGGCGACACACGCGCGAAGTCGAGCTCGCCAAAGGCCGTCGCTCGGACCGAGCGACGATCGGACGAGGTCGTGGAGCGCGTGTTGGCGCTCGCGACGAATGGGCGGCCGAAGTTCGGGTTGGGGACGCCCCACGGAAGGGTCGTGTTGACGTCGATGCTGATGTTGTAGCCCCGGCCGCCGGGGAACATGTCGAAGAAACTGCGCGCCATCGCCTCCCGGCTGAACGCCGCCTCGGCGCCCAGGCTTCCCCACGGGAACCGCCACGTGTGCTCATAACTGACGTTGCCCGCTTGGAAGCGCTCCCACTCGCGCTTATTTGGACCATCCAGCAGCTCGTTGCGCCAGTCGAAGATGGAAAAGTCGTTCAGGGCATCATCGGCATAGAAAGACCCGCGCTGGATGCCTGAGCGGGCCGCGGTCGCGCTGGGGAACCACTGGTCGCCCTTCGTGATCGAGACCATGTTAGCTTGGAAGCCGAGCGCAGGGTTGCCCCCGGGGGTGCGCGGAACCCCGACCAGCGTATTCCACGCCAGCATCAGTCGCGCCGGATCGGCCGAAGTCGACGACTCGTACACCACCGCCGGCTGCGCGAACCACTCACCGGGAGCTCGCAGGATGTCGCGATTGATCAGATTAAAATCCACCGTCCCCGGGCTGTGGGTGGCCTTGCTGAACGGGGCCGACCACCAGCGCGTGAGGTTGTCGCGCGGAGCGTCGCTGCGGGGACGGTTGGCGTCGACCGCTCCCTTCTCCAGACTTGCGCGGAGGGCGCCGCCCGGGAGCACCGACAGGCGCACGGCAGCGTAGGCACGGCGGTCGCGCTCGTACGCAAACTTCTGCTGGAACTGCTCCCTTTCGTCCAGCCCGGCGATCCGCACCCCGAAGCGGCCGGGGATGAGGACGCGATCCACGTCGAGGGTGAAGCGCGCGCTGCCAAATGAGCCGAGGTTGGCCTCCACTCGAGCCAAATTGCGCAGCTCTGGCTGGATCAACTGCGTGTTGATGATGCCGCCCGGACTGCCGAGACCGAACAGGGTGGCGTTGGGCCCGCGATTGATCTCCACGCGCGCTGTGTTGTAACTGTCGAAGACCGTGACCGTCGGGAAATAGTCGCGCGTGAGGTCCGCCCGGGCCAGCCCGCGGACGCGGTTATTGTTCTGCGGCTGGCGCGTCACCTCGGTGTAGATGGCGGGGCTGCCAATCGCGGCGCCAGAGTAGTTGCCTCCCACCCCTCCCGCCTCGGTGTTGGCCGTGTAGACGAGGAGCTCGACCGGGTCGGTCGCGTGCACGTCGTTCATGAACTCCCGGGTGACGACGGAGATCGGGTTGGCGAGATCCTTCAGTTCGGTGCGAATCCGGGTACCGGCCAACGAGGAGGTGGCCGCGTAGCCGAGATCCTTCTCGGAGGTAATAACGAAGGCGGACAGCTCCACCACACCCTCCTTGGGCGGGACCGGGGGGGAAACCGCTTGCGCGACCAACGCAGCGGAAAGCAGGGGCAGGAGGAAAGCGCCGGACAGCGCACCGGGGAGCAGGAGGGATTTTTTCATCAGGGGGTAGAGGGAAGGGAAACTGAAGGGGAGCAGACGACTCAACGACGATTTACAGCCGTCACAGTAAGGGGTCAGGCCAGCGCAAGGTGCATTGAGGAACATTCGATCGAGGCCACTCGGATGCTGGCCCGCTCAAATCCCGCCTCTCCTACCGGGAATTGGGAGGAAGCGAGTCTGGCACGCGCGTCCAGCACGGGCTTGGTCCCGCCCATGCCTCGCCGTCGTCGGATGCAGTATGAAGGTGCCCTCTATCACGTGATCAACCGCGGGAACTATCGCCTGCCGGTATTCGGTTCGCCGGGCGCCGCCCGCGCCTTTGCCGCAACCCTCGCTGCGGCAAGCGCGATGCACCGGTGGCGGATCCACGCATACGCCGTGATGCGGAATCACTTGCATCTGGCACCGCAGACCCCGCAGCCAAATCTGGCCGCGCGTATGCACTGGCTGGAGAGCACCTTCGCCACCCGCTTCAACCGGTTCCGCTCCGAAAACGGCCATGTGTTTCAGGGTCGCTATGTGTCGCTGCTGGTCGAGGATACCGCGGCGCTTTTCCAAGTGATCAACTACATCCACCTCAATCCGGTGGCCGCCGGGCTCGTCGAGCCCCGCGCGGCGGCAGATTTCCGCTGGAGCAGCCCCCGGCGTTTGGCTCGCGGCCCCCGGCTCACCTGGCGGGCGGCCGAAGTCCCGCTGCAGCAGCTCGGTCTGCGCGACGCGCCAACCGATTGGGAGACCTACCGGCGCTATCTGGAAACCCTGGCGGGCGATCCGGAGGAACAGGAGCGCCAGGAATTCGACCAACTCTCCTCCGGCTGGGCCGCATTCGTAGCAGAACCCGCCTCCATCTGAGCATGCGCGCCGTCAATCTCAGCCTCCGCTTCGTCGCTCTCCTGGGTGCGCTGCTGCGCGTGCCCCTGTCAGCCGCCACCCCGCCCGCCTGGGAACGCCTCGCGCCGCTGCCTGTCGGCAACGGCGGTTTCGTCGGCGCCGCGCTCGGCGGTGAAATCATCGTTGCCGGCGGCACCACCTGGCAGGGCGACACCAAGCGGTGGCTCGCCCAAATTTGGGCTTATTCGCCAGCCCGCAACACCTGGCGCGAGGCCGGCCGCCTGCCGGCGCCCCTCGCCTACGCGGTCAGTACGCAGGTGGGCGAGACGTTGTGGTTCGCCGGCGGCTCGTCCCGGGAAACCACCCACCGCACGCTCTGGACGATGGACGCGAGCAGGACCCCGCAACTGGTCTCGCGCCTCGAACGCGGGTTCGTCTACGCCGCCGGCGCTCGCGTCGGCCTGACGCTTTACGCCGTCGGTGGCACCGACGATCAGGGCAGGCTGGACCGCATCACGAATCAGTTCCTGGCCATCGACCTGAAGTCCGGCGCCATCACCCGTCTGGCCGACTACCCGGAAGCGAGCCTGACGACGGCAACGGCCGCGGCCAGCGGCGGTGAGATTTTCGTGTTCGGCGGCGCGCGTTGGGACGCCGCCAAGGGCACCGTCGTGAATCACACGACGGCGCACGCCTATGCGGTCGGTGAGCAGCGTTGGTCCAGCCTGCCGGCCCTGCCGCATCCCGGACGCGGATACACCGCGGTGACGCTGGACGACCGGCACATCTTCCTCGCCGGCGGCTACCGGAGCGACGTCGTCGAATTTACCGCTGATGCCTACATTTTCGACCGCGAGCGGAAGACCTACACCCCGACGACGGCGCTGCCCTACGCCGGGATGGTCGGCCTGGTCACCGACGGCCCGTGGCTCTACTGTCTCGGCGGTGAGGACCGCAAGAAACACCGCACCGACGCCGTGTACCGGATCCGCTGGGCCAGCCTCCTGCCCGCTCCGCGCTGAGGCCGCACCGTGAGGCCGATGATCACCCGGGCAGTGCACATCTGAGCAGGAGTCGAGCAGTTGAGGCCGCGGACGCCGGCGGGGGAAAGGCCGGGCGGGGGTGGGTTAGGGCATAAGGGCGGCTGGCAGGAGTGAGGAGCGGGGAGTGGGGAGCGAGGAGAGCGGAAGACTGAAAGCGGAGGGCGGATGACGGAGGACGGGGCAGCGGTTCCGAGGGCGCCTTCCTAGGACCTTGGTCGGGTCCTTCAGGACTGGATTTTTGACCGAAGATCTCAGCGCACGCTCCTGAATAGCCTTAAGCATATTCAACATTGTCATGACTTCGTTATGACTTTAATCGCACAACTCCCATGCCCCATATGCTAGAGCCCTGCTACGCAATCACTTACAAGCGCTGGTGCGGGCGGACGGAATCGAACCGACGAGACCTGCTTGGAAGGCAGGAGTTTTACCACTAAACTACGCCCGCATCGGCGTTCCCACATGCTCCCGCCGGATCGCAGGGCGGTCAAGCGCGGATGCACCCACGCTTTGCCGCTGGCCCCTCCCCCACCCGACTGATAGCCCTCACCCCCGATGCCTCAGGACCTGCTGCTGCTCCGCGACCTCGAAACTCCGTGCGGGTACAAGGGGCTGCTGACGGGCCAGTTGGGGCCGCTGGAGGCGATCTTCGCCCGCTGGGGCTGCCGCGGAAAGGCCGGGCGATGAACCTCGTCCTGTTCACGCCCGACGAGCCCGGACGGCCGCTGCCGCGGACGGACCGCCGGGTGGCGCACGTGCTGGGAGTGCTGCAGCGCGGGCTCGGGGAACCCTTCGCGGCGGGGATCTTCGGTGGGCCGCCGGGCCGGGCGTGGCTGAGCGCGCTGGACGCGGCGACGGCGACCTTCGGTTTTACGCCGGAGCCAGAACCGCCGCGAGGGCCCGCGGGGCGGCTGATCGTGGGCCTGCCGCGGCCCCAGACCGCGCGGGACGTGCTGCGGGACGCGACGACCCTCGGGGTCGCGGCGCTGGACTTTGTCCTGACCGAGAAGGGGGATCCCAGCTACGTGCAGAGCACGCTGTGGCGTTCTGGCGAGTGGCGGCGGCACATGGGGCTCGGACTGGAGCAGGCCGTGGCCACGCGGCCGCCGGAGGTGACGTGGGGGCGGGCTCTGGCGGAGGTGCTGGCGACGCTGCCGGCAGAGGGCGCGCGCGTGGCGTTGGACAATTACGAGGCGGAGGGGCCGCTGGGGCCGCGGCCAGCGCCGTGGGTGCTGGCGGTGGGCGGCGAACGGGGCTGGGGGCCGGGAGACCGGGCGGCACTCCGGGCGCACGGGTTCCGCCTGAGGCACCTCGGGCCGCGGGTGCTCCGGACGGAGACGGCCTGCGTGGCCGGGATCAGCGTGCTGGGGGCGGTGGATGGGGCGTAGGTCGGACGAGGCTCAGCCCTTCGCCAGGCTCAGGGCGGCGGGGCCCTTGGGGAACCTCATACCTTCGCGCTGTTGTCGCACTTGTAGTGAACTTGGGAACGGCGCAGCCCGTGGGCGCGGAGGGCGGCGGTTTGGGCGGGGTCGCGGGTCGCGAGGGGGCTGCGCGCGGCGCTCGGGGCCGCTTCCGCCGCGGCCGCCAAGGCCGCCACACAAAGGGCCAGCTCCGCCCGCGCTTCCAGGCGACGGGCAGGGAAACCCGCGTGGCGGACCAACCAATGGGTAACCGCAGGAAGTGGTTCGAGACTCATCCGGAGAGGGCGGCGCGCCAGGCGTCAGGTTGAAAGCCGGCCAAGGCCACGCCAGGGCCCAGCAGGAACGGCCGCTTGATCAGGTTGCCGTTGCCGGCCAGCAAGGCGAGCGCCTCGCCGACCGAAAGCGTCGGGAGACGCTCCGACATCCCGAGGGCGCGGTAGTCGCGGCCGGAAGTGTTGCAGAGCCGGCGCAGGTCGCCGTCGAGGGCCGCCAGCGCGGTGCGGAGCTCGGCGGGCGACGGGGGCGTCTCGCGGATCGGGACCTCCGTGAAGGCGTGGCCGGCGTCGCGCAGCCAGCGGGCGGCCCGGCGGCAGGAATCGCAGTTGGCGTAGGCGTAGAGCTTCAGCATCGGGCGGGCCTCACTTCACCCAGGAGGAATCCTGGACCACGAACTGCCAGCGGTCCCGGTACCGTCCTAGTTCGCCGTAGCAACGCAGGGTGGCGCCGGCGGGGTGGTCGGCGCGGAGGCGCCGGCGCAGGTCCTCGTCGAAGCTCCAGATATCATAGGTCTCGCCGCGGAACTCGACCATCAGGCGCTCGCCGGGGAGCACGCGGCCCTCGACGCGGAAGATCCTACCCTTGTTGGGCTCAGTGCGGATCGAGGCGTCCGGGGCGAGCCGGGAGACGTCGACCGCGAGGCGGGGCAGGTCGAACGAGGCGTAGTTGGTGGCGCGGCGGGCGGTGCCGCTGGTGCGGCCATCGGAGGGGTTGCGGAGTTCGACCCATTGGTCGGGGCGGCCGTCAGGGACCGTGCGGAAGCGGGCGGAGATGGGGAAGTGGTCGGAGGCGCCGCGGCCGGCGGGGCCGGTGAATTGCCAGCGCAGCGGGAGGCCCTTAGCATCGGCGTTGAGCCCCTCGAAGATACCAACCGCAAAGGAGTTATCGATGTACTGGACGCCGGCGCGGTCGTAGAGTCCGCGGGAGATGAGGAGGTGCATCAGCGTGCCCCATTCGCCGCGGTAGGTGTCGCTGCCGCGCCGGGCGGCGGGGACCTCGAACCAGAGGTTGTAGAGGCCGGGGCCGGGGCGGCGGACGGCGAGTTCATCACCTTGGGAGCCGAGGATATCGTTGATTCCGGTGCGGCTCATCCGGGGGTAGCGGAGGCGCTGGTTGTACTGGGAATTCAGGTCGCCGCCGAGGATCAGGTCGGCCTGCGGGTCGGAAGCGAGGAGTTCATCGAGGCGGCGGCGGAGCGTGCGGGCATTCTCGACCCGGGTGGGTTCGGTGGCGGGGTCGCTAGCGCCGGACTTCCAGTGGTTGGCGAAGACGCGGAAGCGGGCGCCGTCGACCTCCAGTTCCACCTCGAGGATGGCGCGGGCGTCGACCGTGGGGTGCGAGCGGGTTGAGCGTACGGGGAAGCGGGTGAGGACGGCGCAGCGGATTTCCTGGGGACGAGTGGCGCCGGCAGCGGAGACCGCGTCGGCCACGACCACCTCGAAGCCGGTGAGGCCGGCGTCACGCAGGGCGTGGAGGAGGAGGGCCTCGGCGGGGAGGTCGGCGACCGCAGGGGAGAAGCGGGGACCGAGGAGATCGGCGAGCGAGACGCCGGCGAAGGGGGCGAGGAGGGCGGCGTAGTCGGGGGGCGTGGGGCCGGACGTGCGGTCGACCTCAAGTTCACTGAGCAGGACGACGTCGGGGCCCCGGCCGGTCTCGTACTGGGCGAGCACGCGGGCGATCGGA
>Ga0194119_10004990_pt1 | contig 20051 bp, 6 predicted proteins | sample TA2MahC100mmetaG_FD_148620 | JGI IMG/M metagenome (GOLD analysis project Ga0194119, IMG submission 148620) | Freshwater microbial communities from Lake Tanganyika, Tanzania - TA2015018 Mahale Deep Cast 100m | ecosystem: Environmental > Aquatic > Freshwater > Lake | place: Tanzania: Lake...
GCGCGGATGGCCGAGATTTTGGAGATCGTGCGGGACGACATCGAGGCGCAGGGCCTGTGGAGCGCGGTGGAGGGTGAGGTGGTGGTCACCGGCGGCGGAGCGCGGATGCGCGGGCTGGCCCGGCTGGCCTCGGAGATTCTACCGCGGCCGGTGCGGATCGGCCGGGCGCGCGATTTTCTCGGTGAGCAGGGGGATCTGGAGCGGCCGGAGCTGGCCGCGGTCCTCGGCACGCTCCGCTACGCGGCGGAGCACGAGATGCGGGAGGCCGGCCGGCCCCAGGGGCTGAAGAAGTTGTCCCAATCGATCGGCCGGATGCTCTCCGCGATGCGTTTTCTAGCCTGAACCCAAAGGAGCCCAAGACCATGAACCCACTGCACAACGATAAAAGCCCGGTAGCCATTTTGGCCGTCGGCGGAACCGGCGCCGCCGTCCTCGACAATCTCGCCGTGAGCTGCGAAGGGGAGCACCGCACCGTGTGCGTCGACACCGACGCGTTGGCGCTCCGTGGTACCGTCGCACAAAAGAAGATCCTGGTGGCGCCGGAACGGGTGCACGGGATGGGCACTGGCGGGGAGCCGGAGTTACTGGAGGGGATGACCCTGGAGGATGGAGATGGTTTGGATCCGATCATGGGTGGGATCCGCACGGCGCTGGTGGTGCTATCGGCGGCGGGCGGAACGGGTTCGGCCCTTGGGCCCAGCTTGGTACGCCGATTGAAAAAGCAGGGCAGCGAGGTGGTGGTGTTGGCGGTGACGCCGTTCTCGTTTGAGGGGAACCGGCGCAAGGACCGCTCGATGCACTGTCTGGCGGAGTTGAGGAAGTCGGCCGATGTGGTGCTGACGTTCAACTGTGATCGGCTGATCGAGACCTCGTTGGCCAAGGATCTGAAGGAAGCCCAACGGGCGATGGACAAGGCGATGGCGCGAACCATTCATGGTTTGGTCCACGTGATGCAAAAGGATGGGCTGCAGCATCTGGGGGCGGCGGAGCTGAAGGAAGCCGTCGGGCCCGGAGCCGATGCGATCGGGTTCCTGGAGAACGCTTGGGCCGGCGTGGCTGAGGCGAGCGGGGAGGGTCGGGAAGAGGCGGTGATCGAGGCCGTGGTAGAGGACATCATGTTGGAGGACGGGAAAGCGTGGAAACACGGCAACCGGATCCTCGTGAGTGTGATCACCGGGCCGGAGACATCGCTGAACGACTTTCATGAGATTTTGGAGAAGCTGCGGGCGAAGTTGCCGGTGGATCTGCCGATCTCGGCCGGGGCCGCGATCAACCCCGAGAAGAGCGAGACGCTGAGCATGACGCTATTGGTGACGAGAAGAAGTGAGGAGAGCGTGATGCCCAAGGCGCGGGTGGAAGCGAAGAAGGTGGAGGCACCCGTCGAGACGAAAGAGAAGGTGTCCCGCCGCCGGAAGTTCCTGGCGTCCCAGAAGGAGTTTGAGTTTGAGAACAATAATGGGAGGTTCGCGCAGTCGACCCCGACGGTGAGGGGGAATGAGGACCTCGATCGGCCAACGTTTCAGAGGAAGGGGATTGTGCTCCGAGGATGAGGATTAGGTGGAAGGATTAGGAAGGCCGTGGCGGGTAAGCGGTAAGCGAAAGGAGGCCTAAAAGGCCGAAAAGAAATCAGCCCGGGGTAAAGCCCCGGGTGTGGGATAAAAAAATGCGTTAGCCCTGTAGGGGCGAAAGAATCAATGTTATGTCGCCCTTACAGGGCTAGCTGGTTTCTTTAAACGAAAGCCCCAGCCCATGCCTGCATGAGCTGGGCTGAGATATTTCGCCCCGTTGGGGCGGGTGGAGTGCCAAGGGGCTTGAGCGGTTTGGTCATTTAGTCATTAGTGATGGAGGGAGGCCTTGAAGGATAAGCTTCCCCCATCTCCGATCTGCCATCTTCCATCTGCCCCCCCAGGCGCGTCAGCCCTACTGGATTTTAATGTGTCTATCTTCCTGCCGGCGGGATGGGGGGTGAGAAAAAGGGCAATTTACAAGATGTTGTGTTAGGCTAGAGGATACTAATACGAAATGTATATTTTTGGCTTAATCCTAATCCTTTTTCTGGCAGGGGGTTTGGTTGTCACCAAAAAGATGCATTCCACCCCTTGAAATTCCCTTGAACATGATGTTAGATTTCAAATCTACCACCGCACATGCTTTCCAGCGAATCCTATACCTTGAGGCTACCCAAAACTGCTGGGTATTTCTCTCTGCTCCTCGGGCTGTGGACTGTCCCGTTTGCCTCGCAAAAATCTTTTGCTGCCACGAACACTTTTAATTTCACGGGCGGCGCCCAAACTTTCACGGTCCCGCCCACCGTCACCAACATTACGGTAACACTTACGGGTGCTAGTGGAGGAAGCGGGGGAAATGATGGCGGCAGCGGTGGTCCTGGCGGAGCGGTCGGTCAAGTCACCGGAACATTGGCGGTCACCCCGGGGCAAGCATTTACAGTTTTTATTGGATCCGCCGGTGGCGGTGGTTCCTCAAGTGTCAATAATACCGGCGGCGGCAGCGCTGGTAGCAGCGGTGGAGCTCCTCTGGGCGGCGGAGGAGGCAGGGGAGGAAATGCCGGCGGAAAAAGTACTTCTAGTTGGTGGTTGGGTACGACCTACACGTACTCCGGAGGGGGCGGCGGTGGCGGCGGCGCGGCTTGGCTGTATCGTTCCACGAACATTGGGACTACCAACATCCCTCTGGCTGTCGCCAGTGGCGGTGGCGGGGGTGGGGGTGCCGGCGCCGGTGCGGGACTGAATGGCAACGTTTCCTGGGGCGGATCGGGGAGCACCACGGGGCAAAATGGAACCGACCGTGGCAGCAGCAATGCCGGCGGTGGCGGTGGAGGTGGCGGTGGTGGGTACACCGCCGGAGGCGCCGGAGGGGGCTTAGTTAGCTCCGGGGATACTGACTCGGGAGGATTGGGTGGAGGCAACGGGGCTAATTATACCAATGGACTGACTTCTCCCACTTCCACCAGCCTCGGTGGTTGGAGCGGCAACGCCCAGGTTCAGTTCGTCTACAACGGTCTACCCAACGCCCCTACCATTTCCGGAACCTCGGATCTCAGCCGCGTGACGCTCTCTTGGACGGCCCCGGCCTCCGCCCTCACGATCACCGACTACATCGTCCAGTACCGCTTGGGCAGTTCCGGCAGTTGGACGACCTTCAGCGACGGCACCAGCGGCACCCCCGGGGCCACTGTGACCGGGCTGACGTCCGGCAGTGCCTACCAGTTCCAGGTCGCCGCGGTGAACTCCGATGGCACCGGTCCCTACTCCTCCCCGGTCAGCGTGACGGTGAACCCGAACCTGAACGCTACCTTTGCCTCCGCCGCCACCGTGCCGGTCACCGTGAACGGCCTCACCGCCGCCGGCGTGGCCCTCACGGTCAATCTCGGCTACGCTCCGCTGGCCGCCCAAAAACTCACCCTCGTCAACAACACCGGGACCAACGCGATCAGCGGAACCTTCACCAGCCTGGCCCAAGGCGCGGAGGTCACCGCCACCTACAACGGGGACACTTTCAAATTCACGATCAGCTACACCGGCGGCACCGGCAATGACATCGTCCTCACCCGAACCAGCGACGTGGGTGGGGGGGTGGTCAGCACCGTGGCCGGGAGCGGGGCGGCCGGCAGCGCCAACGGCACCGGCACCGCCGCCGCCTTCCACAACCCCGGCACCACCGCGGTGGATGCCAACGGAAACATCTACGTTGCCGACACCGCCAACCACGTCATCCGGAAAATTGACAGCAACGGGGCGGTCACCACCCTGGCCGGCACCGCCGGGTCGGCGGGCAGCAACAACGCCACCGGAGCGACTGCCCGATTCAGCTCGCCCGCCGGCATTGTCGTGGACAGCACTGGCACCAACCTCTACGTGGCGGATACGGGCAACCATCAGATCCGCAGGATCGTCGCCTCCACGGGAGTGGTCACCACGGTGGCCGGCAGCACCACTTCCGGGACCACGGACGCCACCGGCACCTCCGCCCGTTTCCTCGGCCCCAAGGCCTTGGCGATCAATTCGGCCGGCACCGAGCTTTTCGTGGCGGACAGCGGCAACCACCGGATCCGCAAAGTGGTCATCTCCTCCGGGGTCGTCACCACCATCGCCGGCTCCAGCAACGGCTTCGCCGATGGCAACGGCACGGCGGCCCAGTTCAGCAACCCCAGCGGCATCGCGGTGGACAGCACCGGCGCGATCTGGGTGGCGGATACGGACAACGCCCGGATCCGCAAGGTTACCTCCGCCAGCCCCTTCACCGTCTCCACGGTGGTGGATAGCTCGGGCGGACTGGCCGGCTTCACCGGGGGAGGCGAGGGCGGCAACCTGATCCGGAACGGAAACTTCCAGTCCGGCAACACGAACTTCACCAGCGCTTATGGCTACGTCGCGCCGGCGGCGCGGGCCCTGTATAAGGAAGGCCTTTACTCCGTCGTGGCGCAGGCTTCGCAGGTGCACGACGCCTTCTCCACGAGTTTCGACAAAACCCTGACCAACTCCTCTGGTCGCTTTTTCGTGGCGAACGCCGCCCCCGACACGACGAAAACCGTCTGGCAATCGATGCCGATCGGCGTTTCCCAGGCCAATTCCCCTTACCGGTTCGAGGCCTACATCACCAAGGTTCACGGTGACAATCCGCCCAGCCTCGTCTTTGAAATCGGCAACGGCACCACCTGGCAGTCCCTCGGCACCACGGCCTCTCTGATTTACAGCAGCGTGGGGGCCTGGGTATTCACCTTTGCGGACGGTCGCTTTTCCCAGCCTGGCGTTTTCTACGTCCGTCTGCAAAACAACAACTCTGCCGCCGGCGGCAACGACCTGGGGGTGGACGACATCTATTTCGGGGTCCGCACGGCCGCTCCCTCGATCGGTTTCACCCCCGGCTCCACCAGTGTTCCTTCCTATAATGTCGCCGGCATCAGCGGCATTCTTATGCCCGTCGGCATCACCGTGGACGGGGCCGGCAACCTCTATGTCACGGATGCCGCCATTTCCCGGATCCGCAAGTTTGAGAACTACGGGGCCGGCACCAATACCTTCCTGGGCAGCACCACCGCCGGCTGGCAGGACGGCCCCTCCGCGACCGCCCGCTTTTACAACCCGAATGGCGTGGCCGTCGATCCGCTGGGCAACCTGATTGTGGCGGACAGCGGTAACCAACGAATCCGGCAGATCAGCAATGTGACGCCGTTCACTCCGGTCCTCACCCTGGGCGCGGGCCAGCTGGGAACCAACGGGGTAACCGTGAGCGGCACGGTGAACCCGAATGGCTTCATCACCACCGCCTCCTTTGTTTACGGCACTACGGAATCCAACCTGAACCAGACGGCGGCGGTGACCCTGCCGGGAGCCAACAACGGCAGCAGCGCCCAGAACGTCAGCGCCAACCTCGGCAACCTGGCGGTGGGCACCTACTACTACCGCCTGACCGCGACCAATGTGGACGGAACGGAGAACACGGACATCGGCACTTTCACCGTCTCCCCGCGCTGGAACACCGCCACGGCCAACTTCGCCTCCGCCTCCAGCGTGCCGGTCACCTCGGCCGGCATGAGCGTGGAGGGTGCCACCTTCAATCTGACCCTCGGCTTTGCGCCGGGACCGGGCGGCATGGTCACCCTGCTGAACAACACCTCTGCCAGCCCGATTAGCGGGACTTTTGCCGGGCTGCCGCAGGGGTCAACCGTCACGGCCGCCTTCGGCGGGGATACCTTCACCTTCCAGATCAACTACGCGGGCGGGGATGGCAATGACATCACCCTGTCGCGGGTGGGCGGTCCCGGCCAGATCGAGAACGTGATTGTCTCCACGCTGGCAGGCACAGGCCTGGCCGGGTATCTCGACGGGCCGGGGGGTTCCGCCACTTTCAGCTATCCGTTTGGGATTGCCGCGGATTCCGCCGGAAATCTTTACGTGGCCGACAACAGCAACAGTCGGATCCGCAAGATCACCCCTGCCGGCGTGGTTTCGACCCTGGCGGGAGGAACCATTAATCGCCCCCTCGCGGTGGCGGTGGATTCTTCCGGCAATGTTTATGTCCCGGATCATCACAACGCCCGGGTCCTCAAAATCTCACCCGCGGGGGTAGTTTCCACCTTGGCCGGCGGCATTATGAACGGGGGGGTGGCCCTAGACTCCTCCGGAAATGTGTACGTGACCGAGACTTCCCTTCACGTTGTGCTCAAAATCACCCCAGCGGGGACGGTGACCTCCCTTGCCGGAAACAACTCCTCCGGCTTTTTCGATGCCACGGGGAGCGCCGCCCGTTTCAACTTCACCGGCGCCACCCAACCGGCAGTCGATAGCGCCGGCAACGTCTATGTGGCCGACCCGGGGAATCATCGGATCCGTAAGATCACCCCCGCGGGAGTAGTCACCACGGTGGCAGGAACGAACCTTTCCGGCGCCATCAATGGAACCGGCACCGGCGCGCGGTTTTTCTCGCCTGGGGCAGTGGCCATCGACGCCGCCGGCAACCTCCTGGTGGCGGATACCGGCAACCACCTGATCCGGAAGATCACACCCGCCGGAGTGGTCTCCACGCTGGCCGGGAGTGGCACCCCTGGAATGTTGGATGGGGCGGCCAGTACGGCCCGGTTCCACAACCCCGGAGGAGTCACCGTGGACGCGGCGGGGGTGGTTTATGTGCCGGACTCTTACAACCACCAGATCCGGAAGCTGACGGCCGACTTTCGGCCGATCCTGAGCCTGGGCGCCGCCTCGCAGGTCGGCTCCGACCTGAGGTTAACCGGGACGGTCAATCCCAACGGTTTCATCACCACCGCCCGGTTTGAGTACGGGACCAACAGCACGAACCTGAACCTCTCCACCAACATCACCCTTTCGCCCAACAACGCCACCAACGCGCTGGCGCTGACCAACCTCGTTTCCGGCCTGACCCCCAACATCACCAACTTTTTCCGGCTGACGGCCAGCAATGTGGACGGCGTGGCCGTGACCACGAACGGCTCGTTCCGGCTGCTGCCGCCCTCGACCGTCACCTTCGCCAGCGTGGGCGCCAAGACCTACGGCGACGACGCCTTCACCATCTCCGCCACCTCCAGCGGCGGCTCCACCCTGACTTCCCAGATCACCTACACCAGCTCCGACACCAACGTGGCCACCGTGGTCGGTAACCTGGTGACGATCCGCGGGGCCGGTCCGGTCACGATCACCGCCAGCCATCCGGCGACCGGCTCGGTAGGGCCGGGGAACGGAACCCTCAGCCTCAATATCGCAAAGGTCACCTTGACCGCCCGGGCCGCCAATCTGGCCTACCCGGCAGGCCAGGCGTTGCCCGCGTTCGGGCTCGTTTATGCGGGATTTGTGAACGGCGACTCGGCCTCGGTTTTGGATAGCGCCCCCTCCGTCTCCTCCTCGCCAGCCTCGCCGACGACGGCCGGAACCTATACGCTCACCGCTGCCGGCGGCTCGGACAACAACTACTCCTTCTCCTTCGCCACCGGCACGCTCACGCTGCTGAACGCCGGCGGCAAGATTCCGCTGATCTCCGCCTCCGAGGCTCCGATCAATGTGGGCTCTTTCTCCGGCAGCGGCTGGACGTTGGATGTGGATCTGGGGCTGGCTCCCGGCGCCAGCCAAGTGCTCACGCTGGTCAACAATCTCGGTTCGTCCCCGGTAACCGCGCCCTTCGCGAACTTGGCGGAAGGGGACACCTTCACTACGACCTTTGGCGGGGACAGCTTCAGTTTCCGGATCAGCTACACGGGCGGGGACGGGAATGACGTGACCCTGACGCGTCTGCTCAAGCCCGGGCAGACGCCGGTCAACTATGTTTCCACGCTGGCCGGCTCCGGAGCCACCAACCGCACCGATGGCGCCACTACCAACGCGGCTTTCTTGTTCGACACTCAAAAGATTGCCGACCCTCACCCGGTTCCGAACCTGAAACTCAACTCTTCCGGAAATCTGATCGTCCGCGAGACTTACAATTCTTCTTTCGTGCGGGTGGTCACGCCGTCCGGGCAGGTGAGTACTGTTTCCCGCGCCCCGATTTATACGGGAAATAGTTCCCTATATTCCATACCCTTCATTCTCCCTTCGCCGTGGTCGGCCTCCTTGGCGGATGAGTATCCCGAGATGGTCTCGGACACGGCTGGAAACGCCTACTTTTACGCTGGGCGTTGGGACTTCAAAATCCGAAGGGTCACACCCGCTGGCGTGGTCTCGGTGATCACGAACGGCTCTTATCCCCTTTTGGCTATGGACGCTTCCGGCCATCTCTATTTAGGAAACAACTACAAAATCGACCGGATTGCTTCCAACGGAGCGACCACGACCCTGACCCTGCCTTCCGGGGTGAGCTGGATCAATGGCCTGGCGGTTGGCCCTGCCGGGGAAGTCCATGCCTCCGGAACTTTACGCCACGGAATTTGGACGATCAATTCCTCGAATCAGGTTTCGAGGCTGGTGGGGGATCCGTCTGGCACTAGCAATGGATATCGTGACGGTCCTGCCAGCCAGGCGCTGGTTAACACTCCGGCCGGAATCGCCGTCGACCCGGCCGGCGTGGTCTACTTCATCGATGCGGGTAACCAGCGGATCCGCAAAGTTGCGCCGGCGGCCCCGCCGATCGTGACCCTGGCGGCCGCCGCCGCCCACACTGCCACCAATGCGGCGGTCTTCAGCGGCACGGTCAATCCCAACGGCTACATCACCACCGCCCGCTTTGAGTACGGCACCAACAGCACGAACCTCAACCTTTCCACCAATGTGGCGGTCTCGCCCAACAACGGAACCAACGCCGTCCCGGTCAGCGCGGTGATTCCCGATCTGAATGTATCCGCGACCTACCACTTCCGCTTAACCGCCGTGAACGTGGACGGCTCGGTGTCGAGCCAGAGCAGCAGCTTCCGCCGTTCGAGCCTGCGGACCCCCAGCGAAATCACCTGGGCTCCGTTTGCCACCACCAACTTCACCTACCCGCTGATGGCAGGCTCCTCCTTCACCGACCTGCCTTTGAGCGCCACCAGTAGTTCCGGACTGGGCGTCATTTTCCAGATCTCCCCGCAGGGTAGTTCCGGGGGACAAATCGTCTCCGGTTCGGGCTCCTCCCAAGGTGCCCAATTCAATGCCCCGGGGACCTACACGATCACCGCCGTTTCCGTCGGAAATTCCGTCTACGACTCAGCCCCCTCCATTTCCCGGCAGGTGACGGTGGCCAAGGGCAGCCTCGAGGTGCAGGTGGCCGATCCAACTTGGGGTAACATGATCCGCCGGCCCTACGGCCAACCCAACCCTGCCCTCCCAGGGGTCGCCTTCGTTGGCAATGTCTTCGCATACGACACAGATGGTTTTAGTGGAACTCCGGGGCATAGTCTTGGCGGTCTGTTTGGCGTCAATGGCACCCCCGGCTACACCACCACCGCCACGCTGACGAGTCTTCCGGGCATCTATCCCATCACGCTGACCCCGGGCAATCTCAGCCACGCCAAGTACGACTTCACCTATTCCACAAATGCCCTGCTCGTGGTCACCGCACCGACTATCAACTTCAACTGGGGTGGCCTGAGTCAGACTTACAACCCCGCTGGCATCCTGCCCCCCACGGTGTCGACCGATCCCGCCGGTCTGAATGCCACGCTCACCTACAACGGCTCCAGCAACCTGCCGACGGCCCCGGGCACCTACACGGTGGTGGCCACGGTCACCGATCCTGACCTCGGTCTCACCTCCACCTCCACGAATACCTACACCGTGGCCAAGGCCACTCCCACGATCAACTTCGCGCCGATTCCTTCCTCATTGCCTTTGAACCAACTGAACAATGTGGCGGTCTCCGCCACGGCCAGCGGGGGAGTGGGGGTCACCCTTTCCTTGGACGCCAACAGCGCGGCGACCCTCTCGGGCACCCTGACGGATGGAACCGGAACGCTCGGCAGCGTCCAGTCTACCGGGACGGTTTATCTCCGCGCCACCACGGCGGAGACGGCCAACTACGCCTCCACTACGCAGCTGTTCACGATCGACGTGACGAAAAATAACCAGACCATCACCTTCAGCCAAAACCTGCCTGACATCACCTTCGCCCCCAGCACCTCGATCACCCTGGCGGCGACGACCACCGGACCCGGCAGCGTCGCCTACACCGTCACCGGACCGGCCACTCTCAGCGGCAATACACTGACCATCACCGGGGCAGGGGAGGTCACGGTCACGGCGGATCAGTCAGGCGACGGCGCCACCGCCGCGGCGCCTTCGGTCGCACGTTCCTTCAACGTGGCCAAGGCCACCAACCCTCTGACCTTTGATCTTTCCGGTCTACCCGCCCCGACCTTTGGGGACAGCCCGATCGATCTTTCCGCCTACCTGAACACCCTGCCCGCCGGAGCCACCCGCGAGCTGGAGGTGGTCAGCGGTCCGGCCACCATCAGCGGCACAATGCTGACCCTCACCGGGGCGGGCCCGGTGGTCATCCGCGCGGTCCAGCCGGAGAACGACAAATATCTGGCGGCCACCCCGGTGGAACAGACGATCTCGGTCGGGAAGAAGAGCCTGACGATTGCCGCAGTGAGCACGAACCGTCCCGCCGGGCAGGATAACCCGGCCTTTGCCGTGAACTACACCGGCCGCGTGGGTTCAGATCCTCTGCAGGTCCCGCCCACGGTCACCGCGAACGCCGATGCCACCAGTGCCCCGGGCACCTACACGATCACGCCCGCCAACGCCTCCGATGCGAACTACACCATCGCTTACACCACCGGGACCCTGACCGTGCAGCAGGCCAGCCCGACGCTGACGTGGAACGCCGACACGAATTCGATCGTGTACGGCACGCCGCTGACCTCCGCCCAGCTGGGGGCCTCGGCCGGGACGATCGCCGGAACCATCTCCTACACCGGCAATGGCAACCCAGTGGCCCTCGGCGGGATTCTCCCGACCGGTACCAACCAGGTGGTGGCCACCTTCACGCCGGCCGACACCACCGCCTATGCAACCGTCACCCAAACTAACCCGTTGGTGATCTCCCCGAGGACGATCCAGATTCTGGCGGATGAACAGGGCAAGGTGGCGGGTGCCAACGATCCGACCGCCCTCACCTATCGGGTGGTTGGCTCCCTGGTGGCTGGGGACAGCCTGACGGGTTCGCTCGGTCGCGATGCCGGCAATGCGGTTGGCTCCTACAACATCACGATTGGCAGCTTAGCGATCGCTCCTTCTTCCTCCGCCTCGAACTATGACTTGCAGTTCACCGGGGCGAGCTTCACCGTTTCCGTCGATCCGCTGGCGGTGATCCGCGACTATACAGGCAGCAACACGGCCCCGGCTGAGGCCGACTACACCGCCGCCGGAATTACCGGGGTGGACTCCGGCAACCTGGCGGCCATCAACTCCGCCTTCACGCTGTTGGGCTCCGCGGAATCGGACTCCGCACCGGAGATCCAGAACGTGGTGGACAGCTACAACCGCATCCTCGCCGAGGCCAACGGCTCCGCGGCGGATGCCAATCTTCTCTCGAATCCCTCCGCCGATGACTACACCAACATTGGGGTGAATCTGGGCGGGTTGCCCACCACCGCAGGCGGCTTGTCCCTGCTCAATGACGTGGTGGGGGCGCAAAGCGCTTCCGGGGTGGGCTCGGTTGTTGGCCAAGTCCAGGCGTTGGTGAACGTGGTGGACGCCTTGATGAGGACGGCTGGCGGCCTGGCGGTTTCCCCGGCGCTGACGGATTCCGATCTCACCTTGATCGGCCTGACCGGGGTGACCTCCTCCAACCTGTCGGCGATCCTTTCGGCGATCGGGGCTGGCGCGGATGACGGGTCGGGCATCAGCACGCTCTCGTCCCTCCAGGCTTTCATCAACGCCTATAACGTGATCCTTGCCTCCGCCGACGGCAGCCGGGACGGGGATGATGCGGCCAATGCCAATCAGTACGCCCTCATCGGGGTGACCGGGGTTACCAGCGGGGCAGGGGAGAGCCTGTTGGGTGACGTGATTGACGGATCCGCTTCCACCGCTGTGGACACCGTTGCGGAAATCCAAGGCCTGGCGGATGCCGTGGCGGGCGTGCTCGCCGGCGCGGCCGGGACCGCCAACGAACCGACCTTGGCCGATCTGACGGCTTTGGGCATTACCGGGGCGACCTCCGGCAACCTGGCGGCCATTCAGGCCGCCATCGCCGCCACGGCGGAAAGCGGCAGCGGGGTGGCTACCATCTCGGATCTCCAAGGCTTGGTGGATGGCGCGATCAATGCGCTGAACGCACTCGCGGTGATCTCCGGCTACACGGGATCCAACACCGCTCCGACGACTTTGGATTACGGCACGGCCGGGATCACCGGCGTGACGGCTGACAATTTGGCGGGCGTGAATTCGATCATCGGGCCGCTGGCCTCCGGGGCCACGGATACCGTGGCCAAGATGCAGGGGGTGGTAGACGCCTTCCTGCGAATCTTCGGCGAGGCGAACGGCAGTGCGGCCGACCTTAGTCTGGTGGATCCGAGCGAGGCCGATTATCTGGCCGTGGGCGTGACCCTCGGCGACATTGCCGGCAACGCCAATGGGCTGAGCCTGCTGAACGATGCCTTGGGCGATCTTGCCTCGTCCTCTGCCGATTCGCTGGCTGATTTGAACGCCTTGGCCTCGCTGATTGACCGGTTGCTCGACACGGCCGCGGGCCGTTCGGTTTCCCCGGCCCTGACGCCGGCCGACTTCCTTTCCATCGGCCTGAGCGGGGTGACCAACTCCACCTTGGCCTCGGTGTTGACGGCCATCGGCGCCACGGCCGACAATGGGAGTGGCATTGCCACGATCTCCGCCCTGCAGGGCGTGATCGACGGTGCGATCGGCTCCTCCATTTCCAGCGACCTGGCCATCATCACGGCCTACAACGGAACCCAAACCGGCGCCGGCATCCCTGCCGTCACCACCTACGAGAATGCCGGAGTGAACGGGGTGAGCGCGGGCAACCTCTCGGCAATCAACGATGCCATCGCCGGGCTGATCAGTTCCGACAAGTATCTCCAGTCGCAGGTTCAGGGAATCGTGAATTCCTACAATCGTATTTTTGACCAGGCGAATGGATCCGCGGCGGATAGCGATCTGTTCTACCCGCTGGCTGCGGACTACACGGGGATCGGGGTCAATCTTGGGGCCCTCGAGTTCTCCAGCGGCGGCCTGTATCTCTTGAATGACGTGGTCGGCGCACTAACCGGGCCCGCCGTGGACACCGTCGCGGAAATCCAGGCCCTGGTGGAAATTCTGGACCGGTTGCTGATCACCGCGGCCGGTGGCACCCCGAGCCCGGCCCTAACGGCCGCCAACCTAGCGACCATGGGCATCACCGGGGTGACGACCTCCAATCTCCCCGCTTTCCTCTCGGCGGTGGCCGCCACGGCTGACGATGGCAGCGGCATCGCCACGGTCGCGGTTCTGCAGGGGATCCAAGATGCTTACAACTCGGTCTTTGCGGCCGCGGCGGGCGCCAACAACCAGCCGACCTTGGCGGAACTCCAGGCCCTCGGCATCACCGGAGTGACCGAGGAGTATCTGGCCAGCGTCCAGGCGGCGATCCGGGCCACGGCCGACAGCGGCGCCGGCATCGACACGATCGCCAAACTCCAGGGCGTGGTGGACACGGAAACGGGCACCCGCGCGGCCGCCTTGGCCAAGATCAGCGGTGCCGCCGGGAGCAACAATGCGGGCGATGTCGATCCGACGGCGGCCGATTATGCGGCGGCCGGGGCGACCGGCGTGGATGCGAACAATCTGACGGCCATCAACAGCGCCCTGAACAGCGCCTACGTGACCAGTGCACTGGCTAACACCACCGTCGAGATTCAGACGATTGTGGATGCCTATGCGGCCATTCTAGCGGCGGCGGACGGCACGGCAGGCAACGGGGTGGCTCCGACGGCTTCCCAGTACACGGCGATTGGCGTGACCGAGGTCACGGCAGGCGCCCAGACCAGCCTTTTGGGCAGCGTCATCGATGGCTTGGCGAGCACGGCGGTGGACACGGTTGCCGAGGTGCAAGCGTTGGCGGATGCCGTTGCGGATTTGATGGCCGGTGCGGCTGGCACGGCGAACGAGCCGTCCTTGGCGGATCTTCAGGCGCTGGGTATCACCGGGGTCACCTCCTCGAACCTGGCGGCGGTGCAGGCGGCGATTGCGGCGACGGCCAACGATGGCACGGGCGTGGATTCCACCAGCAAACTGCAGGCGGTGGTTGCCGGCGCGGTGAACTCCTTCAACGCCCTGGCGACGATCAGCGGAGCAGCGGAAAACAATTCGGCCACCGACAGCAGTCCCGCGGCCTCGGACTATGCCACGGCCGGAGTGACCGGGGTGACCACGAATAATCTGGCCTCCATCAACAGCGTCCTGAACACGGGCGTGAATGGTGCGGCCATCGATTCCGCGGCCGAGGTGCAGACGATCGTGGATTCCTACATTTCTATTTTAGGTCTGGCTGACGGCAGCGCCGGTACCGCGGCGGGCAGCCTGCCGGCGCCTTCCGCCTACACCCTTCTCGGGGTGACGGGTCTGACCGGGCCGACGGCTGCCGCCCAAGCGGGGCTCTTGGGCAGCGTGATCGACGAAAAGGCAACGGCCGACGTGGATCGGGTGAGCAAGATCCAGGCCTTGGCGGATGCGGTGCAGGGTGTCATGGCCGGGGCGGCGGGCACGGCGAACGAGCCGACGTTGGCGGATCTGACGGCGCTGGGTGTGACCGGAGCTGATGCGACCAACCTGGCCTTGATCCGGGCAGCGATTGCGGGCACCGCGGATAACGGTTTGGATGTGGATTCGATCACGAAGCTGCAGGCCTTGGTGGATGGTGTGTTGAACAGCATCTCCAGCGCGCTGGCGACGATCAGTGGGGCGGCCGAGAACGACAACGCCACCGCAACCAGCCCGGCGGCCTCGGACTATGCCAGTGCGGCCGTGACCGGCTTTGACGTGACCAACCTAGGTGCGATCAACAGCGTCCTGAACAGTGCGGCCATCAACGGGGCGGCGGCCGACACCACGGCGGAGATTCAGACGATCGTGGACGCCTACAACGCGATCTTGGGGGCGGCAGACGGTCTTTCGGACGGGGACACCAAGCCCACGCTGGTGCAGTACACGCAGATCGGGGTGACGGGGGTTTCGGCGGGGGCCGGCGTGGAGCTGTTGGGTGAAGTCATTGACCGCAAGAGCGGGGCGGACGTGAACACGGTGGCCAAGGTTCAAGCGTTGGCGGATGCGGTGAAGGCGGTGATGGATGCGGCCAATGGAGTGACCGGGGTACCGACCTTGACCCAACTGCAGTTGCTGGGCGTGACCGGGGTGACCACTGGAAACCTCGCCAACGTGCTCGCGGCACTCGCTGCAACCGCCGACGATGGCTCCGGGGCGGACAGTCTCAGCAAGCTGCAAACCCTGGTGCCGGTTCTAATTGCCAACGACGACTCCTTGGCGCGGGACGGAATTCCGGGTTCCTCGACCTCCATCGCCGTGGCGCAGGTCTTGGCCAATGACACCTTCTCTTCCCCCTCCGCCCCAACGGTCAGCCTGCTTTCCGGCACCACCGCGCAGGGGGGGGCCGTGACCCTCGATAATGGTTGGTTCCTGTACACCAGCCCGACGAGCCTTGACCCAACTGTGACTGACAGTTTTGTCTACCGGATCACCGACAGCCAAGGGAACACGTCGGACGGCACCGTGTATCTTGCGGCGGGCGACTACTCGGCCGTGGCGGTGAACATCGTCTGGGTGAGGGACGCCAATTTTGGGACGGGCAAGGATGTCAGCTTTGCGGTAACCCCGAACAAGTTCTACCGGATTTATGCGACCTCCTCCTTGGTGGCGCCGATCAGCTGGCAGGACTTGGGTGCGGGGTCTGTTTATGGCGGCGGGGAAAGTGGGTCCATTATCATCAACGATTCCGGGGCCGGATCTTCGAGGTTCTATAAACTGGAGGAGTATCGCCCATGAAAATGAAGTTTCTCCCGTTGCTTATGGCCGGGCTGGTTTTGACAGGCTCTGCACGAGCCTCGATCCAGCTGATCGAGTTTGGGGAGTACGGAGCGACGGCCATTTCTGCAGCGATTCCAGACAACAACGCGAGCGGTTTGGCCCGGTCGGTGACGGTTTCCGGTCAGGCATCGAATGCCCCCTATGTGGTGACCGTCAGCTTGAAGATTGTCGGCACCGGTTACGGGGCCTGGAACGGAGACTTCTACGCTGACCTGCGTTTTATCGCCGAGGGCAGCCCTACGACCCAGCTGGCGGTGCTGCTGAACCGGGTGGGACGGTCGGCGGACCGGCCTGCCGGTTACTCCGACAACGGCTTCGACGTGACCCTGGCGGATTCCGCCGATGACGACATTCACAACTACCGCTTTGCGCTCAGCGGGGGACATAACAACCCGATCACCGGGGCGTTGACGGGGACTTGGCAACCCGATGGCCGCACGGCCGATCCCTTGCAGGTGTTGGACAGCTCGCTGCGTGCCACCACCCTGAATAGTCTGGGTACGGGCAGTCCCAACGGCACCTGGACCCTTTTTATTGCCGATGCGAAAGCTGGAGGTACGGGTCAGTTGGTGGAGTGGAAGGTGTCGATGCAGGGGGTGCCGGAGCCGAGCAGCGCCAGCTTGTTGATTCTTGGATTAGCAGCGGTGCTAGCGAGGAGCCGGCGCTGCCGGAGGTAGGTGGAAGGCGGGAGGTTGAAGGGGAGGCGGAAGAAGGCGGATTAAGGGGCAGGATGAGGATTAGGAAGGTCGTGGCGGGTAAGCGGTAAGCGAAAGGAGGCCTAAAAGGCCGAAAAGAGATCAGCCCGGGGTGAAGCCCCGGGTGTGGGATAAAAAAATGCGTTAGCCCTGTAGGGGCGAAAGAATCAATGTTATGTCGCCCTTACAGGGCTAGCTGGTTTCTTTAAACGAAAGCCCCAGCCCATGCGCGCATGGGCTGGGCTGAAATATTTCGCCCCGCGGGGGCGGGTGGAGTGCCAAGGGTCTTGAGAGGTTTAGTTATTTAGTCATTAATGATGGAGGGAAGGTTGGTGACTGGTGGCTGACGGCGCGTTACGCGTAACGCGTAACGAGCAACTCGCAACGAATTTTTCCCGCGAAGGCGCGAAGAGGTTGGTGGATTAGGGGCACTAGGCTGAAACTTAGGTAGGGCGGGCTCTCCGCAGCCCGCCTCGTTGAACGACGTAGGATTCAAGCGCGCACGAGGCGGGTTGGGGACAACCCGCCCTACCTAGCTTGAACCTGGGGAGGGAGGGTGACGCCTGTGCGTCCCTCCCCACCTGTAAAAAATTCAGTCACCCCCACTTCCGATGCCTTAAAATACGGTAGTATTGCCAATAGCAGTGAATACTGCTATTCAGTGTATATGAAGACAACCATTGATATGCCCGAGAAGCTGCTGCATCGGGCCAAGGTGGTGGCGGCGCAACGGCGGACCACGTTGAGGGAACTGGTGTTAATGGGGTTGGATCACGTGCTGGGCGGGCAGGGCGGAAATTTGGCCTCCGGGGCGGCGATGGCGCGTTTGGAAAAGGGATTCCGATTAGGCGGCAAAATGCTTTCGCGGGAGGAGGCGCATGCCCGCCGCTAACCCGATCCGGTTCCTGGACACCAACGTCCTTCTCTACGCGTACGATACGGACAGTCCGGCCAAGCGTTTCAAAGCGAAAAAATGGGTGGAACGGGGGTGGCAGTCCCCCGGGGAAATTTCGATCAGCGTGCAGGTGTTGCAGGAACTGGCGGTAAATCTGGAGAGAAAAAAAGTTTCGAAGGGGGAAATTCACCAGATCCTTTTTGACCTCTCGGCTTGGCCGGTGGTGGACAACACCCTCCTGCTTCTCAAGCTCGCCTTGGGGGAGCAACTCCGCTGGCAGATCTCCCTTTGGGACGCGATGATCCTAGCCGCGGCCCGGAGTTGCGGGGCGGAGGAGCTGATCTCCGAGGATTTTAATCACGGCCAGGATTATGACGGCATCCGGGCCGTGAACCCGTTTCGGGGGTAGGGAAGAGGCGTGGCGGGTGGATTGAAGGCTATAGGCTACAGACTACAGGCTGATAGGAAGTTAGGGGTTTAGGTGTTTAGTCATTAGCGATGGAGGGAGGCCTTGAAGAATAGGCTACCCCCATCTCCGATCTGCCATCTTCCATCTGCCCCTTTTTGGACTCAGCCTTGCTAAAGCTAACTCTACCAAAGTTTTGGCCTTTGGGTTAGCGTCCGGCATGGGTCGCTTTGTCATGGCTATGGTTCTTTGGGGGTTGCTGGCTCCTCTATCGGCCCAAGAGACGAACCTTCCTGCCTTCCGGCTCGGCGTCGACGTACTTGCCGACGGTGGATTCAAGGAACTGAAAGGAAAGCGGGTGGGATTGGTAACGAATCCTTCGGGAGTGGATGGCGAGGGAATGCCGACTTGGAAACGTTTCCGTGAAGCCAAGGAGGTCAACTTGGTGGCTCTTTATGGCCCGGAGCACGGGGTGTTTGGCAAGGTGGGGGCGGGAAAGCACGTCTCCGGGGAGCGGCACGGCGAAGATAAAAACAACGATGGCAAGATCACCAAGGATGAGGAGACGGGAATCAAGGTCTATTCCCTTTACGGAGCCACGCGAAAGCCAACGCCCAAGATGCTGGAGGGGGTGGACGTGATCGCGTATGACCTTCAGGACGTCGGTTGCCGTTCTTACACCTACATCAGCACGCTCGGACTGGTGATGGAAGAAGCGGCGGAGCATGACGTGGAGGTGATGGTGCTGGACCGGCCCAACCCGCTCGGCGCGAAGCGAGTGGAGGGCCCGCGACCGCAGGGTCCCGAGGTAATCCCGTCGTTCATCGGGCAGTTTGACGTGCCGTACGTGTACGGTCTGACCGTGGGGGAGATCGCTAAATGGATCAATGACAAACACTTAAGCAAGAGATGTAAACTTACAGTGATCCCGATGAAGGGATGGGCGCAGGACATGGTCTGGGAGGATACGGGACTGAAGTGGGTGCCGACCTCGCCCAACATCGCGCGGATTGAGTCCGCCCGTGGGTACGTGGCGACGGGTTTTTTCGGGGAACTGGGGGTCAGCAACGGGGCCAATCCCGCCGGCGTGCCGACGAAAGGACTGGATGGAACCACGGCCTACCCGTTCGACCTCATCGCACTGGAAGGTGTGGATGCGGAGCGATTTTGTCAGGAGATGACGGAGTGGGGCTTTAACGGGGTGAGCTTCCGTCCCTTTCGGTTTAAACCACCGACCGGTAAGTACCGGCACGTCACCATGTCCGGGGCCAAGGTCTCGATTGATCCGAAAGCACCGGCCAACCTGACGGCCATCAACATCGCCGGACTGGCCTATCTACGAAGAATGATGCCCAAGAAAAACTTTTTTGTGGATGCGGAGAACACCCTGATGTTCGACAAGCTCAACCGCAGCCGGGAGACCCGGAAGCAGGTGTTGGCAGGAATGAGTTCGCGGCAGATCGTGGCGTCGTGGGAGCCGGGGGTGCAGGCGTGGTTGGAGGAGAGAAAGCCTTATCTGCTCTACCCGGAAACGCTCACGCCGGTGCGAAAAGCCCCAAGCAGCGGACCGGCGAGGTTGAAGCCGTAGTTCGATTAAGATTAGGATTAAGATTAAGGAAAAACGGAAGCTTTGGTCTTAAAACCACTAACGCGGTAACCCGGCAGGCCAAGGGACGCGGCGGCGGAGAAGCCAAGCGACCCCGATGAGATCTTGAATTCCGACCCAAGCCCGCCCAGCGATGGTGTATTTGGAGACGCCGGCACGGCGGGGACGATGGCGCACCGGCTTCTCCCCAAGTTTGAGGCCAGCGGCACCCAGCAGCGCGGGTAGATAACGGTGCATGCCCTTAAAGGGAACGAGGAAGCGGACGTCCTCGCGCTTCATGACTTTCAGGGAGCAGCCGGTGTCGTGAGCTCCGTCGAGAAGAACGGAACGGCGGATGGCGTTGGCGATTTTTGAGGCGACCCGCTTTTGCCAGGAGTCGCGCCGTGGGGTGCGGATGCCGCAGGCGAAGTCGGCCTGGCCGGAACGGATCAGCTCCAGTAAGGCGGGGAGGTCGGCGGGATCG
>Ga0194119_10004992_pt1 | contig 20049 bp, 19 predicted proteins | sample TA2MahC100mmetaG_FD_148620 | JGI IMG/M metagenome (GOLD analysis project Ga0194119, IMG submission 148620) | Freshwater microbial communities from Lake Tanganyika, Tanzania - TA2015018 Mahale Deep Cast 100m | ecosystem: Environmental > Aquatic > Freshwater > Lake | place: Tanzania: Lake...
ATCACTTCCACTTCGTGCACTGCTGGCGCAATGGGCACTTCGCGAAGCTATGCAGGAGGCGGATTGAGCGATTGGTACCTGCCTACATCTGAAGAGTTGGCTCTGATGTATGCCCAGCGCACTGCTCTTGGCCTCAGTGCAAGCGCGACTTATTGGGGATCGGATCCTGTTGATTCTTCGACAGCTCGTGGCTACAACATGGCAACTGGCGCTAGCGCTACTGGGTCAAAGGAACTCTTCCAGAAGGTCAGACCAATCCGCGCCTTCTCGGCAACCTCAAATAGCTACGGACCAAGCACCAGCAACCCAACAAATGCCGGCGCGTATTCGATAACACCATCAGTTCTCGTACTCGGTGCAAGTCGATCAACTGCTAACTACGCCGCGGTTCAGTATGTAGCTGGAACACTAGTTATCAACAAGATCACTCAGAGTACGCTCTCCATTTCCTCGCAGAACGGCGCAAGAACTGGCGTTGACGAGACGTACACCCTCTACCCAACTGGTGGCTCGAGCACCGCATCGAATACATATCGAGTGATCACTGGTGGCACTGCCGGTGGTTGCACTGCGACAACATTCCTTAGTGCATCAGTTGCTGGAACGTGTTTGGTCACCGTCCAACGTGCAGGTGATAACAACTACCACGCGGTCATCGGCTCAACCATCGAAGTTGGATTCTTGAAGTTTGAGAGCACTTCATCAGGTCGAGTCGTTCAGATCGTTGATACTGCGACGAAGCCAGTAATCAACTCGCTCTCAGCATCGACTGGCCTTGCTGGTGATACCGTGACGCTCAGTGGTGGCGCCTTGACCGGAACAACGCTGATGGCCATTGGCAATATCCGAGTCACTTCATTCACGGTGGTTAACTCCACTTCAATCGTCTTCACAGTTCCATCAGGGTCGCTGAATGGGAAAGTGGGATTGAGAAACTCCAAGGGTGAGATCGCCTATTCCGCAGGAAACTTCACAACTCTCACTGCACCAACTTTGACCATGACTGACACAGTCGCCTATGGACGCGCAAATCAGGTCTTGACCAACAAGTATGCATTCACTACAACAGGTCAGGTTGACTCTTACACACTTGTGATCACGGATCCGTTGCCCGCAGGTGTCACCTTCGACTCTTCAACAGGTCAGATTTCTGGAACACCAACCGAGAGTATTGAGACGACCACCTACACATTAAGAGCGCACAACAGGGCTGGAACAGCAAGCGCGAACTTCACCTTAGCGGTCCCTCTAGTACTCGGCGGCGCTTCGATTCTTTCCTTGAACTCTATCTCTGAAACTTCCACCTCTGAAAGCCAGACAGTAGAGACAACTACCGTTCAGACCACTGATTCAAGTACGACTGACACCCGCACCACAGATTCACAAACGTCGACATCAAGTTCTTCTGATACTCGTACCCAAGAGACAACCGTCGCGGTAGTTTCTACGTCAGATACAAGATCTGCCGATACTAGAACTGTTGAGACCTCCACTTCAGATACCAGATCTGTTACAACGAGCTCGTCCTCTACGCCTCCAGCGGATACTGCTTCCTCAGGATCCGATACCGTTACTGTCACGACTTCAAGTCCTTCATCTTCTGATACCCAGACAGTTTCAAGCACATCATCGAGCGAGACTTCAACACCACCTGCACCGACGACTACACCATCCTCTGATTCAGAGAGCGTGACTTCAACAAGTAGTGGCGGTGCAGAGACAACTACGACTTCCTCAACTCCTGTCTCTACATCATCAACTCCAAGTGAAACCCCGCCACCAGCTCTAGGGCCATCTAGCGAGAGCACACCAGCAGAAACGAGCGGAACACCTCCGTCCTCGAGCGAAAGCAGTGGTGGCTAAGATTCGCGGGTTCATGATGACAAAATTGCGAAGTCAAAGTCCCCTTAAGGCTTACTTGTGATGAAACTTAATCGTTCACAGAAGCTGATCATCGGCGCTTCTCTCGTCTTTCTATCCCTCATCAGTTCGGTGGTGGCTGCGACAGTCACCATTAACACCAATAATCGAGTCGAATTCGGCCAAGGTCTCTACCAAGTTGCTGCATGTGATTCATTCATTTCAGTAAGTGCAGAATCCAATGGGACTAATATGACCGAGGTCATTATCGATGGTTTTGACATCACCAATTGCCCTGACACCTATATAAGACTTAAATTCTACGGTTCGGGATCTGCCCCACTCAATCTCTATTCAGATTCTGGAGTCGCTGTGAGCAGGATCTTGCTCTACGCCAACGGAAATAGTGGTCTCTATGAAGGACTTGATTTCCTTAACGCGAGAGGGCTTGTTCCAAGTCCTTACACAACCTGTTCCGAATTCCTCTTGACTTACTGCAAATCTGACGGTTCTTTGAGTTTGGACTATTTCAATGGTCGTTATCGGTTGATTTTTGAGACTCCGATGGCCTCCGTTGGATTGATTGAATCTTTCACCGTCGAGACAACGCGAGAACGCCCAGTCGAGGTTATTGCTTGCAACACCGTTCTTCTTGTCAGTACAGTTGCTGATAGTGGAATGTTGAAAGAAGTGATACTTGATGGATTGGATATTAGGAACTGTCCTGGGAAATACACTCGTGTGAGATTCTTCCAAGGCGCCAGTGCGACTCCTCTCGCGCTATATCGTGAAGGTGGAATCGACGTGAATCGGATTTTGGTTCGCGCAACTACGAACTCAAACCCTGACCTCCTAACAGGGCTAGATATCGTCAATGGCCTGGGCTTGATTCCTAACTCCTATAGTGATTGTTCGACTGGCCTTCGACCATATTGCAGGACTGACGGTTATATCAGTGTTGATTACTATCAAGGCAGATATTCATTTGTTTTTGATACCCCGCTGGCAACCATGGTGACGGCAGATTCGTACACGGTAACCACTTCCGACGGGTTACCTAGCAGTTAGTACCTTGCTGGTCCTTAGGCCCTTGAAAGCGTGGCGCATAATGGTCATTACCTAAAACTCCGGGGCGATTTAGGCCTTTCGAAGAAAGAGCCTTCCCACTACATATTGCATCAATCCTCAGCAAGTTCTAGGGTTTGCCCACTTCAATCGACTTCAATGAGACACTCCGTCTGACTAACTTCTCTTTAAAGACCTCAAGGACAGCCTTCGCCCGTTCTTCAGTCTCTGAAGTAATCGTGATTTTCTCTTCACTCTTGGAGATATTGATGCCCGTGTTCTTGAAATCAAAGCGAGTCTCAAGTTCTCGAGAGCACTGATTGATTGCATTGTCCAACTCTGTCTGATTGATCTTTGAGACAACGTCGAAACCTGAGTCAGCCATGATTCCCCTTTGATTTCGATATGGATACTATCCCCTGAGGCCCGCCATCAAAGTTGGGCGCTCAACTCTGTCACCACATCAAATAGCGCGAATACATCCGCTTCAGTCGTCCTGAAATTCGTGTAGCAAGGGCGAAGCCAAGTCTCGCCATTAATTTGCGCGGTCGAAATGTAGAAACGACCATCTTCAAGGATTCTTTGGCAGAGTCTCTCGTTCAAGGCGCTACGGTTACTCTCGCTTGGACTGAGGAACTGGATGGGGGCGATAGAGAGATCTGGTGGATAGGGAAGTACGCGGAAATCGCTTCGCTGCGCAGCAATTTGATAGGTCAGTTCTGCAAGCCGAATGTTCTTTTCTATAGCATCGCGAAATGCCTCGGCGCCATGGGTCTTGAATGCAATCCACAACTTAAGCGCACGAAATGGACGTGAATACTCCAGGGTGAGGTCGACGGGATTGTAATCGTCGTTGGCATGAGGCATGTAAGCCTCGTGATGCGAGAAAGTCATCGCCAATCCGTTGCGGTCTTTCATCAAGACTAAGGAACATGATTTCGGTACGAATAACCACTTATGTGCATCAATAGTCACCGAGTCGGCATCATCCAAGCCTTCAAAAAGTGCGGAGCGAGCAGTTCCAGCAGCAGGCACGCCATATGCGCCATCGACGTGAAGCCATATCTGCTTCTCCTTAGCCACCTTCACAAGCTCTCCGATCGGATCCACAGCGCCGGTGAGCGTGGTTCCGGCTGTTGCAACGATCGCTATTGGGGTTATGCCCGAAGAAAGGTCAATGTTGATTTGTCGTTTGAGCTCCGTAACGTTCATGCGATGATGACCGTCTATTGGGATGGAACGTAGTGATTCGCTCCCCATACCAAGCACTTCCATTGTTCGACGTACGGAGTAGTGAGATTCGTGGGAGGCGTAGATTGCAACCTTTCTATCTATCCCTAACTTTCGAGAGGCTGGCAATGCTTGATTTCGGGCTGTTGCAAGCGCGGTGAGATTGCTGACCATCCCGCCAGATGTGAAATATCCGATTGCACTCTTGAAACCAATGAACTCGCCGACCCACTTGGCGGTTTGTTGTTCCAACACCGTGGAAGCGCGAGAATCAATCGCCTGGTTGATGTCGTAGGAAGAGGCAAGAAAGTCGGCAATCGCACCTACTTCAAGTCCACTCGACCCGATATAGGCCAGGAATCGTGGCCGAGATTGAGCTATCGATGACTCCAATACATCAACAGATTGACCGAGGACCTCGATTATTTCCTGTGACCCTTCTGGCAACTGCTCGTTCAGGAGCAATTTGAGTGATGCTGTGAATTCAGGTTCGCTTTCTCGAGCGTGATCGAAGCTCGCCCAGATTCGCTCCATCTCTTTCGCTAGGAAATCTAAGACAGTATGCCTCTGCTCGCCGATACGCAAACGCTCCATTACTGCCTCATCAAATGCATGGAAATTGCGAGTTGCGCTCGATGGAGTCTGGTGACCAGCTCTGATTGTCGAATCGCTAGCGCTTGTGAGACATCTGAAAATGTTCTTCTTTCATACAGGATACCCATAGCTACATCTTTGAGTGAGTCAGGCAACGTCTCGATTGCGGCCAAGAGATCTTTGGCCGCAATCTTGGAGAGGTCCAATTTCTCGCCATCGTCGTCAAAAGAGATGTCAAGGTCGAAGAAGTTGCTCACAGGCGAATCTCTCCTCGCAACTTGTTCAGCTCTCGCCTCATTCCTATGCCAGCAATACCGACCAACTCACCATCTCTCCGGTAACTCATGATGAACTCATCACTAATCTCACCCTCAACAAGTGGCGATTCATTGGCAAGCTTTGGTTCTCCGTAGGACAAGATGCTAATACTGAATTGATCGCTCCAGAAGGAGGGAAGGGGATTGAACCGCTCCCCGGTTTGAAGATCCGGGATCAAACCCGGTTTATCTTGGTGACAAATCTGGCGTCCGACCCATTTGGCTGATTCGATCGGGATATTCCAGTGCTCGACTCTGCGAGCGGGTAGCGATTGGGCGACGTAAGGGAAACGTGCGATGTCGCCTACAGCAAAGACGCGGTCACTTGAAGTTCCTAGCTCGTTCATCACTCGCAAAGTTTGATCCGTCAATACTCCATTTGAGAGGTCTAACCCATTACCCGTCAACCAATCGACATTTGGAATTGAGCCCACTGCTTCGATCAAGATGTCACAATGAAGTTCAGTGCCATCACTCAACACCACACCTTCGATTCTCGTGGTGCCGATCAGATCTTCGATGCTCAGTCCCAAGTGAAAATTGACGCCTTCACGCTCGTGGCGACGGCGGATTTCCCGACCGAAGGTATCGCCAAGGATCCCAGCAAGGGGAATCTCTTCGATTGCGACTATGTTGATAGTACAACCGAGCGTTCGAAGTGTGGCAGCCAACTCAAGTCCGATAAAACCTGCGCCAAAGATAACGACGCGCCTTTCGGGTGCAACTGCTCCTCGTAATGACCTTGCATCGTCGTAGGTGCGTAGCACATGACGTCCTTGATTCAAGTCATTCGGAAAGGAGAAACGTTTCGGACGTAAACCTGTTGCAGCCACCAAATAATCGAAATTATGTTTGGCGCCAGACTCCAGTCCGAGAGTTGACCCATCAATATCAAGCGACCTCGCTGGATCGGCCAAGATGAATTCTGCCTGCAATTCTTCGTGCCGAATCGGAAAAGCGATATCCGCCAGAGACTTGCCTTTTGCCAAGAAATCCTTTGAAAGTGGCGGGCGGTTGTAGGGCAGATGAGACTCTGCACCGACCAGAGTGATTCCACCCGTAAAGCCAAATCGTCGTAGAGATTCAGCGGTACGTAGTCCGCCCATAGCGGCGCCAACAATCATGACGTGACTCAATCGCGGCCTCGATTCACCTCTTCAGACAAATGCGAATCAATCTACAATCGTGATTGCCTGCATCGGACACACATCGGTCGCAGCCCGGACATTTGCCAACTCCGAATCATCGGCGGTCGCCGTGTACTCCAACTTATCCGATTCATTGAGTTTGAAAACATTCGGAGCTTCATAGACACATTGCCCGTAGTGCTGGCACTTCTCCATATCTACCTGGATCTTGATCACAACTCCTCCTTGAGTTCTAGGTTGGTTTGGCTCTTCATCGCTTACGGGGAAGGCTCTACTCTTCAATCGTTGATGGGTAGAGGTCCTTTGACGGGGTTCGGATTCCCCGAAATTCCCAATCTCCGCCGAGTGCAGTCGAGATGACCTCTTCGCTCTCGGTCGGTTGGGCGCCGACTTCACTTCGGATTCGGTGACCTTCTACGATTCGATTGCTTAATCGACCTAGACCTTCCACTTCTACTTCAACCAAATCTCCGATCTCTACCGGCCTGGAATTCGCAGGAGTCCCGGAGAAGATCATGTCACCAGGAACCAAGGTAATGGTGCGAGCGATATCTGCAACAAGGTAATGCATGTTCCACTCCATGTTGTCGGTGTTGTCCTCTTGCTTCATAACACCATTGACGAAAGTTCTGATTTTCTTGTTCTTAAAATCCCAATCGGTGACCAATCCTGGGCCAACTGGCGCCAGTGAATCCGCGCCCTTGACTCGAAGCATGGAGCCGGCATCAGTATCTCGGAAATCGTGAAGTCCAAAGTCATTTCCAACGCTATAACCGGCTATATAGCCACTCGCTTCTTCAATCGAAATATCCTTGCACTGCTTACCGATGACGATGACAATCTCTCCTTCGTAGTTGAGCCAATTACAACGCTGGGGGCGGATGACATCTCCAAGGTGCGAATTGAGTGCCGTGATCGGTTTATGGAAGTAGGTGGGAGCAGATGGCAACTTTGTGAGGAATTCCTTGGTCCGGCTCTCATAGTTGAGATGCACTGCGATGATTTTTGTCGGAGTTGCTGGAGGAAGATGTTTTACTTGAGCAATCTCAAATGTGCGACCATCGGAAGCGAGTAGTTCTTCTCCCTCGCGCTCTACCGTTAACGAGGATCCATCGACTTCGATTCGACGAAACTCAGTCACGGGTCAGAACCAGATCCTTCGGCGCTGGGAATCCGCCTAAAGGTTCGGGGAAGTAGACATGCACCTGCCCCGTCCCTACCGAGTTCTCATATTCGCTATAGAGAATCCCGGGTGCTTGATTTCGCTCTTCACCAAGGGCTCCAGCCATTGCAAGATAATGGAAGAACCCTGCTTCTGGTTTGTACTTTCTGAATGTGTCGAAGTCTTCCAGGATGGCACCATGATTGCCCCGCTTCATCCACTCCAGGACTTTAAGGTCGTATTGATAGGCCTCGGGTGTGAAGATATGGATCGGGTCGCTTGCCTCATGTTTTCGTAAATCACGCAACTTATGAAAAGTGTGCGAAAGCGCGCCTGACGCAATAAGGAATACCTTTCGATTGCTATCACGAATCGCCTCACCTAGGGCACGACCAGCTCTAATGAAATCCTCGGGAGTTCCGGTCTGACACACTGACATGCTGATCCATCGCTTCTCATCCAGGCCTCGGCCAAGGTAGTGCCAGAGATTCACAGTCGCATAGAAAATAGGAAGATGAGGGTCAGCAATGGGGGTGATCCAAGTTCCATTCTTCTCGTCATAGTTGGAAAGTGACTTTGCAAGTTCAGGATCTCCTTTGATGGAATAGGGGATTTGTGTCATGCCTCGTGGCAATTCCTCTGAAGTGAAAAGGCCAGAGCGTTCTGCAGCAGAAGTGATGACAAATTCAACTGTGGTTGCCCAATGGCTATCGAGTACGACTACAGTGTCGTAGTCGAGTTTCTCGAATACGTCTTTACGTAGTTTCTTGAGTCCGGGCACCAATGAGATCTCTTGACCTTCATTGAGGTCCTTCCTGACTGTCTCTGGCAACATGATGGTCGGTACATGAGCCAAGAGCGCCGCGCCAACAACCTTTCCCATTCTCTACTCCTTCCATCCGTTCGGTGCAATAACGGTGTTCTTGACATCTGCATAGAAATCAAAGGACCACGTGCCACCATCGCGACCGATACCAGACTTCTTTGATCCGCCAAACGGTGCGCGAAGGTCCCTGACGAAGAAGCAGTTAACCCAGATAGTTCCAGCCACCAAGTTTTTCGAGAACTTCGCTGCATGATCTCTATCGCCAGAGACGACTATGGCGGCAAGTCCGAATTCCGTGTCGTTTGCCATGTCAAGAGCTTCGGCGTCATTGGCAAAAGTCTGCAGACAAAGCACTGGACCGAATACTTCTTCACGAAAAATCTCACTCCTAGGGTCAGGCTTCATCACGAGCGTCGGTTGATAGAAGAGCCCACCAAGTTGCGAATTTGGTTGACCACCAAGAACCACATTGGCTCCATCTTTCTTCGCGCGCTCGACAAAACCTGCTATTCGAGCCAGGTGATCGGAGTGAATCTGTGGTCCCATCTGAGTCTCTTCTTCACGAGGGTCGCCTTGTCTTATCAAGGCTGCCTTGGTGATGAAGAGTTTCGTGAATTCTTCAACTATCTTCTCGTGTACCAAGATCCGGGTTCCTGAAAGGCAGACTTGTCCAGCATTATCGTATTGTTCAACGGCAAGCGTTGATGCAAGTTCAAGGTCAGCGTCTTCAAGGACGATCAATGGACTTTTCCCACCAAGTTCGAAAGTGATTGGCGTCAGATTCTCAGCAGCTGCTTTGGCGATGACCTTCGCGGTCGGAACAGAGCCGGTGAATGAGATCCTCGATATGTCAGGATGCTGAGTCAACGCCGCGCCTGCCTCTTCACCGAGTCCAAAGACAACATTGAAAACACCGGCAGGCATGCCTGCCTTGATCGTCAAATCTGCGAAGAAACTTGCAGTGAGTGGTGTCCATTCGGCTGGTTTCAAGACCACGGTGTCGCCCGCAGCGAGAGCGGGTCCGATTTTCCACGTTGCGAGCATCAATGGCGCATTCCATGGTGTGATGAGCGCAGCGACTCCTGATGGATCCCACGAGACGAAATTGGTATGACCTCGGGTTTCGAAAGGTTCATGCTTGAGTTCATTGACTGCCCATTCGGCAAAGAAGCGAATATTGGCGGCGGCTCGAGGCATGACTCCTCTGCGATGCGAGCGAAGCAACGCTCCATTGTCCAATGTTTCGATCTGAGCCAGAATCTCGACATTGTCTTCAATTAGTTTCGCGAGTCGTTCCAAGATCTCACCGCGGCCCTTAGGTCCAAGATCTCGCCATACCGGAAATGCGCTTCGTGCCGCAGTGACGGCGCGATCAACTTCGGTGGCACTACCTAGTGAGAATTCTCCTAGAAATGTGCCATCTATCGGCGAGGTGTTGCGGAAAGTCCGCTTCGAGTCAACGCGAGCGTTATTGATGAAATGTCCGGTAGGGATCTCGACGCCGGCAACAGGAACAGTCTTCACTGTGGAACCTCCATTCGCGCCACCGAGCTCACGTCGTAAAGATCCTAATCGTTAGGATACTAACGAGATGGCTTAGGCTACTCTAGGCATTCTTCACTGTGAAGTGAGAGTCGCGAGGAGGTTCGGGTGGCAAGATCACGACGGCCCCAAATTGCCATCCCAGCCAGACTTGCTGACTCCACCTCGGCTACTCGATATAGCGGAATCGTCACGGCAAGACGACTCGCAGAACTTGTCTGGGCGGCTGGAGGTGAGCCGCTAACCTTCCTTCCGGTTTTGGGGACTACCTGGTCTGAGCGCCTTGACGCCATCGATGGAGTTTTGATGCCTGGTGGCGCTGACGTCGATCCCAAGCGCTACGGACAAGAACATCAATCGACCAAACTCTATGGGATTGATTCATTGCAAGATCAGGCCGACATGGAGCTGGTGAGGTACGCACTCACTTCGTCAAAGCCGCTCCTGACTATCTGTCGGGGGACACAAGTCGCAAATGTCGCCCTAGGTGGCTCGCTCATTCAGCATATGGAGAAACCGCACCTTAATCATCTCTCAGTTATCGAGTTCCAAACGATGGATCCAGCGCTAGGCATCGCAGACTCGAAGATCTCAGCCTCTTGTTATCATCATCAGGCCATCGATCGATTAGGGAAGGGGATAACACCGCTTGCTTTTGCGCCAGAAGGCCACATAGAGGCAGTGCGTTATGCATCAGCCTCATGGGCCTTCGGACTTCAGTGGCACCCTGAAGATAACTATCTCGATGAATCGCGACAACTAGCAATCGCGAAGGCATTTATTGAAGCAACCCGAAGTTAGCTCTTCTTCTTGCCCTTGGTTGCTGGACCATTCTGGGCATGAATGGTCATCTTGCGAAGGGCATCTGCAGCGCCTCTTCGCTCTTTCGTCCCTAGTGATGCGGCTAAGTAGATTTCTTCCTTGTTGAATTCAGGAAAAATTCTCTTCATCAGTCGTTTTCCATCACCGGTGAGGGTGACAATGACAAGGCGGCGGTCCTCTTTGCTCTGTCTCTTCGCAATCCAATTCTCTCGTTCAAGAGTCTTCAATACCCCGGTCAAAGTTGCCTTTGATGTTCCGACTTCTTCCGCAATATCTCGGGTTTCGATCTCTTGCCAAACCCAGACCACCCAGAGAACGACAAATCCAGTCCAAGAGAGTCCATGGCGAGAGAGAATCTCTCGTTCAAGGTGATTCCTAACTGCACTTGCGGCACGGAATAGATTCGACACAACCGCCATAGCTTTGAAGTCGATCTTCATACCTCGAAGCAAGGTTGAGACCTGGCGCTCTGTCTCTTGGAGAGTGTGTGCGCCGGCCATAGCTTTAATCCTATAGCCCGAGATTGCTTCTCGCTGTCGCGGACCGGTGGTATTCTCTTTTCGTTCGTACCCTAACGAGTGGAGTGACGATGGGTTCTGCGACAAACCTTGCCGATCTTGATCTCTTCGAGTCTGGCGCGCCTTGGACGGTCTTCAAGGGATTGCGCCAGCAGGAGCCACTTCATTGGAGCGAAGAACCCGCACCAAATCACGGTTTCTGGTCTCTCACTCGCTACCACGACATCGTGTCGGTACTACGCGATCCTGCGACCTTCACTAGTGAAAGGTTTACCAATCTCGAGGAGGTCGATGCGGATCAAGAGGAGGCTCGTCGCTCACTCCTTGAAACTGATGGTTCGCGACATCGAGCATTGCGTAGGCTGTTGCAAGGACAATTCACTCCGGCTGCGGTAGCCCACTATGAGACTTTCCTTAGAGGATTGACCGCAACCACTTTGGATAATGCCTTCGCTCAAGGCGAGTTCGACTTCGTTCGGGATGTGGCCGCTGACTTTCCCATAAACGTCTTGGCGCGACTTCTCGATGTTCCCGCAACGGATAATCGGCAACTTATTGAGTGGGGAAATCGGATGATCGGCTTTGATGACCCCGAGCATGCCGATATTCTGATAAGCGATCCCGACAGCGAGAGGTATCGATTGGTTCCATTCCGTTCACCAGCGGCGCTGGAAGTCTTTGCGTATGGCGATGGGCTGGCAAAGGAGCGACGCGGAAAGAATGGCAAAGATTTGGTCTCCGTTTTGGTCAATGGGGAAATGAGCGATGGCATCCCACTTACTGAACGGGATTTCCACACCAACTTCCTGTTATTGGTTGTAGCGGGAAATGAGACGACACGACACACCATCACGCACACGATGATCAACCTCATCAATCATCCGGATCAACTGGCTCGACTTCAAGAGGATCCTGATTTGATCCCTTGGGCCGTGGAGGAATTTTTGCGCTTTGCTAGCCCGGTCTATCACTTCCGGAGAACGGCGACGAAAGATGCCGAAATTCATGGCAAGACTGTAAAGAAGGGTGAGAAGGTGGTGACTTGGTTCGCATCGGGAAATCGGGACGAGGCAATATTCGAAAATCCAGATAAATTCGATGTGACACGAAATCCAAATGAACATATGACCTTCGGCCGAGGAGGTCCACATATGTGCCTCGGTAACGCCCTTGCCCGTATCGAATTACGGGTGATGTTCGAAGACCTGATCGGAAGGATTGATTCAATGGAAGTCACCGGTCCCGTTGATTATCTGCGATCGAACTTCGTTCATGGAATCAAGCGAATGCCGGTGAAAGTGAACCTTCGTTAGATAAGCCTTGCTACGTTCTTCAGGAATGAGTCGACTAGTTTGAAAGTGCGTTCTTTCGCCGCTGGCTCATGGGCGATCGTTTGTGCAAGCATCACATCTGGATCTTGCCCGTCCTCGACCACTTCATTTCTGCCACCCCAGTCAAGCCACTGTTTCAAGGAGTGTGCGTCGATTTCAGGATGGAATTGGAGCGCGAGCGAATTCTTGATGATGAAAGCTTGAGAGGCAATGGGGTTTCTTGCGATCTCCGTTGCACTGGGCGGCAGTTGCCAGCGATCGTAGTGAAACTGAAACCACGGGCCCTCGGGAACTAAATCAGGTTGATCACTCCAGATGGATTTCCAACCGATCTCACATTGGGGAGCCTTTGACACAGAACCGCCAAGCGCACGAGCAATCAATTGGCCACCAAAACAGATTCCTAAGACTGGCTTGCCAGATTCGACTATGGCGCGAATCCACTCCACTTCGGGAAGGAGCCAGTTACCGATGCACTTATCATCCCAAGCACCCCAAGGTGCGCCGAGTGGAATTATCAGGTCAAATTCATTCGCATCGGGAAACTCGAACGTGACATTCGGGGTAGTGAAATTTTCCGCTGCAACGACGACAACTTCAGTAGTTTGAAAACCATGATGGTGGAGTCGCTCGGCGACGGGGCCAGGTGGTGAGACATGATCATGTTCGATGAAGAGGGCTTTCATTCGCGCCTCCCGCACGCTTGATATGTTCTGAATTGCTTTCAATTGGTGCTCAAAGGGTCTTGCCAATCCTACCCCAACAAACCTTAGAATGTCGTTCGCGTCCTAATGAAATTCCAACGACCCGCAAGGAGATGACAATGTCGAGCTCAGTCGATAACTTGAAGAAGGAACTGAAGACCCTCGGCGTTGATGTGTTGCAAGTGATGTACTCCGATGTGCTTGGTGTGACTCGATCCAAGTATGTCCTGACGTCAGAACTTGAGAAGGGAGTCAGCCATGGGCCCTCTTTCTGCCAAGGTGTCTGGGTAACGACCAATCGCGGCGGCGTCTTGGATGCCGGCAATATCGCTTCAGATGGGCTCCAGGATTTCATGACCAAGATGGATTCCAGTCGAGTCAGGAAACTCCCATATGAGCCAGGAATGGCATGCACAGTCGTCGATGCCTTCAACCCTGACGAATCCGAAAATCAATTCGCTCCCCGTACCGTCTTAAAGAAGATTATCGCGGGATATGCAAAGCATGGCTTGGTGCCCATAGTCGGACCAGAACTTGAGTTCTACATCGCAAAATGTGTCGAGGGGAAGTTCTCTCGCTTCCACGAGAACGTCGGATTCGTCTACACAACTGGGTCAATGGTCGATCCGGATGGAACTTTCTTACGCGTGCTTCGCGCGCTCGATCAGATGGAACTTGGTGCGTTCGCCGGAAATCATGAATTCAGCCCCAGTCAATATGAAATCAATCTGTGGCATGGAGAGGCGCTTGACGCGGCAGACCGAACATTCATCTTCAAGACTGCAATCAAAGACATGGTTTATCGCGAGGGGAAGATTGCTACCTTCATGGGCAAACCGTGGGGCGACGAGGGTGGTAGCGGATTTCATTTGCACTTCTCAGTGGCTGATAAGAACGGCCAGAATAAGATGCATGATGGAAAAGATGGTTTATCCGAAGTGGCGCATTCCCTTATTGCAGGGATATTGGCCAATGCTGCCGCGATTACCGCTTTTGCCAATCCCACCGTCAATGCATTCAAGCGACTGGGACCTGATACTTTGGCGCCGTTCCGCGCAAATTGGGGATTCGACAATCGAAGTTGCATGGTTCGAATTCCGCCAGAACGTGGCAGTGGCACACGTCTCGAAGTTCGCGTCGGTGATGGTGCAGCGAATCCGTATCTGGTCATCGCCGCGATCTTGGCAGCGGGACTAGATGGAATCGACCGGAAACTAAAGTGTCCAGATGCCGCAGTCGGCATGTCATATGAGATGGAGTCGGCTCCCATCTTGCCAATGACTTTTACCGATGCGCTCGATGCACTCGAAGCAAATTCCCAGATGAGGAGTCAACTCTCCCCAGAACTAGTCGAAACTTTCTTAGTGCTCAAGCGTGAGGAAATCGAACGCTATAACAAGGAAGTCTCCGATCCCGCGACTCGTGACGTTACTCAATGGGAACAGGATGAGTACCTACTCCGCTACTAAGCCGAATTCAATCCATGAAAGTTCAGATTGTGGGATTAGATTTATCGAGGAGAAGTTTTCCACCGTTGAAAGTTACTCCCACTTCTCTGTAATACCCACCAATCATCTCTTTGATAGGAAGAATGGAAGCAAGTTCATCCCATGGAGAGTCAAAAAGTTCAAGCTCTGCATCGCCTGCCCATGGTTGTCCGAGATCGGCATCAACACCGCTCATAGTGATCAATTGATCCAAGGAATTTCCTAGACCTGGAGTGATGGAAGGAACCCACCGACTATGGAGCATCGGATGGCCATTGACGAATCCATTTGTTTGGGATGGTTCACGAAGTGTGACTCGAGCGCTAGCCAGTCGATGGTCATAAGCGGCGATACTCGCACCGAGCTGCGCACCCGGTTCAAGTCGTGGTGTCGCTTTCCCTCGGTTGAATAGCCTGGTCAAGCCAATCGAACCAATCTTCTTCGGGTATCCCTGGAACCAACCTCGAGCTAGAGAAAAGTCCTTGGTAACCCAGATTGCGACACACCTACTGTAAGTCGTCTCTTTGTATTGGCAACGAATAACAAGAAAGGCCTCAAGATATTGTGATCGAAGCGGATCAAGGAGTTCTACCTTTGATTGTGAACAACTTTGCCAGTCTGCCCATATCAACGCGACTGCACCAGGATCTTCTTCTGCCAACGAAATCTCTTCGGGTAGAAGAGCTCGCACATTCTTAGGTTCGGTTCGATACTCCACTGTGAGGAGATTTCCGGAATAGAACCAAGGCATATCTGGGGCGATGGCACTCTTTCCACTTGGCGTACGGGGTGCGAAGAAACCCTGTAATGGTGACATCGCTGCGACTCCTTGTGTGGACGAGTTGAATCTTCTTCGGAAACACCCGAAAATCCTTGACTTCGAGTGTTACCTGCGCCACCCTATATCAAATTCGTTCGTATATGAACGATTCCAAACCGGTTAGCAAAGGAGCTGGCATGGCAGGAGAAAATTCTTCATTGAGAAAGGGCAGACTTGGCGTCTTCGGCATAGTGTTCTTTGTCGTCGCAGCCTCTGCTCCCCTTGTTGGAATGACCGGTGCAGTACCGGTAGCGATGGTTCTAGGTAATGGTGCCGCAACCCCAGGTGCATATCTCGCCGCAGGAATTACTTTACTTATCTTCTCGGTGGGGTATGCAGCTATGAGCCACCACGTGACGAACACAGGTGCCTTCTTTGCATTTGTCGGCAGAGGACTTGGTATGAAGGCAGGTGTTGCTTCAGCCTATGCATCATTAGTCGGATACATCACCATCCAGCTGGCAATCTATGGATTCTTCGGCTTGGTCATGAATATCACGATGGCGGACTATGGTCTCAATCTTTCGTGGTGGGTCTGGGCACTGATCAGTTGGTTGCTGGTCACAGTGCTATCGGTGCTGAGTGTTGATGTTGGTGCAAAGATACTTGGCACGTTGCTTGTGATTGAGCTCTTCTCGCTCTTGCTTATTGGCCTCGCCATCTTCGCGAAAGGTGGACCAGAGTCTATGGACTTCGGGGCGTCCTTTAATCCATCGGATGTATTCGCAGGAGGTTTTGCCGGCACGGCAGGAATTGCCCTCGCCTTTGCTTTCGCCTCTTTTATTGGGTTTGAAGCAACCGCTATCTACGGTGAGGAGTCACGAGATCCTAAGCGTGACGTTCCTAAGGCCACATATCTCGCAATCGTGACTATCTCTGTTCTCTTCGCTTTCGTCTCATTTGCGATGGTTCTCGGAATGGGCTCTAGCAAAGCAGTGGAGCAAGTCCTGGCTCGCTCCGGTGATCTTGCCGATCCTGCGGGAGTTCTATTCAGCCTTGGTGGTGAGTATGTAGGAACATGGATTGTGGACGTGATGAAGATCTTGGTCCTTACATCCCTATTCGCAGGATTGCTCGCATTCCAGAATGCAGCCTCGAGGTACTTCTTCGCAATGGGGCGAGCTGGCGTGATGCCAAAGCGTTTGGCGACCACCAATGATTCGGGTGCACCACAGATGGCGTCAATAGTCACCTCAGCTATCGCAGGTATTGTCATTGTGATCTTTGCGGCAGGAGGTCTGGATCCGTATACCAAGTTATTCAGTTGGATGAGCGGAATCTCGGTGATTGCTATCGTGGCCATTGAAATTCTGGTCTCGCTTGCAGTGCTTCGTTACTTTAGCTCGCAAGGTGGCGGCAATGTCTTTAAGACTAAGGTTGCTCCGCTAGCGTCTATCGTGCTCTTGGTCGGTGGCCTCTACCTGCTGATGTCTCGATTTAATCTTTTGGCTGGCACGGTTGCGGCGGAAGTGGATCCAACGCTTCCGGAGAGTGCTTGGAAACTTTCTGGTCTTGGTTGGTTCCTTGTCCTTTCGCCTTTCATAGCGATGCTAATTGGCCTGGTAGTGGCATCAAAATCAAAGAGTAAGAATGAATCCCTGACTCGGGATTTTTCATAGCAGAGTCCGTACGTTAGTGATCGACCCCGAGCCCTTTGGCTCGGGGTCGATCCAATTGGGAGCCCTGTGAGTCGTGGGCAAGCGTTGATTTCAGAGTGACTTTCTCGAAGGAAATCTAAACGTTATTCAGTTGGTATTGCATGAATCCTCAGCAAGTTCTAGGGTTTGCCCACTTGAAATTCGTTCGTGGTTGAACGACGAAAATCGAAAGGGCATATATGAAGTCAAGAAAGTCGAAGCTGTTTGGCGCAATCGCCATCGCAGCTTCAATTGCTTTGACTGCGACGGGCTGCAGCTCAGATGAGGGCGGCAACGCAAGCGGTCAAGTAGAAGTGTTTTCTTGGTGGACCGGTGGAGGTGAAGAAGCAGGCCTCAACGCGCTCGTTGAAGTATTCAAGCAGGAGTATCCAGATGTTGAATTCGTCAACGCTGCTGTTGCAGGTGGTGCAGGTACAAACGCTCGCGCCGTCCTAGCTACTCGTCTTCAAGCAGGCGAAGCACCAGATTCATTCCAGGGTCACGCCGGCGCGGAGTTGATGGACTACATCACTGCGGGTCAACTTGAGGATCTCTCCTTCCTCTATGACGAAGAAGGTTGGCGTGATGTCATGCCAGCAACACTTCTTCCGCTCATCACTGTCGACGGAAAGATTTACTCCGTTCCAGTAAACATCCACCGTGCGAACGTCATGTGGGCGAACCCAAAGGTCCTCGCTGACAATGGCATCACCATTCCAGGTTCATGGGATGAGTTCTTTGCTGCAGCAGATAAGTTGAAGGCAGCAGGAGTTACTCCACTCGCACTTGGTGAGCAGTGGACTCAACTCCACCTCTTCGAGACCGTTCTCCTTGGCGTTCTTGGTACTGACGCCTATAACGGCCTCTGGGATGGATCAACTGGTTGGGACTCTGCAGAAGTTAAGGGCGCACTTGATACCTTCAAGAGGGTCCTTACCTATACAAACTCTGATGCAGCAAGCCTTAGCTGGCAGGATGCTTCCAAGCTCGTCATTGACGGCAAGGCAGCTTTCAACATCATGGGTGACTGGGCAGAAGGTTATTTCCGCGTAGACAACTCACTTGTTGAACAAGAGGGTTACACCTGGGCACCAGCTCCAGGAACAGCGGGAACCTTCCAGTTCCTCTCGGATTCATTCACACTCCCAGTGGGTGCGAAGAATCGTGATGCAGCGATTGCATGGCTCAAGGTCGCTGGATCATCAGCCGGACAAGATGCGTTCAACGTGAAGAAGGGTTCGATCCCTGCACGTAGCGATGCCGATAAGGCTATCTATCCTCCATACCTACAGTCCGCGATGGATGACTGGGGTAGCAATGAGATCGCAGGATCACTGACACATGGTGTGACTGCATCTAATGCATGGAAGGCAGAAATCGACACCGCACTTGGCCTCTTCCTACAGAATAAAGATGTAGCGAAGTTCCAAGCAGCGCTCGCTACTGCTGCAGCAAACGCAGGTAAGTAGTAACTGAAGAACTGGGAGCGACCTAAGGGTCGCTCCCAGTTCTATTACTAGTAAGGAATCCCATGAAGCGGGCCAAGGACTGGATGCCTGGCCTGCTCTTGACCGCACCATCTCTTATCGCGCTCGCCGTCTTCGTCTATGGCTTCATCGGTTGGAATTTTCGAATCTCTCTCACCGATTGGAAAGCGCTCTCACCTGACTTCAACTTCATCGGATTGAAGAACTATCGAGACTTACTCGTCGATGAACGATTCAAGATTGATATAAAGAACTCTCTTATCTTCACCGTGGTCTTCATGGTTGCATGCCTACTCTTAGGTTTGCTCTTGGCAATCTTGCTGGATCAGAAACTGAAATTCGAAGGACTCTTCAGAAGCGTCTATCTCCTGCCTATGGCGATTTCATTTATCGTCACTGGTGTTGTCTGGCGCTGGTTGATGAATCCTGCGACTGATGATCGAATAAGTGGCATCAACCTGCTCTTCACAAAGGTTGGTCTGGATCCCTTGGTCAATCAATGGCACTTGACTCCCAACTGGGGGATGGCTGGAATCGCCCTACCTGCGGTTTGGCAGATGGCTGGCTACACAATGGCGCTTTTCTTAGCGGGAATCCGAAGCATCCCTGAAGAGATCCGTGAAGCTGCTCGAGTAGACGGTGCATCGGAGTGGCGGATCTATCGCCATGTGATTTTGCCACAACTGCGCCCCATCGCACTCTCGGCGATCGTGATCCTTGGTCATATCTCACTCAAAGTCTTCGACTTAATCATTGCTATCGCAGGAAAACAACTCGCTCTTGATGTCCCAGCGATCTATATGTGGCAGACATCTTTTGATGCATATAACTTCGGTAAAGGCGCCACTCTTGCGACATACATTCTTTTTAGCGTTGCGATAGTCATAGTCCCTTATCTGATTTTCACCATGCGTCAGGAGCGAAAGTCATGAAGAAGTCTCGCCTCCTTCTCTATCCAGCACTGATCTTCTTCCTCGTCTTCTTCTTGCTTCCGGTCTATGTGGTTGTGGTGACCTCACTCAAACCACTTGGCGATATCTCACTCTCAACGATGTGGTCTTTGCCAAAGTCGCTTGATTTCATCAATTACTCTCTTGCTTGGGAGAAACTCGGCCCTTCAGTCATCAATAGCTTCCAACTTGTCATCCCCGCTGCGGTGATCGCGGCATTCCTAGGCAGCATGAATGGTTTCGTCCTGGCTAAATGGAAGTTTCCGGGCGCAGATATCGTCTTTCCGATAATCCTCTTTGGGATGTTCATTCCCTATCAATCAATCTTGATTCCGCTCGTCACCACTATGCGCGAACTTGGTATCTATGGCGGTATCCCCGGATTGATTCTGGTGCACGTCATTTATGGGCTACCCATCATGACTCTTATCTTCCGTAACTATTACGCCTCTGTTCCGACTGAGTTGATAGAAGCGGCGAAAGTCGACGGAGCAGGAATGCTCGGCACCTATTTCAGAGTTGTTCTCCCGATCTCTATTCCTGCTTTCA
>Ga0194119_10004998_pt1 | contig 20031 bp, 21 predicted proteins | sample TA2MahC100mmetaG_FD_148620 | JGI IMG/M metagenome (GOLD analysis project Ga0194119, IMG submission 148620) | Freshwater microbial communities from Lake Tanganyika, Tanzania - TA2015018 Mahale Deep Cast 100m | ecosystem: Environmental > Aquatic > Freshwater > Lake | place: Tanzania: Lake...
GCACCACCACGGGGTAGTTGCGACCGCCCCCTCCGTGACGCGCTTCGTAGCGGCGCTCGGGTTGCGCGCGGCCGCTGTGCTTCACCACGGTTTGCCCGCGTTCGAGCCAACGGTCCGCCACGGCCACGCCTTCATTCAGCAGGCCGCCCGGATTGTTGCGCAGGTCAAGGATCAGGCCCTTCACTTCACTCTCCGGGAGCTTCTTCAGGGTATCTTCGAGTTCGCTCGACGTATTCTCATTGAACTGTTCAATCGCGGCGTAGGCGATGCCCGGCTTGACGAAAAACGCCTCTGGCACGCTCTTGCGCGAAATCTCGCCGCGCACAATGTTTAAGGTGAGGTTCGACGGCGCGCCCTCGCGCGACACCACCACCTGCACGGGCGTCCCCTTGGGGCCTTTCAGCAGGTCCGCCACTTCATCGGTGCGGAGGTTTTCGGTGGACTTGTCGTTCACGGTCATGATCACGTCGCCCGGGCGGATGCCGGCCTTGTAGGCGGGCGAGCCTGGGAACGGCGCGATGACCATGGTGCGGTTGTTCTTGGGCGCGACGGTCATGCCCACGCCGTAGTAGTGGCCCTTCTGCTCTTCGCGCAGTAACTGGAAATCGCGCGGATCGAAGAAGCTCGAGTGCGGGTCGAGCGTGCGCAACATGCCTGGCACTGCGCCTTTATAGATGGCTTTGTCGGCGGTGACCTTGTCGGCGAAGTTCTCCTCGACGAGGTTGTAAACGCGGCTAAACGTTTTCAGCGCGGCTTCGACGTCGTTGCCGTCGCCGGTGGCGGCTGACACGCCAGTCAGGCTAGGGCCGAGGATACTGCCGACGAACGCACCGAAGGCGATCACGACAGGTACAAAAAGATAGCTACGCCAGCTGGCTTTCAAGCGCCGACCTCCCGGGCTTATTTCAGTATATCCCTTTTGACGTTCATGCTTTCGAAACGGCGTGAAGGCGTTCGCGGAGGAACTCGTCATAGGCACCAGGATTCAGAAGACGAATTTCGCCGCCACCTGAATCTGCCGTTGCGTGCGTTGGAACGAAGTGGGCGATCCGGCCGAATTGATGATACCGGCGTTCGGAGTGCCAATCACCGCGTTCGGCTGATTGAATTGCGGCGTATTGGTCACGTTGAAGAACTCGCCGCGCAACTGCAGCAGCCGCGGCGTATCGGATTTGCTCAGGTAGAAGTTGCGGAAAACAATGAAATCGAAGTTGCGCGTCCCAGGTCCTTCGATGAGATTGCGCCCGGCGTTGCCGAACGAGAACTGCGCCGGAATCGTGAAGCACGCCGGATTGAACCAGCGTCCGGGAGCCGGATTGTCGAGGTTCCAATTGCAGCCGGGCACCACTTCGGCGCGCTGGAAGCCGGATCCATCCAGGTTCTTCGGGCCGACGGTCGGCGTCAGGAACTGCCCCGTGCTCAGGCGCAGGATGCCGTTCACCTGCCAGCCGCGCGCCAGCGCCGCGGCGACGCGTCCGGCGTCTTTGCCGAACGGCAACTCGTAGTTGAAGCTTGCAACGAACGTGTGGCGTGTATCGTAAGGCGACAGGCCGCGGTCCAGACGAAGATTCAACACGTCCTGGTGATCGCCGCCGAAAATGCCGGCGTCGTCGATGTTCTTGCCCCACGTGTAGGAGCTCTGAAAGCTGAGCCCCTTCGCGTAGCGCTTCTCAATGGTCGCCTGCAGACCGTGGTAGTTTGAGTTCCCGCGGAACGCCGTGTAGGCGATCGCGTTGGAGACCGGATACAGGCGGCGCGCGGGCACCGCGCCGGGGCCGGGCCGCGGCTGATTGATGTCGATCTCGTCGCGCAGCACCAGGTCTGCGGCTGGAAGAGCCGCCGCCGCGAGGAAGAGGAAAGCCCACAATCTATGCAATGCCAACCGCCGCCCCCAGTCTGATCGATTTGCCTGCTTCACTGGCCGGAATGCGCGTATTCACGGCCAGCCGGTAGTAGTGGGTGAACAACTCGGGCTTCGCCGTCCAGGCCGGCAAGTGCTCGCGGCGCAGTTCGGCGAAGCGCCGCTGAAAGCCTGCATCGGGCGCGCCGGTATGCGGGTGGCGCGACGGCACCGCGCACCGCTGGCACGGATTCACTGCCTCCACCTGCACGTCGCCGATCATGATCGCGCGGCCATACCAGGCGTCTTCGCCGAACGGCGGCTCGTCCTCAATCTCCACGTTCGCGCGAAAGCGCAGCCGCACTTCTTCGGCCTCCATTCCGAACCACGCTGCCACCGCGTTGATCGACGCTGTGGTGATCAGCGTGGGGCCGAGCGAGCCGGTGTCATCAGGAAAGCCCGTAATCGCATCCTCGTGCCACTCCACCGGCTGATCCAGATGCGCGGTGAACCGCGCGGCGATCTCCGGCCCCTGGCGCGTGAGCGAAAACGTGCGCCCGTCGAGCGATACCTCGCTTTCCGGCAGGCCGTAGGTGGCGCGGACGAGATGGAGCCGTGGTTGGTTTTTGCCGTTGAGCGCTTCGCCCTGCCGGTTGAAAAGCGCAAAACGCCGGTCCCATCGCAAAGCGCCCGAAGCCAGTACGTCCGCCTTATCAACCACGGCAGGGTCCAAAGACTTAATCGGGTAGAAGCGCACCTGCCGGACGATCCCCATTTACCTCATCGTACACTGAAGGCCTGATGCGAGCCATCTTTCTGCTCCTACTCGGCGCTGCATGTGTTTCGCGGGCGGCCGACAACCAGCTCACGCCGGAGGAAAAGCGTGCGGGCTGGAAGCTGCTTTTTGACGGGCGTACGCTCCGCAACTGGCTCGATCCGGCCAAAGGCAACATCCCCGGCAATGCGTGGGCAATTGAAAACGGCGCGGTGAAGACGGTGCCCGATCCGATTGTGCGCGAAGACCTGCTGACGCGCGAGTTGTTTACCGACTTCGAACTCGTCTTCGACTGGAAAGTGGCGCAGGCCGGCAACACCGGCGTGAAGTACCGCATCCAGGACACCATCTTTATCGATGAGACGCAGCACCCGCCAAAGTCGCGCTTTGAGGATATGGTGGGCCGCGAGTACCGCGAACGTTCTTCGAATCGCGCCAAGCTCAAGCCCGGCTCGCCCAACCAGGTGTACGTGGTTGGTTACGAGATGCAGTTGCTCGACGACGAGCGCCACCCGGATGCCAAACGCGACCGCCGCCACGTCACCGGCGCGCTCTATTCCATGATCGAGCCTGCTCGGCGCGACGCGGCCAAGCCGGCCGGCGAGTGGAACACCGGCCGCATCGTCGTGCGCGGCCAGCAGTTTGAACACTGGATTAACGGCATCAAGGTGAACGAGGGCTCGCTCGATGCCGAACCCGTGCGCGCCGGTGTGGCCAAGCGCTGGCAACCCGCGCCGCCGGTGCGCGACATGCTCTCCAACCCCAAGCCTGCCGGGCGCCTCGCCCTGCAGCACCATCAGGACGAAGCCTGGTTCAAAAACATCAAGGTCAGAAAACTGAAGCCCGGCGCGAAATAGCCTGAGAGTTTCCGCGTCCGCACGGCACTAATACTGTGTAGGACCCTGTGCAGCAACTGTCCCCCCTCCCATGAAGGCTCCGGCCTGAAGCCCCGCGAACCCGGCGCTGCTGAGAGCGCCCATGAGGGCACGGATACGCGCAGTCCCGAACAGTCGATCACCGATTTGACCAACGGCTTGCGCGCGCTGGCCGGATCGCACGCCGCCGAGGCCGCTTCCGACGCGGCATGGCGCAGCGAAGTGGAGCGGCAGGACAAACGAGCGGTGGTCTATGACGCAGTCTATGAAGGACTGCTGTCCTGTTTCCGGGCCTATGAAGACTGGACTACCGAGGCGATTTACTCGGCTTGGTACGAAGGCCGCGGACGGCTGCTGCTGGTGGGATGAGGCACGGGAGGACAACTGAAGCGCCTGTCCCAGCGCATGCCTGTGAAGTTGATCACGGCCATTGACGTCGCGCCCGAGATGACCAAACGGGCGCGCGAGAAAAAGCCGGCCATCCATGAAATTCGCACTGTTCCCTTCGATCGCTACCAACCCGCGGTGCCCTTCGACGTAGTGGCCTTCACCGGCGCGCTGGCCGCCATGCCCGATCTGCGCAACGCCGCCAACCACGCCGCGCAATTGACGCTGCATGGTTCGCGGATTGTGGTGTGCGCACGCAATGGAGACTGGCTCTGGCGCAACCCGGCCAGCCACGCTTCGGCGCGGCTCCGGTATCCCATGAGTTGGTTGGGCGCGAGCGTGTGGCGGCGCAAGTGGGCCGCCGCGGCGGCGGATCGTTTGGCTGGCCTGACGAGTCCGCATCCCGATCGGACGCCAGAGATCGTCAAGCAGGCCTTTGGCAGCCGCTTCGGCCTGCGCTCGGAATTAACCGACTTTGGCGTGACCAGGTTGTTTGAGTACGGGTTGGCGATTCCTGCGAGTCAAACGCCGGAGACGTACGGTCCGACGGGGGAACGCCGGCCGTGGACTCGCGCCATGGACAGGCTCAAGGCGGCGGACGAGGCGTTTGGAAAGAAGCATCCGCTCGAGGGCGGGCACTTCGCGCTGCTCTTCGACAAGCTCCACTGAGAGGCGGCGCGGCGTCCGCGCATCCGGCCCTGGCCGTATTCCATTCCTCTCGCCGATGCGGTACTGGTGGGAGTAAACATGGCGCAGCCTCTCCATTCCGCCACTCCTGCCCTGCTCGCCGGACTCCGCCGCCGCGGACAATTCGTGATGGCCGCCTTGTGCTTGCTCGCGCTGGGCGGTTTGGCCGTGGCGCTGGCCGGATGGCTGGCGGTGTTCTTTCACTACGGCGTGAGCCTCGCCGAACGGCTCCGGGTGAGCCTTGGGTTTGTGCCGCCGGCGCTGGGTACGCCTGACTGGTATTTGCTTACGATTCTGGCGCTGCCAATGTTATTGGGCGTTGCGGCGGCTCTGGCGGCGTGGGGTTGTTACGGGCGCGTGCGGTCCTGGCGGCTGGCAGGCGTTTGGAGCGCCACGCCGGGCGCATCGCGGCATGCGCGGTGGACGGATGACCGCACCAGGCAGACCGAGTATCTGAACGCGCTGGCCGCGACACCGGCATGGTCTGCGTCGTTGGGCGCTCATGCCGCGCCGGAAGCGCGGTTCGAGGCGGCTCGGGCAGACATCGAGCGCGCGTTCGCCACGGGGCTCGTGGTGGGCGTGGGCACGCATCGCACGCTGGACCTGATTGCGATCTTCGCCGCGGCGCTGGAATTGCAACTGCATGTGCTCACGCGGTTGGGCAAGCGCCCGTCGCTGGCGGCCTGGCGGCTGCTGATCGAACGGTGCGGCGCGAGCCTGTTCGTCAACCAATATCTTTCGCGGCAGGATGCGTTGCTGATCAATCTGGCGCTGAAGAAGACGGCGCTCGGGCTCCATGCGGCGGGTGACGCGGCTGTGCCGCAGATCACGTCCACGGATCTGGACCTCGATGATTTGCTGCATCTCAATCGCCTGGACGGGGTGCCGCTTGCCGGGCTTGCCACCGAGGGCCTCGAAGTGGCCGCGACCATGACGCTTACCGTCGGCAAGCAGGGGTTGCACGCGCTGGGGCATCTGGTGGAAACCGCCGGTGACGATCTCGCGCAGGGTGCGATTGCCGCCGCCATTCTCTATCACCACGGCATGGCGCTCGCCGGCGATGCGCTCGCCGTTGATGCCGGGCATCGCGCGCAGCCGGCGATGAATCGCGGCTTTGCGCAGGGTATCGAGCGGATGGTGTCGCTCGCCGGCTCAATTCTGCCTGATGCCGTGCGTCAGCGCCGAGCGGCGTTCCGGGAGGTGCGCACGGCCGCCGTACGGCAACTGCCGAAGGTGGCATCGGGCGGGATCAAGGAGAAGGTGGCGGGTTGGTTCGGACGCGCCAATCAGGCAAGCGATGCCGACGCCCCGGCGCGAGCGAAATAGGCTACCGCAGCGTGAAGCCGTGAGGAACGCCACCTCAACGCCGCGCCCGAAGGCAGCGCCAGGGAGATCAGCGCCAGCACGGCTGCCATGGCAAACCAACTGCGTGCGAGACCGCGTGCTTGGAGCCGCGCGAGGCTCACTTCGACCTCCATCATCCGGTTGATCGAGCCATAGATGTGCAGCACGGCGGGCGTGAGCGGCGCGGCGGCCTGGTGATGGCCCGATGATCTATCCGTTGCGGATACATTTCAAGCTCTATCCGAGCGCGGAGGACACGCGGGCGTACAGATCCTGGCACACGCTTTCCTGACGTGCTTCGACAGACATGCGCAACAGCGGCTCGGTATTGGAAGCCCGCACGTGAATGGAACGGTCCGCCCAGATGAGCTTCAGTCCATCGGTCCGGTCAATCTCAGCATCCGGGAACGCCGCCTCCACCGCCTGCATCAGCGGCCCGAGCCGGCCGTGGGCAAACGCGGCCTTTCCCATTTTGCGGAAGTAGCGCGGCAGGCGCGCGGCCAGCGACGAGAGCGGCTCGCCGGTGGCGGCCAGACGGTCGAGCACGAAGGCCATGCCCGTGTAGCTGTCACGGCAGTACTGCACGGCGGGGAAGATGATGCCGCCGCTCGAGCCTTCGCCGCCGATCACCGCGCCCACGGCCTTCATACGTTCTACAACGTTCGCTTCGCCGACCGGCGTGCGGTAGACGCGGCGGCCATGCGTGCGGGCAATATCGTCAATCGCGGCGGAGGTGGTGAGGTTCACCGCCACGTCGCCGGGCAGGCGCACCAGCACGGCGTCCACCACCAGCGCCAGCACGTCGTTGTTGTCCAGCACGCGGCCGGTTTCGTCGATGATCGCCAGGCGGTCCCCGTCCGGGTCCTGCGCGAAGCCCAAGGCGCAGCCACGGTCCCGCACCAGCGCGGCCACTTCGCCCAGCACTTCGGGCGTTGGCTCGGCGGGGCGGGGAAAGGTTTGCGCCGGGTCAACGGCAATCGCTTCGAGCGTGCAGCCGAGTTCCTCGCGCAGAAAGCGCTGCGAGACGATCGAGCCCGCGCCGTTCACCGCATCGAGGCCCAAACGAAACGCATGCGCGCGGATGGGCGCCGCGTCCACACGCGCCAGCACACGGTCAAAGTGCAGGCGCATGGGGCGCTCGAGGTCATCGGAAATGCCGCGGATCTGTGCGTTGGTGGAGTGGTGGAAATCGCTCTGATGATAAAGGTCGATCAACTCGCCGCGTTCGTAGCTGTTGAAGAACAGCCCTTCGTGATTAAACAGTTTCAGTGCGTTGTACTCGGCCGGATTGTGCGATGCCGTGATGGCGATGCCGCCGCGTGCATGCGTGGCGCCCACGTACACCTGAATCGTGGGCGTGGGCAGAATGCCAACGCGTACCACTTCGCAGCCGGCCGCGAGCAGACCGCAGCAGACGGCATGCTCAATCATCGGCCCGCTGGAACGCGTATCGCGCCCCACCACCACGCGGCCGCCGCCCACGTAGGTGCCAAACGCCTGGGCAAAGTCAGCCGCCAGTGCCGGCGTGAGAAATTCGCCCACCACGCCGCGGATGCCCGAGACGCCGATCTTGAGATTGTGCTCGCGTGCCGTGGCCATCAGCTCATCCCCCACACACGTTCCATCACGGCGTTGTACAACTCATGCGGCGCATCGCCGCGCCGCTCGGCAATCACGCGCACGATCGACTCGGTTTGCGACACGCGCACATGAAACCACTCATTGGGCCAATCCACGCGCAAACCGTCGAGCGTGTTCTGGCGGCCCCCGGCAAACTCCTGCTGCAAGGCGAGCAACAGCGCGGGCACGTTGCGCGGCGCCAGCGGCGCCTGGCCCTTCAGCATGCGGTAGCGCGGATAACCGGCCAGAATACGGCTGACCGGTTCGCCCCGTTCCGCCATGAGCGAAAGAATACCGAGCATCGAGGTGATGCCGTCATAAACAAACCGGAAGCGCGACAGCATCACCGCGCCCGTGCCTTCACCGGCCAGGGCAATCTGCTCGGGCCGGTGAGCGGACAGCGCGTCCATCGCGGCTTGCCGCCCCACGGGCACACGCACCACGGTGCCGCCGTGACGGCCCGCGATTTCTTCAAGCAGCGCCGTTGTCGACAGGTTCGCGATGATGAGCTTGCCTTCCGAACGCGGCAGCACGTAGTCCGCCAGCAGCGGCATCACCATCTCTTCGCTCGCTGCATCGCCCTCTTCGGTCGCAATTGCCACGCGATCCGAGTCGACATCGAACAGAAAGCCCGCGTCAGCCTTCAGCGGCTGCACGAGCGGCGCAAGTTGCAGTCCAACGATGCGCGCGCTGGTATTGGGCTCATGTGCAAACTCGACGCCTTCCACGCGCTCGTTGATCAACACAAACGGCAGATGGAAGCGCTCCATCAGCCGCCGCAGAATCAGGCCCGACGTGCCGTTGCAGCAATCCACCACGACGCGGAAGCGCCGGAGGTGGTCAAAATCGTACACATCGGAAAGTTCGGTCAGGTAGGCATCGAGTGCGCCAGATTCACTCCGTACGGCGCCGAGGCCGCGATAGCCGGTGAAGTGAAACTTGCGCAAGTGATAGATGTCGAGCAATTCAGACGCCTCTCCGGTTGAAAGGTAGGTGCCGTTTTGTCCGAAGAACTTCAGCGCATTCCACTCGGCCGCATTGTGGCTGGCGCCGATCGATATGCCGCCCGCCGCGCCCAACCGGCGAATGGCGTGCTGCGTTACCGGCGTGGACACCACGCCGAGGTCAATCACATCGTGCCCGGTGGCGGCAAGCCCGGACTTCACGCCTTCGCTCAACATCAGACCCGAGGCGCGCGGATCCCGGCCCAGCACCACCGCGCCGCCCTCCGGTAGAAACGTACCGAAGGCGCAGGCAAAATCAATTCCATGGCGCGCGGTGAGACCGCCGGGCCCGACGATGCCGCGTAATCCGACGTGCGAGATACGCAGCGAACGCGCGGGTGTCATCTAGTTCCCGCCGCCTAGCACCAGTGTGCCGAACGCTTCCGGTGTATGGTGGCTGGGGTTGCGCGTGGGTGTCCACATGGTGGACGTGCGCTTGGGCGCGGCGCCGGTGAGGCGGTACACGTTCACACGCATCTTGTCGCCGGCCTTGGGCGCGCGGTTCATGATTGAACGGATCGGAATCATCATCTCCCCGTACCAGATCTTTTTCGACTTATCGACCCGCGCCGCCACTTTCATGCCCGAGTTCCATCGCCAGCCGCCCTCGGGCAGCGGCTGATTGCGATTGATATCGAGGTCGACCCACTCTGCTTGCGGCGACACCTGGTACTCGCGGTAATGCGTGATGTTGTCAAAGTCCGCGCCGACGAAGATCTCGGTCACATCCCACTCCCACAGTCTGTTGGTTTCGTTCTTCGTGTCCGGAGCCGGCTTGAGGTTCAACTGGTCATACGGGCAAATGAACAGGAAGTAGAGATTCTCGTCCGTCCACAGCACCTTGAAATCGAACGCATCCGCCGGGCCGGCGGCCTCGCCCATTGGGTTTACCGCACCGCGCAGGACCGGAGCGCGCTTCCAGGCTGCGGCCTTGGGATTGGCGGTGGGCGCAGCGTCGCGCTTGGCTCGCGTAACCGTGAACTCGGCGGCGCCGAGAGTACCGGCCACGGCCAGCGCAGTAACAAAGAGGTGGTGGCGCATCATGCCTCCATTATCTAACGCGGCTCGGGCGTGGCTATCCGCGGAGCGCGGCGATGTGCGCGGCGATCCGTTCACGCTCGGCGCCGGTGAACGGAGCGTACGGCGCGGCAAGGATGTTCTGCAGCAGACCCAGCTCGGCGGCGGCGCACTTGATGCCGCATAGATAGCTGGAGCCGTAGGTGCCCACCGAGTAGAGCCGGCGGCTGAGGTCGATCACGCGGTCATGCAGCGCACGGATCTGTTCTACGTTGCCCGCGGCCGCGGCGTGATAGAGGTCGACGTAGAGTTTGGGGAACAGATTCGACCCGCCGTTGACGCCGCCATGCACGCCGAGCAGTACGGCCTCGGCCATCAGTTCTTCGGGCCCGATCATCAGCGTGAAGTCCGGCCGCACGCCCGATTTGACAACGGCGCGTAGCAGGTTGTGGAGATACTGCACCTGGCCGGAACTGTCTTTGAGCCCCACGATCTTCGGGACGCGCGCCACTTCCACCACAGCAGCTTCTGAGAACTGCACATGCGTGTGGCTGGGCATGTTGTAGAGAAACACAGGGAGCGGCGAGGCACCGGCCAGACGCTTGCACCAGGCAACCAACTCCGGCTGCGCGACAGGGAAGTAGCAGGGGCCGGCGGTGACCACGGCGGCGGCGCCGGCTTCTTCGGCGGCGTGCGCCAGGAGCACCGCGTCGTCAAACGCGGCATGCGTGATGCCTACAAGCAGCGGCACGCGTCCGCGCGCCGACGCACCCGCGCGCGCGATGCAGCGGCGCATCGCTTCGAGCCCGAGCGCCGGGCCTTCGCCGGTGGTGCCGAGGATGAAGATACCGTGGACGCCGCCCGCGATGACGTGATCGATCAATGTGCCGAGGGCCGGTTCATCGACCGTGCCGGGCGCGGACAGAGGCGTAAGGAGCGGCGTGACGATGCCGCGCAGCGGAATGGGAAGTGGCATGAGGGAGACTCGGGCAGCATATCGACGCGGGGTGGCTTGAGTCAAACGCGTGCTGCCACTGAATCAGGCCCATTTCATTGGCTCGGCATGCGGCGCAACAGCAGGGGCGCGGTCTGCGTCAAGCACAAGGGATGCGTGCGAGCCGCCGTTGACGTGCCGAACCTGGTCGAAAATGCCGCCGCTGAACACGCCCAGCGCCGAGACGAGAACAGGCGTCTGAACTCCGAGGGTTTCGGTTCAGGCGCTTCGGGCGGCGTGATGTGCCCGTTCGGCATTACGACAATCATCGGCTTCGCGCGAGCCGCTGCCAGCAGATCATCCATGACCGCTTCGGCGCGCCCGGCCGCGGTTCGCGACGCTTCCGTATCTCCAGATCCGTGCAATAGGTACAGCACAGGGAAGCGTCTTTCGGTTTGCGGTTGGAGTCCGGCGGCGTGTAGACGATCGCACGGCGCGTTCCCAGGCCCTGCGTGGAAGTGTACGCGTGCGTATGGAGGTTCCCACGCGGGGAGCGGACAAATGGACTGCGCGCCCGTGCCGATGCCGAGCTCCTTGTTGGCTTTGGCGTTGGCCACCAGCCCGGGGACAGGAAGGAACGACATGGCGTGACTCCTTGAAACGTTACGACGGTTTGCGGCGCTCGGTGAGCGCGGCGGCGACTTCGGCGAGTGAAAAACCCGCCGCCCCGGCGCGGGCGGCCACATCGGTGGCAAACTGCTCCAGCCGACGCTGGCGCGCCAGTTCATCCACCGGCACGGTTTGCGTCGAGATGAAAGTGCCGGTGCCTTGCTCGGTGGTGAGCACGCCGCGGATTTCGAGTTCTTTGTAGGCGCGGACGACGGTGTTGGGATTGATGGCGAGGTCGACGGCCACTTGGCGGACGGTGGGCAGACGGTCGCCGGGACCCAGCACGGCGCTGGCGATGGCGGCGAGGGCCTGATCGATGAGTTGGCGGTAGACGGGGATGCCGGTCTTGAGATCCAGCCGGAAGGCGAACGGAAGGGGGTCGTTTTTGTCGGCGGCGTTGCGGGCGGCGGTAGCCACGGGATTGTCCTCGTGATCTGGTGTACTAGTTTTCTAGTACAAGTCAAGAGCGCGGTGTGTTACCGAAACCTCCCGTGCTGCACCTGGGTAAGTGATGATCACCTCATGCCCGTCCTGCGGAACCAAGAACCGAGTGCCAGCCAAACACCTGGCGGACCAAGGGCGTTGCGGGTCCTGCAAGGCGGTGCTGCCGCCGCGCGCCGCGCCGATTGAGGTGGACGGGCTGGAGGCGTTCCGCGGGATCGTCTCACAGGCCGAGGTTCCGGTGCTGATGGATTTCTGGGCGCCGTGGTGCGGGCCGTGCAAGATGATTGCGCCGGAACTCGAAGCGCTGGCTCGCGAGGTGGCGGGCGAGGCACTGGTGGTCAAGGTGAATACCGAGGAGTTGCTGGAGATTGCCAGGCAGTTTCAGATCCAGTCGATCCCGACGCTGATGGTGTTTCGTCAGGGGCGCTTGGTGGCGCGGCGGGCGGGGGCTGCGCCGCGGACCGAGTTGCGGCGCTGGCTGGCGATGGCGTCGCCGGCGTAGATTTCGGCGAAAGCCGCGTTCAATGGGAACAGCAACGAAGGCATATCATGGAAGCCTCTGCCATGAGATTCGCGCTGCTCGTTGCCGTTTTCGCCGCCACGCTGGCGGCAGCCTCGGCCCCCGTCGATCTTTCCGGCTTCCGTGCGGGCGGCCCCGTTGAAGCGGAGGCTTCGGCGAACGCGATCACGGTGCGGTGGAGCGATGAACAGTCGCGCCCGTGGAGCGCCGAGTTTTCGCTCGAACCCACGGAGGCGCTCATCACACGCATCGCGCAGGGCGGACGCGCGGTACTCGAAGGCGGGCGTCCGCAGTATTGGGCAGAGACGGGCAAGCGGCGCGGGGGGTTCGATGAGTTCTTCGATTTTCCGCCATCGCATCCCGACGGCACGCGGCGCTGGATGGCTGAATTCAAAGCCGCGCAGGCGCGGGTGCGGTCCACGGGCAATCGCGTGGAGGTATACTTTCACGGGCTGCGGCTCGGCATCTTCTCGGGCGGCGTGGCGTATACGTTCTTCCCGGGCTCGCGGCTGATTCAGCAGGAGGCCGTCGCATCGACCTCCGAGCCTGACACGGCGTACTACTATGACGCGGGTTTGCAGTGGGACGCGCGCAGCGATCGCGGCACGGGCAACACGATGCGCACGCAGATCGCCTGGTATGACGCCGGCCGCGAGTTGCGCGAGCGCACGCTGCCGTTCTTTGCCTCCGAGCGCCAGCCGGTGGAATCGCGCTTTCGTACCGTGGCCGCGCGCGTCCCGTGGCCGCGCGCGTCGCGGGCGGCGCGGTGGCGGCGTTCCCCTCACCGCACCAGTACTTCATGCCGCGCGACTTTACGTCCAGCCTCGCGCACGTGTGGGCGCGCTCGTTCCGCGGCGAGGCGGCGCTGGGCATCCGGCAACTGCCCGACGAGAACTGGCGATTCTATCCGTGGATGAACGCGCCGCCGGGGACCGAACAACGCATGGGGATGTTCCTGCAGGTTTCCACGGGAACGCCGGGAAATGTTTTGGACGACGTGGCGCGGTATACCAACCGCGATCAGATCCCCGCGCTCGATGACCACATCCGCGTGGCCACGCACTTCCACTTCGCCTACTCCGTGCAGGCTGCCGAACACGGCGCGGCGTGGACGCCGCCGTTCAAGACCACGCTGCGCGCGCTCGGCATCGACGCCGCGTTGATTGCGGACTTCCACGGTGGCGGCCATCCCGCGGCGGTGGACGATGTGCGGCTGAGCGAAGTGGAGGCCTACTATCGCTTCTGCCGCGCGCAGTCGGACGCGGGTTTTCTCATCATTCCGGGCGAAGAGGCGAATGTGCATTTCGGCGGGCACTGGATGCTGGCGTTTCCGAAACCCGTTGAGTGGATCATGTCGCGTAACGAGGGCGAACCGTTCGAGTCGCAACACGCCAGGTTCGGCAAGGTGTACCGCGTGGGCAGCGCGCAGGAGATGCTGGACCTCGTGCGCCGCGAGAACGGCATCGTGTGGACCGCGCATCCGCGTACCAAAGGCTTGCTGGGCTTTCCGGACAAGTATCGCGCCGCCGAATTCTTTCGCGATCCGCGTTTTCTCGGCGCGGGCTGGAAGCAGATGCCCGCGGACATGTCGACGCGCCGGCTTGGGGTGCGTTCGCTGAATCTGGTGGACGACATGGCGGATTGGGCGATCCCTGGCGGCAAACGCCTGATCCCGGAAGTGGACGTGTTCCAGATGGACCCGACGCACGAGGTGTACGCGCATATGAACGCGGCGTATGTGCGGCTGCCGCGCGTGCCCGCGTTCGATGGCTACGGCGCGGTACTGGATAAGTTCCGCGAGGGCGATTACTCCACGTCCACGGGCGAGGTGCTGTTTGCTTCGCTGCGGCGCACGGGTGGCGAGATTCGCGCGCGCGTGAAGTGGACGTTGCCGCTCTCGCAAGTGGTTTTGACGGTAAGTGCGGGCGGCAAGCGCATGCGCGAGATTTACCCGCTCGATACGAAGGGTGCGTTCGGCGAGCAGGAGTTCACCTGGCGCGTGCCGGCGGATGCGGCGTGGGCGCGCGTCGAGGTGTGGGACCTGGCGGGGAACGGCGCGATGTCGAATCCGCTGGCGAAGTGACCGCTATTGGATCACGTACTCGGAACTCACCACGCGCCCTTCGGCGTCGAACAGATTCAAGTAATAGGCCGTCGCGCCCGCGGGCACGGCGGCCGATGCGCGCTTGCCGCCCGCAAGCTCCGCGGGCGTTGACTCCCACTTGCGATCCTGCCAGCGGCCTGCGTCTCTTGTGTAGTTCAACTCTACCTTTGTCACCGCGGGCCCGCCGGCAAACCGCACTTCGAATTTGCCCTCGCGCGTGGCCGAGCGCGTGATCTTCGGGGCGCGGGCGCCGCGCATCAATATTGAATTTGCATAGGCGTGGATCTCTTCCGGCAGCGCACCTTGCGGGTGGCCGTGAGGCATGCGGACGCGCACGGCGAGCGTCTTCTTGCCCCTGGTGAGCCGGTGCGACTTCTGCCATGAGCCCGGCGGATAGGCAGAGTCATTCGTGCCGTTCACCCACAGCATCGGGAGCTTGGCGCGGCTGAGATAGACGGACGGATCCCACAACGACAGCCAGCGGCGCGCGCGCTTGGGGCCGAGTTGGGCGAAGTTTTTGAGCCACGCTGAGTCTTCGCCGAGGAAGCCGCAGCCGTAGACAGGCGCAGCGAATTGGAAGCGCGTATCGAGGCCCGCGACGATCGACGTGAGATAGCCGCCCCAGGAGATGCCGGTGACGCCGATGCGCTTGGGGTCCACTTCGGCGAAGGTGCGGAGCAGCGAATGCGCGCGGATGGCGGCGGCGACGGCGTGGTAGCTCCATTGGTCTTTCGGATCGAGATCGACGTTGGCAAAGTCGCCCCAGCCGGCGGGTCCGGAGAACTCATCTCGGGTGCGGTCCGGGTTCCACGTCTTGCCTTCGGCGGCGGCGAGCTTCGGCCGCGTGCCGACGGTGTCCATCGCGATGGCCGCGTAGCCGCGCCGATTCCACACGCGCACCCACTCGGCGAACGCCGTGCCGCCGCCGCCGTGGATGAGCACCATGGCCGGGAACTTCTTCGCGTTGCCCGTATGTTCGGGCGCGCCGTAGTAGGCGAACACGCGCGTGGGTTTGCCTTTGAACGGCAGGCCTTCGAACAGGATGGTCTTCACGCCGGGCTCGCCGTTGTGAGGCGCGTCGACGGTTTTGGGTGCGGCGTAGAGTTCGTTGAGGTTCCAGGGCAGGGCATCGGCGGCGTAGGTGAGGGCCGCGGCGGCGAGGAGGAGGGCGAGGATCCGGCGAGTCATTCGTAATGACACTACCACGGCGCGCGCGGTGCGCGATACTGAATCCAGAGGTCAATCTATGGATGCGTTAGCCGAAAAGCTTGACACTAAACTACGCACGCGGAAGCCAGAGACGGCGGCCGACGTGCGAGAGCGGATTGCCGAGATGATTGAGTTTGCAGACGCTGATGTGATCGACTTGATGCGGTCTCGCGCTCGCGAACAAGCCGTGCTGGAGATCCTCGATGAGCCCACAGCCGTGTGAGGTCTGGCTTGCAACCCTTGGTTTGGCCGCGAAGACCCGTCCGGTGGTGATCGTCTCGCGATACGACGACGATCCGCCCCGGGCATTGGTGCTCTACGTTCCCCTCACGAAGCAACACCGGGCAAGCCGCTACGAAGTTCCTCTCCCCAAGCTTTCCTTTTTGGATCGCGACTCCACTGCCAATGTGCAGGCTTTTCCTCGCTTCCCACCGTTTATCTGGAACGGCGTCTGGGCCGGCTGCCCGCGTCGGTAATGGCCGAGCTCAAGCATGCGCTCGTTTTTGCATTGGACCTCGGTTAGGGAAGTTTGCGGCAGCGCATCCTACGCCTCCGGAAAGATCTGATAGGTTATCATGCCCGTTGGGCCAGCCACTTCGCCTTATGCCTGGCCATGTCGGTCCGCGGCTCTTCAGGAGTGAAAAACTGCCCGTTCTCAAACTGGGCAAAGGCTCGATCCAGCTTTCGGTTCAATTCGTCGCGGTCCTCGGCCAACTCTTCATCGGCTGCGCGGAGAACTTCCAGTGCGCACGAGACAACCTGCTCGGGGCTTTGGTATGCGCCTGACTCGATGGCTGCTGCAATCAGCTTTTCATGCTCGGGCTGAATCGTAATCGTCATGGTTGCCTATTCCTATTGTCGCCACTCACTCCAGATTCGCTGGCACGCCGCCAGCGTCGAACGCCGCGAGTGCGCGCGTCAAATGCCCCCGCGCGTTGCGCGCTACCCAAATGCCGTGGCCGGGGCAGAGCGCATCCCAGGCGTAGTCGTTGAACGAGCGCAGCGTCTGTTCATAGTCGGCGAGACTCGCGTCGGGGTTCTCAGCCGCGTAGGCGATGCGGCCGCCGTAGAAGAGCGCGTCGGCGCTGAAGAGAATCCCCGAGGGCTCATCGAGCAGCGCGACCATGTCGACGGCATGGCCGGGTGCGGCGATCACGCGGAGGCCGCCGCCGATGGATTCGCCCGGTTCGAGGACGCGATCCACGGGGCAGGCGGTGTAGCGGAAATCCGCGGGGTAGATGCGGAGGCGGCGCGCCATCGGGAGCAGAATAGCCTCCTCGTCGCCCGCTGCTAGGGCGCGGGCCGTGAATGCCGGAGCCCAGATCTGCGCGCCGAAACGCTCGCGCCACCAGTGCGCGCCGCCGGAATGATCGAGATGGCCATGCGTCACCAGCACCGTGTCCACACGCGTGAGTCCGCTCGCGGCAAGTTCGGCGGCGAGGCGTTCGGGCTCATGCCCCACGCCCGCGTCGATCAACCACACTTCACCGGTCGGCCGTTCGACCGCGTAGACGTTGCAGTCCCAAAGGCTCGACATCGCCGCGCCCAGCGACCCCGCGCCGATGAGATGCACGCCCGGGCCTATGCGCATAGTATGCGTCTACGCGATGGGCTTCAGCCCCAGCAGCCGCGCCGCGTTGTTCCAATACACCTTCTTCAAAACCGGCTCAGGCAGCCCGAGCCCGTAGATGCGCCAGTGGCCCTGCGGCGGGACGCGCGCGGGTGCGTAGTCGAAGTATTCATCTTCGGTTTCCAGGAACCGGTAGTAGATCTCGTAGAGCTTTTCGCCGAAGACCTGCTGCGGATACTCGTCGCCCTTCGGCACCGCGTCCGTTCCGAACAGAATGCGGTCCTGGAAGCGCTCGAAGAACTTGCGCGCCGCGCGCGGCTGGCGGCCGAGTTCGCCGATGCGCGCGCCGATCTCCACCCACATATTTGGATAGCGCTGCATGTTGTCGGCCACGTAGGCGAGGTTCTCGGAGTTGCCGACGTGCAGCACGACGAATTGCGTCTTGGGATGCCGCGCGAGCACGCGGAAGCGCGCCTCTTGCAACTCGCGGTCACTCGGATAGTCCTTACCGTGGAAGGACCAATCGGGATGCGCGTTCAACTCTTCGAAGCGTTCGTTGAATCGGTTAATGGGCGTGAAGAATGCCTCGGGATCCGACGTGTGAATCGCCACCGGCATGTTGCGCGCGCCGCAGGCTTCCCACATGGGATCAAAGCGCGGGTCATCCACTTTGAGCAGCGCGCCCGAGTTGAACTTCTCGCGCACGACGAGCCCCAGCGACTTCAGCACCTTCAAACCGCGCGCGCCGGCGGCGTGGGCCTTTTCAATTTGATCTGCCTGGAACTTCGCGTAACCCGGCTCGGCCACGTGCGGAAACCAAGGCTGCGTGAAGACGATGAAGCGGTCCGGGTGGGGCTTCGCGAGCAGGCGCACGCACTCTTCGAGGCCCCTGCCATAGCCGCCCGTGAGGTTCACCATGGTGCGGATGTTTTTCGCATCCATCACCTTCAACAACTCGGCGGGCGGCAGGATGAGATCGGCCTTTTCGCCCTTGGGGTCGCCCCAGCCGAGATGCGCGTGAATGTCGAGGAGCGGAAAGCGCGAGCGCGGCACGTGCGTTTCGGCCACGTGGAGCATGCTCTTGGGCTCGAACTGCGGCAGGTCGAGTGGCTTGCCGCTGCGCTTCGGGGCCTTTTTCTTTTCCGCCCAGGCGGAGGCCGGGAGTAACGCAAGCAAGCCGCGGCGAGTCATACTTGAGCTGTCATCATAACAGGAGATATGCTGTCCGCTATGTGCACTCTCATCTTGTCCGCGATATTGCCGGTGCTGGCACTGGGGGCCAACTGGCCGAACTGGCGTGGTCCGAACGGCGATGGCTCATCGGCTGAGACCGGACTGCCGCTGCGCTGGAGCACCACCGAGAACGTGACATGGAAGCTGGCGATGCCGGACGTGACCGGGTCGACGCCGGTGATCTGGGGCGACAAGATTTTCCTCAGCACCTCGGATCAGGGCAAGGTTTGGCTCTGGGCGATTAGCCGCGCCAAGGGTGAATTTAAGTGGAAGAGCGAACTCGCCGCAGCCGATGCGAAGGTGCGCAAGGGCAACATGTCTTCACCCTCGCCGGTGACCGACGGCAAGACCGTGTGGGCGATGAGCGGCAATGGTCATGTGCGCGCGTTCGACTTCGCGGGCAAGGAGCTGTGGCACCGCGATTTCTGGAGGGATTACGGCAAGTTTGGGTTGAATCATGGCTACGGCTCTTCGCCCCTGTTGATGGCGGACGGACTGGTGATTCAGGTGCTGCACGGCATGCACACGGACGACCCTTCCTATGTGGTGAAGCTGGATCTGAAGACCGGCAAGACGTTGTGGAAGGTGGAGCGGCCGACCGATGCGCAGACCGAGTCGCCTGACTCCTACACGACGCCGGTGACGATTCAGCATCAGGGCAAGACGCAGATCGTGGTGACGGGCGGCGACTATGTTACCGGGTACGATCCGGCGACGGGCAAGGAGCTGTGGCGCGGCGGCGGCATGAATCCGCGCGGCAATCCGATGAACCGCATCGTAGCGTCGCCGGTGGTGACGGGCGATCTGGTGTTTGTGCCTACGCGCGTGAATCCGATGCAGGCGTTCAAGCCCGTGGCGAGCGGCAAGCCGGTGCTGGCGTGGGATACGCCGAACGGTCCGGACGTGCCGACGCCGGTGACGGACGGGAAGCTGCTGTACATGATCAACGACAAGGGCATCGTGTATTGCTTCGACGCGCAGACGGGCAAGGAAGTGTACGGCGGCCAGCGCATCAGGCCGGCTGCGTATTCGTCGTCGCCCGTGCTGGCGGACGGGCGGATTTACATGACGAACGAGGAAGGCACGACGGTGGTGCTGAAGACCGGGCGGGTGTTTGGGGTGCTGGCGGAGAATGCGCTGGATGACTACACGCTGAGCTCGCCGGCGGTTTCGGATGGGCAGATTTTCTTGCGGACGAAGGGGTGGTTGTACTGTATCGGGAAGCGGAAGTAGGGGTGGCGGGCCGTATGTTCAATGTGATGCGGAGCTCTCCTTCAGCCGACTTCTTATGAAGTGTAGCGACGTCCGGCGTCACCTCAAGCCGTACTCGATTACTGCTATGCGTACGACCACGGTCAATCACGCTTTCGCCGCGGCCGTTGCCCCTTGCGACACGTACGACGAGGAGCGGGTTCGTGAAGCTATGCATCTTTTCAGGCAGGACCCGGATGACCTCTGTTGTGTGTATTGCGGGTCAAAAGCGGAGACATGGGATCATGTGCACGCGACTGTTTCTGCGAAGAAGTTTAGTGGATATGGGCATCGTTTAGGGAGCCTGCTTCCGTGTTGCAAACCCTGTAATTCCTGAAAGGGAAATCGGCGCTGGTCCAACCATCTTGAGCGCCTTGGGCTGCATGCCGAGGTCCTGGCCGAGCGTAGGCAACTGATTCAAACCTACCTTGATCCTAAATCCGGCAGTTGGGGTGGCCGGTCGGGCATGAAGTGATGGATACTCAACGGGATGGGCGAAGAAAAGAGCGTACCGGTCGTTCACCCAAAAGGTGAAGAAGAAAACCCGG